>Ga0310342_100000577_pt1 | contig 20997 bp, 18 predicted proteins | sample S15DNA20500_MG_FD_206155 | JGI IMG/M metagenome (GOLD analysis project Ga0310342, IMG submission 206155) | Marine microbial communities from station ALOHA, North Pacific Subtropical Gyre - S1503-DNA-20-500_MG | ecosystem: Environmental > Aquatic > Marine > Oceanic | place: Pacific Ocean: North...
TTCCAGAGATCGACTGGCTCAAGAAGAAAACCGACCGTTTAACCAGTTGGGTTCGATGATCCCGTCTGTGCATAAAAAATAGCTTGAGTCAAAAAATCTGCCCTCGCTTAATCTTCTCGTGTCAAAAGGGAGATTTAGAGGGACGAAAACAGGAGGAGATCGTTTTGAGTCGAAAGCCAAATTTTGTTGTGATGTTTTTAGATGATTCGGGATGGGCGGATTTTCGTCCGTTTTGGGAAACAAAGTATCCAACACCCAATGTGGAAAGGTTAGCAGAAGGTGGGTGTTGTTACCATCAGTTTTATGTGCCACAGGCCATTTGCTCGGCTTCTCGTGCGTCGTTGTTGACAGGATGCTATCCTGGTCGGCACAAAGTTTATGGCGCAATTCCTCCCAGAACACGTGGGTTAGACCCAAGCTTTTTGACGATTGCTCAGGTTTTGAAGCCGGCGGGTTATACAACAGGCGTGTTTGGCAAATGGCATATTGGCGACTATGAGGAAACGCGTCCGCCGGCAAAGGGTTTTGATGAATCTTCCGGGTTGATGTATTCCAACGATATGTGGAAGCACCATCCTCAGAGCCGAAATTTTGACAAATTTGAATTGCAGTTCTGGAAGAACGATGAGATCGAGATTGACGATGTAACACCGGAGCAACAACGAAATTTGACGACATGGTATGCCGAGCACTCAGTCGATTTTATTGAGCGAAATGCTGACAATCCATTTTTCTTGTATGTACCGCACAATATGCCGCATGTGCCCCTCTTTTGCAGCGATAAGTTTGAAGGTAAGTCAGGTGAAGGATTGTACGCCGATGTGATGATGGAGATTGACTGGTCAGTGGGGCAGATTATGGATGTGTTGGAGCGCAAAGGCGTGGCAGATGATACGGTTTTTGTGTTTACGTCAGACAATGGTCCCTGGTTATCATATGGCAATCACGCTGGGTATACACCCTATCGCGAAGCAAAGGGAACAGGCTTTGATGGAGGGACACGTTCGGCATGTGTGATCAAGTATCCCAATGGTATTCCTGCAGGACAGCAGTCGCATCAGGCATTTTGCTCGGTGGATTTGTTGCCGACGTTCGCCAATTTAGCGGGGGCAGAATTACCTGATTATAAGATCGATGGGGTAGATGTGTACGATATTATCACCTGTCAGCCCAATGCAACCAATCCACATGAGTATTATCCTGTATCGACCGGGCGTAACTTCGATGGGGTGGTCAGTGGCGATGGAAAATGGAAATTTCATTTACCGCACAGTTATCGAACGCTTGTCAGCGCGGGTAACGATGGTGAACCTGGTGAGTATGAAACGGCTAACATTGAGTTGTCGCTTTTTGATCTGGAAGATGATCCTTATGAGGCAACCAATGTAATCGATCAACATCCCGAAATAGCACAGAAACTTCAAGCGTGGGCTGAGAGCCATCGAGACAGATGGTGGGTGGAGAAAAACTAGCAAGAGAGTTTTTTAACCTTGTGGGGAAAAAGCAATGGCAGACGTCAGTACCACGCATCAAGTTGTTAATCGATCCAACATGCAGGACCTGGTGATATCTAAACTGGAATTTATTCGCCTCTCTGCTACTTCGGGACAAACATCCATTTACGTGACCGCAGAGACTGAAGGAGGAAATAAAGGAATTTATGGTCCTATAGATGCCGATGCGGTGCTCCTTGCGGATAAGTGCCTAGCCAAAAAAGTACTAGGCAGAAATGCTCTGGAGCATGAAGCAATATGGAACGATCTTTTCAACAGCCATAGACATTCTCGAGGAAGTCATTACCTTATGGGTATGTCTACGATTGACAATTTGCTCTGGGACTTGAAAGGACAAATTTTTGGACAACCAGTCTACAAAATTTTGGGAGGGAATCGCAAGCAAGTCCAGGTTTATGGTAGCTGTCTTGGGTTCTCCCAGGAACCTAAAAAAATGCAAGCGAAAGCCAAGGAGTTGAAGGCAGAAGGCTATATACATCAGAAATGGTTTCTCAATAAGACAAGCCCTCAGGATGGTCCGGCGGTGATGGCTGAAAACGTTGAAAAGGTAAGGTTACTGCGGGAAGCCCTTGGAGATGAGACCGACTTGATGATCGACGTATTATTCAATTGGGACCTTCCCTATGCCGCTGCTTGGGCAAAACGCGTTGAAAAGTATAACCTGAGATGGTTTGAAGAGCCTGTTCCGACTGTTAACCTAGATGCATTTATTGAATTGAGCAGGGAAACCTCAGTTCCCATTGCTACCGGAGAGCATTTTTATGGGAGGTGGGATGTTCAGAAATTTTTGAAAGAAGATGCCATCCGGGTCGTGCAGGCAGATCCTGAATGGTGTGGCGGCGTGTCTGAATTGGTGAAGATCTGCGCAATAGCATCAGTTCATGGCGTACATGTGATACCACACGGTCACAGTATTCATGCTGCCATGCATGTTGTGGCGAGCCAATCACCGGATGTATGCCCGCTGGTGGAATACCTCATTGGTAAAATGGATGGCAATTATTACCATTTTGAAAAAAATGCCCCGAGGGCGGTCAACGGGAAGCTCACCTTGCCTGATAGGCCAGGCTTTGGAATTGAGCTCGATTCCTCAAACATTAATAAGAGAGAAATAATTACCTGGAGAGACCTGTAAGCAGTCAAAAGGATGAAATTACCATGGATTTCGTCCACTTACCAAGACACAGCGTCGAGAATTTGACGAAAGTAGATACCTTGTTGTGCCTGAAGCTCTCGATGCCAAGACGGTTCAAGGGTTGGCTGAAGCCGGAGACCAGCTGATGTCATCATTCAAGTATGAAGGTTTTCAAGACTACTATTCCATCTCTTTCAAAAGCATCAACAGTGCTGTCCAAATCCGTATTTTCCCATCTCATTGGCAACAACTGTGAGGTATTAGCCATGTGTCAGCTGTTCCTTCTTTTTATTCTAGGCAGGTAAGCTTAGAGAGCCATGTTTCCCTGGTTGAAGAAATTGTTTGGTTGTTGGTTGGCAAAATCGTGTTGCCAAACACCACGGAACAAGGTTTGCCGTTTGGCAGGCATCGTCTCAATTACCTCGTAAGGCAGATTCATCTTATGGTATTGTACCTAGCCTGCATTGTAACAGTTCAGAATGGCTATTCGGTCATGCTGGTCAGAGTTCCAGGTCATACCGGCGTGTGTAGTATTTTCAGTAAGAATAACTACTGACCCCGCAGGACAAGAGTAGGTTTCTAACAGCGGAGGGTCATGTTTACTGTGGGCTTCAGGCAAGGAGAAGTTCATCTTGTGTGTACCTGAGATGAAGGCGGTAGGACCGTCGCCCGGTTGGACCGGGTTAAGTTCCCAAACTACCTGTGTTAAACCACTGTAAATGCGATCACGGTAAACCCTGTAGCCGTGTGGGTCATGCCAGTGTCCTCCACGCGGGCTAAGGCCAGCTTGCCCCTTTCTGCGGATGACGGAAAAGCTGTTCTCGCAGCGAAAACCATAGCACTCATCGCTACGATCACTTTCCAGGATTTCTCTCAACACACCAACTACTACAGGGTGATCGAGCAAAATTTGGACCGGCCCAGCTAGGGAGCAACGTGCCATGGGATCAATGGATTCAGGATCAGTTTGCAACTGAATGATGTGTTGGCGAACTACGTTAGTCTGGATCTCACTTAAGACATTGGGAATGCAAATCTAGTCTTAAGGTCAAAGATTAAACGCTGGTCGTCAGTCATTGGAACGTCTGCACTTTCAGTGGTCATAAAACCCTCTCCATATTTACTCATCAATTGGTTAATTCTAAATCCCTTAATTTACCCGTGTACACTACTATTTGATGCTTAATACTTTCGCTGGCCCCTTGCTTGATCGTCCAATCTCCCATTATCGCCCTCGAGGGACCAACACCAAATTGACCATCTACTCGCCATGCTGGTGGTGAACCGCCGTTTGTTGGGTGATCTAAAATTGCAATATGGGCAAAATCATCCCTTCCTTCAACCTGCATTCCCACATCTAGCCACACGGCTTGTTTCCCTTCCGCTGCTAGGTTCCTTTGTCTCGCCGCATTCATCACCTCAGCTAGCATTCCCTCACGCCAAGGCATACGTAAGAACATACCGCCATACGCAAATTGGTTAACAGTGATATCAATTTTGGCTTCACCTCGCCATTCCAAGTCTAAAATATATTTCTCCCCTTCTAAACTCATGGCCCATGTTTGAATCTCGACCATAATCGTTTCCCCATCTTCATCCAGCATATTATAAGCAGTCTGCCATTCTACTTTTTCATCACTAGAACTGATTATTGAGGCTGATTCTAATTGCCAATGGTCAGCCCCAGGATTATGAAAATAATCTCGACCCACAGCTTGAGATATTTCTTTTGACTTATGACGAGATACATAGAACCAGTCAAGTAATTTATCTTTAGGTATAGACCGGCCGTTGACTCGGGTGAAGCCCCAATAAAGCCCAGTCTGATGTTTGTGGTGTCCAGGGCTATATTCGGTGAGAGTACCTTTCCCATCCGGAGCAATAATGGGATGCAAATAGGGGCGATGGTCTTGACGAGCATTTTGGGTAAGGATTGGTAATGTGCCATCTTGCCGATAGATTGAGATCGTACCGAGTTCTTGATTCTGCACTATTCTTAAGTTAGATTCTTCGAAAGATCCGTACGTATCTGGATTTTGAGTGGTACTGGCAATGCTACTTGTCATAATTATCTCCATAAATTGTGAGAATAGATTTTTTGGTTACCATATTCATCCCACTGATCTTTGTAACCCTTCCCATGCTATTTCGGTAAGGTGCGTTGTCCCAACCAATTGTAGTCCAGAGCTGAGACGTTCACCAGCCGCCGGTTATGTTCCTTGATTTGAGCTATGGCCGTGTTCAAGTCTGGGCCCACATCCAAACCTGAAATATGCCTAACCAACCTCAAATTCAGGAGAGATTTTTAAAACTAAATCTGATTAGAGAGGATAAATAAGTTAATGTAAACTGCTTGCAGTAAAATTGAGGGGTTGTCTAAAAAATAGTTAGATTTGTGCAATTTTCTGCCCATCTGTTAGAATTAGCCCATTGACAATTAAATTAGGATGATTCAACTTATCATCCAAGGATAGATCCTGAAGCCAGCAGGACTTTTTGACTGGCAGACGGTTTTTGAACAACTCGACTACAGCCGCTACCCGCGAGTTAAACTTAACCAAATAGTCAACTGGCGGCAGTTTGGCCAAACTCTGGCGACCGTTCGAGACCAAGAGCCAAAGTCCAATACAGGCCGAAAGCCTTTTGATGTTAGACTCCGGTTCCAGATCATGATTCTGGATTCCTGCTACCACCTGTCTGACCATCAGCTTGAGTTTCAGATTCAGGATTGTATTTCTTTTCTGCCTGTTCTGGCTTTGAGTCTTGACGATACGCTGCCTGATACCCAGCCCATCTGGTTTTTCAGCCCTCAACTCACCCCGGCAGGACGGAGCGAAAAACTTTTTCAACCGTTGGACCAATTTCGGCCTCAAAACGGTTTTTCGGCCCCGAAAAGACAAATGGTTGCTGCCAGCATGGTAGCAGTTCCAAGGCAGTGTAACAGCAGAGAGGAGAATAAATCCATCAAGAATGGACTCAATCATTTCGGCAATCAGAATCAGATTGAGATTGATGTTAAGCACAAACGTATTGGCCGCGATGAAGTAAGGTCGGCTTGGGTTCATGACCGCCATGTCTGGCCAGAACTGCGGGCTGAAAACAACAGCCGCCAGGATGGGTGGGCTGACTCGGCTGATGGGTCAGCGTCAAAACGAGAGACTCTGCAGGAAGATGGTTACCGCGGCCATATTCAGCCAACAGGCGGCCGCGATAAGAAGCTGACTCAGCCTCAGATAGAAGCTAATCATCAGCCTTGGAAAACTGGCCGCCGAGTGGAGCCCATCTTCGGAATCCAGCAGATGGAGGCAAGCACCTGAAGATAGGAACCAGAAGCCCAGCCTTAGTTACCAGTGGTGCAGCCGTCTTGAGACAAATAATCGTAATTTTGCCAGAGGCCATTCAATTTTGACTCAAAATAATGTTAACTTAAAATTTGAGCCTCTAAAATGCGATTTTTAGAGGTGGCCTTTAGTGTTATCTATTCTATAGAGCGGTTCCAGTTCCTGAGCGATGCGAACCACGTCCTGGGAGCACATGCTGTTCGTTGAAGAGAAGTCCGGTATCTAGCTTGGCGACCTGAGGTGTCACGACCGCGTTTGCCAGTTGGAAACCCGGCGCTTGAGGGTTAGACGGCTCTTCAGCAAAGGCAATAGTAGGTTAAACCCGCATTTCGGCCTGAATATCCAAGTCAAATTCAACTTTTAGGCACAACCTTTTGCCTGTTGTACTTGCCTCGCTGATACTTGTCCAGCTCAAGGTTGTGCCCATAAGCACCCTGATCGCCCGTTTAACACAGCTAAAGTGGGTAATTTATAGCCTGAGCGACATCCTTTAACCCGTTACTGATGGTAGCACACCTTCATATTCTGACTGGAGAAATACTATTGAGATTGAAGACCCAGATCTTCAATCTCGGTTATCGGTTCTAATTTGGGTTATAATAATAGAACGTTTGACTTAACAGCGGTCAAGCAGGGAAAAAGGTATCTGCATCCTTTGGGTATCCTATTATCGGAACCCATATCTGTGTAACAATCTTATCGAGGTAAAGACAAATGTTAAATGTAGGTTTTATTGGCGCAGGCGGAAGAGGCCAGGGGGCGCACTATCCATCCGTTCACCGTCTGGAAGGGGTTAATGTCCAGGCCGTCTGCGAACTAGACGAAGGAAAACTGAAGCAGGTAGCTGAGAAATACAACATTCCTCGGACTTTCACTGACCACCGGGAAATGCTGGAAACGGTCGATCTCGACGCCGTCTACTGCATCATGCACGAAAACTGGTTGTTGCAACCAGCCCTGGATTGCCTGAACGCGGGCAAACACGTGATGACGGAAAAGCCGCCCGGCAAAAACTCTGGCGAAACACAGCAGTTGCTGGAAGCGGCCATCGCCAACGACGTCTACTGCATGACGGCTTTCCAACGACGGTTTGCAGCGGTGACCCAAGAGGCGGTTCGATTGGCGGCTGAGCGCTCGGACCCAACTGTTGTCGTCGGCACCTTCAACAAGTGCATGGTCGATTATCCCAAATCATCTATCGAAGGTGGAGAAGGGCAGACTACACTATGGGACGACGTTTGTCATGTGGTCGACCTGGTGCGGTTTATGGCCGGGTTAAGCGATGTAGTCGAAGTTGCCGCCTACCAGGACGCTCATAGCTCGGAGCGGACACCCAACCACCGGGGTGGCCGAAACTGCTATACCGGAATCATCCGATTTGCCAATGACTGTGTCGGCACCGTCTTTGGCAACCGTTCTTCTGGTGGACGCGTCCTCCGGTCCGAACTACATGCTGTCGGATTGGGCTGCTATATGCAAATTCCAGGTCAGATTGAGATCTGTGAGGACAGTCAGTCGATGCGCACACTACAGGGCCACGAAATAACAGGTACAGATGCCAGTGACCAATCCGTCTACGAGGGTATCCTGTCTGTGCATCAACATTTTATCGATTGCATCAATAATGGAGAAGTCCCTTCCAGCGACCTGCGAGATGTGATCAAGACAGTCAAACTGGTCGATCAGCTGGAAGGTATCGCTTAGTCCGACGACCAGCAGAACCCAACGGCATCTAAAAACGCCTTGGCCAGAATCATATGTCCGGTGGGGTTCGGGTGGACCCGATCCCCACACAAGGATTGAGTTGGTTGATAGGCTAAGTATTGGTCAAAGGCCTGCTGGGTGTCTACGAAAATCGCCTGTTTGGCCTCTGCGATTTTCTTCGCCACCTGCCCATACCGATCCATCAAATTCCGCATCGGATCTTGAGGGTTGACCTCGAGGTAGAAGGGCGTCATTAGGACTAGCCCCTGTAGCCGTGACTGAGTTTGCTCAATCAGCTCCTGCAGTGTATCTTCATACTCCACCAGATCGACCTGCCGTGGATTAAGGGGGTTATCGAACTGCCGCCAGACATCATTAATGCCGACCATGATTGACAGCCAATCCGGATTTAGATCCAGCACATCGGGTTGCCACCGATCTTTGAGATCGCAAACGCGGTTGCCGCTAATGCCCGTATTCAGGACACGGATTGAGCAGTCAGGATGGGCCGCGTTGAGAATAGCGTTTATTTGACCCACGTAACCGCTGCCTAACCCATCTTTTTCTCCTACCGGTCTGGCCCGACCACAATCGGTAATCGAATCACCAATAAATAGTAACGTACTGTTTTTTTCGAGTTGCAATTATCTTTCCTTTTCTTGGATTTTCCTGATCTCTGATAAATTTCGTTTATCCAATCAACTGTTTCAAGTAGTTGTGACTTTGAATGGCTGCCTGTTCCGTATTTGCTAACGGCGAGTCGTGAACGGTGACATAACCGTGGTAACCAATTCGATCTAACCCTTCAAAGACCTGGTCGAAGTTGATACCGCCCTTATCCTGCAGCCTCAGTTGTCGGTACCCGGTTCCGTCCAGCGTATAATTCTGAAGATAGACGTTAAACAGATAAGGGGCGAACCGTTTTAGTGTTTCTAAACCATAGGTTTGACCACACATCATCAGGTTAGAGGGCTCATAGATCAAGCCGAAGTTGGGACGTGCAACCGCCTCAATAACGTTAACCGATCCTTCGACCATCTCAAACAGACTTTTGGTGTGTGACTGGTGTGCCACTCGAATCTGTCTCTCAGCGGCTTCGTCAGCAGATCTCTGGGCCCAGATAATGTCTGCCTCTTTTTTCATAGCGATACGGATAAGATCGGCTTCCAGCATATTAGCCAGATCCAGGTAGGGCGTGATATTTCGTAGAGCGTCAGGGCCTCGATGGTCGTTAATCGGGATAGGGAAATCGCCGGTTACCATCGATACCTGTAACGATTTTCTTGTTAGCAGTTGCCTGGTTCGGGTAACGTCTTCCACCGGCGTCTGGATACCGATTTGCGAAGCCCGCATACAGACAGCGTCATAGCCTGTTTGAGCCGCAATCCCGATCAACTGCTCAATTCTCATCACGGTTTCCTCTTTTGACCCTGGGGCTTCCGCTACCCGAACTGATAGTGATAATTTCATCTCAATTTCCTCGTCTGTAGGTGATCTGCCGATTGTTTTTCAGGTCTGGATCTAAATCCGCCGTATTCTACTCGATTTTTCACTTTGACGCAATTCACTTTGACACAATCCACTGCTCATTGGTCGGATAGCCTTTCTCTTAGAAGAAGCAGTACGCCTTCCTGATCGGCCCAATCAAGGGGTCCTGACCGGAAACAGGGGCAATTAGAGCTTTAAGTTAGCCTGTCGCGCAGAGATTCTTCCAGCCAGTTGAACCGGTAAGGCGTTGGATTTGATTTCGAAGTTCGTCCTGGTTTCAGCCTTAGCAAAACGGCATCAACCAGGTTGATTCTGATCATACAATAGAGCAGTGACAATCGTCAAGTGGGTAGCAAAAAGGCTAGGCAAAAAGATTTCGGCCGGGAGTTCGATTAGGCCGTGACCGGCGGAAAGCATGCTGCTACTATGTCGGTTTTACTCATGACGCTAGCCCGTCAAGGCGGAGCTCTCTCGATTTTTCCTAGAAGTTAGATCCGCTGGCAGCTTGGGTTCCTATTGGCTCACGACCGATTATTTTGGCTCGAGGACTGATGCTGAAAAACGAACTCTCCGTGTTCTAAGTCGACCTTGATCTGGCTATCATCGACAAAGTGACCAGATAACAGTTCTACTGCTAGTGGATCCAGAATTTGTCGCTGGATGGTGCGTCGAAGCGGTCTGGCACCATAAACCGGGTCGTAACTTTGGTTGGCCAATTCGGCCTTGGCCTCAGCGGTTAGTTGTAGGCCAAGTTTTCTATCGGCCAGTCGTCGTTGTAACAGATCCAGTTCTAGCTCTATAATAACTTTGATCTGTTCCAATCCGAGTCGATTGAAGATGATGGTATCGTCAATCCGATTCAAGAACTCGGGGTGAAAGTGCTGCTGAAGCAGCTGTTGCGCTTTCGCTTGAGCCTCTTCTGAACTTAGTTGGTCGTCGTTCAGCCATTGGCTGCTGATGTTCGAGGTTATAATCACTACCGTGTTTCGGAAGTCGACGGTTCGACCTTGCCCATCGGTCAGACGACCATCATCTAGCAGTTGTAGCAAAACGTTGAATACGTCCGGATGTGCTTTCTCGATTTCGTCCAACAATACTACCGCATAAGGACGACGACGGACCGCTTCCGTCAATTGTCCCCCTTCATCGTATCCGACATAGCCAGGAGGAGCACCGATCAGCCGGGAAACAGCGTGTTTCTCCATGTATTCGCTCATGTCGATACGGATCATGGCATTTTCGTCATCGAACAAGAAAGCGGCCAAAGACTTGGCCAGATGGGTTTTCCCAACTCCGGTTGGCCCCATAAAAATTAGAGAACTAATGGGACGGTTTTCGTCCTGTAGGCCAACTCGTGATCGTCGAATGGCGTTAGAGACGATCTCCACAGCTTCGTCTTGTCCAACCACGGCCTCCTTGAGACGTGTTTCCATCTGTAACAGTTTCTCAACCTCACCTTCTAACATCCGTGCTACCGGAATTCCAGTCCACCTGGAAATCACTTCGGCAATATCGTTTTGATCAATTTTCTCTTTCAGCAGTTGGTCGCTGTTTTGGACCTGTTCCAAACTGACTTTGGCATTTTCAAGCTGCGCCTCTAAGTGGGGAAGATCTCCGTACAAGATCTTGGAAGCTCGACTCAAGTCGCCTACACGACGGGCTTGTTCCTCTTCTTGTTTCAAGCTCTCTATTTGGGTCATCAACTGCTGGATGGCATGAAGGGTCTCTTTTTCGTTTTGCCAGCGAGCTTTTAACCCGTTTCGCGTCTCTTCCAGTTCTGATTTTTCAGCTAACAGTTTCTGTAATCGATCTTGAGAGGCCGGATCTTCCTCTCTATCTAAGGCTTGACGTTCAATTTCGAGTTGTAGGATTCGTCGCTCAACCTCGTCAATTTCTTCTGGGACACTATCAATTTCAATCCGTAACCGAGAGGCGGCTTCATCGACCAGATCTACGGCTTTATCGGGTAGGAAACGGTCTGAAATGTAGCGGTTAGAGAAGGTAGCGGCTGCGATAATAGCATTGTCTGTGATCTGTACACCGTGGTGGGCTTCGTAGCGCTCTTTTAAACCTCGCAGGATAGCGATAGTATCTTCAACTGTGGGTTCATGGACCATCACTGGTTGAAACCGACGTTCCAGCGCAGCATCCTTTTCGATACGCTTTCTGTACTCGTCTAAGGTTGTTGCACCAATACAACGCAATTCTCCGCGAGCCAAAGCTGGCTTCAACATATTAGAGGCGTCAACGGCTCCCTCTGCGGCTCCGGCCCCAACGATGGTGTGCAGTTCGTCGATGAAGATGATCACTTCGCCTTCCGCTTGTTCGATCTCTTTCAAGACCGCCTTTAGTCGATCCTCGAACTCGCCACGATACTTAGCACCGGCTAACATCGCTCCTAGATCCAGAACGATTAGCTGTTTCTGCTTTAGGGTCTCCGGAACGTCTCCATTGATAATGCGTTGGGCTAACCCTTCGGCAATGGCGGTTTTCCCAACACCCGGTTCGCCAATTAAGACCGGATTATTTTTTCGGCGGCGAGATAGCACCTGCATAACTCGACGAATCTCGTCATCTCGACCGATTACCGGGTCTAGCTTACCGGCAATCGCATCTTGCGTCAGGTCCCGGCCAAAACGGGATAAAGCTTGGTATCGATCTTCAGCATTGGGATCAGTGACACGTTGGCCACCGCGAATTGATTCCAATGCCTTAAGAATCTGTTCTGTGGTCACCCCTTGCTCTTTTAAGATCTTAGCTGATTGGCTGACGTTTTCCTCCACTAACCCGATCAGCAAATGTTCGGTACTAACGTATTCATCTTTGAGTTTAGTCGCGGCCTTCAGGGCCAGATCAAGAACCCGTTTTAATCCGTTGGAAGGATAGGTCTCTCTAGCCAGACCTTCCACTTTGGGTGACTGATCCAGAACGTCATCTATGGCATTTTGGATTGACTGTACCTCTAAACCGAGTTTTTGCAGAATTGGTCTAACGGTACCGTCTTCTTGTGTAATTAAAGCGGACAGCAAATGGTCGGGTGAAAAGTCGGGGCTTTGCCGTTCCTCCGCTAGATTTTGTGCTGATTGGACGGCTTCTTGTGCCTTAATAGTTAATTTGTCTAATCTCATTTTGTAACTCCTGGATCGGATTATTACTCGTCCCCAACCAGCGTCGAGGACGCTATTAGGCGTTTTTCTGTACTAACGACTGGCGCAAGATTGATACCAAAGGCCAGTTTTGTTAAAATATAGGTTGAAATCCATTGGCTCGCTTTAGCTGTGAGCCGTGAAATACAACGGTAATATGGATGCATTTCAATACGCTCGGTTATCGAATTAGCTTAGCCTGTTTCGCAGTTTTGGGGCTTGTTCTTGCCAATCTGTCGCTGACCAATCTACTGGGGTTCGAGTTTTGTGCCATTTTGGCATTGGTGATCTCTTTTGTCGCTCCCTACTTAACGATTCGTCAGGTGAAAGGGTATCAGTGGCCTCAGTTGTGGGTTCTATTTGGACGATCCTTTGGACTTAGCTCGATTCTTCTGCTGATTCCACTGTTTATAATCACGCTGAACGCGCTACGGATCAAAAATTGTGATTTTGGCGAAGGACTTCTCTTTTTTATCTTGTTACCACTGATTAGTTGTCTGCACAGTGTTTCTGCTGGACTGTTCTTTGGTGTTCAATTTCGTCGCTACGCCTACTTGAAGTATCTGGGTTACCTCGTCGTTAGCTATTCATTATTGCTGTGGAACATCATTTTTGATCCACCTGTTTTCGCCTATCACGCGACCTTTGGCTACTTTCCCGGACCGATCTACGACGAAAAGATCTCCATTACCAGCAGTTTACTTTGGGCGCGAGGTACGACTATTACACTCAGCCTGATTTTTCTCTGCTCAGCCCATTTGACGGTGAAATTACAAAGTCGTCAACCAACTGAAAGGAGAAAACGGAAAACAGTTGCGTTGTTGATCGGTCTTGTATCAATCTTTCTGATAATTTATCAGTTTCGGGGTGACCTCGCTATTCGGCCAACTCGAAGCTACATCGAGAAAAAGCTGGGTGGAAAAAGGGAAACCGACCATTTCCTGATCTTTTACCAAACAGACTCAATTGTAGAGCGAGAGATCGACGCGATCATCACCGACCACGAATTTCGTTATGCGCAGCTAACCAGCTACCTGCAAACTCAACCCAAGAAAAAAATTAGATCTTATATCTACACTAACGCAAATCAGAAAAAACGGTTGATGGGGGCCAGATACACGGCGATCGAAGATCCATGGGGACATGGGTTTCATATCAACTATGATACCTTTCCGCACCCGGTACTAAAACACGAGATGGCACATGTGTTTACAACCGATTGGCAACCGGTCTTGAAGATCAGTCCTAAACTTGGTTTGCACGAAGGAATTGCCGTTGCCGCTGAATGGGATGAAGGGAAATTGACAGCCCATCAATGGAGTCGTGCCATGCGAGACCTCGGCCTGGCACCGTCGATCCAGCAAATTATGGGGTTTGGATTTTGGCTGAGGCCGGGTGTAAAAAGCTATACTTTGGCAGGTTCTTTCGTTCGCTATTTGGTCGATCAGTATGGAATTGAAAAAATGAAACAGGTTTTTCGCCGAGGTGATTTCCAAGCTGTCTATGACCGAGATTTAGCTGCCCTGGATCGGGAGTGGCACTCGTTTCTGGATACCGTCAGCTTGACAGCTCAAGACTTAAAGATTGCTAACCATCGTTTCCAACGCCCCAGTGTATTCCAGAAAACCTGTGCACACGAAGTAGCTGAATTATCAGATCTGGCTTGGGCCGCCTACCGACAGTCTAACTATGTTCGAGCGGAGCAACTGTTTCAACAGATCTACGAGTACGTTCCGGATCATCCATCCCATTTACGGGGGCTGATGCTAGCCACTTATCGCCAGTCGAAGTTGTCTCGAGCTAAAGAGTTCGCTAACCAGATTGTTTCGGATCCGAAATCCACGCTAGTACGTGTGGCAGAAGCCCAGAATTTACTCGGAAATATCCATTGGTATCAGGGAGAATTAGAGATGGCAAAATCCTATTACCAAGAGGTAGTAGAGACAAAGGCAACTGAAACACTGGAACGCGAATCAAAAGCCAAGATCCACTGCCTGGAAAAAACATCGAACCCCTCCAAGTTACGGCAAATTTTGATCGGCGATATTCCGGATCGGCTACGGATGACGCTATTGCACGAGGTTCGAGCCGAAAATCCAGAATGGGCTTTACCCGATTACCTGATTGGTCGAAAACTCTCCTTCGAGCAATCGCTGGAGAAAGCGATCCAATACCTCTCTTCGGCACTTGGGAACCGTTCGACTACCGAGGGCTTAGCTCCCTCGCTTCGGCGAGAGGCGCAACGGTTGATAGGTGAGAGTGCTTATCGGCTACAGGAGTTCGATTTTTCCAGACAACAGTTCCGACAGATTTTAACTGAGCCGGATCTACCGGTTGGCATCCGCTTGGAGATGGAGGACTGGATTCAACGTTGTGATTGGCATCAGACTTGGAGCCAGTCGCAGATGTAACTATCTAAAATATCGGCAACTACCGGTTAGCAAATCAACTGACAGCTTGACACCTATTTTGTCGATTGGCTAAAATCAAATCATGAAAGGTCAAACATGGATTCCAATCTTGAGTAAGGCCGGAACTCGGACTGAAGCGGGCATGACGCTAGTTCAGTTCTTGATCTTGGTTGCCATCACCGCTGTCTTTGCCGTGCTGTGTGTCCCTCCCTGGTTGGAAAACCGATGGGTTTCTCAGGCAGATGTCGATGTTGAAGTTATCGCTGAAGCGATTCAAAAGTATCACAAACACACAAACCAATACCCGAAAACACTTCTAGATCTGGTGACAAATCCGGGGATTGAGGGGTGGCGTTATCCTTATCTAGAACGGGTGCCGAAAACACCGTGGCGGGGAGAATACGACCTGTTGCCTGAGATCTACAAAGTATGCGTCGGCAAAGATAACACCAGTGTGCCAGAAAAATATCAGCTCGGCGGTATCTCCGAAATCAGCCGGGTTTACCTGGAAGGAAAAGAAGCAATCAAATATTGGTGGCGGACAGAAGAGTGTAGTTGGGGCTAGAACTTGATGGTTAATTCGCTGGTCCAGGTTCTAGATTTGTTTTTACTAGCAAAAACCATGTATGGGTCACCCGATGCATCGTAGTAGCGGCGGGTCATGTTGTGGCTATTCCAGGCCGGGTTGAAATCGCTGTATTGTACCCACAGGTTGACATTCTTGAAAATATCCCAATTTCCACCCATCGAGATGGAACGTACAACGCCATCATCCTCGTTTTTTTGCCGGTTGAGTTCAGGATAGGCACCTTTGTCCAACTTGTAGGTATATCCATCTTTTCGTTCAGCATAGAGGTTCAATTCCTTATAATTATAAGGATTGGGATTGGTAATAAACTTAAGGTTAGTTACCAAATTATTATCCCAGGAGTGGGAGTTGAAATCGGTAGCATCTTCTGCTCGCGTCGGAATATAGTAGAGGGAGTCCTGTTCACTGTAAGTGGCGGCATCCGCCAGCATAAAGTTGAGTCGTTCTGATAGATCGTAGTTCCAGAACAGATTAGCCCCACTCCGAAACTGGCTAGAATTGTGCTTCAGGTCGGGTCTCAGATCTAAATCCTCGTAGTCTTCGATGTATTCGTTATCGTAAGTATTGACATTGGCTTTATAGACAGCACTCATTTGCGATGGTTTAATGGTAAATCCTTCAATGGCATATTTTCGGATGGTCAGTTCACTGCGATCTCTCATGTAAAGATGTCCCATTGGATCCAGATCTAGAAATGATAGGTCGTGGTGCTTTTCGCTCTGTTTGTTAACCTGGTAAATGGTGCGTCCTTTGTAGTTACCGTAGCTATCAAACTTCTGAACCCGGCCGATAATGCGATGATAAATCGTCGCCCGAACGGCCGCTGCCTTTAGGTCTTCTGCGGCTTCAGCTTTATTTTCTGCTTCGTCGGCTAACATGGTAGTTTCATAAAGCCGTAGATATTCGGACTCTTCCAGTAATCGCAACCGGCGATCTAATAGGTCACTACCAGCGATATCGTTCAAAGGTAAGTCTGGAAAGATAGTGTTTCGACCAAGTAAGTTTCTTTCGGGATGCAGTGGATCTGAGAGTAGATCTGCTAATCCAACTCCGGCCGGTGAAACCAACGTCAAAGCACCGCCAGCGGGAATCCCCCCCAGGTGCCGCTTAAACTGACTGGCATCTTTGACCAGCACTGTGCCATCAGCTAAGACGGCTAAAGTCAGCGGTTTAGTAAATTCGCTATTACCCCGCCCTCGGCGACCGCTACCCATATTCAACAAAAAATTACCGTCGGGATCAAACTTAACCACTCGATGGTTATTAGTATCGGCAATCAGCACATTGCCGTCATTGTCCAATGCCAGGTCAGAGGCCTCTTTATCCAGTTCACCGTTGCCTCGACCATAGCTGGCAAAAGAGAGAATCTTTTCCCCATCAATCGAGAATTTATGAATGAAGGCACTTGGTATGGTCGATTTGCCTTTGTATGGATCCAACACATAGAGTTGGCCTAGATGGTCAACATCAATCCGCAACTCACGATTAGAACCACTCAGTTTGATAGCAAAGGCGGATTTGCCTTCGTTATCAACCATCAAGCTAACCGGTGAGGGGGCCAATTTATAGGATTTAGAATCTACATTAGTAATGTAATAGGTGATCAGGAAAGTCCCGTCGGGCGTGAATTTGTGGACGCAAGGTGCATAACGGTAGATTTTTGGATTATCGGTTTCAGCAATGTGATGCAGTGCGGTGTCAGCGACATAGATATTTTTTTCTCGGTCGACCGCAATATTGTTTGGATTAGTTAGAATGACACTTCCATCCAGAGTGGTATTGGAGATCTGCGACTTATATTCTCCACCAGTAGTTAGCAGATAGATACACTTGTGCGTGGTGTCACTTACATATATTTCCCCATCATAGCTGAACGTAAGATGGATTTTATCACTAAACCGACCGTTGGTGCTTCCCTTGCCGCCAAACTCTTGCTCAAACTTGAGGTATCCGATTGCCAAACCCTTCCGGGCTCCGATGGCGATTACTAAGCAACACAATAAGATTCCCCACATCAGATCAAATCCGCGTTTCATCGTTAGCTCCCTGGAACTGCCTTTATCACTGACTCTTGACGACGGTAAATTTCCGCCTCCATTTGATGAAAAATTGCATTAATTGGCTGAACATTGTAGCATTTGGACAGATAAAAATCAAGTGACCTAAGCAGTTTGGTCTAAGGTTAAAGCATAAAAAAACACTTTACGAAATCGCTAGATTTAGTGTAGGCTATTAACGTTTGATTAGTTTAAGGTCTTCTATTCGATCTTGATTGGAAAAGGGGTTTCAACTGGCACCTTTAATCGGTTCAGGAGTCGCCGGCCCACTCGGCGTTTTACATCTTCCACGCTTCAGGTGTACTAACCTTAAAATGCCAAAGGCCAGTTAGCAGCAGGTCATCCCGAAAATAGTGCTGGCTGAGACCCGATGCTCTCGATTGACCTCGGTTTAAACCGACAAGCTTTGTTACCATATTGAACGGAGGCCAAAGACCGGATTTTGAGTTCAGCTGTGCATCGACCGCTTCTTGGATCGATCCTGATTCACCTGCTTCTATTCTCAATTTTAGCCTTGATCTACCAACCGATCAACAGGATCGTAGACCGGAATCTGATTGAAGCAGATCTGCTCCCCAGGTCACAGGAGCGAAGTTCAATCCGTCGGCGAAGGGTAACACCGGTTCGACAGTTGAAGTTGACCTTGCCCAATTCTTCGACACCAATGTTAACTTCTGCGCCCGTTCCACCTCCAACCGTTAAGCCTCAGCAGTTTCAGCCTTTACTAAGTCTAACCCCGAATTCGACACCATTGACGGTGTCAGATATTCCACTCGGTACTACCGACACGACCACCGGATCTATAACACAGGCCGGAGAGCAGCAGAAGGCTGCAGTTGAGATCCGTCGAGTTAGACCTATTGTTCGATCTGTCAAACGAAAACTCTCCCTACTGTCCATCCGGACACGGCCGGCAAGCCTGCCGCTGATGACGCCCTCCGATCTGGTCCTAGCCAAAATTGGGCGCCATATAGTCACAACGACATCGAAACAAAAACTGGATCTAGTCTTTATCATCGACGCTAGCCAGAGCATGAAAAACGACATCGAATCGGTGAGATTACATCTAACCCAAATGACAGACCTACTGGCAGAAAACGGAATTGACTTCACGGTGGGAATAGTGGCTTTTCGAGATCATCAGGGCTTTTCTATCGTTGGCTGGGATTTTGAAATCACAGCTCAGACCAGGTCTATCCTCAAAATCAAAAAAGTATTGAAAAAGATTCGCTGCCGAGGCAGTGAAAAAGCCAAGGACGCCTTAATCCAAGCCGCCAATGAGGTACGGTTCCGACCACAAGCCGCTCGTCGCTTTATACTTGTCACCGATGAATACGCGACCGGCGAGGCCTCGACCCAACAGGTACTGGCTGTTCTAAACCATAAGCAAATTAGTGTCGATGTTTTAGGTCGAGACGAACACTTCCAACGTACCCTCAGTCGCCAATGCCAAGGGATTTGGTTGCCAATCTCCAACTTGCGATATTAGTCAATTTGTTTTATAATTTGCCTTAACGGAGAACAATGCTGGTGAAAAAAGGATTCCACTCCCAATTAAATAGTCGTGGTTACCGACTAACCCAACAACGTCAAGCCATCTTAAATGAGCTACAGCAGGCAGGCCATCACCTGACCGCCAGGGAGATCTACGCTGCTGTTCGCCGTTACCTGCCGCAAATCAGCTTGGGGACCGTCTACCGAAACCTGGATGTATTGGAGCAACTGGTGCTGATTAAAAAGTTCGAGCATAGAGGCCTTTGCCGTTACGATGCCAATATTCAGGACCACTACCACCTATTCTGTCAGCACTGCGACCGTATCGAGGACATTCCTAAGTCGGAACTCGGCAATTTGGAGTCTCATTTTAATTGGGAGACCGACTTTCATATCTCTCACTATCAACTCGACTTCCACGGCAGTTGTGTTTCTTGTCAGAAAAATCGAGTCGACCAGAAATAAAGCCTGACATTTGTTTGACTTTTATTTCTTGGCTTTAGTATACTACCCAAGGCAATGATAGGAATCGTTACTAATAATGGGGTTTCCCGGAGTCATTGTCAGATGGACAATTATTATCAGAAACAGATAAAGGCTTTGTAGGACTCAAGTCCAGAAATGCTTGTGCGCCGAAAACTTGCTAAGCAATATGTCCAGTTTTTTCGGGGCAGATCATCTTCGGCCCTATCTCATCCGGTTTTCGAAGGCGTTGCGGGATATACCATGGCCTGAATATCAATTGGGCATTGAAGGATCCCGATTACCATTTGAGTTTGATTGATGAGGTCGAGTTGGCATTATTCGGGGAATTCACGGCGTATGCACCATCACTTTCCAAGGATTCATATATTCTTGTGTATCGAACAAGTTGGGAAAAAATAACAGAACACGATTAGGAGATAACATGGAAAGCACAAGTAAGTGCCCGGTTTTGGGCGGGGCTCACCGACACACGGCGATTGGGGCAACAGCGAACCAACACTGGTGGCCAAATCAGTTGAACCTGAAGATTCTTCACCAGAACTCTCTCCTATCAGATCCAATGGGTAAGGAGTTCAACTACGCTGAGGAATTCAAGAAACTTGATCTGGATGCCCTGCAGCAGGACATCCAGACGGTGATGACGACGTCGCAGGATTGGTGGCCTGCCGACTATGGCCACTATGGTCCGCTCTTCATTCGGATGGCGTGGCACAGCGCAGGCACGTACCGTATCGGCGACGGCCGCGGCGGCGGAGCCTCCGGCACACTTCGCTTTGCTCCCCTCAACAGTTGGCCCGACAACGTGAACCTCGATAAGGCGCTCCGGTTGCTCTGGCCGGTCAAGCAGAAATACGGCCGGAAAGTATCGTGGGCGGACCTGATAATCTTCACCGGGAACTGTGCCCTGGAGTCGATGGGATTCAAAACGCTCGGTTTTGCTGGCGGGCGTGAGGACGTCTGGGAGCCCGAAGAGGACATCTACTGGGGGCCGGAAACCACGTGGCTCGGAGACGAGCGCTACAGCGGCGACAGGGAACTGGAGAATCCCCTCGGCGCCGTTCAGATGGGCCTGATCTACGTCAATCCACAGGGACCGAACGGTAATCCGGATCCGCTTGCTGCAGCTAGGGACATTCGGGAGACGTTCAAACGTATGGCGATGAACGACGAAGAAACGGTTGCGCTCATTGCCGGCGGACACACTTTCGGCAAAACCCATGGTGCTGCCGAGGAAGATTACAAAGGTCCCGAACCCGAGGGGGCCAACATCGAGGAGCAAGGCCTTGGCTGGAAGAGCAGCTATGGCAGCGGCAAAGCCGGCGATCAGATTGGCAGCGGGTTGGAGGGCGCCTGGACCACCGCGCCGGCGAAGTGGGACAACAACTTCTTCGACAACCTGTTTGGCTACGAGTGGGAGTTGGTGAAGAGCCCTGCCGGTGCGTGGCAGTGGAAACCCACGGATGCATCTGCAGCGGGCACCGTGCCGGATGCTCATGATCCCTCGAAGACGCACGCCCCCACAATGCTCACGACGGACCTCTCACTGAAGGAGGATCCGATCTACGCGCCGATTTCGAAGCGGTTCCACGAGAACCCGGGGGAGTTCGCAGACGCCTTCTCTAGGGCGTGGTA
>Ga0310342_100000578_pt1 | contig 20983 bp, 19 predicted proteins | sample S15DNA20500_MG_FD_206155 | JGI IMG/M metagenome (GOLD analysis project Ga0310342, IMG submission 206155) | Marine microbial communities from station ALOHA, North Pacific Subtropical Gyre - S1503-DNA-20-500_MG | ecosystem: Environmental > Aquatic > Marine > Oceanic | place: Pacific Ocean: North...
CGAAACCGTCGCCATCGACGTCGAGACCGACGCGACCGAAACCGTCGCCATCGACGTCGAGACCGACGCCACGGCCGCAACTCCGAGCGACGTCGAAACGGACGACCTCGAGTTGTTGACGGACGAGGAAATCGATCTGATGGCGCTGGGCGACATTGACGGAATGCCGAGCGAACTCACCTCGCCGCAGCCCGACGCCGCCGAGACCGGCTCGGACCCCGCTCTGGCGGAAACCCAGCCGGACGAGAACCTCTTTGGCGAGGTCGGAACCGACCTGTCCCAGATCGCCGGGGACGACATGGAGAACATCTGACCTGTGCCCGAACTCGCTCCCGCAGAGATCAAGGCGCTCGCGCGCATCATGGATGAGCTGGACTACTACCAGATCATGCACGTGGAACCCGGCGCGTCCCCGCGCGAGGTGAAGGAGTCCTACTACTCCACGTCACGCGCCTTCCATCCCGACGCGAACCGCCACGTGGTCGGCGAACTCCGCGAGGCCATCGTCGAGATCGCCAAGCGCGTCACCGAGGCCTACGCCGTACTCCGGGATCCCCGTCGCCGCGAGGCCTACAACCAGATGCTCGAGAATGGACGCGGTGTCCGCCTCCAGCTGGTCCAGGCCACCGAAGAGCGGCGGCAACAGGTCGAGAACGTGGCCACCACCCGGCAGGGCCGGCAGTACTGGAACCTGGCCCAGACCGACATCGCGCGCGACGACTGGCCCGCCGCCGCCCGGAACCTGCAGACCGCTCTCGCCTTCGAGCCCTCGAACGCGGCGCTGCGCAGCGCCCACGACGCGGCGAAGACACGCATCCACTAGGGCCCTACGCCGCCCTTCGGGCCGGGCTCCTGCGCGCCGCGGCCTCCGCGCATTGACACTCGCAGGCTTCCGCTGGCATTCTCGTGCGTCACCCCCGCGTCGGGCTCGGTCCGGCGTCGACGAAGGGAGAGCCGCATCATGGCAGAGGGCAACTCGGCGAAACCGCGCCCGGTCGCGCGGTACCTCGCAATTCCCGATGACGGGGATCCGTACCTCGAGGGGCACAAGTGCGGGGACTGCGGCGCCATCTTCCTCGGCTCCCGCGAGACCTGCTCAAGCTGCGGAACAAGCGGGAAGTGCGCGGCGACCCGGCTCTCGAATCACGGAGAGCTCTACGTCTACTCGATCGTGCATCGTTCGTTTCCGGGTGTCGACGTCCCCTACGTCTCGGCGATCGTCGACCTCGAGGGCGGCGGCACGGTTAAGGGCAACCTGATCAACGTGGAGCCGGACCCGGAGAAGATCCAGATGGGCATGCCCGTCGAGGTCGTCTACCAGATTGCCCCGCGCAAGGACGCCGAGGGCAACGAATACCTCACCTACTACTTCCAGCCCCGCTCCTGACGCGGGAAGGAGACCCCGATGAGCGACGTCTACGTCCTCGGAATCGACATGATCAAATTCGGACGCTACCCGGAAAGTAGCGTGCCGAAGCTCGGCGCAGATGCAGCGCGGCTGGCGCTCGAAGATGCGGGTCTGAGCATCCACGACATCGAGGCCCTGTATTCCGGCAACCTGATGCAGGCGGCCGCGATGGTGGGCCAGCGCATCCTCCAGGAAATCGGACAGACCGGCATTCCGGTGACGAACAGCTCGAACGCGTGCGCGACCGGCGCCACCGCGTTCCGAGAAGGCTGGACAGCGATCAAGGCCGGGATCTACGACACCGTGCTCGTGGTGGGCGTCGAGCAGCTCGGCAAGGCGGGCTTGCTGGGCGGCGGCGGCGGGGGCAGCGGAATTCCCACTGAGGGCCTCCTGGGCTCCGGGCTCATGCCCGCCGTCTTCGCCGAAGCCGGCATGGAGCACGCCCGGAAGTACGGAACGACGTTCGAGCAATTCGCAAAGGTCTCGGTCAAAAACCACCAACATTCCGTAAAAAATGCGAAGTCGATGTACCAGAAGGAGACTCCGCTCGAGATGGTGATGGGGGCCGAGATGATCGCCTATCCGAACACCAAGCTGATGTGCTCGGTCAACGTGGACGGGGCTGCGGCCGCCGTTTTGGTGAGCGAGAAAAAGGCCCGCGAGCTCGGCATGGGGCGCGCCGTGAAGATTTCGGCTTCGATCCTGACGAGCGACCCCTGGACGGAGCGCGACCTGGTGATGCCCGACGTCAATACCTGCACCCGCCGGGCCGCGAAGGCCGCATACGAGATGGCGGGCGTCGGCCCCGACGATCTGGACCTGGTCGAGTTGCACGACTGCTTCGCCACCGCCGAGATCCTGCACTACGAGAACCTCGGACTCTGCGGCGAAGGCGAAGCCGGCAAGTGCATCGACGAGGGTGAGACGGCCCACGGCGGCCGGATCCCGGTAAACGTCTCCGGCGGCCTGCTCTCCAAGGGACACCCGCTCGGCGCCACCGGGGTGGCCAACATCTACGAGTTGACGACGCACCTGCGGGGCGATGCCGGCGACCGTCAGGTCGAAGGAGCGCGGGTCGGCCTCGCCCACGTGATCGGGCTCGGCAGCGCCTGCGGCATCCACATCCTCGAGAAGGTGAACTGAATCCCGCTCCGCTCGGGTCTGCCGTCCCCGGGATTCTGTATCCTCTTCGCGTGCGTCTCTCCCTCCTTGCGCTCGTCGTGGCGGTTGGTGCGCTTGGCTGCGGCGCCCCCGAAGAGCCGCCCAGGTCCGCAGCGTCCGGAGAAACCTCCGCGGAAGGTTTCGGGCCGGCGACGGCGAAGGCAGTGGAGCCCGAAAGCCACACGCATCCCAAGCGGCGTCCGCGCGGGCGGCCCCTCCCGGCGTTCCAGGGCTGGAGCCTCGAAGGCCAGAAGATCTCCGCAGCCAACTTGCTCGGCAAGCGCCTGCTCATCTACTTCTTCAACCCCGAGGTAGAGACGGCCGCGACCGTAACCCAAGCGGTGAACGCGATCGCTCCGCTGCGCGGCAAGCAGAACTTCGAGATCGTGGGCATCGCGACCGGCACGACCCACGCGGAGGCCCAGGCCTTCGCAGCCGACCAGGCCATCGCGTTCCCAGTGATCGACGACACCAGCGCACAGCTGGCCCAGACCTTCGGACTCCGCGAGCCGTTGGCCCTGCTCGGCGTCGACTCGGAGGGGTACCTGACCTTCGGCTTCTCCCAATTCGACGACACGGACTCCGCGATGCTCGATGCGACCCTGCACAAGCTGATGCGGCTGCCCGACAGCGGGCCCGCCCAGCCTCAACGGCCGCTGGCTCCGGACTTCTCGGCCGACATCCTCGATTCGGACGAGCGGTTCGAACTCTCCGCCCAGAGCGGAAAGGGCGTGATCCTGATCTTCTTCCTCCACACCTGTCCGCACTGCCACCACGCGCTGGAGGCGCTGCGGATCGTGCTCGAGGGCCTGCCCGAACAGGCGCGACCGGTGCTGGTGGGAGTGGAAATCACCGGGCGCACCCACGCGGTTCGCAGCCTGCTGAAGGAGGAGGGACTCGACTACTTCCCGGTCCTCTTCGACGACGACGGGAGCATCCAGGAGGCCTACGGAGTCTTCGGCGGCGTCCCGGACATCTTCTTCATCGACGCCGACGGGCGCATCACCGGGCGCCTCCAGAGCTGGAACGAGCAGACCGACCAACCGCTGGCCCGGATGCGCGCCGCAAAAATCGGCGGCGGACCCGTGCCGATGCTCCTCAACACCCGGGGCTACAGCGGGAACGAAGCCTGCGGCGTCTGCCACGAAATGGAGTACGACACCTGGCGCTTCACCGCCCACGCGAGCGCCTACGACACGCTCGTCAAGCACGGGGCCGACACCGACGAGGAATGCGTGAGCTGCCACGTGGTCGGCCATGGGCAGCCCGGTGGCTTCGTCGACACGCTTGCCACGCCGCAACTCGAGGACGTGGGCTGCGAGTCTTGCCACGGGCGGGGCGGGCCGCACCTTTCTCCGGATTTCGTTCCGGACGGTGACTACGGCGCGGCCTGCATCACGTGCCACGACACCAAGCACTCCCTCGGCTTCGACTACGAGGAATTCAGGCCGCGCATATCGCACGTCCAAAATGCCCACCTCCTGGCGCTGCCGCCCGAGAAGCAGCAGCGCCTGCTCGCAGAACGTGGCCGGCCGGGGGGCTCCCTGCTCACGACCACCGCCGAATTCGTGGGCTCCGACGCCTGCCGCTCCTGCCACGCCGCCGAGTTCGAGACATGGACCGCCCAGCCCCACGCCCGCGCGGTCGCGGCCCTGGAGGCGAAGGGAAAGGCGTCGGACGCCGACTGCCTGCGCTGCCACACCACCGGCTTCGGGCGACCCGGCGGCTTCGCCGCGGCGACCCCCGTTTCTGATCAAGCCGACCTGGCGCGGGTGGGCTGCGAGTCGTGCCACGGACCCGGCGGAGACCACGTGAAGGAAGCGGCGCCCAAGCTCGGCACCATCCTGTCGCTCGGCGACAAGTGCGATTCGTGCGTCATCCTGCAGATCTGCGGCGGCTGCCACGACGACGCCAACGATCCGGGCTTCGAGTTCGAGGTGGTGGACAAGATCGACCGCCAGCGGCACGGCACGAAGGAGCCGGGCGGGAAGCCGAAGACCGCCGCCTCGAAAGAGCGGGCGATCGCGATCGCCGAGAGAGGCTGACCCGTGGCAGACGCAGGCGTCCCCCACGGCCACGAGACGCGCGCCGTGCTCGCAGCCGCGCGCGCCTGGCTCCAGGAACTAGCCGAAGAAGGCGTCGAGGCCGTGCCGGCGCCGTACGGATCGGTCGAGGCCCCGGCGGCGGAGTGCGACGCCGCTCCCCGGCCGGCTCCGCTTGCGGCCCCGCGGCACGCGGGGCTCCTGGACTCGCCGGCCTGGGGCGCGGATCCGAGCCTCGACGACGTGCGCGAGGCACTCGGAGCGTGCACCCGCTGCCGCCTGTCCGAGGGCCGGACCCAGCTCGTCTTCGGCGACGGGAACCCCGAGGCCGAGCTCCTGTTCGTCGGCGAGGGACCGGGGGAGCAGGAGGATCTGCGCGGCCTGCCCTTCGTCGGCCGCGCCGGCGAGTTGCTGACCCAGATGATCGAGAAGGGACTCGGCATCCCCCGCAGCGCGGTCTACATCTGCAACATCGTGAAGTGCCGGCCTCCGGGAAACCGCACGCCCCAGGCCGACGAGGTCGCGACGTGCAGCCCGTTCCTGGACGGCCAGATCGACGCGGTGAAGCCGCGCGTGATCGTGGCCCTCGGCAAGCCGGCGACGAGCCTGCTGCTGGGCCGCGCGGTAGCGATCACCCGCGTGCGCGGCACCTGGCACGAGTACCGGGGCATTCCCCTGATGCCCACCTACCACCCGGCCTTCGTCCTGCGCCAGTACACGGCCGAGAACCGCCGCAAGGTCTGGGAAGATTTGAAGGCGGCGCTGGCGCGCGCGCGCGGCGAGTCGCCGGGCTAGTACGGCCGCTCGGGAACGGCCGCGGACTGGGCCTCGCGAAACTCCTCGAGGCGCTTGCGCACGGCCGGGTCGCGGCCCGCCAGGATCGCGGCGGCAAATAGCGCGGCGTTCTTGGCGCCGGACTTGCCGATGGCGAAGGTCGCGACCGGGATGCCACCGGGCATCTGCACTGTGGCGAGCAGGGCGTCCAGGCCCTGGAGCGCCGAGCTGTCGATGGGAACGCCGAGCACCGGCAAGACGGTGTGGGCCGCCGTCACCCCAGCCAGGTGCGCGGCGGCTCCAGCGCCGGCGATGACCACCTCGATACCGCCCTGCTCCGCTTCGACCAGGTACCGGGTGAGGCGCTCAGGCGTCCGATGGGCGGAGATGACCCGGGCGTCGCTGGGAATCCCGAGCTTTTCGAGGGTCTCCTCGGCGGCTTTCATCGTGTTCCAGTCATTCTTGCTGCCCATGATGATCGCGACCCGGGGATTCGACACGCGGGACCTCCTCCAGTCTGGCGGCGCTAGCATAGCCTGCGCCGAGGAGGACGCCGTGTCACGAGCCCAGACCCCGAAGGCGACGACTGCGCTGTGCGGCATCGTCTTGCACCCGGCCGGCCATACGCGTTCACCGGCGATGCACGGCGCCGCGTTCCGCACGGCGGGCATCGACGCGACCTACCTGGCCTTCGACGTTCCGCCGAACTCCCTGGCGGCTGCGATCGCCGGGGCGCGCGCCCTCGGGATCCGGCAGCTCGCGGTGTCGCTGCCGCACAAGGAAGCCGTGATGCGCCACCTCGACAGCGTCGACCCGGTGGCGCGGCGCATCGGTGCAGTCAATACGGTCACGCTGCGCGAAGGCAAGCTCGAGGGCTCCAACACGGACTGGTATGGCGCCGTGCGTGCACTCGAGCGGGAGACCCGACTCGACGCAGCCCGGGCGGTCGTGCTCGGGGCCGGCGGAACCGCCCGGGCCGTGGTGCACGGGCTGCGCGAGCGCGGTGCGCGCGTGACGGTTCTCAACCGCACCCGGGAACGGGCGGACGCCCTGGCAGACGAACTGGGGGCGGAGGCAGGTGGCCCGCTCACGGCCCTCGGCGACACGGCACACGACGTGCTGGTCAACACGACGTCCGTCGGACTGGACGGCGACGCCTCCCCGGTGCCGGCGGACGCGATCGACCCGGAGGCGGTCGTGATGGACGCGGTCTACGAGCCGGAGCGCACCCGGCTGCTGCGCGACGCCGAGGCGCGCGGCGCACGCACGGTCACCGGCAAGTGGATGCTGGTCTACCAGGCGGCGGAGCAATTCCAACTGTGGACGGGAAAGGAAGCGCCGGTCGAGGCGATGGCCGCGGCGTTCGACGCAGCCGGAGAGGCGTAGCTACCCCGAGTAGCCCCACTTCTGCTTGTTCTCTTCGATCTGCTCGGCTGTCGGCTTGGCCTTTTCCTCGACCTCGGGGACCTGGAAGTCGTCCTTGCCGTCGACCAGTTTGGCGTTGAGCGGCGTGTCTTCGGCGAAGACCTCCGGCACCTGCTCGTCCTCGAAGATCGCCTCCCACGGGCACTCGGGCTCGCAAACGCCGCAGTTGATGCACTCTTCGGGATCGATGTAGAGCTGGTTCGGGAAGGTCTCGGTATCGCTCCCCGTGTACTCGTAGATGCAATCGACGGGACACACCTCGACGCACGAGTGGTCGACACAATCCCGGCAGAGCCGCGTAATCACCCATGTCATCGAAGCGTCCAGCCTTTCCCTCTCGCGCGGTGGGACCACGCGGTGAAAAGAAGAAGCACCCTACTTGAGCTTCTTCTCCTTGTAGACGACATGCTTGCGCACCACCGGATCGTACTTCTTCAGTTCGATCTTGTTGGGCGTATTCTGCTTGTTCTTGATCGTCGTGTAGAAGTGGCCGGTCCCGGCCGACGACTCGAGCTTGATCTTCTCGCGCTTGCCCTTTTTCGCCACGGCGTTCGCTCTCCCAGTCCTATACCGGCTCGGGCACGTCGGCGCCGCTCCGGGTGAACACGCGGACGGTCCGCTCTCCATCGCGCCGCACGCGCACCCGACTCGGAGCGCTGCCCTCGGAATCGACGAGCATCACGTTCGAGGCGTCGATGAAGCCCTCCTGCTCGATGATGCCGCCGGTTCGGGCGCCGCGGCGACCCGGCTTGAGGTGACGCTTCTGGAGGCGCACCTTCTCGACACGCAGCTTTCCGGCCTCTCGGTCCACAGCGAGCACACGACCCTGCTTTCCCTTGTCCGCCCCGGACACGACCTGAACCAGGTCGCCTTTGCGAATCCGGCATCCCATAGAACGTGTTCCTCCGCTTGCGGCGCATACGTGTACGCCAGCGGCGCGCCCGGCTCAAGTCCCCCCCTGGGAAATCCAGCCGCGGGGCCTCCGGGGGAGGGTGGCGGGGTCCACTGGGGCCGGATACCTCTTCCGCAGCCACTCCCATGCGAATTTTCTCCGCGGTCATCGTCTTCTGCGCCGTTGCCTGGGCCGCTTGCAGCCTTCTCCCGGAGCGCTTCGCCGTCAACGCCCCGGTGGCACACATGATCTGGGGCCGGGGCATCGACGCGCCCGCGGCCGAGACCGTACGCCAGCGCCTCCGGGCCCCGGACGGCATGGCGGTGGAGCTCTACGCCGACAATCTCCCGTTCGCGCGCATGCTGCGCCTCACTCCCGCTGGGGACCTCCTCGTGAGCCTCCCGCGGTCCGGCCGGATCGTGTTGCTCGAGCGAGACACGGACGGCAACGGGCGGCCCGATGGACGGCACACTCTCCTCGAAGGGCTCGACCGGCCCCACGGAATGGACCTCCGGGACGGCTGGCTCTACGTCGCCGAAACCGGAGGGATTGCGCGTGTGCGTTTCGATCCGGACCGCCGCGAAACCCGGGGCGAAATCGAGCGGGTCGTGGAGGGTATCCCCAGCGGCGGCAACCACTGGACGCGGACCGTCCGCTTCGGACCGGACGGCTGGATGTACGTCTCGATCGGGTCGAGCTGCAACGCGTGCATCGAGAAGGACCCGCGGCGCGCCGCGATCGTCCGCTACCGGCCGGACGGGTCGGGCGAGGAGATCTACGCCACCGGGCTACGCAACGCGGTGGGCTTCGCTTGGCGTCCGGAGACGGGGGAACTCTTCGCCACCGACAATGGCCGCGACCTGCTGGGCGACGACCTTCCCCCCTGCGAGCTGAACCAGGTCGTGGAGGGTGGATTCTACGGCTGGCCGTACGCGTACGGAGACAACGTCCCGGACCCCGACCTGGGCGAGGGCGAACAGGAGCGCATCGCCCGGGCACGGCTGCCGGACCACGACTTCCGCGCACACAACGCACCGCTCGGAATCACCTTCGTGCGCGGCGACGGCGCTCCCGCCGCGCTCCGCGGCGCGGCACTCGTGGCGCTGCACGGTTCCTGGAACCGCACGCGCAAGGACGGCTACAAGGTGGTCTCACTCCACTGGACACCCGACGGAATCGAGGAGCGCGACTTCTTGACCGGGTTCCTCGTGGACGAAGACGTCGTGGGACGCCCCGTAGACGTTGCCGAGGGCCCCGACGGCAGCTTCTACGTATCGGACGACTACGCGGGCGCGATCTACCGGGTGTTCCCGGAGGGCGAGGCACACGCAACCCGGAAGACCGTCCCCATTGCGGAGGCCGGCGGCCCGGCGACCCCGGGACTCGGCGACCCGTCCCGCGGCGAGGCCCTCTACGCGGCGCTGGCGTGTGCCGGCTGCCACGCGCCGGCCGGCGCACCCGGGTCCGTCGCCGTTCCGCTCGACGCGCTGGCGGCGCGCTACGACGAGCCCACGCTGGCCGCATTCCTGGCGGCGCCCACACCGCCCATGCCCGCCGTCGACCGGCCGGAAGCCGAACGGCTGGACCTCGCCGCCTACCTGCTCTCGAGGCACTAGGCCCCGAACCAGCGGCGCGCGCGCTCCCGTCCCAGGAACCGGCGCACCGCCCAGACGAGCGCCATTCCACCCGCCAGGCCGGCGAGCACCTGCCCGGCGATGGCGATCAACACCGGCACCCCGTCCAAGAACGGACGAACCGCCAGGACGAAGAGGAGGTGATACAGGTAGAGCGCGAGGGTCGCATCGGAGAGGAGCCGCACGCCGGGCCCGGCCGGCCGCCCCGCCAGCAGGAGCGCGAACAGCGCCACCACACCGTGGGTGTAGATCGCACGGTTGAACCACCCCCATGAGAAGGGCAAGAGCCCGGCATCGAGTGCCAGGCCAAAAGCCGTGACGCAAACAGCGGCAGCCAGCACGGCGTTCGGAGCCGAGCGTCTGAGTCGCTGAAGCTCCGGCAGCCACCACCGCGCCGCCCAGCCCGAGAGGAAGAAGCCGACCGCAAACAGCGAGAGCGGGTCGCGCGCCATCCAAAAAAAGTCCTTGGCCGTGCGCAGCTCCGGACGGACGAGCGCCGCCACCGAATAGGCGAGGTACGCAACCCACACCACGACGACTGCAGTCCGCGAGAGCCGCGCCAGCGGCCACGAAACCAGGATGCAGCCGCAGGCGAGGGCAACGTAGTAGTAGATCCCCAGGGACGACGCGGTGAGCAGCTGCTCGACGACTTCAGCCGGCGTCCGCGCGCCGCTGGCACCCACGAGCTGCACGACTCCGCTGGCCACCAGGTAGGGCACCAGGACCCGAACCAGCCTCGCCAGCATTACGTCGCGCCCGCCAGCGCGCCGCGCGTAGAGGAACCCGGAGACGAAGAGGAAGGACGGGACCTGGAATACCGTCCAGGTCTTGGTCAGCGCCCACGTCAATGCACCCCCGGAAGGTACGACCGTGTCGGGACCGGAATGGGTGATGACCACGGCTACGATGGCCGCGGCCTTCAGGTGATCGAGCGCGTGCCAACGCTCGTTGGGTGTCGTCTCACGGGACATCGTGGCTCCAGGGTGCACGGGCGTTCCCGATGCGTCGAGCCCCCCGTTCCCTGCTAGGCTTCTCCAGCCCTATGCCGAGCGACGACCGAAGGCGGGTGCTCTTCGTCTCGACCACGCTCTCCGGCGGTGGCGCCGAGCACTTCGTCGCCACGGTGCTCCGGCACCTGGACAAGAATCGCTTCGCACCGCACCTGGCGGTGCTGCGCCGGCACCCGGCCGATGCGGCCCCGGACGGGGTCGCAGTCGCCACGCTGGGCAAGGAGCGCGCCTGGCAGATTCCCGCCGCCATCGTGCGGCTGGCGCGACTCGTCGATGCGGTGCGTCCCCATGCGGTGATGAGCACCTTTGCCCATCCGAACTGGATCACCGGCTGCGCCCTCGCCGTTGCGCGACACCGGCCCGGCTGGATTGCACGGGTCTCGTCGCCTCCCGCCCTGACGGATCCGGGCTGGCTGCGCCCGGCGATGCGGCGCGTCTACGCCCGCGCCGATCGCGTGGTCGCAAACGCCGAGGCGCTCGCCGAGTTGGCGGGACAACTCTACCCGCAGGCGGGCGCGGTGACGTACCTGCCCAATGCCACGGACTTCGAGCGCATCGACGCCCTGGCGGCCGAGCCCGTGCCCTCCCGGCCGGCCGGGCGCCGCCGGGTGGTGGCCGCCGGGCGCCTGGTCCCCGTGAAGCGCTTCGATCTCCTGCTCGAGGCGGCGGCACGTCTCGTCGACCGCATCGACCTGGAAGTGGTGATCTGCGGCGAGGGGCCCGAGCGAACGCGGCTCGAGACGCGTACCCGGGAGTTGGGGCTCGGTGAACGCGTCCGCCTCTGCGGCTTCGTCGAAAACCCCTGGGCATGGATGGCGAGCGCCGACGTCTTCGCCCTCACCAGCGACATGGAGGGCCTCCCCAACACGCTCGTCGAGGCCCAGGCGCTCGGCGTGCCCGCCGTTGCGACCGATTGCCCCACCGGTCCGGCCGAGGTAATCGCGGCCGGCGAGACGGGGCTGCTCGTCGCACCCGGCGACGCTGACGCACTCGCGGCGGCGCTCGGCGCACTCCTCGTCGACGCGGCGTCCCGCCGCGCCATGGGCGTCGCCGGACGGGAGCGGGCACGCGCGCGCTACGGGGCTCCCGCCGTGACGAGGACCCTCGAAGACATGCTCGTCGCGGTCAGCGACCTGCGTCCCGAGTGACGCGCTCGAAGACTTCGCGGTAGCGCTGCGCCACCTGGGCCCAGTCGAAAGGCGCGGCCGATTCGCAGCCCCGCGCCGCCACGGCGGCGGCGTCCGGTGCGTCGAGGGCGCGCAGCACGGCAGCGGCCAGGGCCTCCGGGTCGCCCGGCGGGCAGAGCCAGCCGTTTTCTCCATCGCGCACCACCTCGGGAATCCCCCCCGTCGCCGTCGCCACGAGCCGCGCGCCGGCAGCCAGCGCCTCCGCCACGACCGTCGGCATTCCCTCGACCCGTCCGTCGGCGAGCTGCAGCGACGGCACCACGCAGACCCGGCAGCCCCGCAGCGCCCGCGCCACGTCGTCGGACCCGCGGGCGCCACCGAAGCGCACCGCCGCTCCGAGTCCGAGTTCTCGCGTCTCGTCGCGCAACGCCGCCTCTCGTTCGCCATACCCCACGACCAGCAGACCGAGGGCCGGATGGCGCAGCCGAACCCGGACGAGGGCGCGCAGCAGGACCGAGACACCCTTGATCTCCTGGAGGCGTCCGACGTACAGGACGTATCCGCCGGCGAGCCCCTCTTCGGCGGCGTCGTGCACGGGTCCGGACCGGAAGCGGGACAGATCCACGCCCATCGGCTGCACGACTGCGTCGGATGGGCGTTCGAGCGCGGCGTCCAGGCGTTCGCGCACCGCGGCGGAGACGGCGAGGAAGGCGTCGGTCCGGTTCGACACGAAGCGTGCCAACGCGCCGGCGAAGGACCCCTTCCCGAGCAGGTGGGCATCCCCGCCATGCAACGTGACCACGTGGCGAAAGCGCCCGCGGCCGCCCCGGGCCAGAGCGGCAGTCAATCCCTGCGGGACGAGCCAGTGCGAGTTCACCAGCTCCGCGTGCGTCGCGGCGGCGGCCGTTCGGGTGGCCCGCCACTCCGCCGCCAGGAACGCCGGCAGTTCCAGCCGCGCGAGCCGGGAGCGGCGCAGGTTGGTGTCGATGCCGTCCCCGTAGGCCAGACACTCCAGCCGGCGGGGCCAGAAGTACGGGAAACGGCGCACGCGAACGCCCGACCACTCTTCGGCCGCCGCCGCGCCCGGGGCACCGGGGACCAGCACCGTCACCTCGTCTCGCGCCGCCAGCGCCCGGGCCAGCCCGAAGACGAACCCGGGCATCGCGTCGCCGGGACGCAGCGGAAAGGTGCTGGCGGTCAGCAGGAGTCGCATGCCGGCGTGGCGGATTCAGTCGAGATCTCGCTCCCGGCTGTCGCCGTCCCGCTCGCCGCGGACTTCGCTTCGCTGCCGGTAGAGGATCTCTTCGAGGTAGATGCGGTGGCGGCTCAGCATGTCGCCGATCACGCCCACATGCAGAATCAGGAGCGCGATTACGGCGAGTCCGAGCGCCGTGAACCCGGCCCACTTGTGCGGCGAGAACGCTCCGGTGACCAGATAGTGGAAGCCCAGGAACGAGACGAGAAGGGCCGCGGGAAGCAGCAGCGCAAGCGAGATCCCCCCGAAGAATCGCAGCGGATGGTAGTCGCGATACGAGCGGAAGATGATCCGGACCGTATGCCATGCGTATCGCCACAGGTTGCCCGCCACACGGCTCCCGCCAAACTCGCGCTCGCCGCGCACGCGGATCGGCACCTCGACGATGCGCAGGCCTTTGAACGCCAGGTTCAGCACCACCTCCTGCGTGTAGGTGAAGCGGCCCACCAGGTGCAGTTGGAGCGCTGCGCGCCTGCCGTAGCAACGCATCCCGCAGGAGACATCGTAGAAGGTCTGGCCCGCCAGCCGCGAGATCAGCCCGCTCATCATCCGATTGCCCCAAAGCTTCGCCCGAGGCATCTCCGGCACCAGCGCCGGGTCCGCGAAGCGCGAACCCGTCGCCAGGTCCGCTTCGTCCGCCAGCACCGGGGCGACGAGTTTGGGGATGTCGGCCGGATCGAACTGGCCATCGGCGTCGATGCTCAGGATGAGATCCGCCCCCCGATCGATGCCGTGCGCCAGGGCCGACTGGAAGGCCGCGCCCACCCCTCGCGGGGCCGGGTGCCGAATGACGAAGGCCCCGGCCTCGGCCGCGCGCTCGGCGGTCGCATCACGGCTGCCGTCGTCCACGACGACCACTTCGACGAGACCGACACCGGGAATGTTGCGGGGAACGCCCTGGATCACGGACCCGACAGTGCGTTCCTCGTCGAGGGCCGGCACGGTCACGATCAAGTGCGCCAGACGCGCCACGTCCTCGGGGGCAGAGTCCACCGGCGGTGCCGAGCTCGCCATCGCATCGAGTATATCGGGTGCCCGGGACCCGGTCAGTGGCGCTGCCAAATCTGGTACTCGGTTCCCGCCATGCCCTCAAATCCGAGCCCGCGGAGCACCCGGCGCGTGACCGCCGTCTCGGGGCGCACCGAGACGAGCACCGCATCGACACCGAAGAACTGAAGGCCCCGCTCGAAGTGGGGCGCCGCGTCCGGCTGCTCGCTCCGCCCGGACACGAAATCGGTCATCAGGACACGCAGGGCGACGTTCTGGCCGCCCAACTGCGAGCGGAAACGGAGCAGGTAGGCATCGCGCCCGACTAGCGGAAACAGGCGATCGTGGAAGGTGGGGAGCCACACGCCGACCTCGCGGGGCACCACCACCACCGAACCCGGCGGCACGCTTTGCGCAAAGGCCCGGGCGATCGCGTGGTTCTCGGTGTGCACCTTGAGCCCGGGAAGCCCCAGCCGCACACCGTTTTCACGGCTCAGCGCCGAATGCGCCGGCACGAACGCGAAGCCCACGAAGGCAGCGGCCGCGAGCGGCACCGCCACGATGCGGCGCCGCGAAAGCTCGAGCGGCGCCGTCAGCACCAGCGCCAGGAGCGCCGGGATCGGAAGCACCCAGAGCGCGCGCCAGACCGAGCCCCCGATCACGAAACGAGCCAACTCGTTCGAGAAGTAGGGATTGAGCAGCACGCTCCACGCCACCAGCGGAACGCCGCAGGCGAATCGACGGCCCAGACCCGGCGGCGCCAGAGCCCACGCCCCGAGCACCGCCGCAACGCAGACCGCGTGCAGAAGTCCGGTGCCCGTGACCCAGTCCAGAGAATGGGCCAGCTGGACGCCAGGGGCGTGACGTCGTTCGGAGGCCGCCCGCTTGCGTTCCGTCTGTCTGGCCGAGAGCCGGTCTGCCTGCGCGGAAAGATGCGTTCCGCGTTCTTCGATGACCGCGTGCTGGAGGCCGAGCCCGAGCAGCAGAACGTAGGCCGAGGCGAGCGCGGCGGCTCCGATCCGACGCCAGGCGCGCGGCGTCAGCGGTACGGCGCACGCGGTGGCCGAGAGTGCCGCGACCGGGCCGGCCCAGAGAGCGGTCGACGTGCAACCCACGGCGGCGACCTGGCTCGCGGCGAGCAGGAGGAAGGCCCGCGCGGACGGACGCCGGGCGAAGTCGAGGGCCGCAGACCAGATCACCGGAAGGAGCACGCTCAGGAAGACCGACTTCCCCTGCCAGATGCGAACAAAGGCGAAGTTCCCGTACCACCGATGCGCGTCGCCGGCGACCACCAGCACCCACAGGACAGCGGCGACCGCCCAGAGCCAGTGACGCGGCACGAGCCGGCGGAAGAGCCGGGCCCACGCCAGCGGCACCAGCAGCGCCACGATGGCGGCCGAGAACAGGTGGAAGGTCGCCGTCACCGGGATGCCGATGAGTCGGGAAAGTGCGGCATTCCAGAGCTCCCAGCTATGAACCACGTACACCGGATGGTGCACGGGTAGATCCGCGACACCGTGCAGGGTGTCGGCCGCCAGCAAGGGATCTCCCGGCGCATCCGCGCTGGCCACGGCGAGGTTCAGGTAGAAGCTGTCGTCGAGATCGAACCGGTGGGCCGCCAGCGCGATCGCGACGGCCGCGACGCCCATCAGCCAGAGCACCGCTTCGAGCCGGCGGCTGCGGACGGGGACCTCGTCGCGCAGGGGCTCGCGCAGCACGAAAAACACGCTGGCGGCGCCGAGCAGCGCCACGCCCAGCCACCAGAGGGCGACCGGACTCTCGCGCAGGAACCAGGCCCCAACGATCCCGAGCGCCGCCCCCGCGACCCGCAGCGCGAGCCGCGGCGCCACGGCCGCCCCGGCAGTGGGTTCGGTCACCGGCCGAGTTTTCGCCGCCGGTCCCGCCCGCCCGCGCCAGAGCCACAAGAGAACGCCCGAACCGGTGACCGCGAATACGGCAAGGGCCAGCCACAGGGAGCCGCCGATGGCGACCACTGCGTGACAAGACAGCGTCCACAGGGCGAACACGAAGCACGCCCCGTCGACGAGCTGCTCGCTCCAGGGCTCGCGCGCCGGGCCGGGCCGGGCCGAAGAATCGCTCACGAGAACACGAGTCTAGCGCCAGAGATCCAGAAGGCGCGCTCGGCGCCAGAGATCCAGAAGCCGCGCCCGGCGCCAGAGATCCAGAAGCCGCGCCCGGCGCCAGAGATCCAGAAGGCGCGTCACGCGCCAGAGATCCAGAAGGCGCGCTCGGCGCTAGAGATCCAGAAGCCGCGCTCGGCGCTAGAGATCCAGAAGCCGCGCCACGCGTTCGCGGTGGTCGGCGCCGTCACCCAGCCAGCTCTCGTCGCTCTTCGCGCGCTTGAAGTAGAGGTGGCAGTCGTACTCCCAGGTGAAGCCGACGCCGCCATGGATCTGGATGTTCTCGCCCGCCACGTGCCGGTAGGCGTCGCTGACGAAAGACTTGGCCATCGACGCTGCGAGAGACGCATCCGCCTCGTTCTCGCGGGCCGACCACGCGGCGTAGTAGGTGATCGATTTCGCGGACTCGACTTCGAAGAGCATGTCCGCGCACTTGTGTTTGATCGCCTGGTTGACGCCGATCGGCTTGCCGAACTGCACGCGCTCTTTCGCGTAGGCCACGGAGTCCTCGAGGCACTTGTCGGCGCCACCCACCATCTCCGCACAGATCATGACGCGCGCCCGGTCGAGAACCCGCTCGATGCTCGGCCAGGCGTCCTCGGCGGCGCCGAGCAACGCGCCGTATCCGGCGACCACCCCATCGAACGAGAGTGTCGACAGCGGCCGCAGCAGGTCCATCGAGTGCATCGGCGCCACGGAGAGTCCCGGCGCGTTGCTGGGGACCACGAACAGACCGAGCCCCGCGGCGCCCGTGCGCGCCACCACAACGACGAGATCCGCGGCTTCTAGATCGGGTACGAAGAGCTTGCGCCCGGTGATCTCCCAGCCATCGTCGCTGCGCTGCGCGGCCAGTTCCACGTCGCCGGGTTCGTCGCTACCGCGCTCCTCGGTGACAGCCAGCGTCGCCCGCACCTCGCCCCGGGCGATGCCGGGCAACCACTCTGCCCGCTGCACCTCGTCACCCACCTCGTTGATGGCAGTGGCGGCAATCACGGTGGGCAAGAACGGCACCGGCGCAAGGAAACGCCCGAGTTCCTCCAGCACCAGGCAGAGTTCGACGAGCGAGAGCCCGGCTCCGCCGTACGGCTCGGGCAGTGCCAGACCCATCCAACCGAGTTCGGCCATGCGCTCCCAGAGCGCCGTGTCCCAGGCGATGTCCGGATCCTGCATGACTTTGCGCACCCGCTTCATGGCGGCGTGCTCCCCGAGAAAGTCGCGCGCGGTCTTGCGGAGGAGCTCCTGCTCCTCCGTGAAACCGAAGTTCATGGCTCGCACCTTTCGTCGACCGGAAAGGGAGGCGCATCGAATGAGCGCACGTAGCAGCGTATCAGACGCGCGCCGCACCGGTCAACGCGGCCGGCACACCAGGTGCGGTATAGCTTCCGGTCATGCACATCCCCTCGCGGCGCCGATTCCTGTCGTGGGGACTCCTGCTCGCCGTCGCGGCAAGCGGCGCCGCGAAGGCCGAGTCGGGGCTACGGCTCGAGTGGCCCGAGGCCTTCGGGGAGATCTCCGCGACCACCTACGACACCCAACGCGTGAAGGTCGGCGAGGCACTCCTGAGGATCGAGCACCTCGAAGACGGCAACGTGAGCGTGGTTACCGAGACCAGTATCACGGACGGGGCGTCGACTCTGATGACCGCCCTGTTCGCGCCCGTCGGCGAGGGCCGCGACCTGCGCCCGTTGTATCAGGCTTCGCGCTCTTTCGACGAAGAGCGCCAGCCGCTCGGCATGCTCGAGATCGACCACCGCGAGGGTGTCGCGCGCTGCCACAAACCGGACGGGACGCAAAGCGGAGAGATCTCGCTGCCCGAGAACGACCAGGTCGCCAACGTGACTCTCAATCTGCTCTTCGCGCCCCTGGTGCGAAAGGAGCGGGAGACGATCGATTTCCAGCTCTTCTTCTGTGGACTCGGGATGCGCGTGGTCGACTTCGAGGCCGTGCTGACCCCGGAGTCACGCAGAGACGGGGACCACCATTTGCTCGAGGTGCGGTACGGCCCGGACCTGGGCCTGGCGAACCTCATCGCCCCAGCCTTCCTGCCAAGGCTCTCCTTCTGGTTCGGGGCCGAGGCGCCGCACCGCTGGATGGCGCACCGTCTGCCCCTCTACGGGAGAGGCCCCGAGGTCTTCGTCGTCCGGGACGGCATGCCCACCGGCTGGCTCGACGACGAGTGAGCCGCTCGCGGCCCCCGGCGTAGACGGCCGCTACCCTGGGCGCGCGATGACGAGCGCGCCGCGCGCGGGCCAGACGCGGGGGGCCGACACCATTGCACTCGTGGCGCTCGCGTGCGCCGCAGTGCTCGTGCTCGGCCTCGCGGGCAGGCCCCTGGCAACCGACGATCTCTGGTGGCACCTGGCACTCGGAGAGAGCTACGCCACGCAGGGCCTGTCCGTCTCCGAAGACCCCCTCTTCCACACCGCGCCGGGCCAGCCAACCGTGCCGCACGAGTGGCTGTTCCAGGTGGGCGTGCACGGCGTCGAACGCCTGGCCGGATTCCACGGCCTGCGTGTCCTTCATGCGGGGCTCGTCGGCGCAATCCTCGTCTGGACCTTCCTGCTCCTGCGTCGGGCCGCGGGCAGCACTGCCCTCGCCGCCTGCGCCGGTACCGCGTGGATCGCGCTCTCCTGGTACCGCCTCATCCAACTTCGCCCGGAACTGGTGAGCTTGATGGCGATCCTGGGGCTCACGACGCTGCTCTTCGCGCGCGCACGGCCACCCGGGCCGGCCAGGATCGCGGTCTGCCTGGCGCTCCTCGTCGCCTGGGCCAACGCCCACTCGTTGTTCGCCATCGGGCCCGCGCTCCTGCTCGCCGCGGGCCTCGGCCTGGCACTCGAGCGGGGTCTCCTCGCCTGGGTCGGAGACGCTGCCTCCGAAGCAGAACGCAGCCGGGCGCCGCGAATCGCGCTGTTGTTCGGACTCGCGCTGCTCGTCACGGCGCTGAACCCCCGTGGGTTCGATCAACACGCCACATTCCTGGTCGAATCGGCGTCGGGCGACATCTGGCGGCTCCACGACGAATTCCTCCAGTGGATCCCCTGGGTCCCGGTTCACCAGAACCTGGCCCTCACGCCGCTGGCGTGGGCGCTGGCCGATGCCCTGCTGATCCTCTGGCTGGGAATGGTCGGCGCGCGGGGGCTGGGGCTCTGGCGCGAACGCAGCGGCGCGGCCGTGCGGCGTCTCGACGCACTGCACCTGGGACTCGCGGCGGCGAGCTTCGTCGCCATGGCGGCCGCCGTCCGTTTCCAGTGGCTCGCGCTCTTCCCCCTGCTCCACCTGCTGCGCGCTGCGCGGGGGGCCGGCGTCACGCTGCGCCGGGCAGCCGCCGTCGCCGCAGTCCTCATCGCGGCAGCGCTTCCGCGTTCGGTCGACCTCGCCGCCTTCCGGGGGGAACTCTTCCAGGAAGCCGGCGGCTACTGGGCGACGCCCTGGCTCGACGCGCGCTACTGCGGCCCGGCGGCCCGCTTCCTGCGCGATGCCGACCTGCGGGGCCGACTCTTCCACCCCTTCAACCTCGGCGGCTTCCTGGGCTACTGGCTCGCGCCCGAGCTGCGCACGTTCATCGACGGGCGCCTCGACCACGTCCCGTCCGCGGTGCTGGACGACTACGTCGAGATCCGGCGCGGCATGCGCCTCAGCGACGAGCAGCGCTTTGCCGGAAGGCTCGACTCCCACGGCGTCGACTTCTTCGTTGGGACCCACTTCCGGAACAACCGCTACCGGCAGGGAACCTGGACTGACCACCTGCGACGGCTCCCGGAGTGGCTGCCCGTCTTCGCGACCCAGGAGTGCAGCGTCTACATGCGCCGCGGAACGCGCAACGCGGAGAACCTGCGCCGGGTCGAGGCCTACTACGCCGACCGGGGCATCGGCTTCGACCCCGACGCCGGACCCGACCTCGGCGGCGCGCTGAGCCGACGAAGGAACTGGGCGGACCACAACGGCGTGGCGCCGCCGAACCTCGACGCGCTACGCCGGCGAGCGCGGGCAAACGACCCGGACGCGCTCGAAGAACTGGCCCGGGCACTGTGGCGCATCGGTGCGTTTCAACGCCAGCTACGGGTGGATCGCGAACTTCTCCTCCTCGAGCCCGAGCGCCACGAAGCCCGCCGCCGGATGGCCGACGCGCTGCTCCAGCTCGACGACCCCGCCGGCGCGCTCCCTCACGCGCGCGTGCTCCTCGAGCTCGACCCGCCCTACTCCGATGCCCGGGCGATCTACCGCCTTGCTGCGGACAGGTGGCGCAAGCCCTCCGGCTCCAAGCGCTGACCCGGAAAAATAAAACGGCGCCGACCCTTTCGGATCGGCGCCGTTCTGAGAGGTCCCACCGTCGAGCTACTCTCCCACCGAGTCGCCCCGGCAGTACCATCGCCGAAACAGGGCTTAACTTCCGTGTTCGGAATGGGAACGGGTGTGGCCCCTGCTCTATGAACGGTGGGATAACTGTAAAGACCTCGCGATCTTGACGATCGAATAGGGTTTTGAGCCCAAGGCTGCGCGCTCCACGTGGTGAGCGTGTCTCTTTCTCCAAGAGAAAGAGTGGTCAAGCCTCACGGGCGATTAGTACCGGTCAGCTTCACACGTTGCCGTGCTTCCACCCCCGGCCTATCAACGTCCTCGTCTCGGACGGCCCTTTAGGGGACCGAAGTCCCGGGGAGACCTCATCTTGGAGTGGGCTTCCCACTTAGATGCTTTCAGCGGTTATCCCTGCCGCACATGGCTACCCGGCGGTGCTGCTGGCGCAACAACCGGTACACCATCGGTGCGTCCGTCCCGGTCCTCTCGTACTAGGGACAAATCTCCTCAAGTCTCCAACGCCCACGGAGGATAGGGACCGAACTGTCTCACGACGTTCTAAACCCAGCTCGCGTGCCACTTTAATCGGCGAACAGCCGAACCCTTGGGACCTGCTTCAGCCCCAGGATGTGACGAGCCGACATCGAGGTGCCAAACCTCCCCGTCGATGTGAACTCTTGGGGGAGATAAGCCTGTTATCCCCGGCGTACCTTTTATCCGATGAGCGATGGCCCTTCCATACGGAACCACCGGATCACTAAGACCTGGTTTCCCACCTGCTCGACTTGTAGGTCTCGCAGTCAAGCTCCCTTTTGCCTTTGCACTCTA
>Ga0310342_100000579_pt1 | contig 20980 bp, 16 predicted proteins | sample S15DNA20500_MG_FD_206155 | JGI IMG/M metagenome (GOLD analysis project Ga0310342, IMG submission 206155) | Marine microbial communities from station ALOHA, North Pacific Subtropical Gyre - S1503-DNA-20-500_MG | ecosystem: Environmental > Aquatic > Marine > Oceanic | place: Pacific Ocean: North...
CTTTTATTCAAACCCGAAAAGTGTGATCAATTGCCAATTACAAAAAACTAAAAATAGCTAATAACTAATGTCGCTATCTAGCGTCTAGTAAGCTAGCGGAGGGACTTGAACCCACAACCTGCTGATTACAAATCAGCTGCTCTGCCAATTGAGCTACGCTAGCCTAAGTCGATAATAGAAAACCTGCTAATATACCGAACTGAGGACGCCTTGCAAGGCGGATCTCAAATCCAGACCGTTAATAAATAAAAAAAACAAAAAACATTTAAAAATCGGGTATAAGACCCTTTTCTGTACCATTTCAGTGATCGTTTTAGTGGGCCGGTTTTTTGTCGAGGCATCCATTTTGCTGATAATTACACAACTACTTCTGGACCGACCGGGAAAGACTGCAAAACGTCGATAGGTCAATGTGACCTCTGTGGACCGATTTGTCGTAAGAGCAGAGCTAGGCTTGCGCAACTCCAACCCTAGGCCACACGAACCTTTAGGGTGCTCTTTGGGTTCAACGACTAAAAACACATACGAAGCACAAAACAGCGTGTTTTTAACGGTTGATGAAACAATTCTCCGGTCGGTTAGATCCCCTAGCTTGGGGCGCCTCGGTGGTGAACTCTAGTGGATGCTGATCGGGAATCGGATTCCGTTTGTAAGCAAGCCGCCCCGATTTCATGAACACTACCTCTACGGAGGGGTTCTTCCCCAGGTGGTTCGATTTTCTCATCCTGCACAGCTAGCCGCAGTTTGGAAAGGGCCCGGGCCTCCAATTGACGAACACGTTCCTTGGTGACCCCAATGACGGCACCGACTTCCTTGAGCGTTTGGGGTTCCTGACTATAGTCCAGGCCGAAACGGTTGATGATAATCTTCTGTTCGCGCTCGTCAAGCCTGGAAAGTATCTGGCTGACCTGACACTCACGAAGCTGTTGAGCCTGTTCGAGTTCGATTTGATCGGACCGATATTCTTCGGTCAATGCGAACATTTCGTCCTGGCTGGTGCGATAGCGGTCGCGGTACTTGTAAGTGTTGGGGATGGTTCTGGCAAAGTTTTTCATGATGGCCCAACTGGCATAGGTGCTAAACTTGTTGCCGCGAGCGTAGTCAAACTTTTCAACGGCGCGGATCAGTGACATATTGCCATCGCTGACAAGCTCAAAGAAGTCATCTGATGTTGTTCCTACGTGACGTTTGGCGATCGAAACGACCAAGCGAAGGTTTGCTTGAACAATCTGGTTTTTGGTTTCTACGGCTTGGTTATACAGCCGTTCGATCTTATCCATCAGGCTACTTTTTAGGTGCCATGGATCGATTTGTTGACGTAGTTTGTTGGCTAGATACTTCAGATAATTCAACCTGCGAAACAGATGTTGTTCTTGGCCTCGCGTCAGTAAGGGAACTTCGTAAAGTGATGCCAAGTAAGTAGGAAGTCCGGTCGGTGGCTTGGAGCGACGAGTTGATGATTCTGCCTCGGGCAACGGCCCCAGGATTTCTTGTTCCATGCCACTTTTGCGAAAGCAATCGTTGTCCATGTAGTCCAGTGGCAATTCACTGATTTGCTCAGCACGTATCTCATTGACGATGCGATAAATGCTTGTTCGAGACCGGCGATGTCGCTTGGCTAGAACCTCGACCGACGTACCTAGACGGAACTGTTGGTAGATCTGTTGTTTTCGTTGGTTATTCAAGCGAGAACGTTGGCCGGCAAATACGGCCAATTCCGGATGCTGCTCGTCAAAGCCCTTGAGCGTGTAACGAATCGACTCAACACTCCGGTTCATACGTTCAGCGATGCGACGAGCCACCTCCGAAGGGCAACCACCTGCAGCGGCCATCCGTCGAGCCCTACGGACGATTTCAGACCGTTCCTCATCGGATATCGGTCGAAATCGCTCACCACGCTGAATGCGTTCTTGATTGGTAGAAACGAATCGTTCAACCGTACTTTTTAAAAAACCAACTCTCTTTCTTCCCTCTACAACAAACCGACGACCTGTCAGACCGTGGTCTCGCCAGCGAAGAATGGTCTTAGTCGATACATTGAATCGTTGGCTGAGTTGATTAGGAGTTAGTACCTGCTCTTCAGCTGATTCCACTGGAATGTTGGCTGCATCAGAAACGTCTTCGATGAACAATCGCAGATCGTGTCCGGCGTCTTTCCCAGAGATAAGTACGTTGGGAGAAGCCTCGGGCCGATAATCTGTCACTCGGAAACAAAGGTATTCGTACGTATAGGTACGGTCCAAGTGGATTTCACCCAAAAGTTTTTCTGCCCGTTGAATTTGCTCGATCTTCTTTTCTCGTGGAGCAAAACGGACTTGCTGGTTGCGCAACTGGCGCATCATGTTATTACGATAATCGGTGTGCATAGCTTGCCTCTTCTCTTGCTCTACAGCTCGGTCGGTGTTCCTTGCGATTCCCAATCGCCCGACCAGTCTGTTGGACATAGGAAGATCCGGTCAGCCCTGGACCGTCCATTTCACCTGCTCGAAGCACATTCACCTGCTCGAAGCACAATGGCCGTCGGGTGATTTAAGTCGAAACGGTGACTTGAGGTGCCTGCTTTCTCACCGATCTCACCCCCCAACGATCATTTCCTCATAATTGTAAACTTTCTACGCAAATAAGTCGCGTTGGATCGAGAGGAAGTTGATGCTGGCGAGTTTTCCTGCATGCAGTAGAAGGTTTGCCCGGACCAAAGAAAAGATTCATCATTTTAACCGCAACTTCCTACGACAGAATAAATTACGTTGTTGCTCCAGTAGCTAGCAAATCACCAATGGCTCACAACGCAATCTTAAAACATGTTAAATCTTGTTAACACGCCGCAAAATTTGTATTTCTCCTAAGATTTCTAGGTAAACAAACCGATCTTGCCCGGTCGATCAAATCACTGAATGGAGGCATCCAATCAACCAGCCAGGGGATTTGATAATGTTCTTTGTGATGAAGCTCATGTGTGGGGCGTTGATTCGAAACCCAATCGTAGGCAGCTGCTATCAAAAATTGGGAGGGGAATCTTGTTTGACCGCCTGGATCGGCGGCGGAATTTTGTTGGTGAGTTTCTACAGCGGTGTTGTGCCAACCGAGGCGGCTGATTCCAAATACATGCTTCGACCGAAAACCGAGTTAAGGCAACCGACGGACGTTCGAATTCGGCTGAATGTGACTGGAGAGCTGATGACAGCAAATAGCGGTCAAAAGGCGGTAAAATTGCCGATCACTGCAAGTGCTCAATTGGCTTATTCGGAAATCTCACGAGTCTTTGGCGTGGACCACCAGGACCAAGTTCAGGCGGTTCGCTGGTATGACCGTGCAGCAGTCGAGATGCGTGTTGACGGGATCACTCATCGGGTACAGCTCAGTGATCAGCGTCGCATGGTGGTGTATCACAGCGGCAACGCTCACGCGGAGCTTTTTGCAGTATCAGGTCCCTTGTCCCGAGATGAATTAGACTTGATCGATGTTCCTTTAAGTAGCGCGGTGATTGACCGATTGTTACCCAATGAAGAGATAAAGATCGGTGAGAATTGGTCGCACGAGGCGATGGCGTTGGCGGATCTGTTGCGACTGGATGTAGTGCATGAAACGGATGCGAAGAGCAAGTTAGTTCGAGTAGAAGGTGACCAGGCCAAGATCGAGTTGAATGGACGAATTGATGGGTCGATTCATGGTGTTTCAACTGAAATGAAACTAGTAGCTAAATACACGTTTGACCTTCAAAGTCGTCGAATTGTGTGGTTGGCAATTGATATTGGAGAGCAGCGAGCGATTGGGCATGCTTCGCCGGGAATGCAGGTGACGGCACGAATTCGATTGAAGATCATTCCCTTTGATCCGACCGAAATCAGGGATACAGAGCTGATAGATCTGGCAGGGATTGAACTGAATCCGCAGGAAAAAAACCTGTTGCTGAGATACCGATCACTTCGCGGCGGTTATCAGATTTATCATGATCGAAGCTGGCAAGTCATGCTGGACCGTGATGATGTGACAGTGATGCGGATGGTCCAAAATGGTGATTTGATTGCCCAGTGTAATGTTTCAAAACTAAGTGATTCACCAGTAGGAAAACGGCGGCAATTGAATGAGTTTCAAGAGAATGTGAGGAGTGGTCTGGGGAAGTCGTTTGAGCAATTTGTGGAAGTGGATCAGCATGAATCCGAATTGGGATTGCGCATTTTACGAGTTGTTGCCGTTGGCAAGGTTGAGGATTTACCCATCCAATGGATCTACTGCCATGTTTCCAACGATTTAGGACAACAAGCTTCGTATGTATTCACAATCGAATCAAAACTGGTCGCAAAGTTTGGCGCTGCCGACCGTGCTTTCAGCAGTAGTTTTGATTTTGTCGATAACCTACCCGAAATGACGAACAAAGCGCGTTCAACAGTAATTTCAAAACGGCCTGTGCCGGATGCGTGAGAATAGGTACGGGGTTGTGAACTGGTCGCCAATGATTGTGCGTATACAAAGTAATTCGTGGTTTTTGATCAACCAAATCGATCATGCGCATCTTGCCGAAGAACTGGCTCGACAATGGAAATTTTCGGAGTGGTTGGACGTTGTAGATGAAGGGTTGCTGGCAACAATCCGTCGACATGACGATGGTTGGGAAGACTGGGATTACCGTCCGGAGTTACACACCGGTTCGGGAAGACCGATGGAATTCTTTGAGTTACCGGGTCACAGTAAACTTGCCATTTGGCGAAAATCGATACATCAGATTCGTGATCTTGGTCCCCTAGCTGAATATTTGGTGGCCGCACATTTTTCCAGCTTACGTCGACAAAGTGACGAACTGATTGATGATGAAACCCAGGAGTTTTTAATCACTATCGACCAGCTTTGTGAACATTGGTTGTCGAATTGGAATGTTATGAATTCACAAGCTCATTCTTGGCGTCGAGCCAAGTCAGCTTTAGCCCACTTGCAATGGTTTGATCGTCTCAGTCTGGGGATATGTATGACACCAGAAGGGCAGGCGTTCACTGGCACGATGTTGTCAGGGAATGACTTCAGCATGCGGTGTGCTGGGGGGGGATGCCGGATCGTATCTCCTTGGCCTTTCACTCAGGATGAGTTGGAACTGACGGTTGCGGGGCGATCGGTGCCATCGAAAAAATACGAGACGACTGCCGAGTTGCTAGCCGTAGCCAATTGCCAGCAGTCATTGACGTGGAAGTTAGTCAAGGAAGATTTATAAGGGCCTACAAGCCCTATAGAACCTACAGGTCACATTATTTCGAACCTGTCTTGGCCCTGCTTTAACGCCGGGAGGAGCAAAATCCTTGACCATTGCCATAACCTCCATTTATAATAGAGGTTATGTGGCGATCCATTGATACTCCCGTCTGTCTCTTGCAATCATGGCATTTCTGGCTGGCTGTAATGGTCTTGCAGCTGACCTCTGCGCTGTCGTCAGCCCAAAACGTAGGTGAGCCTCGCAAGCTTGCTCCACGTGTTTTAACGGTGATCCCGGTTGAGCCAGAAGAGGCTGAGACGGTAAGTGGTCCACGGGCCGTGGTTGAGATCGTACGAGGAATTGCCGATTTGGAATGGAATCCCCATTTCAGTTCTGAATCTGTGACTCTTAGGGAAATTGCCAAACGCACGATCTATCGGCGAACGATTTGGAATTTAGAATTCTCATTCAAGCCTTTGCGAATGATTCGTGTCGATATACCGCAGTCAAATGGACGTATGCGTCGGAAGTTGATTTGGTATCTGGTTTACCGTGTTCGAAATTCTGGCGGACATCTCGAACCGATTGCCAAAGAAGATGATTTTGGTAACCGTACCTTTGATCCTGAACCGGTCGACTATGGACTCCATTTTTTCCCCCATTTCGTCTTGGAAACGAAGACTCAGAAGAAAGCGTACTTGGATCAGCTGATTCCGATTGCGATTGAGCCCATTCAACAACGGGAAGATCCTAATACTAAGTTACATAACACGGTTTCCATTGGCGAAGTTGACCTGAAGCCGAATAACGATCCCAACGACCACGGTGTCTGGGGTGTGGCGACATGGCAAGATATTGATCCTCGGATCGACTTTTTTTCGATTTATGTGCAAGGCCTCACCAATGCCTATCAATTTGAGGATCCTGAAGGTGCTTTTTCCGAAGGGGATCCCCCGGGAACAGGGCGTAAATACACGCTAAAGACGCTGCAACTCAATTTCTGGCGACCGGGTGATTCGATCCAGGAGCACGAAGATGAGATTCGTTTTGGAGTGCCTGTCGAGACCGATTCTGACCGTCAAAAGGACGTGCTTTCTCAATACGGGCTGCAGAAAAGGCTTGATTACCTTTGGCTCTACCGCTAAAAAGGACTGCTTGCTCCTTGTGCTGGGTTGCTGGTCAGGATCACGGTTGTTGTGATCCAGTTCGGTGAACGCCAGGGATGACCAGTGTCCGAAAGTCGGACTAAGAAGCTGCCCGAAGAGAATGGTTGTTTTCCAAGTCCTTTTTGCCAAGGGGACAACGGGAAAATGAAACACGATTTTTTTAGGCGACTTTTAAGTTCAAAAATGTCAGTAGAGGTCGAAGCGATGGCTCATAAAAAGGGACAAGGTTCCAGTCGAAATGGTCGTGACTCCAATGCCCAGCGGCGAGGAGTCAAGCGATTTGGTGGAGAGGAAGTTCAAGCAGGTAACATTCTGGTTCGGCAAGTGGGTACACGTTTTCACCCTGGCAAGAATGTCGGAATGGGCAACGACTATACTCTCTTCGCGCTCACTAACGGAGTGGTCCAATTCGATCGTAAAGGGCGCCGCGTGAACATCGTGTCCCAATCCTAGGCCTCTGTCGACATCTGTCACGAATCCCAAATCGATGTTTGTCGACCGTGTAACTATTGACGTTCAGGCGGGTGATGGCGGGGACGGTTGTGTCAGCTTTCGCCGCGAGCGGTTCGTTCCTCGCGGTGGGCCTGACGGAGGTGATGCCGGGAAAGGGGGCAGCGTGTTTATCGTTGCTCATCAAGGCGTCGACAGCCTTTCTGCCTTGGCTCATCGCAAACGCTGGAAGGCCGAGCGCGGTCGGCATGGGAGTGGGAATAACCGTCACGGTCGTAATGGCAGTGATTTGTGGATTCGTGTTCCGCCCGGCACAATTGTGCGAGATATCAAAGAGCAGTTTGTGCTGAAAGACCTTCGTGATGATGGTGAACAATTTACTGCTGCTCGTGGCGGTAAAGGTGGCAGGGGAAACGCCTCTTTCAAGAGTTCAACTGATCGTGCACCGCGCAAGTCGACCCCAGGTGAAAAGGGGGAATCCCGGCGGTTGACACTCGAGTTGAAGGTGATTGCCGACGTTGGCTTGATCGGCAAACCAAACGCTGGGAAAAGTACGATGTTAAGCCGTCTTTCGCGAGCCCGGCCGGAAATTGCCGACTATCCTTTTACAACAAAATTCCCAAATCTGGGCCAGGTTCAAGTGGACGTTGATCGTTCTTTCGTCATGGCGGACATACCTGGTTTAATCGAGGGTGCTCACCAGGGGGCCGGTTTGGGACATGAGTTTTTAAGGCACGTTGAGCGAGCGGGGATTCTCGTTCATTTGGTTGAGTCAATGCCCGCTGACGGTGGTGATCCCCTCGATGCATATCATGCGATTCATCAAGAGCTGGTTCGGTACAATCCGGCTCTTGGTAAACGTCCTGAAGTAGTTGCGGTTAGCAAAGCTGAACTTCCTAACGCTAACGACGTTCGTAACCGATTGCAGGAAGCATTGGGACGTGAGGTACTGCTGGTCTCGGCAGTTACCGGTCAAGGTCTTGACGATTTGGTCCAGTCGGTGGCAAGCTTACTAAATCAGCAGGAAGTTCCTGTGGAGTGATGCTGATGTCAACACAAGAACCTGACGATCGGATTGTCGTTGACATCGGTAATTCGTTTGTTAAGGTTGCTCGAATTGACCAATGGCACGAGGAAGTCGCGGATTTGCCAAAAGTCAGTCAACTGTTGGAAATGTCGCCACATTGTGACCTGGGTGAAGAGCTGCAACGTTGGGGAATCGGGCGTGATACAATCTTTTATATAAGTAGCGTAAATCGTAAGACGCTAAAACGGTTCTATGCTGGCTTGAGTGGTTTGCCAGCCGAGTGTTCGACGGTCGTTGTTTCGCACACCGATTTCTCACTTCCTATAAAACTCGATCATCCCGATCAGGTAGGTACGGACCGGCTTGCGGCTGCTACGGCAGTCAATTTATTGCGAAACCAGCAGCGGGCAGCCATTGTCGTCGATGCCGGGTCGGCAATCACGATCGATGCTGTTTCCCGGGACGGCGTATTTCTAGGAGGTTCCATTTTGGCTGGTGTGCGGATGAGCGCCGATGTTTTAGCTCAAGGTACTGACTTGTTGCCATGGGTGCAGTATGACCCGTTACTGAATCCACCACACATTTTGGGAACTTCGACCCAGTCAGCCATCCTGAGCGGATTGTTTTGGGGCACTTTGGGTGCGGTGCGAGAAGTGGTTGCTCGCCTGTCAGAATCGGTGGAAGGTGAAGTTGATTTGTTCGTCTCGGGAGGTGATGCCCGTCGGTTGACTGATTTTTTGCCTGCAGCCCGCTTTGTACCACAACTTGTCTTGTCGGGGATTGTAGTAGCGGCTCGCAACGTCGAAAGCAGAAAGACCGCAGACCGCAGAACTTAGGCCGAAGGCGGATTGCCAATTTTCCATGCCAGGTACAAGTGACGTTCAATCGGTATGTCATGTTGTCCAATTGTCACCAGAGGGCAGGGGGGCAATCGCTTCGATTTTGGTCAGTGGTCCACAAGCCACCGAGCTGGTTGCACGGTGTTTTAACGCAAATTCGGGCTGTCAACTTGACAAGATGCGACCAGGTCAGATGGTCTTCGGACATTGGCAGCATACGGATGACCAATTGCAGGAGGAAGTGGTTGTTTTTCGGCGGCAAGCTCAAGAGATAGAAATTCATTGCCATGGCGGCCACAAGGCTACCGAAAGCATTTGCCAGACAATGCAGGCTGCCGGCTGCCAGTTAATTTCCTGGCGTCAATGGCTGGAACTGACGGGTGAGACGATTCAACTTCGGGCGCATGCAGCGTTAGCTGACGCCTGCACTGAACGAACGTCGCGGATTTTACTGGATCAGTACAACGGAGCTTTGGCAGCTGCTGTAGCAGACATTTTGAACGAACTTCGTTGTCAGAATCTGGACAAGTCAAGACAAAAAATAAGCGATTTGCTGAAGAGGGTTGAATTGGGTCAGCATTTGGTGTGTCCGTGGCGTGTCGTGTTGGTAGGTCAGACGAACGTAGGCAAGAGCAGCTTGGTGAATGCCTTGGTCGGTTTTCCAAGATCCATTGTTTATGACCGGCCAGGAACGACACGGGATGCATTGACGGCGATAACGGCGATGGCTGGTTGGCCACTGGAATTGATTGATACGGCTGGCTTGAGAGAAACGAACGATCCGATTGAGGTAGCAGGTATTCAGCGTACCAGGGACATCATTGAAACAGCCGATCTCGTTCTAGTGGTGTTTGACGCAACATCCCTATGGAGTGACGAAAATAAAATGTTTGTGGAATCGTTGGGACGATCGATTGTTGTGATTAACAAGATTGACTTGTGCGATGATGACGACACTAGCCGCCACCGGCGTTGGCCGTTAAATTCTATTTGTACGAGCGCGAATCTTGGTACGGGAATCGATCAACTTGTCATACAAATTACGGAACGATTAGTAGGAGAACCACCTGCTGTGGGAGCTGCCGTACCTTTCCACGAGTCACATTTTGCCGCGTTGAGAGAAGCTGCTGCTGCGGTTGACTCGGGTGATTGTTCGCAAGCCGAACGAGTGCTTTCGCTGCTGAGCTAGCAATTTGAGCAATTCAGTCGATTTTCTAAAAACTGTGAATTGATGAAGTTTTACTTTATTTCCGACTGTGATGATTTCGAAAAAGGAATTGCACGTGTTTGTATCGAGTGGCTCGATCCAGTGTGAGTTCATAGAGGAAACGTGACAATGAAACGAATCTTTCAGCTGACCATCCTGGCACCACTTGTTTTGAGTGGATGGTTCCTATTGCACTTGCCAAAGTTAACAACGGCTGATGAAGTTCCAGCTGGTGAGACTTCTTCCAGTTCAGAAGAAGTGCTAGCGAGTCAGGATGAGGCTCCAGTTCCCCAACCACGGTATCCTGATTCTGAACCGAACTTGGCGGCTGATAAAAACGATTCGACTGAGAATCAGACAGCCCAGGGGGAGAATGACTCTACTTCTAGCAGGAATACTACAGCTGATAGTGAGGAGTCATCCACTGAAACTGCTGGTGGCGGCAAGGTCGAGATTCTTCCAATGACATTCAATGGACTGGAAAGCGGATCGACAACTGTTGCAGAGCTAACCACCGAGTGGGGTGAACCGACGTCAGTTGATGATCAAGATGGTTTGAAGGTAATGACCTACTCCGTTGTGCCGTTTGAAAAAGTGACAGTGACGGTTCAAGACGACGTGGTTCTTTCCATCAATATCGACATGAAAAGTGCGCTTCCGGTCGACTTTGTGGCCCGCCAGCTGAAGATGGAGGAGATCGCGGCAGTCGATATCCTTGATCAATTTGGCCAGACGCTGGGAATTGCGTTCCCCGAACGGGGTGTTTTATTTAGTATTCCACAAGACTCTAAGAAACGTACGGTACGTCAAATCATATTGGAGCCGATTGATGCCGAGTATTTTGTTTTACGGGCGGCCAATGACAATGGTCATCAGTACGAACGATCGTTGGAGGACTTGGAGTTTGCCTTGTCAATTGCACCGGAAAATCCGTATGCAAATTGGTTGATGGCTCGATTATTAAGTACGACTGGACATTATGAAGAGGCGTTGATTCACGTCGAGCGAGCGGTGAGTTTGGACAATCGAATCGCTCAATACCAGTTGACATTGGGCAAAATTCACGCCGAATTGGGACATCATGATCTGGGTTTGGAAACGACTCACGCCGCAATGGAAATGTCTGGTATTGCGCCTGAAATCAAAGCTCGAGGGTTGTGTCAGTTGGGCGATTTGGCAGCCACGGGCACGAAGCCTGATTATCCACAGGCGATGAAGCACCATTTAGCGGCCATCGAATTGGCGGTGTCGCTGGTTAACGATGAACGTCACGCCGTACGTCACACTGTCAAAAAAGTCTTGATCGATGCTCATCTAGCCGTGGCACGCGATATTGCTATGGGAAATTGGCAACAGAAGAATGAAATTGTAACGCAATGGCTCAATCGTGCGGAGGCATTAAGTGACGAGATGATTAAAAATGACGGTGCTGGTCCTGCTCTGAGACTTCAGGTTTATGGAAGTTGGCTGGCAACGTGCGCCCGATCGCGTGGTGCTATCGACCCTGTAGGGAAACAGGATCAGTTTGTCGAATTGGCACGGCAACTCGATCAGGATACGACTGACAATCTCTATCGCCGTCAGCTGGCCTGGGAGACTGGTGAGGCCATGTTGAACATGTTACGGATCGAACAAGCTCGTGGTCGTCGTGAACCGGCTTTGAAGTTCGGAAAGATTGCCTCCAAGCTTCTTGAGGCAGCCGCCGAATTCCGGCCTGATACACCCCAACGTGCCATGTTTTTTGGAGAGCTTTATTTTCTCATCGGATCCGTTCATGCGATTCATGACGACGATCACGTTGCGGCAAAGAACTACTATAGTCGTTCACTTGATCAACTTGATAAAGCCCTGACCGATTTACCACTAGGTACGGTTGGCCAAGCCGGTGAATGGTTGGTTAGCATGGGAGTGTCATTTTGGACTGAAGGCGACCAAAACCGAGGTAGGCAGTTGACCGACCGCGGCGTGGTGTTGATCAAGGACGCGATTTCCAAAGGGGGAGCCGAAGATGAGGCTTTGGTGATCCCTTATGGCAATCTGGCGAATATGAGTCGTATGCTTGGCCATGAGGCTGAGGCGAACGACTATGAATCGTTGATATCTAAAATTCTCGACGGCGGTCAGGAAAATCTCGTCGAATAGTTTGCCACCCACAACAGCAGAGACGTTTTGCTCGCCAAGCTCCTTTTGCTACTGATCGTCGTCCCTTTGGTCGAGTTGGTCGTGCTGTTGTGGATTGCCGATCGAACGACTTGGCAGTTCACGCTGGCACTGGTGGTACTCACCGGTGTAATTGGGGCGCTGCTGGCGCGCTGGCAAGGATGGCACACCTTTCAGCGGATTCAGCGTCAGATGCAAAGTGGCCAGCTACCGGCTGATGCACTCCTGGACGCGTTGATGATTTTGGTGGCAGGCTTGCTCTTGATGACGCCGGGTGTTTTGACCGATCTGTTGGGATTCTCACTATTGACTCCAATTTGTCGTTATTTTTACAAGCGCTGGATCATTGCCCGACTGAAAGTGAGATTTCGAGTAAGGACGACCGATGGAGGGGCGGACGACAAGGCTTCAAGTGACGATCGTGTGATCGACTCTTATGTTGTCAGGCGTGATGATCATGACGAGTCACAATCGGGGTCTGTTGAATAAAGATGACTTCAAAAAGAACACGTTGTATGCATGTAGAATCCTATTTGTTGAACCAGAATACGCACCCTTGATTTTAGAAAAGTTCCTTAGCAAAGTTGGGCCTGGTCGTGATGTAAATGGATAGGATGTTTTGGTTAGATTGTGGTTTTATTGGAAACAACAGCAGCTCCGTGGTGTTGGTGATCGGCACGGTTTTGATGGAGCAGTTGTCGCGTAGCAATCAGCGTGTTTTCAATTGTTAGCTTCCATTGACGCACATTGCGACCGTTGGTGTGATTGACTAGAATACGCTCGCTTCACACACCAGATTTTCTTTTATCTCCCATCCAGTATTTTCAATCATGTCGACCCGTCGCATTCTGGTTACTTCCGCCTTGCCTTACGCAAACGGCCCGATTCACATCGGACATTTAGTGGAATACATTCAGACGGACATTTGGGTAAGGTTTCAGAAGTTGCGATCCAATCGGTGTATCTATTTGTGTGCTGACGATACGCATGGTACGGCGATTATGATTCGGGCTCGACAGGAAAGCCGGACCGAAGAGCAGTTGATTGCGGAGATGCAAGGGCAACACGAACGGGATTTTGCCGCATTTGATATTGAGTTCGACAATTACGGAAGCACTCACAGCGAGGAAAATCGTGAGCTGTGTGGTGAGATATGGCAGTCGATTCGCAATGCAGGGTTGGTCGCAGAACGCAACGTGGAACAGTTGTACGATCCAGATGCGGGAACGTTTCTGGCTGATCGATTTGTAAGGGGTACTTGTCCCAATTCAGAATGTCGCGCTCCGGATCAATATGGCGATAGTTGTGATAAATGTGGCCACACCCATAGTCCGGCTGAGTTGATTGATCCAGTGAGTACCTTAAGCGGTGCGAGGCCGGAGGTTCGCACGGCAGCTCACTTGTTCATTGAATTGGAAAAATTACATGATTTTTTGGAAGAGTGGACTCAAAGTGGTCGACACTTGCAGGACGAAGTGGCCAATTACTTGAAGGGACATTTTTTGAATCAACCTCTCAGGGACTGGGACATTTCCCGCCCAGCACCTTATTTCGGCTTTGAGATTTCTGACAGTCCTGGCAACTACTGGTACGTCTGGTTTGACGCGCCAATTGGTTACATTGCTTCGACTGTTCAGTGGTGTAAGCGGCACGGCGAATCGCTCGATGATTGGTGGCGCAGTCAGGATACGGAAATCCACCATTTCATCGGCAAAGATATTACTTATTTCCACACATTGTTTTGGCCGGGCATGCTAAAGACAGCAGGATTCAGTTTGCCGACAAAAGTCAGAATTCATGGTTTTCTGACTGTGGGCGGCGAAAAAATGTCAAAAACGAAAGGGACTTTTGTTCAGGCGTCTACGTATCTTGAACATTTGGATCCATCCTATTTGCGTTATTACTATGCTGCCAAGCTCGGTTCACGTTTGGACGACATGGATCTCAACTTGGAGGAATTTGCGACGAAAGTGAATGCCGACTTGGTTGGGAAAGTTGTGAATTTGGCCAGTCGATCTGCTCGTTTTGCCGGTAAAACCGGCTTGGGCGAGACCTATCCAGACGACGGCGGTTTGTTCGACAATGCTGCCCGGGTAGGTGATGAGATTGCCGAAGCGTATGAGAATTGTGATTTCAATCGGGCGATGAGGTTGATCATGGAGCTGGCGGATCAGGCCAATCCGTTCGTTGAGGCGGAGCAGCCATGGTTATTGGCTAAGGATCCGGAAAAGTCACAACGATTGCAAGACTTTTGTACTATAACACTCAATTTGTTTCGGCAGTTAGCCATCTATCTGGCCCCTGTTTTACCGCGGCTAGCGGAACAGTCTGGAGAATTGCTCAACGAGCCAATTACCCATTGGGATCAGTCCAAGACACCACAAACTGGAACTCCAGTGAATACTTTTCGTCACATGCTAAAACGTGTGGAAATGAAGGATGTAGAAGCGATGATCGAAGCCAGTAAAGACGATGTTTCTATCGACTCCTCAGCAGTCGCTGGTCGTTGGAATGACAGTTCTGAGTCATTGGAGGCTGAACCGCTCAGTCCAGAAATTACCTTTGATGATTTTGCCAAAATCGATTTACGCATTGCTCGTGTAATTACTGCTGAAGATGTTCCCGAAGCACGAAAACTGTTGAAGTTAACGTTGAGCCTGGGTGGAGATGAGCAGCGAACGGTATTTGCTGGCATCAAGGCAGCGTGCGAACCGACCGAATTGGTCGGGCAACTGGTTGTGATGGCCGCCAATCTGGCACCTCGTAAAATGAAATTCGGTGTCAGTGAGGGAATGATCCTGGCCGCGGGTCCTGGGGGAAAAGAAGTATTTCCATTGGGAGTGGTTGATGGTGGTCGACCTGGTCAGCGTGTGCATTGAAAAACTTTCGCACGTCGATCTTGATCTTGTGCGTAGGCAGCTGCTAAATGTCGTCCCAAGGTGAAGACCAGATGGGATAAGTTGGAAAAATGGCCGAAGCGGTTTGAATTGCCACTCTTGTCGATGCTGTCCAGCGCTTTGTTCTCACTGCCTCGACGACTTCCTGTTGGCCAAGCAGAAGGTTTTGAAAGTCGTTTATCGGGATTGCCAGGAAGCTGCGTCCGGGCCGCCGCTCGGAGATTCGGGCACTGTGCCGCGTTAGCTTGATGCGGAAATTTTGATCGCCGACGACCAGGCCAAGTTCACGAGGACGTTGCAAGCTGGCTGCAGTCGAGCGAAGATGGAGTTCGGAACGCATCCGATGAAAAAATGCGAGAGGGTCGAGAACTTTCATCATCAATGTGTTTTTGCAAGGTCTTTCTGATCCTCCAGCGTCGAGGATTAACTCGTGCAGGCGCTCAGTGGCCATGGCGCATAGTTCAATTGAATAATCATCCCGTTCAATTGCGTCGGCGCAAACTCGGGATAACAGATGCCGTTCAACGTCACCGTTGCCATCGGTCGTATGGAATTCAATGATTTGGTTGTTTCGCATCACGGCATATCCAATAATTTGTGACGAATGTTCGTTCAATTGGATCCGATCGGGACCGTCAATTGCCACGTAAATTCGGTCGTAACCATCACAGGACAATAGCCAGCGCCAATAACCCGGACTACGTATTACGGGTCCGCAGGCACGGGATGTGTTTTTTTGATAAATTCGCATCAACGAGGATTGTTCAAATTGTCGCCACAAGCGGACGGAGCGCTGGATTGGTGATTTCAGTGGTTTTGGGTGGGACGTCGGGATGTTAATGATGTCCAGGTGTGCTAAGACATCGCGGGGGCTTGCAGAAGTTACCCAGTGGCTCTGACATGGAATCCATCCATGACGTGCAAAGAATCCCACTGCCTGTGTGCGAAGCATTCCAAGCGAAGCGCCATCTTCATTCATCTGGTCCTCAGCTGCGCGAAGCAGGTGAGTTGCCAAGCCATTACCACGTCGTTCGGGAGAAGTGACCAAATGGTGAATTCTTCCGACCTGAATTTTCAATTTTCCGAATCGGATGAAGTGACTCGTGACGTGAACATGAGTAGCAAGTTCTCCTCTGATTTTCATCAATAAACGATCACTCAGATCATGCTCTGGGTTGTCATGAATCGAATCGAAATCAGCCGACATCGGTTTCTGAAAAACGGAAATTAGCAGATCGCGAATCGCCGGAAGATCAGACGAATGAGCGGGAACGATCCAGGTCGGTTGGCCCGTTGGTTGTTTTTTAATTGACGCAGTATTTAAACGGGCAGAATTCATCGGTGCGTGTGAATTCGCGTTGGCGTTTTCGGGAAACGTGTCATCCAGCGGACACGACGATGTTTTAGCGTCATGATCGGAGTCGCCTGATTGGTCAGAGGCAAACCTTGATGGGATCTTGGAACTGATTGTCGAAGTCCCTTTTACGACAAATGCCAAGATTCGGCGCGGTATCCGTTCGCCTTCTCTCCATCCTCAAGCTAGACACTATTTACAAATACGTCTAGAAGATTTTTGGGCAGCGAATTTTCAGGGAAAAGACAGAAAGAATATTCGCGAGAAGAAAAGATTTTTTCCTTGTCCAAGGCCTTGGAGAGATTTACTCTTTCCCTTTTGAGCATTTGGCGTTGTTCAACCAGAAAGGTTTGAAGTCGTCGGTTGATATCGACGATTTTCTCATGTCGCTGTCGGGAAGTAACGTCCGTTGGGGTATTGTGTATCCAACGATGTTTTTCAGCGATGATGGACTTGACTTTCTGTTGTTGTTGATGGTTGGCGTATCTATGTTCATCCAAATGTTGCTCAGGATGAAATGTGAATTCACGCAACAGCCGATCCACTCGTTTAACATCGTCCTCGCTAACTCGAATCCGATCGAATGGTAAATGGTAGGTACCTGTGAGTGTCAGGAATCCGGGCGGGTCAAGTCCAAAGAATTGTTGGATTAACAAATCGGTCAGTTGATCATATTTGGCCCCTCCAATTCCGTGTACAAACAGATCACTTAGTAGTAGACGCGCGTAGAGAGTCGTTATTAGGACTCGTGGACGAATGCGGATCCCATCACGTTCCAGTCTTTGTTGGGCATCGTCAGATTGATTTTTCGGGCACTCTTTCCATGGTAATTGAAAAAGCAGACTGTGTTGATCCGTCAGTTCCATCCCACCCTGAACCGGACGCACATACAAGGGTCTTCGGGTCGGATCGGAACGTTGCCAGATCCAAAATGGCGATTCCAGGTGATCACCTGAACGTCGCAAGTCGGCTACGGGATGAGTTTGGCTACGAATACGGTTGGCTTGACGGTAGGTGGCCAACAACTCATTGTGAAGTCTCCAAAAACGGGGTAACTCAGCCAAAAGGTTGCTGGCAAACCAGTGAAATGAATGCGTACGGCACACATGACTTAAGGGTACTTCGAGAGTGTTTAATCCGCATGTAGCTTCAAACCGATGGCGGCCGCGAGATAAAGACTCGCCAAGATTACACCCTTGTTGCTGAGCATCAATTATCCAGGGCCACATTTGCTTAAGAATGGGATTGCTTACCAAGGGTGCCAGTCGGTGTGACACTCTCTTAAAGAAGGACGCGAACAAATTCGTGTCTTGGATCGGGCTATCTTCATAGGGGGAAGGATGGTCTGATCGGTCAAAGGGAATCATTTCCGCATGAGGACGTTCCAAGGATCCGGTTGGTACCCGAATTGCATGGTGTTTGATGACATCGTTATCAATCAAAAGGTGAATCGGAATTGCTTCATGTTGGTTGGCCAGCCATGAAAGACCAAAATTTTTAAGCCAGACACCCGGATGGAACAACTCCGGTTGATGTCCAGTCATGAAAACCGGAGCGGCTGATGTGTTATTTTCAGTATTCAATGACCGTGGGGCGTCTGTCGGGGACTTGCTATCATTTTGTCTTGACGCCACGGAGAATTTTACGTCGTGATAGGCGTGGGTGTAGTGAGTGGCTGCATCCAAAAGCTCTTTTCGTGCTTTTCTACAAGCCGCTTGCAGAGAATGACCGAACAGTTGAGCGTTTTCGTTGCGAGAATGCTCAAGATTGGAAGCCACCAATTGCGAGACATCCGTTAAAGAGGGTTCGAACAAAACGGATTGATCATCTTGGGGCGCGCGAAACTTGGGATAGCCGAGACCGCTGTGCATTTCAAAGCTATCCTATGCGATCGCTGCATAAGAGATCGTTGAATTGGTGAACCGGTTTTTCTTGAGTTGTCGCGATGGCGCGTTCCAAGACACGATGGTAATAATCCAAACGTGTTTGCCCGTTATCCAAAACACCGCCAAAAGAACGCGTTTCATCCAGGTAGATCAGCGGGACGGGTAATTCGATGATTTCCAAATTCAGCGCAGCCGCCTGGACCCAAACTTCCAAGGGCATTGCATAGCCCGTTTCTTGTAACTGCATTTGTCGCAATGCGGACACGCGATATGTCTTAAATCCACAAAATGCATCGGTCAATGAAAGCCCTAATCGACGATTAATTTCCGTTGTAATTTGCTGGTTGATGCAGCGACGCTCCGCTGGTGGCTGTCCTTCTTGTCCGTTGGGCTGTAGATAACGACTTCCAGAAACAATATCGGCAGTATTGCTATTGGCATAAAATCGAGGTATCCGCTGAGGTTGATGTTGGCCATCACAATCAATCGTGATCAACACGTCGTAGTCATGTGCGCAAGCGTATTGAAAAGCCGTGTTCAGCGCGGCACCGTATCCTTGATTTTCATGATGTCGAAGTACTCGGATGCCTTGCCGAAGAGCGAGTAGCTCCGAAGTGCCGTCGCAGGAACCATCATCCACGACAAGTATGTCACGGCTATATTGACTGACTTGATCCAAGACATCGTCGACGTAGCGAAACTCGTTGTAGACTGGCAGAGCGGTGAGCAAACGTTGGGTCATCAGGTACTCGATGTGGATTGAAGGGGCCGTGGGGGTAGCCAACTGGCGGTCTGGTCTTTCATGCCGATAGCAGTGATGGGTAACAAGGCCCGGTTCGCAATGGAGGCCAGACGGCAAACCTCCCCATTATCGGACGTTGTCGGGTTGGCGTCAACGTACGGATTCTTTCCCGCAGGAAATTTTCAACGCACACGTTGTCATCACAGGGATATTTGTGTACTAGAGTTAGCACCAATGGATGGGGTCAGATTCATCACGACTGGCCCAAACCTCACAGTCAGTGAAATGTGTGCCGATCCGTTTGGCAAGTCGTTCGACAGCAAAACGTTCACTGGCGTAATGTCCCGGCATGAGCAATGCAATACCCATGGATTCCGCTTCAAGACATGTGTGAAAGTTTGTTTCCCCTGTCACAAGAACATCACATCCGCACGTTTTGGTCAGTTCCAGGAATTGCCCGGCACTACCGCAGGCCACTGCGACGAGATTCACTGGCTGATCCATATCACCCACATAGGTCAACCGGTCGATCATCAGAAATTGTTTCAGTTTTTCAATAGCCTCTTGCAAGGTGATTGCTGAGCGATAGGTGCCTTGCCGACCGCTTCCCAATCCGTCAGGATCGTCGATGTGAGATTGGAGATATGAGATGTCTTCGAGCCCCAACCCTTCAGCAAGTTGTTGATTAATTCCCTCTTGTGCTGAATCAAATGCGGTATGAGGACTGAAAATTGCGATTTTTGCGTTCATCAAATCCCATAATAATTTTCCGGCAATCGTTTCTGTCGTCACTCGCTTTAACGCGCGAAATGGAAGTGGGTGATGTGTGACAATCAATTCGGCACCTTCCCGAATGGCCTCAGCAGCACTGGTGGGAGTAACTGTTAAACAGGTCATGATGCGAGATGCCCGTTGCGCGGGATCTCCAACGAGCAAGCCAACGTTATCCCACTCTTCGGCCAAGCGAGGCGGCGCGAATTGATCAAGAAAATCTTTTATTTCATGGATCGTGTTCATGGTGGGGATGATACCGATTCCATTCGACCGCTGACAACGGGGCCTTTCAGCTGGAGTTGGTTTTCCACGTTCCAAAAGCCTTGCAGCTCCCAAGCCATAACCACCTGTCTCCACCGTTGCATGCACTGCATGCAGTGTTGAAAATGTTTTCGTTTTGATCGGTCTAACCAGCTTCTATCGAATGAGTTGTGGTTTGTAGACAAAGAAGGATATTTGAAATTGACCTTGTCTGAATTGACCCACCGGTGCAAAGTATTGGCCCCGTTGCTCGGACGCACAAGACGTTCGAGAAATTTGCCATCGCTAGGATGGCTCCAAGTAGCCCAGATTTTGCTTGGGAGTGTTACAAAATGAGGTGGCTAAGAAGTGACCGTCAGTGAGAGATGGGGATAACCCGGATTTTTTCGCAGACGATTTGCGTTGGCCATTTATTTTGCAATCCCTTTGTGTCACGATCCAGTCCAAGGAGGGAATTGGATGTTTGCTCTGCATTCACTGATCGTCTGTGTCGCGGTTTCCGTACCGGTCGATATAGAACTACTCGATTTCTCAGCCCCAGGGTGTGGACCGTGTCAGGAAATGAAGCCTGTGGTCCAACGCCTGGAGTCACAGGGTCTGCAAGTGAAACACATCGATATCGTCAAAGATCCAACAACGGCTCGACGGTTTCGTGTTTCAAGTGTTCCTTGTTTTGTGATGCTGGTCAATGGTGAGGAGGTCGATCGTCACGTTGGTGCAACCACTTATGAGCGTCTTCTGCAGATGTCGTACCCAGTGCCAGCCAAGCGGCCCGATTTAATATCCTCGGCACCGGCTGGTGGGATGGCGAGTCATGCTTTTCCTGAGCACCCCCAGGACCGGCGTAGTCCATGGGAGATTGGTATTGGCCGTACCGATGGTTTGGCACCGGTGTTTTCCCAACCTTCCAATGATTTGGATGCTCGCACCATCAGCGATTCTTTCACAGCAAGCCGTCAGTGTGCAATCGATGCGACTGTGAGGATTCGGATCGAAGATTCTCGTGGCATTTCCTACGGTTCCGGAACGGTTGTT
>Ga0310342_100000581_pt1 | contig 20957 bp, 12 predicted proteins | sample S15DNA20500_MG_FD_206155 | JGI IMG/M metagenome (GOLD analysis project Ga0310342, IMG submission 206155) | Marine microbial communities from station ALOHA, North Pacific Subtropical Gyre - S1503-DNA-20-500_MG | ecosystem: Environmental > Aquatic > Marine > Oceanic | place: Pacific Ocean: North...
AAACTCAATTAAATCCTAGATGAAAGTTAAGGTTTGTTTTTTCTGGTCAAGGATGAGTTATGATTCAGCAGAAACATCGAATCTTTAGCGTTGTCTATATTGTAGCCGAATCCGTGGTTACAATTACCTCTTTTTTTTTAGCCTATTTGATTCGATCCAAAATATCCCTTCCAAATTTAGACATACTATTTCCGCTTAAGGACTATCTGGGTCTACTTTTTTTAGTGATCGGGTTGTGGGCTGGATTATCAATATTGATACGGTATCGAGATACTACAATATTGATGACCGGGTTAGAGACTTTAAAGAAAACCGGACTCCTAGTATTTTCAGGAAGTATTTTGATTAGTGCCACAATTTTTGTTTTAAAGTACGATTTTATTAGTCGTTCCTTCATTCTAATTTTTGTCGTAATAAATTTCTTACTCCTTGTTTTGTTTCAAATATATGCAAAAAAACCAGTTAGGTATTTAAACCAACTACTGATAGGTCAAAGAAATGTTCTAATTGTTGGTAGTGATGATCGTGCTGCCCAGATAGCTAGTGTTTTTGAGGATGCTAGTGAATCGGGCTATCATTTGGTTGGAGTTGTTCCTGAATCATCAACCGGTATCTTAGATTCGAAACTAAGAAGATACCCAAGCATTCCTTTAGATGAATTAGAACAAGCTATTCGTAACTATCATGTTGATGAGGTAATTTTTGTTGTTTCCAAGGAAGGCTTAACTAAAATGGAGGACGTTTTCCTGTCATGTGAACAGGAAGGTGTTAAAACTCGCATAATGCTGAGTTTTTTCCCCCATTTGACTTCCAAGATCTACTTAGAAACTCTGCATGAATTTCCTTCATTAACTTTTAGTACCACTCCTCAGAACGATTATTTGCTTTTGGTTAAAAGTTCAGTTGATGTGGTTTTTGCAGCTATCCTTTTGATTGTCACCTCACCACTACTAGCTATTGTAGCTAGTCTAATAAAGCTTACTTCTAAAGGCCCCATTATTTTCAAGCAGGTTCGATGTGGACTGGGAGGTCGAAAGTTCATTTTGTACAAGTTTCGATCCATGATAGAGAATGCTGAGGAAGTGCAAAAAGAAATTGAGCATTTGAATACTATGTCTGGACCGGTTTTTAAAATAGGCAAGGATCCGCGATGTACCCTAGCAGGTAGGATTTTACGTAAGTTTAGTTTGGACGAATTACCTCAACTGATAAATATTCTAAAAGGAGATATGTCCTTTGTGGGTCCTCGACCACCTATTCCTAAAGAGGTCACCGGTTATTTGCGTTGGCAGAGAAGAAGGTTACGCATGAAACCTGGACTAACATGTCTGTGGCAGGTTAGGGGTAGAAACGATATTGATTTTGAAGAGTGGATGGAATTAGATCTGCAGTATATTGATTCGTGGTCCTTGTTGCTTGATGTCAAAATTATTTTGAAGACTATCCCTATAGTTTTACTAGGAAAAGGGACATAGTGCGCTAGCCTTATCTTTTGATTCTCAGGCTTAACAAGACCTGGAATGATATGTTCTAGTAGATTAACCCAAAACCGACTCTAATTAAGTCGGATCTTCCTTTGAAGAATACTTTCAATTTAATTAATCGGAGATTATTTTAATTAAATAGTCTTTGACTGAGTAATAAAGCTGATTATAGGTCTGGCAGGGAATGATATCTAGTTTTATCAATAATTCCTGCAGATTTAAATGATCGCCTACGCTCAGCACATTTGTTACAAGAGCCACAATGTTCTTCTCCAATTGGACTGATGCAGGAGAAAGTTAGCTGCAGAGGGAGTGCCTTCCCTAACCTAATTACATCTGGTTTTGAAAAATTTATAAATGGGGTAATAATTTCAATCTTGTGTTTAAGTGATTGACTGACTAACTGCTGGAAATTATGAAAGAATGCTGGAGTGCTGTCAGGAAAAGGATTTTGTTTAAGGGGGCCAAGAGCAATAACATTAATATTATTAAAGGCACAATAGAGTGCCACTTTAACCAAGAGAACTAAATTTCTTCCTGGCAGGTAAACTTCATTATCATTGGAAAAAGCATCTGGAGTTTGTTTGCCTGTGGTGCTCCAGTGGGATTGGTAAATATCCTGAACAGGTAGACTGATTTTTTGTAAAGGAGCTAATTTGGAACTCTTAATATGAGTTAAAAAGCGTTTAACCCAGCCTATTTCAACTGATTCCCACAATAATCCGGTCTGGACATAAATGGGCGTAACTTCCCACTGTTTTTCAAGTAAATAGTGGGATAAAACACAACTGTCTAATCCCCCACTGATTAAAAGACATATTTGCTGATTTTTTTTTGGTTTAGTTTCACTGTTGTTCATTCAAAAATAATTTATTTACTTTAAGTTCATGCATCGTAAATATGGTTTTAAAGAAAAATTCTCAGCCTTGTTTCATTCAGCAAATAACTGATCAAAAGTCGCCTTAATTTTTCCTTTGCTGACAGAAGACTTTTTTTGAAGGCCCTTATGATCTTTTTCACTAACTTGGAAGTAATCACAAAAGTTTGATCTTTCTTTTTCACTAACCCATTCCGCTTGAGTTTCCTGACATTCATTATGATGACCTGGGGCGTAGAACTGACAGTTCTTACAAACATGGAGATCACTATTACAGTCAGAGCAGGAATCAGACCTATATATTTTATTAAATTCAAGGGATTCAAATGCTGTCCCGCATTTCCAGCAATTCATATTTCGCCTTTATGAAAAAATTGTCAGCAATTGGGGAGAACTGCTAAAAGATTATTCATTTGCTGGTTCTCCATTTAGTCAATCCTTCCCAGTCTTTTCAAAAGAACCAGCTTTGATAATTGTAAATTTCTCAGGGTCTAAATAGCGTTGGAGTGCCGTTTGAATCTGTTTGTTAGTAAGTGTATTGACAGATTCCTCAAAGGCTTTGTCCCACAACAACGTTCGGTTTTCGAAAAGCCGTTCAGACAAAGTGCCAGACAAATTTCGGTCTTGTGCCCGCATCACTTGCCGGACTTGAAGATAGCCAGACTTTGCTGCGACAATTTCTTCTAGAGAAAATCCATGGTTAAGTGCTCGCTGGATTTCTTGTTTAAAGGCTGACTCTACCTTTTCAATATTTTGAGGTGCGGTAATGGCATGTACGGAGAAAGATCCTCGTTTGTCTTTTGTTCCGATACTCAAGTAGGAACGAATGCCATAACTTAAACCTTCTTTTTGTCGAATACGAACGGCTAGTCTAGAATTTAAAAATCCTCCTCCCAGCATATAGTTTCCCAATACTAGTGCAGGATAATCCTTGTTATTCGTATCAATTGGGATTAATTGTCCAGCGGTGAATACAGCATTAGCTTTATCCGGGATTTCCAGAGCCTGATTAATAGAATTTATTTTTAAGAAAGGATTTTTAATTCGCTCATATGGGGTTGGATTTTCCCAAGTGCCAAACGTATTTTTAAGAACTTTAATGATCTCGGTAGAATTAAAATCTCCTGAGATACCAATTTCACCATGAGAAGCTCCATAAAAGTTATCATAAAATTGTTTTACATTTTCTAAAGTAGTACTGTTGAGGTCACTGATTTCTTCATCAAAAGTAGGTACGTACAAAACATGTCCTTTTGGGTAAGGTCTAAAGTGTCGTCGAAAGGTAAGATAAGCTATGCTTGTAGGATCTGTTCGTTTCTGTTCGATTGCAGCTAGGACTTCTTGTTTAAGAGTTTTAAACTCTCTAACAGGAAACGAAGGTTCTTTAAGTACTTCCCCTATCAACAAAAGAACTGCGGAAAGATTTTTCTTTATCGTTTCCACAGAAATTCTGACCGAGGAGATTCCTCCTGAAAACCTTACTCGAGCCTTAAGAAGATCAAATTGGTCTTGAATTTGTTGCCGGTTATTTTTATTAGTACCTCTCATTAGCATGGGTGCTACAAGGTCACCTGCAGTACTAAACCCTTTTAAACTTTCTGAATTTCCAAACCGAAGTCGAATGCTGACAAATACAGTTTGCCCTCGGGTTTTTTTGGGGAGCAGTGCTAACTTCAAGTTTGAACCTGCAGATATTCGTTTAACCCGTGCTTCAATATTATCAGTTGAGGGATCAAAAGCTTCTCCAACTGAAATTGTGGGGTTTCCCTTGTAGTTCTTCAACATTTCACTAACATCGGGTTTAGGGGGAATCTTAGACCGGTCAGGCTTAATTGTTGGAATGAATAGACCCAAAGTTCGATTTGAAGGTTTAAGATACAAAGAGGCTACTCGCCGAACATCATCAGGAGTAATTTTTTTTATGCGGTCACGATTTAAAAAAAAGAGACGCCAGTCTCCCATAGCCATCCATTCACTTAAACCTAAGCCAACCCGACTAGCATCATTTAGAGTCAAATCAATTTGTTTTAATAGTTGGATGCGGGCTCTTTCCACTTCTTTTTCTGTTGGTGGTTTTAGGTGAAGATTTTCAACTGTTTTTAACATTATTTGTTTTGCTTCTTCAATTGATGCTTGCTCTCGTATCTCAGCACCTAGTATGGCAACACTTGGATCACGTAGTTGGTAATTAAACCCAAATACCCTGCTTGCTTTGTTGGTTTGGACAAGAGCTTTGTGTAGCCTGCCTGAGGGAGAATCTCCCAAAATTTGAGCAAGTATATCGCAAGCTGGAAAATCTAGATGAGAACCTGATGGAATATGGTAAGAAGTAATTAGAAGCTGAACTTCACCCGCTCTGCGCAAAGTAATACTGCGTTCACCATCCTGAGTAGGCTCGAAAGTATAGGGCTCTCTTAGAATACGTGTAGGCCGGGGGATAGAGGAAAATTTGTTGATAATCAGATTTAAGGTTTTTATTTCATTAAACTTGCCGGCAACAAGCAAAATAGCATTGTCAGGTTGATAGTATTTTCGATAAAAAGCTTTCAAACGACTAATTGAAACATTTTCAATATCGGAACGTGCTCCTATTGTTGATTTTCCATAATTGTGCCAAAGAAAGGCAGTAGAAAGGGTTCTCTGCATTAAGATTCCCAAAGGCCTATTTTCTCCCATCTCAAATTCATTACGAACTACTGTCATTTCACTTTTAAGATCTTTTTTTGCAATAAATGAATTAATCATTCTGTCAGCTTCTAAATCAAGAGCCCATTCTAAATTTTCATCAGTTGCACTAAAGGTTTCAAAGTAATTTGTTCGATCAAACCAGGTTGTTCCATTAGGCTGAGCTCCATGTTCTGATAATTCTTTGGGGATATTCGGATGTTTAGGGCTACCCTTGAAAAGCAGGTGTTCCAAAAGATGAGCCATCCCTGTTTCACCATAGTTTTCGTGCAATGAACCAACCAGATAGGTCATATTGACAGTGATGGTTGGTTTAGAGTTATCCGGAAATAGAAGGATTCGAAGACCATTCTTTAATCGATATTCTGTTATTCCTTCTACTGAAGTCATACGTATAACTTCCTTAGGTAAGTTGTCAGTGGTCGAAGCACTCGAAGATCTTGCTAAAACTAAAGAATATTTGACAAGCCCAGTAGTCATTGATAAAGCTAACAAAATGCCACAAATAATTAATTTTAAATGATACATAGTATATGGTCTTGAAACTCCTGGGTTGTGAAAAACTAGTTAAAAACAATTTCTCAAGGAACCCAATTTTAATTGTACGAGATAAACTTGGTGGAAGGGAGAGCCTAAATAAGGCCTTTAATGGGCTGACCAGTCTCGTCGTCTAAAGCATTGGCGATTTTTACTGGCCTTCCAATAGGACTCATGTATTCTTTGTGCCAGTCAATCCCTAGAGCTTTATAAATTGTTGCATATATATCGCCCATTGAAACTGTGCGTTCAGCTACGTAGGCTCCTCGGTCATCACTTGCGCCAATCACCTGTCCTCCCTTGATCCCTCCACCTCCAATAGCAAGAGACCAGCAGTGAGGCCAGTGATCCCTTCCCAGTTTAGAGTTATGGTGAGGTGATCTGCCAAATTCCCCCATAACTACTACTATGGTTGTTTCAAATAAACCGCGTTGCTTAAGATCCTCTAAAAAGACTGGAAGGGCCTTGTCTAAGCCAGGGGTCATTTTTTCTTTGTGTCTTTGATCATTATCAGAGTGGGTATCCCATCCGTTTAATTCATGGCCAGCAGCAGTCACAAATCGACTTCCAGCTTCGATCAATCTTCTGGTTAAAAGCAAACTTTGACCAAAACTACCTCGACCGTACGCATCCTTAGTTTTTTCAGATTCTGTGCTCAGATCAAAAGCTGCCCTAGCTTCAGGTGTTAGTATCATTTGCAAAGCTTGTTCAGAAAATTTATCCATTGCTTGATGTTCAATCCGTTCAATCTTGCTTCGATAAATCTGATCAATCAGATTCAACATGGATTGTCTATGATGAAGTCGTTCGACAGTTAAAGTCTTTGGCAAGGCAAGATCAGAAACCTGAAAATCTTCTTTGCTTGGGTCAGGAACTATCATTGGATTAAAAGCAGGGTCTAGAAATGCACCTTTAATATATTCTCCATACGAAGCACTTTTCCAACTATCTGGAACAAGAACATTAGCAGGAATATTGTTGCGAGCACCGAGTTCTTTAGTGACGATTGTGCCAAGACTGGGGAATTTCATGGCCGCTGTGGGACGGTGTCCAGTTAGAGCATAGTAAGTTCCTTGACCATGGTTATTTTCTTTTGTATGGACTGACCTGACAAGTGCTAACTTATCCATGTGTTTGGCAATTTTAGGGAGTAGTTCAGAAATTTGAATGCCAGGTATATTGGTGGATATTGGTTTAAAGTTACTATTAGGTTTAGGATCCCATGTATCAACTTGACTAGGACCACCTTCTAGCCATATCACTACACAAGCTTCTGCTGTGGCTTTCCTCTTCAGGTCATTATCCGATTCAGCCATGAGTGTTTTTAACTCTAAATATTGACTGAGGTTAATTCCTAGTAGGCTAAGCGATCCTACCTGAAGGAAATGCCTGCGTTTTAATAGCTCTTTGGTAATTGTTAGACATCCAGCTTTAACCATTTTTACTCCTGTTTCTATGAGTAAGCATTCAACAATATAACGGTTTTGACATTTCAATTAACATTATCACATCATTTTAAATATTTTCTAGAGCATACACTAATTAGTTTTTCTTGCTGCTACTTCTATTGAAACATTCAGTTGTCATGACAACTGTCACTTTTGATACCTTTAAGGGTTTAATAAACTGAAATACTGATCTTACAGCTTTCAAAGAATGAAATGAATAGTAATATTTAATGGTTAAAAGCAAATTCTCGAGAACTAATAAGGCCCCACAGTAGATCTTCCCAAGCTTCTTTTTTTGAAGGTCTCAAAGACAATGCAGCTTCTAGTCTAGTTTGCTCGCTTTTCGAAGGAAAACGAGACAGGGCAGTTAGATAAAGTTCTTGAATAACCTCCGAATGGGGTGTTTGATTTTCGATGAATTTTCCTAGCCGACTTGTCTTATTTGCAATCTTTTCAGTATAGGTTGGACCTGCTAACATATGAAGTGCTTGAGTCAGGCTAGGTGCAGAACGGATTTCAGGCACCTGGTTTCGATTAGGTTTTCCGTACATTTCAAGAAAATCTGATGGATAGATATCAGGAACTTCAAGATGAATAGCACGAGTTCCAAACGGCGCTTGTCCTCCTATATTATTTTTAAAAATTTCAGGGACACCAGTTACCTGACTAATCGCATCTAGCAGAATTTCAGCTTCGAGGGATTTTGGAATGAAATGTGAGTAGTTGATCGTATCATTTTTGTTAGAGCTAGCCTGAAAATTCTGTTTATCCGGATTAGAAGGAAAAACCAATGAAGGATCTGAAGACAGTTGGTATGTTCTAGAAGTAACAATACGTCGGAGAAGCTGTTTCAAATCGTATCCATGAAATCTAAAATCGTGGGCGAGTGCTTTTAATAAGTTTGGGTGAGTTGCTGGATTAGTAGAACGAAAATCATCTACTGGATTAACTAAACCACGGCCAAAAAGATAGCTCCACATTCGGTTCACTAGGGCTTCAGCAAAAAAAGGATGAGAAGTGACCCAAAGAGCGAATTTGCTGCGTGGATCATCCTTGGCATCTTTAGAAATGGATTTTCCATCTAGCAAAGCAGGTTCGACAATCTTTTTTCGACGAGGGTGAATCACTTTAACGCTGTCTTGAGGGGATCCAAAGTCAGGTTCTTTCCCGGAAGGATCGTCAAAGATAACGGTTGCTCCAAACCCCGGCCATTCAGTTCTGCTGATTAAACCAAAAAAGGCTGCAAGTCCCCAGAACTGATCCTGAGTCCAGTGTTCAAAAGGGTGATTATGACATTGGGCACAGTCTAACCGCCGACCGAGGAAAACTCTTACTTCTTCGGGCATGATTTCTTCAGGGAGAGCCTCTTCTCCATAGGGAAGAAAATGCCGGGAGGCTCCTTCGAAGCCCTGAGCAGCGAGGCGTTCAAAAGCAATTTCTTTGTAGGATTTATTTTTTGAAATACTCTGTCTAACCCAACGCCAATATGTATAAGCGTGGTCTGCGCTACCTGTTGCACTAGCAGCAACCCGGAAGAGTTGACCCATCTGAAAAGTCCAAAAGTCCACATATTCTGGAGAATCTAATAACGTGTTGATTAATCGCTCTCTTTTTTGGGGATGTTGACTGTTTAAAAATTCTCTTACACGATTTGGGGGAGGGAGCGTGCCAGTCAAATCTAAACAGACACGACGAAGGAACTCAGAGTCATTGGATAACTTAGAAGGAACAATACGAAATCTGTACAATTTATCAAAAATGAAATCATCAATAAAATTAAAGCGCAAGGACGAATAATCATGAGTAGAAAAAGAAAGTGAAGATCCATTATTTAGAATCCAGTCATCAGAAACTACGCCAAAACGTATGCTAGAAGTGTGACCAGCTGTTCGGACAATAAGAGTGGTTTCTCCTTGTGATATTCCTTTGACATATCCCTCTTTGGATACAGTGAGTATTTCCTCATTATTAGAATGGTAAGAAGCCAGAGCAGTAAGATCCTGGACCTTACCATTTGAAAGATGGCCAGTAACAATAATTTGCTGGGTTCCTTCAATCTCTAAATGAGCCTCTTTAGGGAAAATTTCTATCCTGTTGATTTTTGTTTGTGGAACAGCGTTCCCATATGGTGCCCCAGCCGTAATCCATTTTAGTAGGGAGTGGTAGTCTTTAGAGTCAGGGGTAAACCGTAGCCCACCACCATGAGCGATCTGGAGAGTAGGCTTCAGTAAAATCAGACTTTTCTCGGGTTGTTTTAAGTTTATCCGGGGAATTAGTGAACCGGCAGGCTCCATACTCATGACCTGATAAGTTCCACCTTTAACAATCCATTGGTGATCTTCTAGGGAGTGAAGAGAGTTAAGAGAAAGTTTAAAGCCCCCACGACCTTTAACTCCTCCATGACAGCTACTATCATTGCAACCGTGTTTTGTTAAAATTCCACCGATCCTACGCTGAAAATTAAACGGTTCGAGTACAGTTGAATTTTCTATAGACACGTTCAAGGTAGCTGTTTGTTGTTCGGTAGTTATCTTGATCGACGTTTCACCATCAGTAAGAGCGGTTAATTTACCATTTTGGTTAATGGTTACTAATTTCTTATTCGCTAAGGAAAAACTTGATTGATGGGTTAAATCTCGTTCTATGCCGTCCGAGTAATTTCCAAGTACCAACAGTTGTTGGGAGGCTCTGGGGCCATACAGAACAACTGTTTGGGGAACTACACGCAGGGATAGAAGTCTTGCCTGACCTTTTGTTGAGGCACCTAGGGCCTGGTTAGCAACCAAATTTGAAAAAAGAAGGGAAATTCCTAGTATTATTTTAATACAAAAGAGATTGGACTTTGACATATGCTTAGTTTAAAAAATTTAGTTGTTCGGATTTAAGACTGCAACGGGTCTGTTCTGTCGAATCAGTATAAATGGAAGTCTGCCAGCTATTATAGCGGGACCAATCTTTCCTTTTACCAATGGTCGAGCCATTAGTTTTAAAAATTTTGGGTGGTTAGTAGCTGGAGCATCGGGGCTAGCCCATAAAAATAGTGTTATTGCATTTCGCTCAGGTCGATGATGAATTGGGGGCATCACTTCCGTATTAAGAGGACGATATTGAATACCCCTTAAAAGAGATTCGGTCCAGTTAGCAGGGCTGCTAAGCCACGCTTGAACTCCAGAAGGTAATCCGTCAAGGTAAAAGGCGACCTCACCCTGGAAACCTTCTTCTTTTTCACAAACTAAAACAATTTCTTGACCCTGGCCAGGTACGAGATTGATGTGATTAGCTTTCTCTATTAATGAGGAGAGAACACTGGTAACTCCTAAACTCAATTCAATTCTTCCCAAATGGGGAATTTGCGATCGAACTAAAATTCGATAAGAGTAATCTGGCCCGCCAAGTCTGGAACTTAGATCTTGGATTCTGACGTAGTAGTCTCCCGCCTTATCAAAGGTATAAATAGTTTTTCGTTCTAGAGTCTTCATAACATCGTCGCCGTCGCCGCCGTACTCCTTGTAAATATTTTCAACCAGCAGCTTTCCTTTAATATCATATACCCTTAGCCAGGGATTAAACTGGGGTGGATATTTTTTAGGTGTTTCGATTTCAAAGGCTAATTTCTGACCAGTATCAACTCTAAAATAAAAGTAATCTACATCTCCCACTTGGTCTATACAACCTTCAATCAGTGAAGGGATTATAATTCGTTGTGAGTTTTCGACTGTGTCATTTGACTTAGTTTCGGCTACCGGTATAGGTAAATTAGAAAGACTGAAACGTGATGGTTGCCCTTTTTTATCTTTTAAATCAGAAGCTATCTTTGACAATTCGTTATCTACGTCCTGTTTTGTAAGACCACTTCGAGAATAGAGGACAGAAAGATGGTTAGGTTTTATAGGTCTCTTAAAACTACCTAGTTGTCGCATAGTAGCTGAATTTCTTTCCAGCCAGTCACCAGGAGCTGGATGAGCTAGTTTTCCAAGAACCCAGGAATAATGCGACTTTTCTAAGGGAACAATTCGGAGCTGATAGCCATGGTCCGGATCGCCATTTCCTAGGAATGTTTGGACCGAAAGTATGTGAGGACCTTTTGAGTTAAAGCGATGAGTGAAGCGACGAAAAAGGGTCCACCGTGCTGCTGAAGAGATTCGTTTGTATTTATGAATGGGTTCCCAGGATAATGAAGGACCATCAATTTCTAATCGTACAAGTTTCTCGGGGTCGAACCAACTCCCAGACTTCTTATAAAGTGTGACACTAGCTTCAGCATGGTAGCCACTTTTTATTCCCTGATCGGATTGTACTTCAAATAGTATCTCCGATCCCACAGGTGCCTCAAACGAATAGAAATCTTGTTCTCCCTTCTTGAAAAGGATGCCATTAACTACAGCAGGAAGCAGTAATGGTTGAGCCTTTGCTGCACTTTCATGAGGATTATTAGTCTCGATGATTATTGGTTCAGTGACAATTTGCAGGGCTAAGGCATTTGAAATGCCCACCGGGGTTAGCAATCGGAAAAGGTGAAGACCAAGGGAAGCATCTTTAGACACCGTAATCTTGATGAAAGCTACATGATCAGGATGCACTGTTTCAAGCCCATATTGGGCTAATGGATCCTTTGTCTTGGCGGGTTTGTTTTCAATTACCTCTAATCTTTCGATAGATCCAGTCACTTCTTTGTTTTCAAACCAAACGGTATGGCATCCTTTTAGTGCCTTGCCTTTCACCTTAATTTCAAAGGAACTTCCTTGTTGTCCCCCCAGTGGAAGGACTGAAACAATCTTTGGTTCATTTAAATGTTTGTTATCTTTGACTTCTCCCCATAAGGGTACTATTAAGCAAAAAGTTATAGTTATTAGGAGTCTTAGAAACATTAGAGATACTCTTTCAGATAGATGCATCTATTTACAAAAGGATAGCATAGCCGTCCATTTGCTGGGAGTACAAAAGAGGCAAACTAGGGTTAACATTTATTGTCTAATGTGACTCTAGGATTTTAACTTAGGCAGTTATACCGACATATGTTTCTAAAAACCAGAGGCCAGCACATTAGGATTACTAGGAATTATTGAAAACAGTTCTCAAAATTACGGTGATTTTTTCAGTGGCCATTTAGTCAGATTAACTTTTTTATAGGGTATTTTTCTAAAGTTACTTATTAAGGCTCCTGGAGAATCAACATAAAAAATCTTTTTGGAAAATTGGGAAAATGCAGCAAAAAAATGCTGCATTGATTTAACAACCAATACCTGTTTTGTTTTAGGATCGATACCTAGATTTGAAAAAGCATCTGCCCCTAGAGTTTGCGTCCGGACAGAGTTGACTACAATATCAATCTCATTGCTATAAAGGGCAACCGAAGCTCCCATCTTGGATACAGATTGGTCTTTTCCACTGCCAAAGGTCTGCACAGCATCAGGAACAACCTTGGTAACCTTTACGTTAAGATCTATTGGAGTTCCAGAACTTATTCCCATCTTGCCTCCCAATCGTAACGTTAATTGAGAGCCTTCACCAGCCTCAGATGCGACCGCAACGGCTATGGGGTCCCAGATACAAGCTACAGCAGCATTTTTAATTTGATGGTTAACAAGAGCTTTTAAAATAAAGGTTGAATCTCCAGGCGCTCCCCCTCCAGGATTGTCAGCGACGTCAGCCAAGATTATGGGGCCATCTTTGTAAATCGAAATATTTTCTATTGCTTGGTCAATAGTTTTGTAGTCTGGAAAGACCTTATTTCTTAACTGAAAAAATTGTTCTCCAAGAATTTTGGAGAGGTTTTCTCCTTTTTGTGGTTCATTGTCAGTGACGATCAAAATGCCAGTTCCCATTTCACTGACATCACCCCAGGGAAAACCATGAACTATTGAAATGGAAAGAATTCCTTTTTTTTGTTCTAGTTGCCTAACCTCGTCCACAAAGCTCTTCATAGGTTCAGAGGTAGTGTGGTATATACCTATCATATTACAATCATAAAATGACATTTGAGGTTTGACATTTCCATGACAAGTTTCAGCCATTATCTGAAACAATTCGGTTGCCCGTTCAGCAGAGTCTGTATGAGGATATTCTTTAAAAGTTACGATAACAGTAGAATTTTTGATCATCTGCTGAGTTAGATGGCAATGAAGATCAAGCTCAACGCCTATAGGAACTTTAGGTCCAACTAATGATCTTATATGAGCTAAGAGGTCACCTTCGCAGTCATCGTAACCATTGGCGACCATTGCACCATGGAGACTGAGTAGTACCATATCTACGGGAAAGGCTTTTTTAAGATCCCTTAATATTTCTGAGCGGAAAGATTCATAGACAGAGCGGGTTGTTAGGCCAGCAGGCTGTGCGAATGTACATAGACTCTCAACTACAGACCAACCATGTTTAGAAGCCTGTCTGCGCCAGAGAACTAATGGAACAGCAAAAAGGAATGGAGCGTGACCATGATTACCAGCTCTTACAAGATAAGTCTCTTTGAAATTATCATAGCCAGTGGGAAATGGGGAAAAAGTATTGGTCTCTGTACCTAAACTAGCAAGAAACAGTTTCATCTATATGTATTCTCCAGATTGAATAAATTTATAAGTTGTTAGTAGATTTTAAGTTCCAGTACTGGCAGAATCATAAACACCAATGAGTGGAAACTATTTTTGCTATACAAAAATATATTGCAGACTTCATTTAAAAACAATTGCTTAATTATTGGGGAACAGTAATTGAAGAAATTGGAAACAGATTAAAGTGATACAGACTCTGATAATTCGTTCTTTCTAAGTATGGGATGAATTTATTTTAGTAATATGATTAAGGGGCTTTATTTTTCTTCTTGATTTTGAATAGAAAAAGGAAATTCTAGTGAAACCAATTAACCTAATTCCTCTAGTGGTTCTCTTTATGACAACTTTTGGGGCTTGCAATCAGAATCAGGATACCGATGATTTATTAAAATTGGAGGAAGATTTCCGAAAGTCAATTTCCGGAGTTACCTTGGTTGGTCATTTTACTATAGGTGAAAACAGTAATCTTCGTGAAGAAAAATATACAATTAAGAAAGTTTCAAAAATTTCTGGGAGTATCTGGCTTTTCCAAGTTCGGATTCAATATGGGTCTCATGATGTAACTGTGCCCTTGCCACTGAATGTAAAATGGGCGGGTGACACTCCCATAATTACTTTAACAGATCTAAGTATTCCAGGGTTGGGAACATATACTGCTAGAGTACTAATCTATCGAGATCAGTATGCGGGTACTTGGAGTGCAGCAGAGGTTAAAGGGCAGTTGTTTGGTCGTATTGTCCGTGAACAAACGTTAAGCAATACCAATTCTGAAAATTAGTTGAATCAGAAGTCCGTAAAATCAAACGGGTTTGTTTGTTCTGAGTTTTAATTGCCCTAAGATATTAAATATTTCACTTCAAATTTAATTTGAACAATGTCGAAGGAAGCATTGATCCGGATATAAATGTACTGTTAATTTTCTTTTGATTTTAAAAGGAAACAATAAACAAGTTGAATGAATAGAATAGTTAGCGTAAAGTTTCCTACTATTAATTTTTTTTGATGAAGCTTTAGGCAAGTTTTAGGAGGTTTAAGGAATGCGCAATACAGTGTTATGTTTTCTGTTATTGATGTTTCTAATGCCCTTATCAACTGCACAAGAAGCCGTTTCTGAAGAGGATTGGTCCCAATTCCGTGGACCTGGTGGTCAAGGACATGCTTCTGCTCGTTCACTTCCAACCAAATGGACTGATTCTGAGAATGTTACTTGGAAAGTGCCAATTCCAGGAAAGGGTTGGTCATCACCAGTTATTCAAGGAGAAAAAATTTGGTTGACCACGGCTACTGAAGGTGGACGGTCTCTGAGAGCCCTCTGCCTGCAAAGAAGCACCGGAAAAATAATTCATAACATAGAGCTTTTTCGTCAGGAGGAGATTGGCCGCATTCATTCCAAGAATAGTTATGCCTCACCTACTCCAATAATTGAAGGGAATAGAATTTTTTTTCATTTTGGAACCTTTGGATCAGCCTCTCTAAGAAATGATGGAAAGGTCTTATGGAAGAATCAATTGAAATATCCCCATGGTCATGGTCCTTCCAGTACCCCTGTCCTCTTTAAGGATTTGCTTATATATAATTGTGATGGTCGAGGGGAAAATGTTCAATTTGTAGCTGCCCTAGACAAGAACTCAGGAAAGTTACGGTGGAAAAGGCCTCGAATTCTTGAAGCGCGTATGGCCTATGCTACGCCTTTAACAATTGAAGTTGATGGTAAACCTCAATTAGTGAGTAATGGTGGTGATCAAGTAGTTAGTTACCATCCTTTAACAGGAAAAGAAATTTGGTGGTTGCGTTATGATGGCTTTTCAAATGTTCCTAGGCCAGTTTACGGATTGGACTTAGTTTTTATTTGTTCAGGGTATCCTCAAGCAACTTTGTATGCCATCCGTCCAAATGGTCGAGGAGATGTAACAGATAGTCATGTTGCTTGGACCCTAAATCGTGGGATCCCTTTAAATCCTTCACCGCTTTTGATTGGAGAAGAACTTTATTTAGTTAGTGATCGAGGAATTGCCTCTTGTCTCAATGGTCGCACTGGAGAAATCCACTGGAGGGAAAGGCTTGGGGGAGAATACTCTACCTCACCTGTGTATGCAGATGGAAAAATTTTTGTTTTAAACGAAGAAGGAAAAACCACTATTTTTAAGCCGGGCAAAGTGTTTAACAAAGTTGGAACAAATCAGTTGCCGGGTCGCACTTTAGCTTCCATTGCAGTCCATAGTCGTGCCATTTACCTCAGAACCAACGGGGAAACCAACGGGCATCTTTATCGTATTGAGAAAGCTGGTAGTTAGTATAGTAAGAGCCTATTGTAGGAGTTGAGAATGCCTAAAATTCCACTAGAAAAATTACGCGGTGTATGGTCGGCTACGCCGACTCCTTTCACTAAAGACCTTAAAGTAGATGCCGTGGCAGTTAAACGGATGGTAGAACATCATCTTCGTTTAGGTGTTAATGGCCTTTTTCTGGCTGGCACCTGTGGTGAAGGACCATGGATGTCAGAGCTTGAACAAAGCCGTCTGGTCCGTAATGTGAAGAAACATGCAAAAAGAAAACTAGTCATTGCTGTTCAAGTAACTGACAATTCTGCTAGCAGAGTTATCGCAAACATTCAAACAGCTAAACGCGATGGAGCTGATCTTGCTATTGTTGCACCTCCTCTTTTTTTTCTGAATGCAAATAATGACACATTAACTAATCACTATCGCCAGATTCTGAAAGAAAGTCCTTTGCCAGTGGGTATCTATGACCGGGGGCGTTATTCTTCTGTTGTTATCCCAGAATCCGTTTTGACTGAAATCTATGCCGACGAAAGAGTAGTAATGGTTAAGGATAGTTCTTCTGATCCCCAACACAGAGAAATTGCTCTGTCCGCTCGAAAAAATAGGCCAGCTCTGAAATTACTTAATGGAAATGAATTTCAATGTTTGAAGTACCTTAGGGCAGGCTATGATGGTTTGTTATTAGGTGGTGGAATCTTTACTGGATTTTTGACAAACCAAATGATTGATGCTTTCCAGTCTGGTGATTTTGAAAGAGCTGACTTACTCGAAACTAGAATTATTAGAATGTTGCGTGTGACATATGGAGGGGAGAAATTGACTTGTTGGCTTTCTGGTCTTAAACGGTTAATGGTTGATCTCGGTGTTTTTCGGACTTGGTCCAACCACCTTGATTACCCTCTTTCTGCTACATGTGCTCAAAATATAAAACGGCTTATTGACCAAAACCGAGAAGATTTACTCCCTCCCCTAGCAGTCAAAAGAAAAAAGAGATAATGGTTTGTGAGTTGCCCTAATCATTGCTTTCAAGTTCTTTCATTTACTTTAGTTGATCCCTTTCTGTAAAAATTTTTTCAGAACTAGTGATTCACTTTTTAAGTGCTTTTGTTTTTCAAGGCAAAATATAAAAGGTTGTTTAATTTATATAATGTCAGTTGAAACATCCAAAGGAAGGCTATATTATCGGATTTTCTTTTTCAACTGAGGGTTCCTTGGAGACAAAAAGTAGTTCAGATTCAGACCATGAATTTCTCCGGGTGGGTGTCGATGTTGGAGGCACCTTTACAGATGTTGTCTTTCTGAACGGCAAAGGAGATCTGTCGGTACATAAAGTTCCATCAACCCCTCCCCAGTTTGAGCAAGGAGTGACTGGAGCCATTCGTGAACTCCTTAATTTAACTCAATGTTCTGGCACAAAAGTTAAAGAGATAGCTCATGGGACAACAGTAGCCACTAATGCAGTTCTAGAGCGCCGTGGTGCGAAAACTGCTCTTATTACTACAAAAGGTTTTAGGGATGTACTTGAACTTAGACGTATAAAGGTTCCAGTAATGTACGATTGGTTTTTCGAAAAACCGAAGACCTTGGTAAACCGCTCTCTACGCTTCGAAATCTCAGAGCGAATTCTAGCATCTGGTGAGGTTCAGGTTGCCTTACAGGAAAAAGAGCTCTGGCTTTTAAAGAGAAAACTAGAGAAAGAATTAGTGGAGTCAATAGCTGTTTGTTTTTTACATGCTTATGCTTATCCAAAACATGAACTAATGGTAGGTGAATTTCTAAACCAGCACTTTCCTGATATTCCCGTTTCATTATCTTTTGAAGTTCTCCCCGAGCGCAATGAATATGAAAGGACAGCGACGACAGTAGTCAATGCTTATGTTCGTCCTGTCATGCGAAGTTATTTGGAGGCTATGCGTGCACAACTTTATGATCTAGATATTAGGTCACCACTATTAATCATGCAATCAGCTGGAGGTTTAGCTACAGAGAAGGAGGCTGTAGACCGTCCGGTTTTTGTTTTAGAATCAGGTCCCGCCGCTGGGGTTTTAGCAGCGAAATTTATGGGTTCCAAATTAGGTCTGCCTAACTTGATTACCTTTGATATGGGGGGGACAACAGCCAAGGCCTCGATGGTCGAAGAAGGTTGTCTTTCCTACCAATCTGAATATGAAGTTGGCGCATCTTTATCAGTAGGTAGTCGGCTTATGGGTGGCAATGGAGAAATTATTAGAGCCCCTAGCATTGACATAGCTGAAGTTGGTGCTGGTGGGGGAAGTGTCGCCTATCTAGATCAAGCTGGAGGTCTTCATGTTGGACCCAAGAGTTCAGGAGCTTTTCCAGGTCCTGCTTGTTACCAACAAGGAGGTCAAGATCCTACTGTCACTGATGCTAATGTTGTGCTGGGGTTCATTCGACCTGGACAATTGGCTGATGGACAGATTTGCATCGATCCTAAAGCTGCTTGGAAAGCTATTCATGATAGGATAGCCAAGCCTTTAGGGATGAGTGTTTTGCAAGCTGCTGAAGGAATTTATCGTATTGCTAATACGATCATTATTCGCGCACTCCGCGAAGTATCTACGGAACGTGGGCGAGATCCTCGTGATTTTTCCTTAATAGCCTTTGGTGGAGCCGGACCAATTCATGCAGCTAATTTGGCTGAAGAGATTTTGATTAGAAAGATCGTCATTCCTCCAAAGCCTGGCTTATTTAGTGCGATGGGCTTGTTATTTTCTGATGTTGAACATCACAAGGTCCATAGTTGTGTTCTCCCGATTGAAACTACTCAATCTGAGGTTTTCGAAACGATCAGAAAAGACCTTCGAGAAACTATTCTTAATCAATTTGAAAACGAGGGGTACAAATCCAAAAAGGTGGAACTAGCTGAAAGTGTAGACATGCATTTTCAAGGACAAACTTCTAAAATTCAAATTCCTTTAGTTGATATGTTTTCTAACCAGATTAATTTTCAATCACTTGGAGCCACTTTTAAGAATGAACACGAGAAACATTATGGTCATCGGTCCAACCCAGAAAATCCAATTGAAATCGTTGCTTTTCGAATAGTTGGAAAAATCAACAAGCCTAAATCAACCTATTCATTAAAAATTTCTGAAAACTGTGACACAGGAGAGCACTTTCGACTGGCTTATTTTGGATTAGGAGTGGGACAGGTTAAAACTCCTGTGGTAACTAGAAAATCACTAAAAAATGGAAGAATGGGTCCATTGTTGATTGATGAGTACGATTCTACTATTGTTGTGCCGCCAAAGATGAAAGCTTGGTCGGATGAACATTACAACATTATTATAACAAGGGTAAAATCAAACAAGTGAATGACCAACATACTACTCAGTCCAATTTAAAGAGCGACCCAGTTACACAGGTCATCGTTCAACACGCATTAGCCTCAGCTGCAGACCAGATGGCGTTAAATCTTTATCGGACGGCCTATTCCACTATTGTTCGAGATTGTTTGGATTTTTCTACATCTCTTTGTGATGAGCAAGGTCAAATAATTGCTCAGGGGGTAACCTTACCTCACCATATTGCTTCGGTTCCATTTGCGATGCAGTCTCTTTTAAAGAAATTTGAAAAAAATATACAACCTGGAGATATATTTATTCTCAATGATCCTTTTGATGGAGGCATGCATATCCCTGATATTTTTATAGTTAGACCGATTTTTCGAGAAGATCAGCGGATAGCCTTTGCTGTAACTACTGCCCATCATGCCGACCTAGGAGGACGTTTGCCTGGCAGTGCCGCTTGTGACAATACAGAAATTTTTCAGGAGGGACTGAGAATTCCTTGGTTAAAGCTATACGACGGGGGCGAGGCGAATGAGACAATCTTTTCTCTTATTAAGACTAATGTTCGTTTACCTGAAATAACGCTCGGAGATTTACGGGCTCAGTTAGCTGCTACCCATATTGGAGAGGGTGCTATTTTGAAACTAATTGAGCGGTATGGGTTAAAAATCTTCCAGGCTTGCTGCAAAGATTTAATAACGTATACCGAACGCCTAGTTCGGACGGAGATTGCTTCCTGGCCTAATGGTAGTCATACATTTATAGATTATATGGATAGTGATGGTGTCGGTGGCCCCCCTGTTCGTCTGCAGGTAAAAATAACTATCGAAGGAAGCACTCTAGTAGCGGATTTTACTGGAACAGATCTTCAGGTTAAAGGAGGAATCAATTGTACCCTCTCCTTTACCACCTCAGTGGTAGCAGTTTGTCTTAGAGCTGTAATTCGAAGTGAGATTCCCAATACAGCTGGAATGTTTAAGCCCGTAAAAGTAATAGCTCCCTTGGGGACAGTTGCTAATGCTACTATGCCAGCAGCTTCATCCATGCGGGGTATTACTGGATTTCGTCTTTCCGATACAGTTCGAGGAGCCCTAGCGGGGCTTCTTCCTGACCGGGTTTTTGCTGCGGGAGAAGGTGGCAATACCCTAGTTATTTTTGGTGGTAAACGTCCTAATAATCGACCGTATGTTTATTATGAATTAGTTACTGGTACTTGGGGTGGGCGTCCCGATCGGGATGGTAATGATGGGTTGTGCAATCCTTCAAGCATTGCTAGCAATGTACCTATTGAACAGGCTGAATGTGAATTTCCAGTTCAGGTTAAAGCTTACGGATTAGTGCCTGATAGTGGTGGCCCGGGTAGATTTAGAGGAGGTTTAGCTATTGAACGGAAATGGCAACTTTTGTCAGGTTCGGCTAACGTAACTATACGATCTGATCGCCGTGATCATTTGCCCTATGGGTTGAAGGGTGGACAACCAGGTAGGCCCTCAATCAATGAACTATCTTATGATGACGAAACTGTTATTTTACCAACTATGATTTCAACAGTCTTAAAGGCTGGTCAGATATTGTCCCATCAGTTGGCAGGAGGAGGAGGATGGGGAGATGCATTAACTCGCGATCCAAACGCTGTTATTGATGATGTGAAAAATGAAAAGGTTTCTCTGGAAGCAGCTAGAAGAGAGTATGGAGTTGTTATGTGTAAAAACACTGGTGAGCTGGATTATGTGAAGACTAAGGCACTGAGAAAACAAAGGAAAAACAAAGAAAAAAAAGGTTTTC
>Ga0310342_100000583_pt1 | contig 20954 bp, 32 predicted proteins | sample S15DNA20500_MG_FD_206155 | JGI IMG/M metagenome (GOLD analysis project Ga0310342, IMG submission 206155) | Marine microbial communities from station ALOHA, North Pacific Subtropical Gyre - S1503-DNA-20-500_MG | ecosystem: Environmental > Aquatic > Marine > Oceanic | place: Pacific Ocean: North...
ACATCCCAGCTAGGAACGGGTATGTCAGAAAGTTCAGGGGTTTTTACTTTCCCTTCGACAGGACATTGGTTAGTTCGTTTTCAAGCTCTATTTGTAAACAATGGAACAACAATGAATGAGGGTGCGACTTGGATTTATGCCTCTAATAATAGTGGCAGTAACTGGACTCAAATGACTGATACAGGTTCTTCTATTAAGGATGAGGCGGGTAGTGAATATAAAGCTGCGGCTGGTCAAATGTATCTTGACGTGACTAATGCTTCAACTTTCAGAGTAAAATTCGCTATAAGAAGTAGTGAAGAAATCTTGGTAGTAACAGGTGGAGCAGCAGCTTCGGCTATCAGAACTTACGCTCAATTTGTTAAACAAGCTGACACCTAGAATTAATGAAAGGATATGAATAATGAAATTTTCCCCTGCATTTAGACCTACCCATATACAAGACGTACTGTGCCAAATGCACAGCGGTCAATGGTTTGGCTTTGATGGAGAGCTGATTTACGAAAATTTGGTGATCCATGATAAATCAATCGAAAAACCTGAAAAAGGTTATCTTGAATTTGAACTAGAAAAAATGCAAGGTGAATATGATTGGCATAAAATTAGAGTAAAACGAGATGATCTTTTAAAAGAAACCGATCATTGGGCATTTGTAGATGCTGTGAAAATTATGTCGGATGCCATGAAAGATTATAGAAAATTATTAAGGGATATCCCTCAAGATTATGATAAACCAGAAGAGGTCATCTTTCCGATAAAACCAAATGAGAAATAAAAATGCCAGAACAACGATTCGACATAGAAATCGAAAGAATTAAAGGAGATATTAAGCTAATCAGGGCGAGTATCCATATGATTGAATTTAATCATCTCAAGCACATTCAAGATAGCATCTCAACAATTAATAAAATTTTAGGAGCGATTGGTTTCTTAGTAGCGTCGCAACTGGTGATTGCGTTAAGGCATCTTTTCGGCTAATCACATGTTTAAAATTATGGCGATGATATGTTTTATGGGGGTTGGTAACCTCCAGCAGCACTTGTGTTTCAATGCAAGCATTCCCCATGAATTTAAAGGTAAGGCTGAATGCATGCAATATGTAAAAATGACAATCAATAAATTAGATGCTGATTTTAAGAAAAGAAAAGTAACAATGGCACTCAAATGTGTACCTCACTTGTCAATCAAGAAACCAAAGATTAAAATTCCACAAGACAAGCGTAAATGGAGCGTAGAATATGCTTTTTGATTTATTAGGTTTTGGTATTAAGGCAGCCTGGGATGTTTTTAAAACTAAACAACAGACTAAACGGCTTGAGGCTCTAGCCGAGCAAAAGCATACAGAGAAGATGCTTACTGGGGAAATAGAGTATAAGAAAGTCCTTGGGTCACAGCATGACGCAAGCTGGAAAGATGAATTTGTATTGATTGTCGTGTCACTACCGCTATTGGTATTGGCGTATGCCGTCTTCTTTGGCGATGAACAAATAAGGGAAAAACTTGACGTATACTTCTACTACTTCTCAGAACTTCCTTCATTCTACACATGGCTAGTAATTGGTATCTTTGGCGCAATCTACGGAATTAAACCAACAATGGATTTATTTAGGAAGAAATGATAAAAGAAAGAGAATTTACTGAATATATAATTATTCACCATTCAAATACTTCAGATGACAGAGATTTAGGCCTTGAAGATTTAAAAGATTCAAAGTATCACTTCATTATTCGGCGTAATGGGTTGATTGAAATTGGTTTAGACAGTGATGCTGAGGGGGAATATCACACAGAGTCAATTGACATCTGTCTCATAGGAAAATCTGAATTTGACGAGCGCCAGTTTGAGGGTCTGCGAGATCTAGTTCAGTTAACATTACGTCTTCATCCTGATTGTAAGATAGTAGGTCATGGAGATCTTGACGATACAGATTGTCCTGGATTTGATGTTGTTAAGTGGTTCAGCGAAGCCATTCCTTCCATTCATCGCCCATAATTTGGGCAGCAATCTGTTTCTTATTCTTTAAAGACTTTATAATTAAATTATCTACAGTTTTCAATGTAGTAATATCTATATAGTTTACATTCCTAGTCTGTCCTATTCTGTGCGCGCGGTCCTCTGATTGTATTCGATGTTCTAAGTTATAACTATTACTGTAGTAAATAACAGTATTAGCAGCTTGCAAATTAAGACCAAATCCGGCAGTTGCTGGATTAGCGACAAAGAATCTAGCTTCTCCATGAGTAAAAGCCGTAATATTTCTTTCTCTATCTTTATCAGAAATAGCTCCCCAATACTCAACTACTTGTTCTTCTCCATATTTATTTCTTAATTCTTTAGCAATCTCCCTTAGATTGGCTCTATAACATGCCCAAATAATGCACTTGTTAGCCACCTCTTCTGTGAGTTCTAAAAGAGCTGGCATCCTATTATTTTTGAGATGAGTCACATTACCTTCATTATCTATGAGATGCCCACAAACAATCTGATGTAACTTTGCCAGCATTGATAATTTATTAGGCACAGTTACGACTGTCTTTTCTAGTGCAGTAAAGCATAGATTCTTCATCTCTGTGTATGCCTTAATTTGTTCTTTTGTCATGTCGATATAGCGATACTGATACGTTTTTGCTGGGAGATCTAAGCAGTCATCTTTTTTAACTCTATAGCTAAATGTCTTTATTATTTCATTAAGCTCTTCTGTTCTTTGAAAACCTACTACTTTCCTAAAAGATCGTCCTCCAAGATTCATGTTAGACATGATTGCATATCTATTTCTAAAACTATAATAAGAAGAATATCCTAAGTAAGATTCATCTAAAAATTGAGCTTGACTATATAAATCCAAAGGGTCTCTTGTAATCGGCTCTCCAGTCAAGATACGACGATAATCAACCATTGTGCCAAGGAGCGTGATTGCCTTTGTCCTCTTTGCCCGAGGATTTTTAATCGTAGTTGACTCATCAACAACCATGAGAATCCTACCAGACAAAACTAAGTTCCGAGTCCAGCGTACTCCTCTTTCACTGCTAAAAGCTTCTACGTTCATAATGATAATACGTAGATCATCCTTAAGTAATTTAATATCTTCAAGCTTTTCTTTTTCTTCTTTTCTTGGGCTAGCTGACCAAACAGCACAGCGATATACTACGTGCTCTGGAAGATGAGCTGGAATTTCATTAAGCTCCCAGTTTCGATAAGCGCCCTTCGGCGCGATAATAAGTAAGGTATTAATCTCACCTTTATCGTACAAATAAGCGGCGTTATCTAAAATTACCTTAGATTTTCCTGTCCCCATCTCCATAAATAAGGCAAAAGACTCTTTTTCCTTGGAAATGTTCCAAGCTTTCAATTGGTGTACAAAAGGATCCGTTTTAAATGGATATGGTTTACTATGCGACATGGTTAGTTCCGTTCTCTATGGGCGCGTATGGACCCTGTTTTTTCATATCTACAGCTCAAAATACATGTTTGTGTTCGGTTGCACAATATGGAGCGATTTTCGCGCTCTGGTGACCGCAACGTAAAAAACTCTAATCTCATCATCAGGAAGCGTGTGCATTTCTCGATAGGTGCGGGGTGCGACATCAGTTAATAATAGCACATGGTCAGCTTCACCACCTTTAACGCCATGAACTGTACTAATCTTGATCCTCGGTTCTCGAGTCAAGTCTTCAGATTTTTTCCAAAGCATAATATAATACTCTCTTCTTTTCGGATTGATCTTATCTAACCGTTTATACCACAAACCCTTTTCAAAGTTAAAGTCTGCTAAGGTAAAGTATTTTTCAGGATCTATCCCTCTTGGACATCTTTCTGACATATAACGATAGATAAGCTTTATCTCACTTCCCAAGATAGATTCTCCATTAGATAATCTTTCCCAAGCATTAATAGCGTCAAATGTCTCAGAGTCCAACGGAGATTTTTGTCCTACAATAAGATAAGGATAGCCATTCTTAATGCAGATATTTTCTAGTTGGTGTAGCATATAACCATTCCTTGCCAAAAGATACCAGCTGTCTTTACCTATATCTACATCTTCTGGATCCATATACCAACAAACTTCCCCTTGCTCATCTCTAGGTTCAAACTTTTTAGGTATCCTTGACTTAATTCTTAAGTTTAACTTTGTGGCTAACTCCCATATAGAATTAGGTACTCTAAAAGAATGGTTTAAAATAGTGCTCTTTCCACTTAATTTAATAAATTGTTCTACATCTGCGCCAGCCCAACGATAAATAGCTTGGTCGTCATCGCCAGCTATATAGACTATCTCTACTTCTTTACTTAACTTATTAATAATATCCCACTGCAAAGAAGATAAATCTTGCGCTTCATCTACAAATAAGATACGAAGTTTAGGAAAATTTTCTTGTTCTAAAAAATTTAACAACATATCAGTATAATCAATAATCTTTCTCTTTTTCTTGTATTCTCTTAAAGCTCTTTCTAATCTTTCTAATTCAAACCAATCTATACTATCATCATTATATTCTTGGTAAACTCCTTCGATTGGCGTTCTTTTCATACGAGCTAAATTCTCAAGAAAAAATAGCTTATCACCAGGCTTCATACCAAACATTTGTCCTTCTTCTAATTTTCCTCCTTGGACTTCTAATCCAAGCATATCTCCAAGCTCTCTATAGTGGCTGTGCGTCATCACATCTCCTCTTCGTAAACCAAGTTGCTTAAAACATAGACTATGTATTGTACGAAAGTAAGGTAGATCTTTTTCATCATACTTAAATTTCTCATAAGCTCTCTCTTTAGCTTCTTCCGCGGCTTTACGAGTAAAAGCTAAATAACCTATATGTTGAGGAAGTACACCACTATTCAAATGACTTTCAACCAAACTTAAAAGTTTAGTTGTTTTTCCTGTTCCTGGTGGACCTATTATTACGTTTAGATTTGCGTGCTCCATCTCTTCTCATACCCATCATTATTAATTGATACCTAAATTCATCCCATATATTAAAATGGAATATCTTCTTTATTTTCTTTAACTTCTTTCGGAACTTCATATCCTTCCTCCTGTTTTTGAAAAGCTGCAATTGACCATAGATTTACTCCTTTTCCTTTCATATTCCAAAAATGATGTTCAGCTCCTCGTTGTTTCAAGCATGAAGTCACTTGATAAACTTTAAAGTCTCTGAAGTGCTGCCTATCAAAGAAGGCCATCAAGTCTGAAATTCTAAAGTAATGCTTTCCATCTTCTGTCCATGGCTTTCCTAATAATATTTCATCTTTACTAAGCGCCTGCACTCTACTTGTACAAAATCTTTCAACCAACTCAAACAATTGCCCTACTGCACTAGCATCTGCTGGGGCTTCAATCACTGTAAGACTTTCAAACAGGTTATTAATAAGTTGGTTCCAGGCGTTATCGCTCATTTTGGCAGGCATCATATTTAATTTTTCCATGCATCTTTTCTGGAATCTTCTTTGATTTTGAAGATCATCAGTTTCTAATTCTATTCTTCCTGTTCCTTCTATATCTAGAAACCAGATTGGAGGGTTAGAATTATATTTTGTAAGTGAATGAATAGCTGGCATCTGGCCATCATTTCCAATTCCATGCTTTCTAAGTTTACACATTGCGGCATTACAATAAGGAGCAATAGGAGCTCGACTACAAGTGTACTGATAAGTCTTCTTATCAGCTGATTTAATTACAGTTAGAACTTCTGTACTGGTTAAAGGAGGGTCCATGAACTTTATATTATACCTTTCCACCTCTGCGCGCCAAGTATCTGGAAAGGCTTTGCGGGCATAGACTGCTAAGTTAAAAAGTCCATTGTTTCTCGTACCTTCAGGGAACCCTTGTTTAGTCAGGACTTGAAGGCAAGGAGGCCCCTCCTTTAATTCACTGTTAGTTTTAATTTTGAAATTCTCTATTTCTTCAAAAGAATATTTCTTGACAACATTAATAAACTCTTCAGCTGAAAGTTTATTTCCAGCACTATCTAATCCATATCTTTCAGTCTTTTTAGCATCAAAATAAGGCATGTTAATCCACCCTCCAACATCTCCACGAGAAGCTAGAATTTGAATTTGCTTTGGAAAAATTTCACTTCCCCCAAATCCTAATATAGAAGAAAATTCTTCAAGCTTAGTCTTCATAATCTTTGCAGGCATCCATTCCTCACAAAATAAATATAAATGCGCGCCACCCGACTTTGAACGACATACAATCAAGGGTAACTTCAACTTGGCTATCTTTAATGCTAACTTTCTTAAATCTAAATCTTTATATTGGTCCACATCTATCGCCCCAAACTTGACTTGCGATTGGTCGTTAATAGGAATAATTCCTAAACCTTTTTTCCCATCAAGATGGTCGATCCAATGTTGCGATGTGACTTCTTCTCTTACTGTTACAGCCTTGCCCGTGAGTTTCCCATCGGCGCGAGAGTCTTTTACCTCATACGCGCCATGGGCACGTTCAAGACCGGAGAAAAGGTGACCAAATTCTCCGGCCTGAACCATTAGAAGTCGCCTGTAGTTTCAGACTCTGAGCTTTCAGTTTTACTAGGAGGCGCGAGCTTTACTTGATCTTTACTTACACCCTCATGAAAACTTCGAGCTGTTTCATATTGGAGTTGTTCTGTAACAGGTTTCTCAACTTCGATATTCCAACCGAACCAAGATCCTTTGTCATTTTTTTCTTGCATAGATGTTAACTTATATCTATGACTAAATGACGGAGGCGTTACAAATTTTCCAGTACTATCTTCGATTTTAAGTCCCATCATCATGCTATTCCAGCGTCTTGCTTTCTTTAATTGAGTGGAACTCATACTGATAACAGCTTGCTCGTTATTTTTTAGTAATACAAAATAATAAGCAGTCTCGATTAGATTATTTCCGTTATCAAGAATGATTTCTCCTCGATCATTCCGAGCCTTTTGAGATTGGTCACTGCCTATAGGATGCTCTCCTACATAGCCGCCGCCAGTCTCGCGAGGTTTCCACTCTACAAATACTCTCTTATATGCACAAGGCACAACTTCAAGAGACTCGTAGAGATCATTCGACACAGTATTATAGATCATGCCAGCTTTCGCTCCCTCGACATTTTCTAACTGTGGACTCGTTTTTTGAAGCAAAACTAAATAAGGAATGGCAAGATCTTGAGACGTTATACCTTCGAAGCCCAGGTCTGCATCTTTTGAAAAATCAATAGATTTAGAATTAGGCTTTGTTTCAGATACTTCAGTACTCATATTATTTACCTTTCTTAATAGTAGCTTTCTGCCCTATGTAGACACCCAACAGATCATGAGGCAGGGCTTTACCTCTTTCTGTTTGTTCTCTGATAAATGCTGAGAGTGACTGCGGGTGTACAGACACTCTATCAGAAAAACTGTAGCCTTTTTCTTGAAGAAAATCTTTGGCATATTTAGCTTTAAGATCTTCACCACGACCAAATTGAACTTTTACCTCGTTCTTAATTAAGTCTCCATGATTATTATCTCTTAGCCATTCGAAAGCTTTTTCTGTATTCTCTCTACTAATATGACCACGATATATTGATCTTATCGAAACAGAACTTCCATCTTTTAACTTAACTTCTGCTAAGCCAAGCTCTGCAAATTTTTCTGGAAGGATTTTCTCTTCCAATTCTCTTAATTTTGTTATCGCTCTATCAAGAGATTCTTGACAATCTTGTACTATTAATGTTTGAGCTTCTATGTCTAAAGCTAATTTAGAAACCGCCTTTAACTGATCATCTGATAAATCCATTGTATTTAGTCCTCCAAATTTCTTTCTGTTCTAAATTTAATTCATCTGCCTTTTGTTTCGTCAGAGAATTAATCTCCTTTGGCGGAATAACCTCAACCAAAGCATATCTATATATATTGCCTCCTCCTCCCCATTGGAAGTGTAATAAATATTTTGGTTCTTTATATAAAGTTATATTTCTTGGATCAAAAGCTGCTAATGTCATCTATTTTCTCCCAAATATATTACACTTAACTTTATAATAAAGTCTTTCTTGTCGATCCCATTTAAGAAAATTTACTTTTCCATTATTGAAATCGCTTGCTATCGCACTAGCGAGACCTATTGCAATCGGGTCTCCCATCGCTAAAAGATAATCGTCGTCATTATAATCCTTTAAACCTTTAACCAACCTTCGTACAGTTGGGGCAGGTGACAGAACTATATTTCCAGGTGGCAGTAGCAATACTAGTTCTCCAAATTTCTGAGCAGGCATAAGGTTACGATTTTTAACCTCCTGCACTACATATACATTATTCATTCTTCTTTCTCATATATCTTTTGAGTAATCTCATTCCAGCGCCAAGGTTTTCCCCATATATAGGCTCTAGAAAATTCACTCAAGTTAAATTTAATCTTATCACTATTAATTGAATTATACACTTCTTTTATTAAAATATTACTTCTAATTAAATAAAGTAGTTCATTTTTTCTAATCAATACCTTTACATTCTCTCTATTTTTCTTTGCTTCTTGCATAAAAGCTAACTGAGAACTTTGAAAATAGACAGTCTGTCCAGAGGCAATTTTTAATTCTAACCACACCATAACCCCACGATGACAAGCATGGATGTCAGGTACTCCAGCCATTCCTAAATTTTCTATCCGGCATAAATGACCTGGAATATTCTTACGAATTAGCTGCCATAAATCTTTTTCTGTCACCTACATTCTCCCCACGATGGGCCTTTCTCTAATGTTACCTTTAAAGGCACCTCTAATTCTACACAGTTTTCCATGATCTGGGCAATCTTTTTTAGTTCGTTTTCATCTTTATAAGAAATATCTATTTCATCATGTACCTGTAAATGAGGGACAACATTTAATTCAGTATATAAGTCTAACATAGCCTTCTTTGTTAAATCTGCTGAGGCGCCTTGAATAAGAGCATTTAGCGCCTTATGAGTATAAGCTCTTCTTAAAGGTCTACCTTTCCACACTTTTTCTGCATCAATCTTTCTTAAAGGCATTTCCTTGTTAGGCCATCTTAAAGTAGAATCAGCTGGCTCCCAATAGTCAAAATGTCTTTTTCTTCCAAGAAGAGTTTTAATCTCACCTCTATATAAGGCAGCTTTAGAGGCTTCATGCATTAAACCTTTTACAAACGGAACATTGCCATGATATTTCTCCAATAGAATAGTTGCAGCATTATAATTTAAATTAAGCATCTGTCCTAGCTTAAATGTTCCCATTCCATACATAATACCTAAGTTAATTGTCTTCGCAGTCTTTCTATCTATATCTGCCATTTCTGCTACTAATGTATGGAAGTCGGCTTCCTTTTGTTTATAGGCTTCACAAGCTTCTTTTGAACCTCTAATGTTACGCAGCACAGCATAATGAACTAGCATCCTAGGTTCTTGTTGATTATAATCTAAGCGAGCCCACTGGTGTCCTTCTTCCGGAAGAAATAATGACCTAACCAATGGGCCCCAATACTCGTCTCGAGCCGGAATCTGCTGTAAATTAGGGTTACTAGAACTAAACCGTCCACTTCTAGTCCCTTCAGAATCTCTTCTTAGTTGATGAAATTGAGCGTGGATACGTCCTTTAACAGACATATCAAGGCACACTTTTTTTATAAAATCTCTCCTCATCTTATTAACTTTTCGAAACTCAGCGACCATTTCCAAAAACGGATCTTTGCTATTACCCATAAATTCTGCAGTAAATGAAGGATTGCCAGCTTCAGTAACTGGGAACCAGGTTCTAGTTTTTTCGCAAGCTAATGCAAGTTGCTCGCTGCTCCAAGGTTCAACAGGAAATCCGGCTTTCTCACGAAGCTTGACTAGCATCTCTCCTTCTTTCTTTTCATACCTAGAGTTTAATTGTTCTGCCTTATCTATATTAATTCTTACACCCTTAAATCTCATATCTAATATTAATGGAATTAGTGCGGTCTCCAATCTAAAAATTTCTTCTAATCCATTTTCTTTTAAAATTTCAATTTGTTTTTGAAATATCTCCAAAGTATTTACAGCATCAATTTCAGCATATCCACCTACGTAGTGAGGAGGTAATTGCCACATATCTTTTTTAGGATCTAAGTTATAAGCTTCTGCGGCTGCCTTTAATAAGGTTTCATCTTTTCCACGTCCCAAATATCTTTGACTAAGAACTTCTAAGCTATATCCTTCTTTTCTTTCTTCATCTATTAAAGGCTCGGCTACTTGAATATCATAAAAATGACCTTTAACATTAATACCAACGGAACGCAGCCATTCTAGATCATAAAGAATATTAGCGCCAACTTTAAAAATATCAGTCTCTAATTGCTCTTTTAACCAAGCAAGGACTTTTTTCCTATCTAAATTTCCGCCCCCTTCATGACCGATTGGATAATATCCCTTAAACCCTGTATCAGTAGCAAGAGAAACTCCGATAAGCTTACCATCATTTCTTACGCCACCAGGTCCCATTGTCATTAGGTTTGGGTCACAAGTTTCACAGTCAAACGCAATCAGCTTAGCTTTTGTCAAGTCCGGGAAGTCCGGTGGAGGGGTCCACCTTGATTCCGGAGTCCACAACGGCATTTGCCGGGGTCCATAATCGACGGGCATTTTTCCATATCCTTTTCGCATCTAAGTTAATATATTCCTCATCAAACAAAAGTTCTCGACAAGACGTGTTTAATAATAATTTAACGCATGTAATGCACGGACTTAACGTCAAATAAGCTTTACTAATCTTTTGAGTATCTCTGCACTGTAATAAAGCGTTTTGTTCAGCATGAATTGCCTCACATTTATCCAGTCCCTTTCCACTAGTATATTTTGCACCTGGACATGGTTTAGTAATACAATGTACTTGGCCTTTTCCAACTCCATTATAACCAGTGGCAACAACAAAATTATTGTCATCGATAAGTATGCAGCCAACTTGTCGTCTTACACAAGTACTTCTGGTACTAACAAGATGCGCCATTGACAAGAAATATGAGTCTCTACTTGGACGTCGCATCAAATATCCTTCTTATAATATACATTCGTATAGCAGACAAGAAAAAGTAAGTTAATGTGATTAATCCAGCTTCATTATAAGTAAAGGTAATACCAAAGAAGTACGGCATCCCAAACAGTGTGAAAGTATAACTAATCACTAAACCTACTGTTACTTGAGTCATTGACTCAATGAACGACATCAATCTTGTCTGCATTTATCTAACAAATCTCCATTCTCAGCTCTTTCAATAAGCCACTCTACCAAGTTATGTGGGCTATTAAAACCTATAAAAGGGTTCTGTGACTCAGTTACTAGAACTATTTTTTCGTCATAGTCGCCAGAACGCAATTTCTTTACCTTATCGAAATCGTCCCAATAAAGATGTTGACTCCCAGCATTAATATAGAGCATACCAAGTGTCAAAGAATAACCTTTCCTATGTTCCCACAATAATGAGAGATAGTGCGAGATCATGGTAAAGTTAAACACATCATATGGCCATCCCAACCAGATATCACTCGATCTCATGGTCGCAATGCAATGAAGTCTTCCATCCCTTATTAAGAACTGTAATGCAACAGTGCAAGGAATATCCTTACTTTGTCTTGGATTCTTACGCCACAAAGTCATTACTGCCTGTCGAGAAAACTCATCCTCAACCAAACAGTCTACGATGTATGTAAGTTGATCCACGACCCTCGGTCCATAAGCACCGGAGAAGAAATATCCATCATCAGAAAAACTAGCGATTTCCTTTGAGAATGGTTTTAAACTTGCTACAGTATTTCCGCCAATCAAAATGGTAGCGGCTTCTGCAGCCATGAATTTATAACCTAATTTTCTCTCCTTGTACGTTACAAATGGATGAGACATTGGAACTGCTGTCTGAAAATTAACGTGCTCTCGGGTGTCTAAGTCTTTTGGATTGAACTCCTTTCCCGTATTGAGCAAGTGCAGGGCAGTATGATACCAAACATCATTTGCTGTCATATTATCACCTCCTTCAAATCATTATATAAAGGGTCCCCCGTCTTTAGGCTACCTAAAAATCTCCTATAGTACTGAGGGTGTTTTAAAACCGCATGGGTTTTAATCTCGTTTTTATCTAAAGCTTCTTTTGCTTCTTTTCCTAATGCAATAATCTTGATATGACCATTTGCAGCCTTAGGAAATCGTAAATCAAGTTGTCCTGTTATTGGATGATGTATATTTGTCCAAGCACAATTTCTTTCTTTGATCCACAATTTATTTAATATAGTTGTAAAGCTTAAACTGCAATTTCCGTATTCAAAAAATGGCCAAAACAATCTTTTATATTTAGGGTTCACTTTATCACCTACAAATAGATATTTAGCAAATTGCTTATGTCCTAAGATGTTATGCTCATTTGGATTTAAAGCAGTTAGCCACTGTGTCATTCTCATCTTTTTTGCGGCATGCATAATCATATCAATAAACATATCTTTGTGCGCACCCCACTTTTCAATGGTGTAAGGTAAAAAATAAGGAATCTCTTTAGCGCCTCCATTAAGAATAATTTGATCAATATAATTTCCTTTATCTTTATGGTCTTTGTCTCCATTATAAAACTTTGTGTATAGCTCGCTAACTTCTTTAATATCTTCATACATCTCTGTGCGCTCTTCTTTCATCTTTTTAAATCTTTTAGCAGTATTTTCATCAGGCAGGCACATCACGTAAACTGCACCGTATTTTAAACCGGCTCGTTCTAAGAACCTTCCTTGAAGCGGCCAAGCACTACCACCTCGATATATACTTGCATAGCAGCCTTCACTCGGCCACCAACGATCAAGAATGACGTTATGAGTTACCGCTGCTTTTCCAGCAACCCTAATTGCCGCTGTATGGTAATCAAACATCCTGTCCTTGTATCTATAACCAAGGTGGAAATACTTAGTTTTTGGATACTTCTCTATAATTGCCTTCGCGAGAGTAGTCTTACCTACTGCATCGGGGCCATCTAAAACTATTATTCGCATAAGTCTTTTAAGACAGGTGCTTTCCAGCCAACTGGCTTTACAACATCTATCTTTGATCGTTTTGTTTTCATTCTAACTTTCTTCATATTTGTTTCATGGACTCTATCCCAGGCCTCTTCAAAATCAAAGCCCATAAGATAGGATGTGCCTAACGCCACATATACAGTATCAACTAACCCATCAAGAACCTGCACTTTATCATTTTCATAAATTCCTTTGAGTATCTCAGCAAGCTCCTCTTGTTGGTGACTGCACCTAGCCAGCATGATTTCCTCTTCAAGCATTCTTGGGCGTCCAGCATATCCAAGCAGAAACTTTCGATGAAAGTCTTCTACGTCTCTGTAGAAACTTCCTTTTCTTCCGCGTTTGTACATTTTACTAACTCTCTCCAGTGTGTAGATGAACCAAGTCTGCCCTCAATCTTATCTATTGGTCCAAAGTTCCTTTCTTCGAGCTTTAATCGTCCACAAAATTGAGTCTCCCAAAGACAATTTCGGGAGTGTTGCGGGTAAAGCGGGGCAAATATCGTTGCGATATAATTGCTATCGTAATATTCTTTTAATTTGTCAAACATCTCTTCAGTCTTTAGATCCATGTGGATGCGATAATCTTTAATTGAGGCAAATGTCCCCCAATGATCTAGAATCTTGAATCCCATATGTTCTAAGAGAGAACCGAACGCCTCATAGGTCATCTCATTAACATGGTTTGCGGCGGCCCCTACCTTTTCATCCCAGCAAGGGGTCGAGAACCAGCATGTATTATCATCACTGACATGCTCGCCAATGTTGCCAAGTATTTTAATCGCGGTCCACGGCTCAACATGCTCTAGGACTTCAAAACAAGTAACATAGTTAGGTTTCCACCCTTCTCCCATTTTCATCTCAAACCATAATTTAAGGTCAAGGAGTGAAAAATCTTCATTCTGAATAAGTTTAGGTTGAAAGGTAGTCTTTTCAAACATCGAAGGAATTTCCATCGCGTTGAAATCCACACCTAAATATGACATAGGTGCGAGTCTCGAGGTCATTAAGGTACGAGCCAATGGCATGTCCTTTCCACATCCCACATCTAGAATATTGGCTTCTTTGTATCTTTTCTTGAGACTAAGATATTTCACCACATGCGTCCAGCGCAAGCAATGAGCAATATAATCCCTATGGAGAAAACCTCGAGCCTCGGCTTGTACAATACTCAGATGAGTATTGTCGATCTCTTTGCCTCTTGCATTAGCCATTGTTAGGCCTCTTTGTCAAAATCAGAAAACCAGCATCAACTAAGAGTTTCTGGTAATATGTTAAAATTCTATTTGCCCCACCCTTTTGCTTCGTCTTGACTAGTGTCTGCATGGCTTCTAAAAGAGCTGGCCGTTTTAATGCGCCCGCCTCTAAGAGAATCTTAGCAATATTGCGTGCTTGATTGGGTAAGGGAGGCCGCCTCTTATTTACATCTTCTATAGTGAGCATCGACGGCATTTGATAAACCCACTTATTTTTTGTCTTTCTTCTCATATCTTTCTCCTAAAAAGAGGGGGGCTGGAAACGGGAATCTCCGGAGCTCCCCTTAATTTAACATGAACATCATTTCAAAACAAGCACAAAGAGAAACAACTTATCCGAATAACTCCGTCGTGTTAACTCTAAGTACTTAATATATATAATAATTCTTCCAATAATAAAAGTAAACATTTATTTTACCTCTTTTTTAAAAAAAGAAGTGTACTTATAAAATCGGATGAAATATAATTATATTATATGATAATATATAGAAAGGAGAAAAAATGTCTTGGAATATTAAATCTTTTGATGCTGTCAATCAAGACCCTGGCTTAGGGGAAGATATGGTAGTTGAAAATCGTGGCGATATTGTGAAACATCTGCAGCACCTTATCTTAGGTGATAACTTCAGAGAAGTTTTAAAAGAATATGGTTCAGATGGCCTTCTTACAAATATAGGTCGGCATTCTGATGTCCATCCTACCGAAAACTTTTCAATGTACTACTCGCCTATTGAAAGTACATTCATTAAGGAAGACAGAGTATTGAATAAGTGGGCAATTGAAGCACGCTTAAACTTTATAAAGTGGTCCCAGGAAAAAAGAGGTGAGACTATCGAAATTCAACGTCGAATGCCTCAATTTGTTGGGAATGTTTGTGTGGTGCAATTTATACCAAACTCATCGCACATTGCAGTGACTCACGGAATGACCCTTGCTGAGCATCAGGGTGAGTTTGAAGAGCACCCTTACCATCAGAAAATCTTAGAAGAGTGCGATGGGATTACTGATGAAGTTAATAAACTTACAAAAAAGTTAAGGAATACAATCGATGAAAAATCGGAAGCTAAGGCGTCGTGAGAAAATGACACCTGACGATACTTATCGAAAGATAAGGGTTAATGGGGTAGAGCATGTACTCTACCCTACACTTTACGTGACGATGAACCGACGTGTTTTGGCAGCGCGTATTGGTAGGGACGGGGAATTTGTCCGCAAGGATGGAGAACTTGTTCCTTACCAAGCTGCGGGATATGTTGATATTGAACGCATCCGTAAAAAACAAGGAGATGCATAATGAAAAGTCATACTGACTGGGAACAGGAGATAAAAATGAACAACGTCTGGAAAATAGTTAGCTGGACAGTTGCCGGTATCTGGTTCTTAATATTAGTCTACGTAATCTTACAGGTTTGGGACTAATGTTGACGTTTTTAAGTTGGTTATTTTCGCCACTTTTACTGCTAGCCGCGGGCCTCGTCCTGATATTTATATTAGGAATATCCGCGGCATTTGCGGTTGTATTGGCGATTATTGGCTCAAAATGAGCCCCAATACTATATACCAATAATGAACTTTATTATGTAGAATCAATGGTTTAGGCCATCGCAGGAGAGATAGTTATTGGTCTATTGGTAACTTTACAACAAAAAAAATAAAAAAAAGTTCAAAAACCCCTATATACTAACACTTTAGAAGTGTAACTTTGAAGTGTCCTTTATTTTGTAGCCCTCAATTTAGGGGAAGAACTAGTCGTATAGTTCTTCGGTATAATCATCTGTACTAATCTTAGTCCGTTTGTCGTATCTCCTATCTATATAATCGTAATTCTTTTTATATTCTCTTAGTTTTTCTCTCAACACTTCGATGGGGGCATTACGATAAGCCCAACCCAACAAAGCATCGTCAAGGTAACCGATATTTAAATCAACTGCTGTGTCTCGTTTCGCAGATGTGTTCCTCCAAACCTCCATTAGTTTGGTTCTGGTTTTCGTTCCATACCTTAGTTCCATTTTAGTACCTCACTATATTGGTTGTTTCATCATGTCTTTTTTCTAATTTGTCTTCTATTTTTAACTCCCATTTACGAAACTTCTTGTGAAGTTTCAAAAGTTGATCATTATATTTTAGGAAGTCAGGATTTTGGCTGGTCTTATATTTTGTGGCATGCGCATATAAAGACTGCCTAATCCACTTTATTTCTCTCATATTAAGTTTCATCTTATCTCCTTTCTTTAATTTAAGTTCAGCGGCGAGTACGGAGAAACCCTACTTTCATCATGAGCCCATATGTTTACTCCGATGAAAGTTGTACGAAACATGGGTAAAGTACTCGCCTCATCACCGGGAAGATTGTTATTTTTTGTATACTAAATCATTAACTACAGTTAATATTACAAAAATCTTCCCTTTACAGGGGGTCGCCGATTTTACTCGGCTATGTTGCCAGGGATTTCACCCACATATATGCAACGCCATTACAGCGTACTGGTTCCATCCCCCATAATCTCTAATAACTTTTTCTAGCTTCCTTCTTAATATAAATAACATTTCCAACCATATAATCTTCAGACAGTGGATTACTTTTTCTCCATAGTTTAGTCGCAGCTACATTAATCGGTAATTGATGAAGTTTGCCTTCTTCGTTAACTATGAGACAGTCACCATCTTCCAGCTGAACACACGCAATATAACCACAGACAAATCTTTGCGCCCTTTTTAAGTCGGGCTCGTCTTCTTTTTTGTCTATCGTCCAGAGTGAGTTAGTAGGTTTCAGTGACTCCTCTGCCTGTAATTTTTCGAACTTATGCTTCATTTTTCAGTTCCTCCATTGTTACCATACCTAATCGTAGAGGCATTACAATGTCAACATTACATTGCATGCAACATCTAGGGTCACCATCCCGCTGTTTTAAGACTTCGTCAGAGAACTCATACGGGTGAGCGCTTTCACCACCCCGCCAGTATTCTTTTCCATTCGCATCAGTCTTTATTTCACATAGACCACCGCAAATGTCGCATTCTATTCGCTTTTTCATCTCAGCCATGTTTTCTCCTTTCTTACTTTATTATCTTTATATATAATAAAGCATCCTAAAATTAAATAATACATCTAATTTTATAAAATAGAAGTTTTAATAAAAAATTGGAAGATTTATAATATATATAATAGTAATAGTATTAATTAGGTGAACTTATGATTTATGATGTGTTTTTTAAGATGCACTTGGAAGACGGGGTTGTTATTGACAATCTTGATATTGAGAACGCCTTCAATGATGTGAAGATTACTGACATTGAGATTGATGAAGAAAAAAGTATTAAAGATGGCGGTAAACAAGGGAAGATAATAATCAAGGTTATAGAAGATTAAAAGGAGAATTAAATGAACAACAAGGAAATGAAGCTTATATCTGATGCACTGAAACTTGTGTGTGAAGATATCGCCTTCAAAAGAATACAAAGTAAACAAGAGCATGAAGATAGCGGTCTGGAGTATACGTTTGAAGATGTCCACCGTATCCCTGCCGAGTTAAATAAGATGTATGAAACTATGACTGCATTATATTTAAAACTAGATGAAGAGTTAAAAGGGAAGTTAGAAAAAATAGAAGTAAAATAGCAGTTTTATTTAATTATTAGAAGATTTATAATTATAATAATAGAAGTTAATATTAATTAGAAAGGTGTTTTTAAAATGGTTGAAGCTGTGCAAACTGCTGTAAATAAATTGGCAGCAATACCAACTAAACATAAAGAAGTCGCGATGGCATTAGAAGCTTTGTTTAGTTTGGCTATTGAAGTTAATAAACAACATAGCAACTACGTTAAAAATTTGGAGTTTGTTATATATGACGAGTTGTCGCAGAAACTTGAAGATAGACTTGGAGATGCTTATAATAATTATATAAGCGGCACAGAGTGGCAGATTAAAAAATAGTAGTTATATTTAATTATTAGAAGACTTATTATTATAATAATTAAAATTAATATTAATTAGAAAGGTGATAAAGATGGAAAAGAAGTATTACGTCAACATTTATAAATTAGAAGATGTAAATGGTGGTACAGCTGTTAAATCTACATTGCAGAGGACTGTGAAGGCGTTTACGGAGAAGACACTAGCTGATGAGTTTTCTGATGAAGTAGAACAACATTTAAGTCTAGCTGCAGATGTCGTTTCAGGAGAATATCGTGGCGGCCATACTGCTACAATTTGCCAAGATGATGTAGGACAGCTGGAGAGAGATTATGTACTTGCAGTTGCTAATACTTGGTTGCCAGGAGGCCGTTGGGCTGAAGAGTCTTATGTAACTGAGGTCGAAGAACAGGCGAAGAAGAGCTAACAGAAGTTTAAAGTATCAGCGGATCAGTTGATACAGAACCAAGAAGTATCCATCTTCTATCAGCCGCGCGCTCCTATCCGGGGGTCCGCGGCCTTTTTTTGTATTCAGAAGCCGCAGCACCCGCCTCGCCGCCCCGTTTACCGATACCGCACCCCTTTTTGAAGTAGCTGAAGCCGCATCGTCCGCTGCCGCCGCACCAGATAAAAAAACCTGGGCCTCTTCAGCCGCCGCCTCTGCACTCCCGGGGCCGGAAAAATAAAAAAATCCTCCCTCGATTAGGTACAAGTTTGGTCGTAGATGACCAGAACCCGTTTGGCAGACCCTTTCGAGGGAGGACTAATTCAGGATGACATTTATCTGAGCCTATAGATCTCTCAATCTACACAGATCAAGTATCCTTATCCTCCAGGTACCCTTCTAGTTAACTTTAGAAGAGGACTTGGATGGTTCCTTGACTTCAGTCTTAACACTAGGATTAGGTGTGCTAAGTAGACCTCTTGCACGGAAGCCGTCCACAGGAAGGTTGCTGTAGTACTCAAAGACGCCCTTCCAAGAACTAGCCATGCCAGAGTGAAGCTGGATGTGTTGTCCCTTATGAGTGAATCCAGCGCAGAGCTCATGCCAGAAAGCAATCATTTCCTCGCGAGAGTACTCAGACACACCCTTAACGATAAGAGCTGTTAGAATAGCTCGTACCTGGGGTGTCGAAGTAATCGCAAGAAGAGACTTACATCCATCAAGGTCCCATACGTAGCGTAGCGTTAGTCCACTTTTCATATGATATTCCTGAATGTAGTACGTGACATTTTATCCTGAGAGTCGGAGCGGTCTGTCACTTAACCGCAGGCGTCGCCTCGACCGCACTTTTCAGCCTTAGCTTACCCTTGCCTATAGTCGATAGACTGACTACAGGCGAGGAGAGCTAGTCACGACTCATTGCTAATAAGTCTTCCGTCATGATACACGTAGCCGTCAAGCGTACCGGCGTAGTCGTAGCCTTCATGCTCGTCTAGTACGCTTACTGGATCAGCCAGTTCCACTAGTAATGCGGTCAATGGCTGATGATAGTGAGATACCCATTTGATCATGATACTTCCTTTCTACGAGTCTTACTCGCCTGGTTTATAAAAAACGTTTGCACAGGCCTCCTAAACTTAGCCATATAACAGGCCTGGGCGTAAAATAGACGCCTAAGCAAGCGCTCTATTTCTACTTACTCGTTTTAGTGGGGAGGATTTTATAAACGGACAAAATAACAATATACATTTATGTTATATTGGGGTATCTTTATCCCTTAGGAGTATAATTATGGATATGAATTTTGGTCTTTTACAGTTATTTGCTCTAGGCGGACTGATATGGTTTATCTTATGGCTGATAAAGTGGAGATATTAATTAGGAGGAAACATGTGGATATTTGAAAGAATGAAAGATATGTGGACTTGGTTCAATGTAGACGAAGGTAAGAAAGCCCTTAAGTGGTTTATTATTGGTTGTATCGTTGTCCTGGTTTTCGGTTATTTTTCGTAGGAGATTAAATGCACGGAGGCAGTAGACCAGGTTCGGGACGCCCGAAGGGCTCACTAGGCACTAAGAGCCTTGTTGTGCTTGAAAAGCTTAAAGAATTGAATTGTGATCCGATTGAGGCACTAGCTAATATTGCCCAGGATCCGAATAATACGCCTGAACTTAGGTTCCAGGCTAATAAGGAGCTTGCCCAATACGTCGCACCGAAAAGAAAGGCAGTCGAGCTTGACGCAACACTAGACGGCGGCCTTAACGTGAATGTGGTGAGTTTTGATGAAACAGAGAAAAAAGAAGAGTAGATATGGATATAACGGTCCCGCACGATTGGAGACCGCGCGATTACCAATTACACCTCTGGAAGTATCTGGAGAAGGGTGGAAAACGCGCAGTTGCTGTGTGGCACAGGCGAGCTGGAAAAGATTTACTATCAGTGAACTTTTGTGCGACGCAAGCTATAAAACGCAAGGGCCTTTATTGGCATTTGCTGCCTACCTACAACCAAGGCCGGAAGATTATTTGGGACGGTATGACAAAGACGGGAAGGAGCTTTTTGTCGCACTTTCCAGATCCACTTGTCGCTGCAGTAAACAACACAGACATGAGGTTGACACTTAAGAATGGCTCTATTTACCAAGTTGTTGGAACAGATAACATTGACAGGCTTGTGGGATCAAACCCAGTTGGTGTCGTGTTCTCCGAATACAGTCTTCAAGATCCAAGGGCCTGGGATCTCATGCGTCCCATCTTGGCAGAGAATGGCGGATGGGCGGTTTTTATTTATACCGCTAGAGGTCGAAACCACGGATATGACCTCTTCAATATGGCAACTAGAAACGAAAAGTGGTTTTCCCAACGACTAA
>Ga0310342_100000584_pt1 | contig 20950 bp, 18 predicted proteins | sample S15DNA20500_MG_FD_206155 | JGI IMG/M metagenome (GOLD analysis project Ga0310342, IMG submission 206155) | Marine microbial communities from station ALOHA, North Pacific Subtropical Gyre - S1503-DNA-20-500_MG | ecosystem: Environmental > Aquatic > Marine > Oceanic | place: Pacific Ocean: North...
CACGTAGGGCACCCAGCCCAGGCCCGCCTCGCCGAGCACGAGCTTCACTTCGGGGCGCTGCTCGAGGATCCCGGAAAAGATCATCCCGGAAAGCACTTCGTCGAGCTGCATGGGGACCACGGCCACGAACGCCGGGAAGCGCCACGAACCGAGCTGCGGCCGCAGGCTGTGCGCACCCGGGCCGAGATGCACCGAGATCGGCAGCGCCGCATCCTGGGCGACGTCCCAGAAGGGGTGCCAGGCGTCCTCGAAGATCGGTTCGGCGCCGGGACTCTGGTGCACGATCGCACCGCGGTGGCCGAGCTTCGCGACGCGCACGAGCTCGTCGGCGGCCATCTTGGGATCGTGGCTGGGGATATCGGCGAGCACCAGCAGCCGGTCGGGGTCCGCCGCGTTGAACTCCGCCGCCCAGTCGTTGTAGGCGCGCATGCAGGCCGCGCCGAGCTCCGGATCCCCGACGCGCATCTGCGTCGTCGTCGGGCTGTAGATCACGTGGGCGTGCACGCCGTCGCGGTCCATGTCCTCGAGGCGCTGCTCCGGCGTTCCGGGCCGGTAGCCGTGCGCTTCGGAGCGGATGTAGCCGGCGCCCTTGCGGCCGCTCGGACTCGCCTGCTCGCCGTCGATCACCCAGACCGGCCCGTCGTCGGACTCGACGACGCGGGGCCCGCGTTCGCGCAGCGCCGCGGGCAGCCGGGTCTCGAAGAGGTCCGGCGGCAGCACGTGGATGTCCATGTGGTCGTCGGCGGAGACGAGGCGCTGATCCGGGCTGAGGGACATGGGGGGCCTCCGGTGGCAGAATCTGACGGGTCGTCAGATTAGCACCCGGGCACCGCTGCACCACGTGGCGCGGACCCGCGCCCCCGAGAGTTCCTCGCGGGCCCGGCTCCAGGGCGCGTCGAGCAGGCAGAGATCGGCGCGGGCGCCCGCGGCGACGCGGCGCGGCGGACCACCCGGCGCCTCGGGCCGCGACGTGAAGAGCGCCAGCGCACGCTCGGGCGTGAGCGCCTCCCCCGGTCCAAGCACCTGTCCGCCGGAACTGCGCCGTTCGACCGCGGCGCGCATGGCCGCCCACGGATCACCTGCGCCGAAGGGCGCATCGGTCCCGCCGCCCAGCGGGACCTGCGCGTCGGCGAAGCCGCGGCAGCGGTAGAGCCAGGGGAGATCGGCGGCGTCGACGTCGGCGAGGTACGCGTCCCCCCGCTCCGCCACGAAGTTCGGCTGCGTCACGACCGTGAGCGGAAGACTCGCCATGCCCTCCACGACCTCCGGCGGAGCAACGGAGGCGTGCTCGATGCGGTCGCCCTCGCGACAGCCGGCCAGCCGGAAGGCGGCCACGGCGAGAACGAGTTCCACACGAGTGACGCAGTGCACCGCCACGCCGCGGTCCGCGTCGTGGGCATCTTTCACGCAGGCGACGAGCGCGTCGAACTCGGGCAAACACGCCTCGTCGAGCACGAGCTTCACCGCGCCGCGCGAAAGACCACCTCCGGCCGGCGGCTCGGGAAGCCCGCGGGTTCCCATCACGACGAGGCGCTGCGGCAACTCGCCCTTCGCGAGCGCCTCGCTGAAGCCGGCCAGCTCCGTGGCGCCGTTGCCGGGCGTCGCGTCGGTGACGCCGGTGACGCCGCAGGCGGCGAGACGGCGCCCGACTTCGGAAAGGCTCGGCCGGCCGGTCTCGGGAAGGCGCTCGCGCAGCCAGCCGTCGAGCCGGAACAGCCGGCCCGTGGCGCGTCCGGCCGCGTCGCGCTCGACACCCGGCGCATCGCGGCCGGCGTCGAGTCCAAGCGCGGCGGCGCCCGCCGAGTTGACGCTCCAGAGGGCGCCGCTGCGGTGCTGCACCCGCACCGGAAGAGCCTGCAGCATCCCGTCCAGGACGTCGCGGTCGAGCGCCCCCGCCACCGACTCGTGGTAGCCGACGCCGCGCACCCAGCCGTCGCGGGGTCGCGCGGCGCGCAGCGCACGGGCGAGGCTGTCGCCGCCCGTCACCTGCGGCGGGCCACAGCGGACCGACCGCAGCGCCGCGGCCCAGGCGTTGAGGTGGAGGTGGTGGTCGTGGAGCCCCGGAAGCAGCGCGCCGCACGCCGCGTCGCAGACCTCTTCGCCGGCCGTCGGCTCGAGCCGGTCCCCGAGTCCCGTGATTTCGTCGCACGCGATGCGAACGTCGCAACGGCGGCCTTCGACCTCGGCGTTTCGGATCAGCACGGGCGCGCGCGGGGAGGGAGCACGGGTGCGCGGGCTCCCTCGACCTCCACCTCGAAGCCGCCGGGTCCTTCGCGCACGCGCCCTTCGCGGGCGCGCCCCGGACGCGCCACGAGGTGCCGCACACAACCCGCCAACGACACGTCGACGAGGTGCCCCCCGCCCAGGCGGAAGGACGCCAGCGCGGCCACGGCGGCGTGGAGACCCGCCAGGGGATCCGCGACGGCGTCGCCACAGAAGACGGGCGCGCCCGGCGCACCCGTCGCGGTGCAGAGTCCGCCGGCGGCCGCGGCATCGTCGCCAAAGGCGACCCAATCCGCGCACGGCAGCTCGCGGCCGTGTCCGCTGAGACCGATCCAGGTGAGCCCCGCCCGCTCGCGGACCGCGGCGGCAGCATCGATTCCGAGCTGGCGCAGGGCCCGCGGACGCGAGCCCTCGACGACGACGTCTGCCCGGGCGATCAGATCCCCTAGATCGCCGAACTCCAGCGTGACGCATTCCTTGTTTCCGTTCAGCAAGGTGAAGAAGCGCGGGCTTCCACGCCGCGCTCCGTCCGGGCGCGACCGACTCTCGACTTTCAACACCCGCGCGCCGGCGAGCCCGAGCAGGTGCGCGCACAGCGGCCCGGCCCAGAGCGAAGAAAGGTCGACCACGAGGGGACGCGCTTGCGGGTCGCGCTGCACTCGCGCGCCGCGGACCGACACGCCGCACCACGGCGCCGGCCCGGCGGGGGGCGCCGACGCCGGAGAGACCGGCATGCCGAGCAGCCGCGCGCGCTCGGCCAGTTCCGCGACCGGCCGCAGTGCGGCGCGGGCCTCGACGAAGTCCCACGCCTCCCCGCCGGGCGCCTCGCCGAGCCAGGCGGGCAGGCACGCCACGTCGTCCTCGCGGGCGAGGTTGACGGCGAGCCACCCGTCGGCGCAGCGAACGAGCCGACAGCTCCCCCCCGGCGAGATCCTGCCGCGGCGCCGGTGGCCGAAACAAGCGGCGCGTTCGCCGAGCAACGCGGCGCCGTCGAGTGCGTCGATTGCGGCACACCCGGAAAGCCGGGCCAGCAGGCGGACGGCCGCGCGCGCGGCCGTCGCCAGGGGCGCGGGCGCCAGCCGCGGCGGCCCGTCGGGCTCTCCCGCGAGCGCCATCGCACCCGATCGCGCCCACTCGAGGTCGGGGTGCGGCAGTTCCTCGTCGAGCACGGTGGCGAGCGGACTGCCGGAGAGGAGCGCGTCCCAGGCTTCGCCGGCGGTGGACCCCATGGAACCAGCATACCCGCGTCGACGGCCGCCCTGGGCTCGCGGGCCGAGTCCGGCACGGGCCGGGCTTTGCCCGAGCGTCTTCCGCGCGGGGATGGAATTGGTATTCTGGCCCCCTTCCGGCGGAGGACGACCCATGACTCAGCTCAAGCCCGGCAGCCGCGCTCGCAGCGCCGTCTGCGACACCGAGGTGATGGTGATCGCGGCCCCCGATTCGGATCCGCAGGTCACCTGCGGCGGCGCTCCGATGCACGCCCTCGACGCCGAGCCCCCGGCCGGTGCCACCCTCGATCCCGACGCCGCCGAGGGCACCCAGCTCGGCAAGCGCTACGTCAACGAAGCCGGCGACCTCGAGCTGCTCTGCACCAAGCCCGGCAAGGGAACCCTCTCCACGGCCGGCACGGCGCTCACCGTGAAGGGTGCGAAGCCCCTGCCCGCTTCGGACTGACCCGTGAACCTGATGATGCTGGCCGAGATGGCGGCCCAGGGCTTCGGGCCGCGGGTCGCCGTCCAGAACGGCGCCGACCGGCTCACCTACCAGGAGCTCTTCGACGCCGCGGGCGCCGCTGCGGTCGAAATCCGCGCTTCGGGAGCAAAACACGTGGCGCTGCTCGACGTGAGCAGCCTGGCGGTTCCGGTGGCCTTGTTCGCGTCCGCCTGGGCAGGCGTCCCGTTCGCGCCGCTCAACTACCGGCTCACGGGCGACGAACTCGACGCCCTGCTGGCGCGGGTCGAGCCGGCGTTCCTCGTGACGGACGACGAGCGCGCCCCCGCCCTCGAGGGGCGGGCCAGCACCGTGCGCAGCCGGGAGGCCTTCCTGGCCGACGCCCGAGCGGGCACACCGCCCGAGGCCGACTGGAGCATGGAACCGGACGAGATCTCGATCCTGCTCTTCACGAGTGGCACCACCGGCCCACCGAAGGCCGCCGTCCTGCGTCACCACCACCTCGTCTCCTACATCCTGGGCTCCGTCGAGTTCGGCGCCGCGGCGGAGGAAGACGCGGTACTGGTGAGCGTGCCGCCCTACCACATCGCCGGCATGGCGTCGGTGCTCTCCTCGCTCTACTCGGGCCGGCGCATCGTCCAACTCCCGGCCTTCAACGCGGACGACTGGCTCGGCCTCGCCCGCACCGAGGCGGTGACGAACGCCTTCGTCGTACCCACCATGCTCTCCCGCATCGTCGAGGTGCTCGAAAAAGCTGCGAGCGCGGACCTGCCGGCGCTTCGCGCCCTGTCCTATGGCGGCGGCAAGATGCCGCTGTCGGTGATCGAGCACGCGATGAGGCTCTTCCCCGACGCGAACTTCACCAACGCCTACGGTCTCACCGAGACCAGCTCGACGGTCACGCTGCTCAGTCCCGAAGACCACCGGGAGGCCGCTGCGAGCGACGACGATGCCGTGCGCCGCCGCCTCGTCTCCGTCGGCCGCGCGCTCCCTTCCGTCGAGATCGAGATCCGCGACGACGAGGGCCACGCGCTACAGGCCGGCGAGCGGGGCGAGATCCACGTCCGCGGCGACCAGGTATCCGGCGAGTACCTCGGCCGCGACAGCGTGCTCACCGCGGACGGCTGGTTCCCCACGCGCGACGGCGGCTGGCTCGACGACACCGGCTATCTCTTCCTCGAAGGCCGGGTCGACGACGTGATCGTGCGCGGCGGCGAGAACATGTCGCCCGGCGAGATCGAGGACACGTTGCTCGAACACGCGGACGTGCGCGACGCCGCTGTCGTGGGAATTCCCGACGAGGAATGGGGCGAGGCGGTTGCGGCCGCCGTGGTGCTGCGAAGCGGCGCCCAGACCACCGAGAGCGATCTGCAGGATTGGGTGAAACGCCACCTGCGCTCCTCCCGCGTGCCGTCGCACATCGCGTTCCGCGACGAGCTCCCGTACAACGAGACCGGCAAGCTGCTGCGCCGCGTCGTCCGGGCCGAGCTCTCCGAGGCGACGTGACCCGCCGGGCCGGCGCGGTCGCGACGCTCAGCGTCGCCGACGCCGTCGACCGGCTCCGCGCACCGGGCGCGCCCGAGCGCTTCTCCCCCGTCGCCGGGGAGCCGCTGCTGGCGGTCGAACTCGGCCGCGAGGGTCGCGCGCTCGGGCCCCACGAGCTGGCCGAGGCCGGCGAAGCCCTGCGCCGGATCCCGGCACCGAGCGTTGGCCTGCGGAGCGGAGTACTCGGCCAGGGCGCCAAGACCCTCGTCGACCAGTTCGACGTGGTGGTGGATACACCGAGCGAGCTCGAGCGCCTGCGCAAGCGGGTGTCGGCGAACCCCCGCGCGGCCTCGGTCCTGGTGCAGCTCCTGCGCCACGGCGAGACCCGCGACGTCGAAGCCGGACTGGTGGCCGAATCGCTCGCCTACTCGACCCTGCAGGCCGGACCCGAGTTCGCGGTGTGGCTCACCGGGCACGAGCGCCGGCCGCTGCGGCCCGACACGAGACCCGCCGTCCGCGTGTGGCGGGAACTCGACCGGCTGTACCTCGAGCTCGATCGTCCGGAAAGGCACAACGCGTACTCGGCGGGGATGCGCGACGCGCTCTGCGAGGGACTTGCCCTCGCCGTCGCCGACGACCACATCGAGGAAATCGTGCTCAGCGGCGCGGGGCCTTCCTTCTGCAGCGGCGGCGACCTCGACGAATTCGGCAGCCTGCCCGACCCGGCAACCGCCCACGCGATCCGCACCACGCGCAGCGCGGCGCGCCTGCTCGCCCGCTGCGCGCAACGGGTTCGGGTCGCGGTGCACGGCGCGTGCGTCGGCGCGGGGATCGAGTTGCCCGCCTTCGCCGCCCGAGTGTCGGCGCGCGAAGACACGTTCGCCCTGCTGCCCGAGCTGACCCTGGGACTCGTGCCCGGAGCGGGCGGCACCGTGAGCCTGCCCCGGCGCATCGGACGCCAGCGCACGGCGTGGCTCGCGCTTTCGGCCGAGCGACTCGACGCCGAGACGGCCCGCGACTGGGGGCTCTTCGACGAGCTGCACGGCGCCGCGCCCGGTTGACGCCGGAAACGGCGGCGTCCGGGCACCGGACCAGTCCCGGATCGGACTCCTAGCCCCGTTCGAGGCCGCGCATGGCAAACTCGGAGACCGCCCTGGCATCTTCGGCGCTAGGCGTCGTGTTCGTCAGCACGTTTCCGTTCACCCAACCCAGGCAGAGGTGCTGGATCGCATCGGCGTCGCGCTCGGGATCGATGCCTTGAAGCTCGCCGCTTTCGACACCGGCGCGAAGCGCCTCGACCAGCGGGCGGCGCAGCCGGTCCCGGCTCTTCCAGAGCTGGTCGCCGAGGTGCTCCGCGAGCCGGGCCTGGTAGACGTACAAGGGACGCGCCGCGCGCGCCTCCTCGGGGTCCGTCGCCTGCACGAGCACGCCCTCGATCCAGGCTTCCACGCGCCCGCGGGCGGTGAACGCAACGGCCATGCGTTTCTCGAAATCCGCGACCCGCTGCTGCATGCCCTCTTCGAGCACCGCCACCAGCAGCTCTTCCTTGGACTTGAAGTGGCGATAGAAGGCCTTGTTCGAGAGGCGGGCGCGCCGCACCACGTCGGCGACGCGGGGGCTCACGTTTCCCTTGTCGCGAATCTCCTCGCCGCCGGCCTGGATCAGCCGCTGGGCCTCCTCGAGGTAGGCCTCGTAGCGCGCCCCCACGGCCCGTTCGGCGGAGCGAACGGCCCCAGGGGAAGGTTGCACCTCATCCACGAGAATTCTGTTCTCCATATTGAGGATGTTATTCTGAAACCGCCTGGAGAAGCAAGCGGGAATTGTGCCCGGAGAGAGAGCTCATGAAGGCCGAGGGAATCGCGATGGTCAGTGGGGCAAACCGGGGGATCGGCCGGAGCCTGGCCCTGGAACTCGCCGCCAGGGGCTTCGACGTGGTGGCCGGCGCCCGGGATCCGGCCGCCGCAGGGGAGCTCGCGGCGGAAGCCGCCCGGGCCGGGGGCCGGCTGCGCGTCGAGCCGCTCGACGTGACGCGCCCCGAAACCCTCGCGCCGCCCGACGGGCTGCGCGTCCTGGTAAACAACGCCGGCGTCGAGCCCGAGTACCTGCCGGTGGAGCACACGCCGCTCGAAGTCTGGCGCAGCGTCTTCGAGACCAACCTCTTCGGGCTCGTCGAGCTGACGCGCCGCTCGATCCCCAAGCTGCGGGCCACCGGAGGGGGCGTCGTCTGCAACGTCACCACGTCTTCGCTGCTGGCGCCCGTGCCGCTCTACGCCGCCTACCGGGCCAGCAAGGCCGCGGTATCGGCGCTCGGCGAAACGCTCACCGCGGAGCTCCACGCCTTCGGCATCCGCATGCTCGAGATCCTGCCCGGGCCCATCGGCACCGACATGTTCGCGCGATCTGCACGCCCCCCGGAAGGCGCGCGCTACTCCGGGTACCGCGACGTCGCGGAGCGCGTCCACGCCGGGCGCATGGGAACCGAGGCGCGCGTCACCCCGCCGGAGAACGCCGCCCGCGCCATCGCCGACGCCATCCTCGACGACGACGCACCGCTGCGCCTCGGCTGTGACCCGCTGTCCGATGGCCTCATCGCCGGCTGGCGCGAGGAGACCGACGAGGCGTTCCGCCGCGGCATGCTGCCGGCGTTCGTCGCCCCCGGGGCCGGCTCGTGAGGTGTTGCGTGTATCATCCACCGGGATGAGCACCGAAGCCGCGCTATCCGAGCACGCGGAGCCGCCGGGGGGGGTGCGGCGCCTGGTGTCGTGGACCGCCTTCCCCGTGCTGCTCACAGCCGCCGTGGTGGCCACGATCGCCCTGGTCGACCGCGGCTGGGAGCCCTGGGTCGCATTCGGTCCCGTGGTCTTTACCACCTTCCTCGTGCTCCTGGTGCTCGAACGCCTCTTCCCGTTCCGGCGGCGCTGGCTGCGTTCGCACCGCGACATCCACGTAGACGCGCTCTACGCGGGGGTCGATTCCGTGGGGCTCGAGTTGCTGCGCCCGCTGGTCTACACCGGCGCCGTCGCCGTGGGCGGCTGGCTCGCCACACGGGGGGACAGCGGCGTGTGGCCCGAGAGCTGGCCGCTGGTGGCCGAACTCGCACTGGCGCTCGTCATCGCTGAGTTCCCCAAGTACTGGGTCCACCGCCTCGAGCACACCCACGACTGGCTGTGGCGCTTTCACGCTCCGCACCACAGCGTCCCGCGCCTCTACTGGCTCAACGCGAGCCGCTTCCACCCCGTCGACATCGGTCTCGACACGCTCGTGGGCATCGGCACGCTCGTGCTGCTCGGCTGCAGCGACTACGTGATCGCGCTTTTCATGGTCGTCGGCACCGTGCACGGCGCCTTCCAGCACGCGAACCTCGAGCTGCGCTGCGGGCCGCTCAACTGGATCTTCAGCATGGCGGAGCTGCACCGCTGGCATCACTCGCGAGTGACGCGCGAGGCCAATCACAACTACGGACAGAACCTCATCGTGTGGGACGTCGTCTTCGGAACCCGCTACCTGCCCGAAGACCGCGAGCCGCCCACCGACGTCGGTCTCGACGGCCTGCCGGGGTATCCTCAGACCTTCCTGGCTCAACTCGCGGCCCCCTTCCGCTGGGCGCGGATCAAGGCCGCGGCAGGGAAAGGCGCGCCGGAGGCGTCGCTTGCCGGGGCGGACTGAGTCCCGCCGCCCGCTCCTCCGCTACGCCATCAACGTCGCCCTCTGGCACGGGGCGGTCGGCATGCAGGCCGTCCTCTTCTCGTGGCTCGTGGTCGGTGTGCTCGAAGCGCCGGCAGCACTAGTGGGCCTCGTGCAGATGGCCTACGCGGGCCCGGCGCTGCTGCTTCTCCTGGTCGGGGGAACCGTCGCGGACCGCGTCGACCGGCGCCGGCTGCTGATCGCGGCCCAAGCCACGGTGGCGCTCGTCGTCGCGGCGTTGGCGGCGGCGGTGGCCGGCGGCGCCCTCAGCCTGCCGCTGCTGGTCGCCTACGCCATCGCCATGGGCTCGCTCACGGCCTTCGTGATCCCGGCCCGCGACGCGATCCTCTCCGACGTGGCACCGGGCGACCTGATGCGCGGCGCCACCGCGCTGACGCTGGCGCAGTACGGCGCCCAGGCCCTCGGCGCCCTCGCCGCGGCGTCGGCGCAGTTCGTCGGCATCGGCACGGCGCTCGGCATCCAGGCCGCACTCGTCGCTGCAGCGACGCTCCCCGCCTGGGGGCTACCGCGCTCGCGGCCGGTCGAACCGGGCACGCGCACCCGCATCGACCTCGCCGAGGTGGCCGCCGGGCTGCGCGAGGTCTTCCGGTCTCCGGTGCTGCGCGCTCCCATTCTTCTCATGTCGGGAGTCGGGCTCTTCCTGGCCGGCGCCTACGCCACGCTGATGCCCATCGTGGTGCGCGACCACTTCCGCGGCGACGTGGCCCAGCTTGCGTTGTTCATGACGACGCTCCAGACCGGCGTGGTCGTGGGCGCCGTCCTGTTGCTGCTCTCCGGCGGTGTACGTCGCCGCGGCGCCGTCCTCGCGTTTGCGCTCGGTATCTCCGCCCTCCCCCTGCTGTTGATCGGTTCGGGTGTCGACTTCGAGGTGACACTCGCCGCCGCGGCCGTGTGGGGCCTGTCGGTCGCCGCGTTCCAGAGCGCCGGCCGTGCGATCGTGCAGGAAGCGGCGCCCGCCGCGAGCCGGGGACGGGTGCTTTCGGTGCTGACCCTGGTGATGATGGGCGGCGGCGTGCTGGGACAGCCCGTGAGCGGCGTCCTGGCCGGCTGGCTCGGGCCCCTCGAAACGCTCTTCCTCTACGGCGCCGCGCTGCTCGTCTTCGTCGTCGTCGTGGCGACCGCCACGCGCGTGACCCGACTCGACTAGGAGAGGCCCATCAACTCCGACAAGCCGAAGCGGTGTCCCGCCGTGTAGCCGCCGTCGACGACCATGGCGTGACCCGTCACGAACGATGCCTCGTCCGAGGCCAGGAAGAGCGCCGCGTTCGCGATCTCGACGGCCTGGCCGAAGCGGCCAAGCTGGTGCGCATCGCGGATGCGATCGGCGTGGGCTTCGAGGCCAGGCATCTGCAAGGTGCTCCGCAGCAGCGGCGTGTCGATGAAGCCCGGGCAGACCGTGTTCACGCGAATGCCCTTGCGGGCGTAGTCGATGGCCATGTTGCGCGTGAGGAGCATGACCGCGCCCTTCGAGGCGTTGTACGCGCTGCCCCCCTCGAAGCCCTCGATGCCCTCGACGCTCGCCACGTTGATGATGCTGCCGGCGCCCTGCTCGAGCATTCCCGGAATCACGCAACGGCTGGCGAGAAAGGTGCCCCGCAGGTTGATGTCCATCACCCGGTCCCACTCCTCGAGCGCGATCAAGTGGATCGGGCCGCCCCCGCCGACGCCCGCCGAGTTCATCAGCACGTCGATGCGTCCGAAGCGCTCCTGCGCCGCGGCGACGGCGGCCTCGAGCGCTGCCGGCTCGCGGACGTCGCCGGTACTGAAGAGGTGGCCCGGCGCCGTCTTGGCGGCCTCGGCCCAATCGCCCTCGAACGACTCCTTGAGATCGAAGCCCACGACGCTCGCGCCCTCCTGGGCGAAGCGCAGCGCGCTGGCGGCGCCGATTCCCGACGCGGCGCCGGTGACGAATGCGACCTTGTCCTGCAGACGAGCCATCTCGGATACCTCCCGAAGAAGGCGCAGCATACACCACGTCAGCAGCCGAGTTTGCTCACCTCGACGATGCGAAAGCCCTCTGCGTCGAACACGATCGAGCCGGGCGGGGGAGCGCGGAAGAAGAGATCCCGCGGCTTCCGGCCGACGAGAAGTCGGCCCGTGTAGCCGGTAAACGGCTCGAAGGATCGCGCTTCGCGCATCACATCGCCCGCGTAGCGGCGCTTCGCAATCAGGAAGTGGGTCACGCCCGAACCCCGCGCGTACGCCTGGACCTGCTCGCAGTCTTCGGCGTAGAGGGCGCCGAGGGTCCTGCGCGTGCGATTCCGCTGCCGCGCCCACTCGCCCTTGAACCAGGGCTGAAGGGTCTCGAAGGTTCCCATGGTCGCGCGGGCCGCGAAGAGCGGGATGCCGTCGCCATCCATCGGATGCGAGGCAATGCGCGCATCCTTCGGCAGCCCCGAAACGAACGCGAGCATCTTGCTGCCGCGGGCGTCCACGACGGCCGCGGAAAACAGGCCGTTGCCGAGGATCAGCCACACCCATGCGATCGTGGCGCTCGCGGCGACACCCCGGGCGAGCCGTCGCCGTTCCGGCGCAAGCTGCCGGTAGCCCACGAGGCCGAGACAGGAGACCACCAGCGCGAGCCCGACGGCCTGGCCCCCGTAGTCGTGGAAGCGAACCGGGGAGTAGAGTCGAAACGCGAGCACGCGGGCCACCCCATAAGACACGACGGCCCCCACCAGGAGAGCCAGCGCAGCGCGCGGGAACGGCGACCAGCGCAGCCACACGAACCCGCCGCAGACACCGAGCCCGATCACGGCGAGCCACACCGAGTAGGGGATCAGGGCCTCCCCGAGCGCCGAGATGTGGCCCTGGAAGCGGAGCGGCGACGACACGGCGCGCCCGAAGGCCGCGACCGGATCGGGGAACGGCAAGACCTTGAGACGGCCCGCCGGGCCGAATGCCGGGTCTTGGCGCGCCTCCTCGATGCTGTGGATCGAACCGCGATCGGGATCTCCGGATACGGCGAAGGGCAGCACCAGGACGAAGCAGACGGCGACCAGCGCGACGTAGCCCGAAGCGCGCCGGAACAGCGCCCGCCGGTCGAGCCCGCGCAGCCCCAGGACTTCGAAGACGCCCTCGGCGGCCACCAGCAGCGCCATCGCCGACGGGTAGGTAAGCGCGGCCAGCACTGCGGCGAAGCGCCGTGGCCCGGCGCGGTCGCAGAGGGCGCCCGCGATCCAGAGCGCAAAGCAGGGAAAGGCAAAGGCCCGGGGCAATCCGCTGGCGATTCGGGCCACCGCGTAGCCCTGGTGGAAGAAGAAGAAGACGAGGAGCGCACCGGCGCCGATACCGTGCGTTCGCGCCAAAATCAGACCCGCCAGCACGATCAGCGCGAAGCCCAGGGCCTGGACTACCTTCGCGGCGCCGAGCACCCCGAAGGCCGGCACCAGGACCCGGTAGAGGAATCGGATACCCGGCGTGACATGCGTCAACATCTCGTTCGCGATGGGATCGCCCGCGAGGGCCCCCTCCGGCGCATACCGATGGAAGGGAAACAGGACGGCGCGGGCGTCGTTGTTCTGGACGGCGGGCTCGACGAGCAGCTCCCAGCGGCCGTCGATCCAGGTACCCAGATACGCCGCGAGTAGGGCGAGGACAACGATCTCGGCGATCGTCGCCGCGCGCCGATCGGACGACATGGGAGCCATTTAATCAGACACGCATCTGCACCGCACGTCTGACGGAGACCCCGATGACCACCCCCTTCGACCTCGACGTCACCGACCGGCTGCTCTCGACCACTCGAGCCGTGCGCCGGCGCCTCGACCTGGAACGGCCGGTAGAACGCGCCGTGTTGCTCGACTGCATCCGCCTGGCGCAGCAGGCCCCGACCGCCTCGAACACCCAGCGCTGGCGCTGGCTCGTGGTCGACGATGCCGGCAAACGCCAGGCCCTTGCGGCGCTCTACCGCGAACTCTCCGCGGGTCTCCCGGCCGCGCGGGCGGAGTTCGCGAAGGACCCGCAGACGAGCCGCGTCTACGACTCTGCCGAGTGGCTGGGCGAACACCTCCACGAAGTTCCGGTGCAGGTGATCCCGTGCATCGACCAGCAGCCCTGGGGCATCGACAACCGCGCCGCGGCCGCCGCGGTCTACGGCTCGATCCTCCCGGCCGTGTGGAGCTTCCAGCTCGCGCTGCGCAGCCGCGGTCTCGGCAGCGCGTTCACCACGCTCCACCTCTACCGCGAAGAAGAAGTGGCAAAGCTCCTGGGGATTCCCGAAGGCTTCCTCCAGGTGGCCCTTCTCCCCGTCGCCTACACCGTCGGCGTCGACTTCAAGCCCGCGCAGCGCCCGCCGCCGGAGAGTGTGACGTTCTGGAACGCCTGGAAAGACTGAGCGCGTTGCGAAAAGCCGACATTCTGATACGTGTTCCAGCCCACATTCCGCCGGAGCCCCCTCCATGTACATCGGCTACGACGAAGAACAGCAGGCCCTGCGCCGCGAGCTGCGGGCCTACTACGACGGGCTGCTGACCCCGGAGGTCCGCGCGGAGCTCGCGCGCACGCACCAAGTGGGCGAGTGCATGCGCGAAGTGGTGCGCCGGATGGGGGCGGACGGCTGGCTCGGCATCGGCTGGCCCAAGGAGTACGGCGGCCAGGGGCGCTCGCACATCGAGCAGTTCATCTTCTTCGACGAGTCGATGCGCGCCGGAGCACCGGTGCCGATGCTGACGATCAACACCGTCGGGCCGCAGATCATGGCCCACGGCACGGACGCGCAGAAGGACTTCTTCCTGCCCAAGATCTTGAAGGGCGATCTCCACTTCTGCATCGGCTACAGCGAGCCGCAGGCCGGCACGGACCTGGCCGCACTCACGACCCGCGCCGAGCGCGACGGCGACGAGTGGGTGATCAACGGGCAGAAGCTCTGGACGAGCCTCGCGAGCGACTCGGACTACTGCTGGCTCGCCGTGCGCACGGACCCGGGCGCGCCGAAGCACGCCGGGCTCTCGATCATGATCGTCGACATGAAGAACACGCCGGGCATTCGGATCGATCCGCTCGACCTGCTCTCCGCCCACGACATCAATGCCGTCTTCTTCGACGACGTGCGCATCCCCGCCGGCAACCTGGTGGGCGGCGAAAACAAGGGCTGGAAGCTCATCACGGGCCAGCTCAACCACGAGCGCGTCACGATCTGCTCGGCGGGAATCCTGGAAGCGGCGTTTCTCCAGACTCGGGACTTCGCACGCCGCACCAAGCTCCCGGACGGCCGCCGCGTGATCGACCAGGAATGGGTGCGCGTCAACCTGGCGCGCATCTACGCGGGCCTCGAGTTCCTGCGGCTCGCCAACTGGAAGGTCGCCTGGTCCTCGACCCAGGGAAAGCTCGACGTGGCCGACGCTTCTTCGATCAAGGTCTTCGGCACCGAGTTCTACCTGGAGGCCCTCCGGCTGGCGATGGAGATCGTCGGCCCGCGTGCGTACATCCAGCCGGGGTCGGCGGAGGCGCTCCGCTACACGGGCCACCTCGAGGTGCTCTACCGCAGCCTGCTCATCCTGACCTTCGGCGGCGGCACCAACGAGATCCAGCGAGACCTGATCTCACTCTTCGGTCTCGGCTTCCCGCGCGCGCCGCGCGTCTGAACGAGGACATTTCGTGGACTTCTCCTACAGCGAAGAACAGCAGGCGATCCTGGACCTGGCCGGCGAGATCCTCGACGACGGAACGCCCCGGGAGCGGCTGCGGGAAATCGAGCTGGCCGACGGTCCGCGCTTCGACCCGGGCCTGTGGAAGCAGGTCGCCGAAGCGGGTCTTCTGGCGGTGGCGATTCCCGAGGAATACGACGGCGCGGGCCTCGGCTTCCTCGAAGTGGCCGGTGTGCTCCAGCAGGTCGGGGCCACCGCGGCGCCCATTCCTTATTTGGAGACCGTGGTGCTGGGCGCCCTGCCCCTTTCGGAGTTCGGCAGCGAGGCCCAGAAGACGGCCTGGCTGCCGCGCGTCGCGCGCGGCGAGTCGATACTCACGGCGGCGTTGACCGAGCCCGAGGGCGACCCGCTCCGGCCGGGCACCACGGCGGCACCGGACGGCAGCGGATTCCGAATCACGGGAACCAAGTTCTGCGTCCCCGCAGCGGAGATCGCCGACGCGATGCTGGTGACCGCCGACGCTGGCGACGGACACGTCGGAGTCTTTCTGGTGGACGCCAGGAGCGAGGGCGTCCACATCACGCCGCTCCACACCACGGGCGGGTTGCCCGAAGCGCGGGTCGATTTCGAAGGCGTACGGGTTCCCGGCGACGCGGTGCTCGGCGATCCGCAAGAGGGTCGGGCCATGGTGGTGTGGCTGCTCGAGCGAGCGAACGCGGCACTCGCAGCCACGATGCTCGGGGCCTGCGAGGCGGCCTTGGAGCTGACGGCCGAATACGCCAAGACGCGCAAGCAATTCGACCAGCCCATCGCCATGTTCCAGGCAGTGGGACACCGGGCGGCGGACGCCTACATCGACGTGGAGGGCATCCGGCTGACGACGCTCCAGGCCGTCTGGCGCATCTCCGCCGGGCTGCCCGCCGCGGCGCAGGTGGCCGTGGCAAAGCACTGGGCCTGCGAGGCGGGCCAGCGCGTGGTCCACGCGGCCCAGCACCTGCACGGCGGGATCGGCGTCGACCGGGAATATCCCCTGCACCGCTTCTTCCTCATCGTAAAGCAGCTCGAGCTGACGCTCGGTGGCGCCACGCAGCAGCTCGTCCAACTCGGGAACCTGCTGGCGGAAGAAGAAGACGACGCCTGATGCCGCTGTTCAACCTGCGCTACGACCTGCGCCGTCCACCCTTCGGGAAGGCCACGTCGTCGCAGCTCGCCCAGGCCGCCATCGAGCAGTGCGAGTGGGCCGATCGCCTGGGCTTCACCACGGTGACACTTTCGGAGCACCACGGCTCGCCCGACGGCTACTCGCCCTCACCGCTGGTGCTCGGCGGGGCGATCGCCGCACGCACGCAGCAGCTGCGCATCCTGCTCGCGGCGCTCATCGTTCCGCTCCACGACCCGCTGCGCCTGGCCGAGGACATCGCGATGCTCGACGTGATCTCCAACGGCCGCGTGATCCCGGTCGTCTCCGCCGGCTACGTCGAGACCGAGTTCACCGCCTTCGGAAAGAAACTTTCGGACCGCAAACAGGTCATGGACGAGATCGTGCCCTTCCTCAAGCAGGCGTTCACCGGCGAGCCCTTCGAGTGGAAGGGGCGCACGGTCCGCGTCACGCCGCGCCCGGTGCAGCAGCCTCGACCGCCGATCTTCCTGGGGGGCGCCTCCGAGGCCGCGGCGCGCCGCGCCGCACGCGTGGCCGATCATTTCATCCCCACCACGCCGGCGCTCTTCGACGTCTACCGCGAGGAGCGAAAGAAGCTCGGGAAGTCGGATCCCGGACCGCTTTCGAAGGGCACCGGGAACTTCCTCTGGGTGGCCGAGGATCCCGACGCGGCGTGGGAAGTGATCGCACCCCACGCCATGCACGAGACCAACGCGTACGGCGCGTGGATGGCCGAGGCCGGGCTCGGGGACGAGAACGCCACGTACAAGATCTACGACGACCCGGCTGCATTGCGCGCGGCCGGCGACTACGCGGTCGTGACGCCGGACGAGTTGATCGCGACGGCCCGCAAGATGGGGCCCATGGATTCGATCCTCCTCCACCCGTTGATGGGGGGCATCCATCCGGATTTTTCGTGGGAGTGCCTGCGCCTCGTCGAAAAGAAGGTGCTTCCGGCACTCGGCTGATTTGACGAAGCTCCTCCTCGCCGCGGTGTTCTTCCTGGTGCTCCTGGAAATCGCGGTGCGCGCGGTGTTTCCATTGCACGAAGCCCCGGGCTTCGACCGCGCGAGCTATTCCTCCATGGACATCAACCCAGGCGCCGAGTCGCCGTCGTCGCTGAGCCACGCCTCCTTCACCTGGGCGTCGGACCCGGACGGCTTCTCCTTCGTCCACGCGCTCAACCTCTACGGGTTTCGCGACCGCGAGTGGACGCTCGAAACCCCGCCCGGCACAACGCGCGTCGCATTCGTCGGCGACAGCTTCGTCGAGGGCTTTTCGGCCCCGGCCGAAGACACGATCCCGGCCAGGTTTGCGGCCCTCGCCGGCGACTCCGTCGACGTGCTGAACCTCGGCCTGGGCGGGAGCGACCTGCCCGCCTACGCGCGGCTGCTTCGCGACGCGGTACCCCTTTTCGAGCCCGACGACGTGATCCTCGTCGTCTTCGCCAACGACGTCCTGCCCACACGTTTCGATCCGGCCTGGCTCGCGGGCGCCGTCGAGCCGGAACGCCCCAGCGCCTGGACGCCGCGGCTCCTCATCGTCGCGCGCCGACTCGTCGCCGGGCAGCGGGTGCCACGGCGCTGGAACGAGCCTCCGGTCGAGTTTCTTGCCAGCGTCCCGGACCCTCGCAACCCGTGGACCGACGGACGCACGGCCGGCCAGCTCGAGGCCTTCGTCGAACCCGACGTGGCGCGCGCGATTCGCGCGGGACGCTTCAACCCGGTGCTGGTCAACTACCTGCCCTGGTTCGGCCAACACCTGAAACGTCCCTTCGACATCGAAGACCACCTGGTCGCACTGCGGGCCTACCTGGAAGAACGGGACAGCTCTCTGTGGGTCGTGTACGTGCCAACCAAGCACCAGGTCGCGGACCGTTACCTCGAAACCCACGCCCGTTTTTCCCCGCCCGAGTCCGTGACCTCGTTGATGGGCCCGGAGTTCCAGGTGCAGGCCGCGCTCCTCGGAGAAACCTGCCGGGCACTCGGCATCCCGTTCCTCGACCTGACGCCGGCCCTGCGCGCGGCCGAAGCCGGCGGAGACCCGCTCTACTGGGGCTACGACGACCACCTGCGTCCGGCGGGCTACCGGGAGGTCGGGGCGCTCGTGTACGCCTGGTGGTCCGCGCACTGAAGCGTTGCTACACGGCCTGGGCGCGTACCCTGCCGAGCTAGAAACGCACCCGGATGCCACCCCGAATGTTGCGGCCCGGCAACAAAACCCTGTCGGCGTTGAAGGAAACGACGTTTCGCGCCTTCTGATCGAGGAGATTGGTTCCCTGCACCAGGAATTCCACCGGAACACGCGCGAACAACGACGTCAGATCCAACGTAAACGTGGCATTCAGGAAGGTAAACCCCGCCGTCGGGGTCTCGTTTTCGCTCACCGCGTCCTGGGGCTGGGTTCGCAGGAAACCGAAACGCGCACGCACCCAGTCCCCGAGGTAGTAGAGATTCGCTCCCCAGCGGATCGGCGGAATGCGCGGAACGTTCCGGTTCACACCGGAGGTAAACCGGGCCCGCACGTAGTCCATCTGCGCATCGATTCCGAACACACCGCCCAGCGCTTCGAGCAGGTCGAACTCGAGTTTTACTTCCGTTCCCGCGAAGAGCGTGTTTCGTGGGATAAACAGCAGAACATCGAATCCCTCTCTCACATCGCCGGTCAGGTCACCGTAGATGTAGTCGTTGTAGTAGGTGACGAAACCGGCCGCTGCCAGGCGCATGCGGTCGTTTTCGAAACTGGCGCGGATTTCCCCGGTATAGGCGGTCTCCGCGTCGAGGTTCGGATCACCGATCTCGAACGTCTCCGTCGCCTCGTGGGGCCCACGGGCAAACAGTTCCGTCTCAGCCGGAGCCCGCTGAGAGACGGCGCCAACGACTCCCAGTGTCAATGCAGCGAACGGTTCGAGGACCAAGCCCAGGGATCCGCTCACGGGTAGGAAGCTCCGCGTTCGCTGGCGGGTGGCGGCGATGGGGGTGCCCCGAACCCGGGTTCCCTCGACGCGCGCGCCGAATTCCGCCACGAGGCCGTGCAGCAGTTCCCGCTCTTCGAACAGGTACCCCGCCACCTGGGTGGTGTGGCTCGGGGCCATGAACTCCTTGGCCTCACCCCCCGCCCGGAAGTCCCGAACTCGCCCGGTGATACCGAACGCACCGTGAAAGCCCGAGAACGCTTCGTGGAGAAGTTCGAGACGCCCGTCGAACTGGTCATTGTCGTAGGTCTGGCCTGTGATCCCCGCTACGACTTCGTCGTGGGTGTAGTCGGTGTAGGCACCCCTCAAACGCACCTCCCTCACGCCGTTCACAGGTGTGAACCAATCCCCTTCGAACTGCACTCGGTTCGCGTACATGTCGATCTCGGCGTCTTCGGCTTCCTCGGGAATTCCGTAGTTGCTCTGGAAGCGCGAATAAGACGCACCGATTCGGCCTCTTTCGCCGATGAACCACGAGGCACCCGCTGCGGCGGAGAAGGCGTCGACGAAGGTTCCTTTCTGGCGCCCGCCGGTGGGAATTTCGTAATCGTCAGCGCGCCGCACGAGGCCGTCGACATGCCAGGCCACTGGCCCCACGCCGCCGTCGAGCACGACACTCAGGTCTCGCCGATCGGATACGGAGTCCAGGGCGCCAAAGACACCGCCGGCGATGACCATGCCCGGCCGTTCGTCCGGAATCCGGTGCGTGATGGCATTGACGACACCCGCCGTGGCGCCTCCGCCGTAGCGTAACGTCGCGGGACCGCGCACCACCTCGATACGCTGGGCCGCGAGCGGGTTGATCGGAACGGCGTGGTCCGGGCTCTCGCGCGAAACGTCCTGAGTGGGCAGGCCGTCCTCGGTCACCTCGGTGCGAAACGCGTCCTGGCCGCGGATCACCGGGCGGCTCGCACCGGCCGAGAAACCCGAAGTCGCGATGCCGGGCTGGCTCGAGAGCGTCTCGCCGAGCGTGGCACCCAGGTCATCGAGCAGTTCTTCCCGGTCGAGGCGGTCGACCGGAATTGCCAACTCGTCGCGGTCGTGCACGAGCGGGATGCCCGTCACCACGACGCGTTCGACATCGTGTTCGTCGTGTCCGTGCGGGTGGTGAGCGTCGCGCCCGGAGGAAGCCCCGGAATCGCCGTCCGGCCCGACTTGTGCGGCAGCGGGACAGGCAAGACCGATGAGTGCAGGCAGGACCAGCAGGCTTTTGTGCGCGGTTGTTTGACGGCGCATGGACTCCTCGCTCTGACTGAAACGAGATCTGGAAAAAGGAATGCCCAGCGCCAAGGGCGCCGCGGCAATCGCGAAGTCGAGTCAGACCGAGGGCGGCGGGGCGCGCGGGCCGGCGTACGCCAGGCACGGGAGGCCGGCAAGCGCCCCGACGGTGCCCGACGGAACGGCGTGGAACGACCGTTCCGATTCGGAAACGCCGGAGAACGTCGCCGGGGCCACCAGGATGCGGCCCTGGCGCGCCAGAAGACAAAGGGGACAGAATTCGGAAACGGCCGCGGAGAAGCGTTGGCTCGCACCGGCATCGACACACGTCGAGGTCGACACCGGGCAATCGGCGTGAGCGTGGACGGCGGTTGCGTGGAGCGCCGGACCGGCCAGGAAGGCAAGCAGACCCGCCAATGCCGCCAGCCGGAACGTCGTTTGCCTTGCGAAACGGGCCATCAAAAAGCTCGATTATCGAGGTTAGTAACCCACCCGGCGGACATCAAGCCAACCGACGACACGCTTGGGCCCGGGCCAGATGCCGCCTCAGCGCCGGCCCAGGTCGCCCAACGGCTCAGCCAGCGCCGCGAGAGCGGGGCCGTACATGCCCCGCTTGAGTTCGCCCATCGCCGGGTGGGCTTTCGGCGCCAGCCCGTCCGCGTGGGCCACCGCCGCAGCGAGCAGCTCGCCCTCGCCCAACGCGCCGTCGACGATTCCCTTCTCCGCCGCCAATGTGCCGCCGTAACGCGTCCCCGTGACGATCAGCTCCTGCACGGCCGGCGTGGGGATCCGCGCCATCAACAACGCAGTCATGCCCGGGTGAAGGGGCGACTGCATGTCGATCTCGGGCATGCAGAAGAAGCCGCGGTCCGCGCGCATCAGGCGGTGGTCGTGGGCGACGGCGATCTGCGCGCCGGCGCCGAAGGC
>Ga0310342_100000586_pt1 | contig 20931 bp, 11 predicted proteins | sample S15DNA20500_MG_FD_206155 | JGI IMG/M metagenome (GOLD analysis project Ga0310342, IMG submission 206155) | Marine microbial communities from station ALOHA, North Pacific Subtropical Gyre - S1503-DNA-20-500_MG | ecosystem: Environmental > Aquatic > Marine > Oceanic | place: Pacific Ocean: North...
AGCCTGCTGCCCGGTCACGGAGGGATTCTCGACCGAATCGACAGCCTGACCTATACCGCTCCGCTGTTTTTTCATTATGTCTATTGGTCATTTGATTGGCATACCTTTGGACTCAGTCTCGGTAAGCAATGAACATGGTGCATAACCTGTGCCGACTCCTGTTCTTTGCCCTCGTCGTGCGGCCGCTCACGCTTGTGATCCTGGGCCTGAACGTGCGGAATCGTGGGCGATTACCTGAAGCAGGCCCTGCCGTGCTGGTTGCCAATCATAACAGTCACCTTGACGTGGTCACGTTGATGAGCATGTTTCCACTGCGGATGCTCCCTAAGCTTCGCCCCGTGGCGGCCCAAGACTATTTTTTCCGCAATGCATTGCTGAAGTGGTTTGCCCTCCGTATCATCGGAATCCTCCCGATCGATCGGGAAATGAGATCAAGGCGCAGGGATCCGCTGTCCGGCATTAACGAATCCCTGCAGCGCGGAGAAATGGTAATCTTGTTCCCCGAGGGTTCCCGGGGTCTCCCTGAACAGCTTGGGGACTTCAAGTCCGGGGTTGCCCATGTTGCAAAGAAAAACCCAGAAGTCCCCGTGGTTCCTGTATTCATGCATGGGCTTGGGAAGATTCTTCCAAGAGGCGAGGCTCTTCTGGTTCCCTTTTTCGTTGATGTATTTGTCGGAGAGCCTGTTCCGTGGGAGGGTGACAGGAACGGTTTCATGGAGCACTTGTCCTCAAGTATGACGACACTGGCAGCAGAAGGAGAATTTTCCCCATGGGAGTGAAGCTTACATCCCTGATCTGGGGATTTGCGGAAGCTACGTTCTTTTTTATCGTCCCCGACGTTCTGCTTACGCTCATTGCCTTGAAGAATTGGCGGCTGGCAACGCGGGCATGCCTCTGGAGCCTGGGGGGTGCCTTGATCGGGGGGGTCATCATGTACACCTGGGGCGCATCAGAGCCCTCTTCAGCGAAGGAGTTTCTGGAGCATGTCCCGGCGGTGGACAATGAGTTGCTGCAGGGAGTTAGTAGAGAAGTTGAGAGTCGTGGCGCGATGGCCACGTTTTCCGGCCCTTTTGCAGGAAAACCCTACAAGGCCTATGCGGTGCAGGCGGGAGCCTCGGATGTAAATCTTCCCCTGTTCCTGCTTATCAGCGTGCCGGCACGGCTGTTGCGGTTTCTACTGGCCGCTTGGATTACTGCCGCCATTTTCAATATCCTCCTCAAGCGGGTGAAACCCCGGCACAAGATAGTCGCACTCTGTGGGTTCTGGATAATGTTTTATGCCTGTTTTTTGTCGGTCATGTGAAAATACCTTCAGCCATGCCAGAGGGTCTGCCCTTCCCATCAGCAGCCAAGCTCATTCAATAGTGACATGAAGTTCCTCCTGTTTTTCGTTGGCCTTACAGTTTTCACGGCGGAGCTGGGAGCGGCGCGGCCCAACATCCTCCTCATTCTCACCGATGACCATCGATGGGATGCCCTCGGCGCGAAGGGGCATCCTTTTCTCAAGACTCCCAACCTGGACCGGCTCCTGGAGGAGGGAGTGGACTTTACGAATGCCTTTGTGACGACCTCGCTGTGCTCGCCGAGCCGGGCTTCCATCATCACCGGGCGCTATGCGCACAACCACGGGGTGGTGGACAACTACCATCCGGTCCGGGAGGATCTCGTCTTCTTCCCGGAGCTCCTGCAGAAGGCGGGCTACGAGACGGCCTTTGTCGGGAAGTGGCACATGGGGGATACCGATGAGAAGCAGCGGGGGTTCGATCACTGGGTGAGCTTCAGGGGCCAGGGAGTCTATTGGCCCTTCGACGACGGGCTGAAAGTGAAGGGACGCTATGTGCCGCAGGCAAATCGAACTGGTTTCAATGTAAACGGAGCGCGGGTTGCGCAGAAGGGCTATATCACCGACGAGCTCACCGACTATGCCCTGCAGTGGCTGCAGCCGCGGATTGATGCGGAGCGCGAAGGTGGGGTCGATGGCAAGCCCTGGTTCCTCTACGTGTCCCACAAGGCGGCGCATGCGGACTTCCTTCCGCCCAATCGCCATGCCTTCAGCTACGAGAAGGCCCCCTTCCGGCCGCCGGTGACCTGGGTGGAAAAACCGGAGGCCTTCCGCGATGTTCCCCGCTGGGTGAAGAACCAGCGCAACTCACGCCACGGGGTGGAATTTGCCTACTACATGAACCTCGACCTTGAGAAGTACTACAAGCGCTATTGCGAGACGCTCCTCGCGGTGGACGAGAGCGTGGGAAAACTGGTCAATGCGATGGACGACAAGGGTGTGCTGGACAACACGCTGGTTCTCTACCTGGGCGATAATGGGTTTCTCTTCGGCGAGCATGGCCTGATCGACAAGCGTTGCGCCTACGAGGAGTCGATGCGGATTCCCATGATCGCCCGCTGGCCCGGGGTCCTGCGGGCGGGGACGAAAGTGCCGGAGCTGGTAGCCAATATTGATGTGGCTCCAACCCTCCTGGCTGCGGCAGGAATTGCTTCGCCCAAGTTCATGGATGGCAGCAACTTCCTGCCTCTTGCGCGCCGGGAGCCGTCTGGGGAGAAGCCCTCCTGGCGCCGGGAATTGCTCTACGAGTACTACTGGGAGCGCAATTATCCGCAGACGCCCACGGTGCATGCACTGCGGGGAGAACGCTTCAAGTACATCCGCTATCACGGGGTATGGGACGTGGATGAGCTCTTCGATCTCAAGAACGATCCCCGCGAGCAGAAGAACCTGATCAATGATCCGGCCTACACCGTGGAGGTGGAGGAGATGAACAAGCGTCTCTTTGCTCACCTGGCGGCCACCGCGGGGATGTCCATTCCGTTGCTGGAGGACCGGGGACGGCAGTTTCATCACCGCAGGATCGACGGCGGAAAGGGTGCGCCCTTTCCCAGCTGGTTTTACCGGCCCGCCGGGACCGACGGCAAGTGAACGCCGCGGATACAGCCTGCACGGGTTACCGCTCAGAGGCGTTTGATGATCTCGTCCACGTCATAGACGCACCCGCCCCAGGAACCGCCCGAGGCGTTCTGGAGGGCGGCCCAGAGGCGCGTGTCGGCGGGGAGACGCGGATCGGGGGCGAGGTCGGGATGGGCAGGCCGGGCAAGGAAGTCGTCGAGGTCGCCGACGAATTCGGCAGTGCCCACCAGTTTCCGGGTGTCAATGTGGATGCGGATGGGATCGCCGTCGCGGAGCTGGCCGAGGGGACCTCCGGCGAGGGCCTCCGGCGAGGCATGTCCGAGACAGGGTCCGGTGGAAACTCCCGAGAAGCGCCCGTCGGTGAGGACCGCCAGGTTCTTGCCCACCGAGGAATAACGCAGGGTGGAGGTGACCTGGTAGGTCTCCGGCATGCCGGCCCCGAGGGGACCCAGTCCGGCCAGGACGAGCACTTCGCCCTCCTGCACCCGGTCACCATCCGTCGATTTCAGGGCCGCGATGGCGGCTTCCTCGGAGATGAAGACGCGGGCCGGTCCCTCGTGGATAAAGACGCCGTCCTCGTCCAGCAGGTCGGGAGCGATGGCGGTGCTCTTCACCACCGCACCATCGGGAACGAGGTTTCCCTGGAGGAAGGTGACCGTGCTGGGAAAGGAATTCTCCGGGGGACGAATGACATCGTGGGCGTCGATTCCGTCGAGAGTGGTCAGCTTGTCCCGGAAGAGGCGTCGGCGTTCCGACTGTTCCCACCAGGCCAGGTTCTCTCCGATGGTCTGCCCCGACACGGTGGGCGCATCGAGTTCGAGCAGTCCGTGATCGCGGAGGTGGAGCATGACTTCGGGGACGCCCCCGGCGAGGAAGACCTGCACGGTGGCGTAGCCGTGGGGACCGTTGGGCAGGGCGTCCACAAGGCGCGGGACTTTCTGGTTGATGCGTTGCCAGTCGTCCACGGTGGGCCTGGGCAAGCCTGCCGCATGGGCAATGGCGGGAATGTGGAGGATGAGGTTGGTCGATCCACCGAAGGCGGCGTGCAGGACGAGGGCGTTGTGGAGGGAGGCCTCGGTCAGGATGGAGGATAGCGGAATCCCGTTGCGGGTCATCTCCATCAGGGCGAGGGCAGAACGGCGGGCCATGTCGCGCCAGACTTCCGATCCGCTGGGTGCGAGAGCGGCGTGGGGCAGGGTCATGCCCAGCGCTTCAGCCACCACCTGGGTGGTGGCGGCCGTTCCCAGGAACTGGCAGCCTCCGCCCGGTGACCCGCACGACCGGCAGGCCGTCTCGGAGGCCGTCTGGAGCTCGATCTCGCTGTGTGCGAAGCGCGCGCCCACCGACTGCACCTTGGCGAGGTCTTCTCCGTCCTCGGAGAGGAGGGTCACCCCGCCGGGAACGAGGATGCCGGGAAGGTGGCCGTTTCCAGCCAGGGCCATCATCATGGCGGGCAGGCCCTTGTCGCAGGTTGCCACTCCCATCATGCCCCTGGCGGTGGGCAGGGAGCGGGTGAGGCGCCGCAGAACGACGGCAGCATCATTGCGATAGGCCAGGGAATCGAACATGCCGGTGGTGCCCTGCGAGCGGCCGTCGCAGGGATCGCTGCAGAAGACCGCGAAGGGGACTGCGCCGTTGGCCTTGAAGACACCGGCGGCCTCTTCCATGAGAAGGGACACTTCCCAGTGTCCGGTATGCAGGCCGAGTGCGACGGGGGTGCCGTCCGGATTGCGGATGCCTCCCGAGGTGGAGAGCATGAGGAACTCGGGACTGCCCAGCTCGGAGGGATCCCATCCCATCCCGGCGTCCTGCGTCCAACCGAAAACATCACCGCTTGGAGAGTCCTGCAGGAATGACCCGGTGAAGGGAAGCGCTCCCGTAGGGCCGGAGGCGGTGGTCCGGATGGTGAAAATATCCGCAGAGGCGGAATCAAGGATGGGATTGGGCATGGAAGAGAGTCGGCAAGTCGAAGGTTAGGAAGTTGAAAGCGAGAAGGCTCTGTTCCTGCCTCGCTTCGCCACGGAAAGGTCGGACTGGTGAATCCCCCCTGGTTAATGTGATGAATCTGTGGGCGGAGGATTGGCGCCCATTCACCCGGTCTTCACGGCGGCGAAGCCAAGTAATGGGGTCTCCTGCCCTAATGTGCACGAAGGGCGGACAAATAGCCACCCATCTCTACCTTTCATGACTAAAGGGTGCTGGCGAGGGCAACCGGGTTCTCCAAGGTTCCGATTCCGTCGATCGAGATCCGGACGACATCGCCCGTCCGGAGCGTGAAGGGATGATCGGGGACGATGCCGGTTCCGGTCATGAGAAAGGCCCCATCGGGAAAATCGTTCTCACGGAAGAGGAAGCCAGCCAGTTCATCATAGCTACGCTTGAGTTGCGAGAGAGAGGTTGCCCCCCTGAAGACCTCGCCACCGTCCCTCGAAATGCTGAGCACGATTTCGTCCTCCGGGCCGGGGAGGCTGCCAACCAGGAGGCAGGGGCCGAGGGCTGTCGAGCCGGTGTAGACCTTGGCCTGGGGAAGATAGAGGGGATTTTCTCCTTCGATGGAGCGCGAACTCATGTCGTTACCGACGGTGGCCCCGAAGACCTTACCATCGCGGTTGATGGCAAGGGTGAGTTCGGGTTCGGGGACATCCCAGTTCGAATCGGAGCGGATCCCGACAGTTTCGCCGGGCCCTCGAACCCGGCGGGAGGTGGCCTTGAAAAAGAGCTCGGGGCGTTCGGCATCGTAGACGAGATCGTAGAACCGGTCTCCGCCGGCTTCCTCACTTTCTTCCATGCGGGCGGTGCGACTGCGGTAGTAGGTTACTCCAGCGGCCCACACTTCCTGGGAGCCGAGGGGGGCGAGCAGTTGAGTGGACCGTATTTCGCCGGGGGGAGCTGCCTCCCAGGCCTGTTGGAGAAGGGTGACGGGTTCGGATGCTCGGAAAACGTCATCGAGAGAGAGGCTGGCATCACGCCGCTCGCCTTCGTGTTCAAGGTGGATTCCGGAAGCTGTCCGGTAGAGGCGGAACATGGCGGCAGTCTCCCGCTTCAGGTTTCAGGTTTCAAGTTCTGGTTAATCGCCACGGAGCGGACCCGGGGCCGTGCAGCTTATGCCACCTGCCCTTTTCTCCATTTTCTGGTCGCCGCGAATACGACTACACCGGCCACTCCCAGGGCCAGGGCCCATCTCATCCTTGAGGGCTCCCTGATCTCCGGCATCTCGACCGCCGTCTGGAGGGGCCCGCGCTGGCACAGGACAAAACAGCCATAACGGAGGACGGCTTCCTCCATTGCGGCATCATCGGCTGGATCGACCCCGGCCAGGCTGCGTCGCTGGGTTTCCCAGAGCGATTGTCCAATGCGGTCGGTGGCGAGGGAGAGCTGGTACATGCGCTTCATGAAGTCGGGCGTGCTGTCATCGGATACCGGCCAGAGGCTGAGGAGGATGGCGGAGCTGCCCGCGAGGGTGAATCCCCGGCGGAGCCCCAGCACCCCATCACCACGCACGGATTCCCCCAGCCCGGAATCGCAGGAGGAGAGGGTGACCAGGCGGGTGTTCTGGAGGGGGAGGTTCTTCACTTCGTGGGAGAAGAGGACGCCGTCCCGGTCGAAGGGCACCTCGATCCCGCGGGCGCGGGCGGCATGGGCCCGCTTGGCCTCGGCGAGGACCAGGCCACTTCGGTAGAAGTGATCGGGTGCCTGGTGGTAGTCCTGCAATTCGTTGGAGGCGGTTTCCTCCGCCGGGGGCAGGAGAAAGGCGTGGGTGGCGAGATGAAGGACAACGGGACTGCCCGATAATCCGCGGACGTCCTGCTCGTTGGCGTTGATCAGATTCGTTTCGTCGGATCCGGCCGGCATGATCTTCTGGAGAAGTTTCAGTTCCTCCAGCACACCCGGAATGTTGGCAAAGCCCTCGATGCTCTTCATCACAACCTTGCTGAGCTCATCGGTCGTCTCCGTCTCTTTCTCTGCCGCACGTTCGTGCTCTTCGAATTCGGGCACCGCAATGACAGTCCAGGGTCCATCCTGCAGGGAGGGACGCTGGTCCTGGACCAGGAGATCCCGCGCACTGGCGTAGTAGGCCAATTGCCGGAATTTGTCGGCGAGGAATCGTTCCTGGTCGTCGAGGAGAACGGCAAAGGAGATGAAGTTGAGGCCGGCATCCGGGGAGATCCCTACCGTATCCGTTCCTTCGGGGAGATGAGCAGCGACCGGAGCCCAGAAAAGGTTGTGCAGGCGGTGGAGAGCGGAGCTCATGCGCAGGGCCGGGGGTGAGGCGGAACTGTGCGAACTGAGGAGGTAGCTGCGGTATTGCAGGCGATCCTTGAGGACGCCCAGCCAGATGGTGAGGTCCTTATCGGTGCCGAGGGGAACCCACCTGGGTTCACCTTCCGGCAGAATAAGGATGGCACCGTAGGAGAGACCACTTGTTCCGGGCTCGTTGAGGTCGGCATAACGCACGTAGTCGACAAAGGCGGCCCCGGGCGGCAGGGTATCCTGGACATCTTTCCAGGTGGTCCTGGCGGGGGTTGTGGGTGCTCCCCCCCGGGCGCTTCTGAGCCGCGCTTCGAGGGCGGTGATCTCTTCGTGAACAGAGCTGATCTTATCCTGGTCCTCGTTGCGAAAGAGGAGGTCATCGAGCTCCCGCTGCTTGCGCTCAAACCTTCCGCGCAGCTGGGCGAGTTCCGGGTCCCGGGAGGCCTCCTGTTGTTCGGAGAGGAGGCTGTCGATTATGCGGGCCTTGGTTCGCAGGACGGTGTCTGCAATGAAGGCGGCGTCATTGCCGAGCGAGCAGGGAAGGGTGAGAAGGTGGTTTTCGCGCAACCAGTTCAGACGCTGACGCTCGGTGCCGAAGGCGATGATGTCATCGAAGAGCTCGAGAGCCTGGGCGGTGAGCTTCCTGGTCTCGGTCGTGGTTTCTTCAGTGGAGGTGGTCGAGAGGAAGAGGCTCTCAAGATAGTTGAGTTCAGCTTCGACGTAGGCCTGGTGACGGGTGCCGACGGAAGCCCGGTAGAGATCCGCGGATCTTCGATAAGAGCTACGGGCCTCCTGGTAGTTCCCCAGCTGCTGGTTCGCGAAGCCCAGGTTGGTGTAGTAGGGGGCCAGCGAGGGGGTGTCATCTCCGAGCAGTTCCCGGGAGATGGTGAGGGCCTCCTGGAAGAGGGGGCGGGCTTTCTCATTACCCCCCGCTTCCAGTTCAAGGGATCCGAGATTGGAGAGGTGCGAGGCCAGGGTGAGGGTGTTTACCCGGGATCTTCCCAGTTCCCTCGTGAGATTGGCAGCCTCCAGGAGGTAGTGGCGGGCCAGGTCGCGGGATTCAGGTCCGAGGCGCAGGAGGGCGAGGCCGATCTGTCCGGTGAGACTGATCACTTCCGGGTGTTCCTTTCTCCTGTCCCCGGTGGAGAGGGCGTGCCCCCGGGCCTCCTCCAGATGCTCGGCGGCCTTGGCGTAGCTCCTCATCACGTAAAAGTACCTGCCGAGGCACTCGTGCTGGAAACGAAGGGCATCGCTGTTTTCCCCAGCCTGCCCGAGGGTCTCGTGGAAGATCCGCCCGGCCTCCTCGTAGCGACCGGTGGTGAGATAGACGAGGCCGAGGTGGTTCTGGCTGGCAGAGAGCCACGGTTCCCGGGCGGCGGGTTCGAGTTTCCGGTGTTCCTCGATAGCCTGGAGGAGGGACTGCTCGGCCTGATCGTAGGAGCCGGCCTTGCCCTCGGCCCGTCCGAGCTCGTCGAGGATTCCGGCCAGGAACTCGGGGCCGAATTTCCCCTCGACGGCCAGTTCACGGGCTTGCTGGAGGTGGTCGAGGGCCTCGTCAAATCGCTGGAGCCGTGCCTCCGCGCTCCCGCGGCCCTGCAGAGAAAGGGCCCAGTTCAAACGGGTCTCCGGCGTGTCGTTGTCGCGGACTTCCCGGCTCCATTCCTGTTCCAGCCGTGCAAGCGTAGGCAGGGCCTCCTCGAAGCGGCCCTGGGCGAGAAGTTCCTCCACTCCAGGTGGTTCCTCCGCCGGGGCGACCGGGATGGCAAGGGCAGCAACCAGCACGGGGAGTGTCCTGCGTAACGTCGCGAGGACTTCCCGCATGCAGGGTCCTACTGGTCGACAAGAATTTGGTAGAAGCATTTGGTTTTCACCATCGGATCGATGGCGATGCCGAAACTGATGGTCACGGCCAGCCCTTCATCGCCTGCCTCTTGCAGGTCCAGGACCTCGCTGGTGCAGTCGACCCAGTTCTTGAGATCCGGGCTCCGTTGGATGGACAGGGTGGAACCGTCCCGCAATTCGAAGGGGCTGCCCAGGGTGGACGGTTGATAGAGAAAACAGGAGAGCGGAAACTCGAAGGAGGCCGAGGATTGGGAGCTCGCCACCATTTGCAGGATCGGGGTCCGGTATCCCGCCGGCGATTGGGGATCGGATCCCAGAAAGAAGTACTCCTCCTTGTCTGTCCAGCCGTCCCCGTCTTCGTCGGTGTCCCCAAAGGCATCTACTCCCCCGTCCGAGTCCAGTTCGTACCAGGAGGCCCAGGCCTCGTAGTCGCCCATGTGATTGAGGGCGCTTGAGGCATCCGCGGGGATGGGGATGTAAACGATCTTCTGGTTCGGAACGACCTCCTGTGCGCTGTTTTTCATGGCAATCTCAATCTGGGAGGGGGTCAGGACCGGATTGGCACTGAGATAGATTAGGGCTGCTCCGGTGGCGAGGGCGGTGGAGGCGCTCGTCCCGGTCATGGTGGTGGGGTTTCCGTCCACGTCCGCGGCGGCCACCATCTCGCCGGGGGCCCAGAGATCCACCCCATTGGGGCCGCGAGTATGCTCGACCTGCAGGGGAGGGTTGTTGGCATCGATGGCTCCCACGCAGAGCACACCATTTTTACTGCCGAGATCGGATGGGGTGTAGTCCGAGGCGGGATCGGGGCCGGGGCCGGGGCCGGGGTCGGGGTCGGGGTCGGGGCCGGGGCCGGGGCCGTTGCCCGCCGACACGAGGACGGTGGCATAGACATTGTTGAGAGTGTAGTCGATGACGCTCTCCAGGCTGGCAGGGCTGGGCCCGGGCGTGTCCGCGCTGCTCGCGATGCAGAAGGCCGCGGGATCATAGAGGTGATGGAGGCTCTTGTGGGTGTTGGCCAGATTGATCGCCTCGATGAGTGTGCTGATGTTGGTGGTGGCTCCGTCGGGATAGATATTGTAACTGACTACCTTGATGGGTGTCCCCTGGGCCGCGCCATAGGTGGGGCCTGCAATCATGCTGAGCATCTCGGTCCCATGGGCAGCCGTAGCCGGATCATAACCACCGAGACCAAGCCCCGAGGCAGGGGGATCGCCGGTGCCCCGCACCAGGATGGACTCACCTATTTCGAGGTTGGGATTGTCGTTGAAAAAACCGCTGGAAGTATCAATGGCCGTATCGATGAGGTAGAGAACGGTTTCCCGGCAGGTCTCGGGGTAGCAATAGATCCCGCTTCCAGGGCTGGGAGCCTCGTTGAGAGTCTCGAGGGCCCAACCAGCGGGGAAGCCCCCGCCGTTGAGGTCTTTCTGCGGGAGGTCCGGGATGTCCAGGATCAGCTCACCGTTCTGCAGATCCTCCCACAGGAGGCCATCCATGCCAGGAGGGACCAGTTCGCGATCCAGCGCCACCCTGGCACCCTGCTGCTGGAGGTTGCTGACCTGTTCCGGGGTGAGATAGGCGGAGATCAGGCGGATGTTGCGTTGAGGGTTGTCGATGATGCGATAGATTTCGCCTTCCAGCTGGTTGATTTCCTGAACCAGAGGGCCCAGCCCCTGGTCGGGATTGGGCAGAGTGATGAGATAGGACTGCTGGTCATCCGGTTTATCAAGGACGGCGAGATAGGCCTTGTTTACCGCTGAGGGAGCAACCGGGCTCTCCCCGAACAATTCTTCAGTGGTTCCCCGCACAGCACCGACGAGGATCTGGAGATCCCGGCCGACCGCGGCTACGTCGAGTCCGGTTGCCCCGGCCTCGCCATTGGAATCCATGAAACGCATGGGAACCCCAAGGGCATCCACCACGACGACCGCGGCGTCGTCCTGTCCCGGGTGGACCACGCCCTTGAACTGGTAAGGGCCCGTGAAACTCACCGAAACGTAGGTGTTACCCGCGTAGTCAATGTCGAGGTTCTCCGTTTCGAGGGTGCTTCGTGGTTCGGTGGCCCTGCCGAGGAGTCGGTCGTTGAGGAGCTTGCCACCCGTCGCGTCGAGAAACAGGAGGTATCCGTGGCGTGCCGGCGTGGTGGGCTTGTCACTGACCACGCTGTTGGCTACCGAGAGATCAGTGCCATCGGAGGAGACAGCCACCCGCAGGTCGCCCAGGGGGCCGACCCCGATTCCACCCGCACGTTCCTGGCCGCCCTGGGAATTGATTGTGGTGTTCCAGGTCCTGACTCCCGCAGGCTTCTCCAGCTGAACGACAAAGACGTCCTGATCATTGCCTCCCGGGCCGGCTGAGAAGGTCCCCTGGACATAGACGAACGGTTGTTTCCCGCTGATGCCTACGGCGATATGATCAAGGGAGAGGATGCCCTCCGGCGGCCGGATATCCCATACCTGCTGGAGGTCTGCACTGTAGCGGCGGGCCAGGGTGCCGGGCCCGGTCACGAAAATCTCACCTTTGTCATCAACAGCCATGCTTCGTAACTCCATGCCGGGAACGACAAAGGCATCGACCCAGTCACCAGAGGGGTCTGCCAGTGCGATGAAACTGGCCAGCCGGTTTTCCCCTCCGTCCGGGGCGGCGAGTTCTACCGGGGGCTGCTGCCGCCGCTCGAAGGTGGCTTTGCCTTCAAAGGTGCCTCCCGCCAGCAACAGTCCGTCGGGCCGGATGGCGACGTCATGGATGACGGCGTCCCCTTCTTCACAGCCGACGGCAAGCACCCAATCGATGTTCCAGTCCTTGTTGTCCAGGTTACGAGTGAATCCGACGAGGATGCCGTCCTGCCCATTCAGGCTCGCCACCTCCATGGTGGGATCGATTCCGATTCTGAACTGCCTAGTGAATGAACCTCCGGCAAATGCCCGGGCGGGATTGGTGTCATCCCGGGCGGGGAGGGCCTCTACCGTCCGGAAACTCGCCGTTCCTGAGGCCAGACTCCTGAGCGCAGTCCGGTAGCGCAGGAGCTCGGCCTGTGCAGCAGCGGTCAGGGCCACGATGAGAATCGTGACCGACAGGAGGGGGAGGGCGCGGCGAGTTGCAGCAATCATCTGTTGTCTGGTTCCAACCGGATGCGAACGGGATCATTTTCAGAAAATCTGAAATCAATCTAAATCCGTGCGGCTGAGGGAGCGGGGCATGGTTTCGGCCCAACAAGTCAAAGGATAGGGCGTCATGGGAAGAGTTTTCAAGTTACCTCTTGGACCAGCGGGCCACAAGATGTCTTTGGACCATGAGGGGCGGGATGAAATCCTCACGCAGGGAGAGTCCGCTGGCATGGATGAAAGATCTTTCCAAGGTGGAGGGTCAATCGCAGGATTCCCGGGCTGGTCAATACGGATGAGCAGAATCGTCACCATCATTGCCGCTTTTTTCCTCTGGCTGCACCTGTCAGCCCCTCTCCACGGGCAGGAGGGCAGCGAGTTGACTCCCCGCGGGGTGGAAGGGGAAACGGAAGGGCGTCTGCCCTTCGGGAAGCGCGAACCGGTGCTACGCGGGGAGGTCGACGAGTCGGCGGTGCTGGTTATCCGTCTGGGGACCATCAAACTGATCGGTTCCGGTGAGGGTGCGGAATTCAACCATGACTTTCCAGAGGCCGGGCGGGTGGAGGCCCTGGGGCTTACCATCGAGCACGGGGGACTGGCCGAGGCGCTGCGATCCTTCCTGGGTGAACCTCTCACCGAGAGTGGACTTGACCAGTTGATCGAAACCCTCCTGCGCTACTACGAGGCGCACGACCGTCCGGTTACCGACATTTATGCCCCCGACCAGGATCTCGCCGGGGGCACCATCGAGCTCATGGTCATCGATGGGCTGGTGGGTTCGGTGGGGATGCAGATGGGTGGAATCTTCAACGAGGATCTGCTGGCGGGGGCAGTACGTCTGCAGGGTGGGGAGGTTCTCCTGACCAGCGAACTGCAGCGCCATCTTGACTGGTTCAATCGCAACCCCTTTCGTCCGGCCGCCCTCTATGCCGCCCCCGGAGCGGGTGCAGGCGAGGCCGACCTGGTCTTTGCCTTCAGCGAGCGGCGCCCCTGGCGGGTGTATGCCGGTTACGAGAACAGCGGGGCCGAGGTCTCCGGGGAGAACCGCTTCCTTACGGGTTTCAACTGGGGGAACGTCTTTGGCCTCGACCAGTCGCTCAGCTACCAGTTCACCACCGCTGATTCGCTTGATGAGCTCAGTGCACATGCCGTGAACTGGGAAATTCCCATTCATTCCCGGCATCACTTTTTGCGCCTGACCGGTAGCTGGGCCGAAATTTCCACCCAGGGCTACCTGGCGGGCCTCCTGGTCGATTCGGCCGGGACAAGCTGGCAGCTGGGCGCCTCCTACGGAGTCCAGCTCAACCGTTGGAACGACTTCCGGCAGGAGCTCAGCGTGGGGGCGGAGTTCAAGTCCTCTGACAATTTCCTCGTCTATGGCGGGCTTGAGGGCGGTCCGGGAGCGGGAGTGGAGGTGATCCAGTTTCGCACCGACTACCGGGCCCGCCGCCAGTTCGCAAACCGGGGCAGTCTCGAGCTGAACGCTTCGGTGGTGGGCAGTCCCGGGGAACTGGGGGGGAGGAATTCGACGAGCGATTTCCAGGATTTCCGGCCGGGAGCGGAAGCCAGCTACCTTTACGGACGGGCCCGGGCGGTCTGGACGAAGCGTCTCCCCGGGGCGTGGACTTTGCGTGCGAGGGGACAATTCCAGGTCGGGAGTGGAGCACTCCTGCCCACCGAGCAACTCAGCCTCGGTGGACACGCCACCGTGCGCGGGTTTGAGGAGCGCGACTTCCTGGCCGACCGCGGCTACCTCCTTTCTGCCGAGGTCCGCACCCCGCCGGTGACCCTGCCCACCGGCGAGCACTTTCCGGTCCAGGTGCAGTTCCTCGGCTTCCTCGATCACGGCGGGGGCTGGCGGGATGAAATCACGCCGGGACGGGAGGACCAGGAGAGCCTCACCAGCGTGGGGGCCGGCCTGCGGGCGCAGGTGGGCCGCCACCTCAATCTGCGGGCCGATGTTGGTGTGCCGCTGGAAGGGGGCGACGGCCCGCGGGGCCACGTGGGCTTGACGGCCTCCTTCTAGAGTGGCGCCCGTGATTATTCCCGTTGTCAATGGGCCCCGGGCTCAGTAGGGTCCGCCCCCCGCTCGCAATTGCGATTGCACATCAGGACAGGTGCCAGAGTGGTCGAACGGGCGCGCCTGGAAAGCGCGTGTACTTGAAAGGGTACCGTGGGTTCGAATCCCACCCTGTCCGCCATTATCTGAGAGACGAACTTGAAGGGTCCGATATCTGGGCCCGGATCCCCACAGAATAGGGCGATTCCTGGTCTCTCTGTTTCATTCGCTCGCCCGCATTTCGGCCCTGTGGGTCGGATTTGATCCGCACTCTCTCAAACTGATTCAGGTCGAAGGTCCGAATCTGAGATCCGTGAGATATTGATGGGGGACCTATATTATCGTTCTGTGAATGAATCGTCAGCAATGATGCTAAGCATCAAATCACGCAACTTATAATCATTCTTCTTCGATGCTTCTAAGAGCCGGTGAATCATCTCAGAATCGGCATAATTCATTTCTCTTCCCATCGCATATTCAGAAAGCTTGGTGAGCAAATTCCTGGCAATCTTATCTTTGTCTTCTAAGAGGATTCTCTTAAGACCTTCCATGCCATCGATGGCACGACCATCACGATGAACAGCGTCAGACTCGACCTTGGTCGTGTCAACATACTCGCGAGTGATGCGTTCTTTCTTCACCACTTTTCCTTCTTTCTTCTCTTCGGGTATCTTGGTCACGACAAACTTCCGGTAAGTCTCGCGATACCGACCCAAAACATCGAAATTCTCCATGGCCAAACCAAAGGGATCCATCTTGCTGTGGCAAGAGGCACAGGCAGGGTTGTTACGATGCTCATTAATACTGTCTTTAATCGTGAATGTTTCCGTGGGCGCTTTCAGGGCTTCTACTTCAAGATTGGCAGGAAGTTTCAACTCCAGCCCATAGACATTTTTAGCCACCCAGGCGCCCCGATAGAAAGGATTCGTGAATTCGCCATTGGTGGTCATCATCAAGACACCAGCCTGTGTTAGTAGGCCGCCACGCAGCGACTCTTTATCGAGCATGACTTTTTGAAAGGCCCTTTGGCGCCGCAACTTTTTGTCGTTCACTATCAACTTAGAGTCTTTTTGATCGGCTTTGTTTGGCAATTCCTCTTCTTCAGGGAGTTCCAATTGATAAATGTCATTCAACGGTCTGTTGATCACCACGAAATCAGAATCAATAAAACTCAGGAGACTCAGGTTCTCATTCAAGATCACCTTGAAGAACTCAATGCTTTCCTGCACCAAGAAGGGTTTCAGTTTTGCTGTTTTTTCACCAAGCCTATCCCCAAACGTATGCGCGAGGATGTCCGCCTGAAGATTCACGATGTCTATTTTGTGAAGCTCAAGCCACTGCTCTGTAAAATTACTAATAAAACGCCGAGCTTTAGGGTCTTGCAGCATCCTTAAGGCCTCCGCGGAACGAACGCTTGAATCCATTAACTTCTCCTCAGAAGCCAGCTTGATCAAACGGTCGTCGGGAAGTGAATTCCACAAAAAGTAAGACAACCTGGACGCAATCGCATAGTCGTCGAGATCCAGAGAATCACCTTCATCCTTATACAGAAAATTTGGTGAGCAGAGCATCATCGTCAAGGCCGCTTGCACGGCATTGAAGACATTTTCATCCCTTTCATATCTCTTTTTTGCAACATCGAAATAGCGATTCAATTCCTTGTCACTCACAGGTCGGCGGAAGAGTTTAATGGTCAACTTCCTAATGAATTGCTGGTATATTTCGTGTGGATCGTTGCCCTTCAGACCTTCATAGTACGTGTTGTAAAAATCATTTTTGGGAGGCCAGCTATCATAGAAGGGGCCGGTAACTTCAGCCGAGATGAAGTGCAAGCTCGTCCTTGGCAGTTCGGCTAGCTTCTTATCTTTCGGCAGCGGGGGGATCCGCGTGAGCTTGCTGAGATCCTTGGGCAACGGATAAGAATAGTTGTGACTATAAAGAACAAGATTCTGCCCAGGCTCCAAATAGACTCGCACTGTATCGTTTAATAAAAACTCATGGGTCTTAAGTGGTTCTCTACTGATCTTAGGGTCTACATTGGTTGTGATTCTCAACCGTTCATTTTTTTTACCCAGGTCGACCTTGAAATTTAAATCACGTTCCTGGTGCTTAATGGAACGATCATAAAACGTGAAATGCCCATTGATCTTCACATCGTAGTAGCCTGGCAATCTCACGTCATACGCGAATCCAACTCCACGAGAATAATCTCTGTAATAAAACCCCTCTGTGGTCAAACCGTCATTAGTATCCTCATAGTACGCAAATCCTTTGCTGCCTAATCTGCGCACTTTGGAATTCTTGTACGTATAAACGGTTGTAGAAGGCCCGGGCATGCCTCCCACGACCTTCTCGGCTATTCCTGAGGCAACTCGAAAATAGCTATCCATGGCATAGGGTGACATAACGAGTTTATCGCCTTCGTTGTCAAAGCCATCTCTGGTGTTGTCTACCGGCAAGTGGTTTTTGACTTCTAACTTGGAAAAAAAAGCATCGTTGATCGTGTTTTCATATTCCGCGCGGTTCAAACGCGTGATTACCCCGGGCAACTTTGCTTTGATCGAGAAATACTGCTCGCCCAAGAGTTTTTCAAAGGCTGCCAGCTCCTTCGCCGAGGGTTTGCTCTTAGCTTTCTTGGGCGGCATTTCCCTTTCTTTTAAAACCGTCAAGACGTCATTCAGCAGTTCGTGATTGGCCCAATCTTTGCCATCGAACTTTTCGAAATTATGATCGCCCTTGCTCTTTTCATTGCCATGACAGCTCACGCAATGGGCGTTCAAGAAGGCTTTGCTTTGGTCGAGCTCAGGAAAGTGTTTTTCAGCACCAACCGCAGTGGCACTCCCTAGAGCCACGACCATCAAAAACGTAAGGGAGGAAACGGATCTCATGGCACCTATCCTTTTTCCATTACGAAGTGACTGTCCCCGCGTCGGTTAGAGCTTGGCACTCCTACTACTGGTGCCAAAACGTTCGGTTTCGAGACCCAGCTGCTGCAAGGCTGCGAGGTAGACGTCGTTACGGTTATCCGTACCGTTGAACTTAATATGTTTGCCATGTTCAAAGCCGCCACCAGCGACAATCACGGGGTTATTCTTCATGCCGTGAGGGCCCTCTTCTTTGCTAATACTCAGGGAACTGGTGATCAAGCAAACCGTTTGATCCAGTAAGGTTCCACCCGCTTTTGTCTTAGTCGATTTGAGTTTGTCCAAGAAACGAGCCGTCTGCATCATGTAGGCTTGGTCCGCCTCGATGTTCTTAATAAATCCTTCTTCGGTTTTAACCGCGTGGGAATCTGTATGGTGACCAAGCCAATTCCATTCACCATACACATTGGCCACTCGAGTGATGTCGAATTTGAATGCCAGAAAGAGTAAATCCAAATAAGTGGAACGTTCATTGAAGTAGGTGCATTTTAGAATCTTTTGCAGATACTCGGTAAGACCATCCGTTTTGAACGCTACGTTTTCAGGGAATGGCACGTCTACGTGTTTTTCGCTCAACCAGCGCTCAGATCTCTGGATCGACTTTTCAGATTCACGCAAACTGGAAAAGTACTCATCCAATTTGACCCGGTCTGCCTCAGAAACTTTACGCATCATGCTCTTAGCTTCCTCCCTGGTCGCATCCAACATCGATTTCTTGAGCGCCAGCAACTCGGCACGCTTTTTCTTGTCGACTTTGCCGAATATGGTTTCGAATAAAATCTCTCCATTCGTGATTGGAGAAACTGGCAATCCACCCTTCCAGGAGATGCCATAGGAGTGCCTCTGTTCGACGACCAAATTCCTAATGCGCGTGTCATTGCCAATGTGAGAAGCCGCAATTTCATCAACTGAATCTTTAATCAACTGGGGATTTGTGTGGTCAGAGTATTCAGCAAAAGCGTACATCGTGCTTTCATGATTCCCGTAGTTCCTTAAATTCGTACAGAGAGTGAAATCATCCTTCAATTTTTCCAGCGGCTGGAAAGTAGAAGAGCTCTGATAGTCGTTGCCCGTCGACGTCGGGAAGTTGTCAGAACACATGCCGTTGCCGATATTCATACAAAACAGGCGATTCGCCTTCACGGCATCATCGCCCTTGGCCTCTTGACCGAAGCTTTCCAAAGCAGGCAACATCAATATGCAACCCGCTGACTTCAAAACATCTCGCCGGTTCATTGGAGAACCCTTCCGTTTTTGAATCGATCTCATATTCTGTCACTCCCAACGTAGGGCAATTTGGACGTACAATCTGCAAGAAAAAGCAGAGCATTCAATTCCAGCCGACTCAATTGACCCAAGCTGGGCGCCATGATCGTGGATAGGATTCTTTTCAAAACAAACACACTCATCGGTTTGGCTGCTACTGATATGGGTCTCACTTCCTCTTGATCACCGCCTAGTGCTACCGGGCCCCGTGCTTCTCCGGTGAACAATTCTAGCAACTCAAGTCGAATGGAATTCCCTGATAATTTGGCTAACAGGGAACCTGGGAATTCACGCCAAAAAGCCCGGGAAAATGGGAATCCGGAGATATTAAGACCCGCCGAGATCCCTGAAATCCGCCAATTTTGGCCCAAAGACCCTGTAAATCGGCGGAAACAGGGAATACAGAGACGACAGTTCGATTCGAGACTTTCGCTCCGCCATTTGAGAATCAGTGAGTTATGGGGCAAGGCGGTTGAAATAAGACCTTAGCTAAGACCATCGCCAATAACGATCACGAGGGAAGATCCGGTGCAGGCAATATCTGGTATCAGATTCTAAGTTTAAAACAGGCCAGAGTTCCTCGCGAGTTCCAGAATTCTCGATGGGAATATTCCCAGGTAGAGGGTGCCCATAACGGCGACCACAAGTGCCGTCAGGGTAAACGGGGAAAGCGGCAATGGCGGCGATTCACCCTCCGGCTCGGTCATATACATCAACACCGTGATTCTGAGGTAAACATAGACGCCAATCACCGAATTCACAACGGCAATGACGGTAAGCCAGACATAACCTGCACTGATCGCGGCGCTGAACACATAGAACTTTGCCATGAACCCGGCCAGGGGCGGAATGCCGGCCAGCGAAAAGAGAAATAGCGACATCACGAAGGCGAGAACCGGATGCCGGACGGCGAGGCCGGCGTAGCCTTTTATGAACGGACTCTCTTCGCCTTTCCGGCTTAAGGCAATCACGACCGCAAAGAGACCAATATTCATGAAGCAATAGGTCAGCATATAATAGAGAACCGCCGGAGAGGCCATCTCATTGGCGGCCACCAACGCGACGAGGACATACCCGACATGCGCGATGGACGAATAGCCCAGCATTCGCTTGATGTTCTCCTGCAGCAGGGCGCCCAGACTCCCGACCGTCATGCTCAGCGCTGCAAGTATCCAGATCAAGGTGACTGTTTCCTCCGAAAGCTCGCTGAACCCGATCAAGTAGACGCGGAAAAATGCCGCAAAACCCGCCGCCTTCGGTCCGACCGACATGAACGCCGTTACCGAGGTGGGGGCGCCTTCATAGACATCCGGGGTCCACATATGAAAGGGAACCGAAGCCACCTTGAATCCCAGCCCGATGGTGATCAATCCCACGCCCATGTAGAGCATACCGCTTGAGTTCAGCCGGTCTTCCCTTATGGCGGATGCAACCTCATTCAGGTTCGTCGATCCGACAGCACCGTAAACGAAGGCGATGCCGTAGAGCAGAAAACAGGTGGCGAAGGCGCCCAGCAGGAAGTATTTGAGTGAGGATTCCGCGGATTTGGAGCTGGCCCGGTTAATTCCAGCAAGCACGTATAGTGCGATGGACATCAGTTCCAAACCCAGAAAAACCGTGATCAGGTCGGAGGCCGAAGCCATCACAATCATGCCAACCGTCGCAAAGATCAACAGGACGTAGTACTCGCTGTAGTTAATGGCTTCCCGCTCCGCGTAGTTCACGGAAATCAGGATGGTCAGGGCCGTGCCAAGACAAAAGATGACACTGAAGAACAGGGAGAAATTGTCGGAAACGATGGTGTCGTAGAAGGCGTAGGAGCCATCCCCGAATTTCGCCATGGCCATGGAGGCAAGACCTGCAGCGACCACGCCCACCAGCGCGATGTACGCCATCAATCGCTTTTTCGGATAAAACAGATCGACGACAACGATGACCAAGCCAGTGCCTGTAAGAATCAGCACATGCCATAACACGGCCAGATCTATTTCTGGTGGCTCAATCAGTTCCAGCGTTACTTGTTGATTCATCAAGTGGTCATTACGGCCTCTCCTTCCGTTCTTCCTTCAGAAGTTCACGAATGGATGACGGTGCTTCATCCGGCTTCTCTTCCCGCAGGCCCTGTTCGATGATCGTGACCAGGTTTTCCACGGATGCATCCATCCGGCTCAGGAATGGTTTCGAATACACCCCGATCCACACGATGAACACCACCATCGGCAGCAACACCGCGAGTTCCCTTGGGTTGAGGTCCTCCAGCATGCGGTTTTCCGGATGTTTAATGTCCTTCAGCATCATCCGCTGATAGGTCCACAAAAGGTACCAGGCGCCGAGCAGGACGCCGATGATCGCGAAAGCTCCAAAAATCGGGATGGATCGAAATACTCCGGCCAGGATCAGGAATTCTCCGATAAACCCGTTCAGTCCGGGCAGGGCCATTGAGGAAAACACCGCGATCAGGAAGAAACCTGCATACACCGGAACTTGATGGACCAAGCCGCCGTAATCGGAAATCGTACGCGTGTGGCGGCGCTCATAAATCATCCCCACCAGGAGGAACAAGCA
>Ga0310342_100000588_pt1 | contig 20879 bp, 18 predicted proteins | sample S15DNA20500_MG_FD_206155 | JGI IMG/M metagenome (GOLD analysis project Ga0310342, IMG submission 206155) | Marine microbial communities from station ALOHA, North Pacific Subtropical Gyre - S1503-DNA-20-500_MG | ecosystem: Environmental > Aquatic > Marine > Oceanic | place: Pacific Ocean: North...
GGCTTCGAACGCAGCATCGGCGGCAACCCGTAGTGGATTCGCGCGGTGATCATCACCGTTTTTTCCGCCAGGCAGGCCTGGTCGGAGGCGGCGATTTTCGTTTTTGCGGGGTAGGCGACCGCCAGGACGTAGAAAGACCCGAGCAGGGCGAGGTGGATTCCGAGCAGGACGGCAAACGCTCCCAGCCGGGAGCGAAGAGATCTCGTTTCGGCGGTTTCTTTTTCCGTGACGGCCGCGGCAGCTTCAGCCGTGGTTGATTCCATGGCTTCCACGGGGGGGGGTGGCTGGGTTTTCCTGTTGCGGTTTTTTTCCCTGCGTCGACTCATCGTCCAGGCTCTTCCGGTCCTTCTTCCGGGGCGACATCGGGGCCTGGCTCTTCTGGATCGACGGGTTTCCCGGCCTTGCCCAGCAACTCGGCGATAAACGGTAAATGCGATGGGCTCATGCGGTCGACCGCGGCGCGTGTCAGGGGGCTGGGGGTCTCCTTGTAGGTCTTGACCAGGGCGACCCGCTCGGGGGAGTTGTACTCGACGTGGACAATTTCGCCTTCGCGTCCATCGCTCAGTGTGACCGTGCGGCCGACGAGCTCGGCGCGGCTCATTTTTTCCAGCTGGTAGGAGGTGTTGCTGTTCATCGTCTCCGGATTATAGGGTGAGGTTCTCACGCGGACAAATGTACAATGCCGGCGATGAGCCGTATCCTGGTCGTTCACAACCCCCGTTCGAACAAGGGCGGGAAATACTACACCATCATGGATCGCTGGCTTCAGGCCGGCAACCGGGGGGATGGAGTTGAATTCGCCGAGGTCACGGACCTCGAAGATGCCGCCCTGCCTGAGGAGCGCCTGGTCGTAGCGGGCGGGGACGGAACGATCAGTTCCGCCCTGGAGTGGCTTTATGCGAGGGGGGGCGAATGCCCGGTTGGCCTGATTCCGGCCGGAACGGCCAATTGCCTGGCTACCGGTTTCGGGCTTCCCAAAGAAAATTCACATCTTTGCGAAATAGCGTTCTCGGGCACCCGTAGCCGGTCGCTGGATATTCTGACCTACCGGGTTCCAGCCGAGGAGCGCGTACGTCTGATTATCCAGTCCAGCAGCCTGGGGCTTCCTAGCAATGTCGGGATTGACTACGAGCGTTTGCGGCAGAGGTGGCTACCCAGGATGTTGTTTCGCCTGCTGGGTGAGTTCTCCTACCAGCTGCTGGCCCTGCTGGAGATCCGCGCCCAGAGGAAGCGTGAGGGTCGAGGAGAGCCTGTGCTGAGCGCCAGGGTGGCCTTTCCGCCCGGCGAAGAGGAACACGACTTCGAGGGCGATGTGCTGGCGATGTTCATTCATAACGAGCCCACCATCGGCGGCAACCTGGTTCCCTGTCCGCGCGCCCTCGTGGATGACGGCCTGATGGACATCTGCATCGTCCGCGCCTCAACCGGCCACTCCTATCTGAAGCTGTTGAGAAAGCTCGCCAAGGGGCGACATCTCGAGGAAGAAGCGGTCGTGCTCTACCACCAGTCAAAGGGACCGCTCCAGGTTTCCCTGTCCTTCAGCCAGCCATTCAATTCCGATGGCGACATCTGGGTGGAGAGCGCCGAATACGAGATCGCCCTGGAGCCGGGGCGATTTGAGATCTTCGTCGGCGAGTGACCGCGCGGCGGCTCTTTAATCTGGCAATCGGTTTGCGGGCCAAGTAAACACTTAGGTATGAGTGAGGGCGTGGCGGAAGATTCCAGGTTTGAGCGCAAGCTCGATACGTCGGAGAAGGCGCTGGTTGCCGAGGCAGGCCGAAAAGCGCATATCCTCTACGAGGGCCGGCTGGTTTCCCACCGCAGCTGCGGCATCGCACTGGCGGAGACCTTCAGCCTGCCATCGGCGCCCTACCAGGCGCTTCGCAAGGGTGGTATCACCGGCGAGGGAGAATGCGGCGCGATCAAGGCGGGAGAGCTGGTGCTGGGGGAGCTCCTTGGAGATCCCGACCCGGCGGGGCCGGTTACCGAGGAGCTTCGTCTCGCCGCCGGGCACTACCGCCGCCTCTGGGACGAGCGGGTGGATCGCGGCCCGGGCGGCAGCTGCGGTAGCATCGTCTGCAACGAGTTGACCGAGGTCTTCGATGACTTCATGGGAGAGCCGCGGCAGAAGTTCTGCACCAGCATAGCGGCAACGGTGGCGGAGATTGTCGCCGAGATCCTCGTTCGACTCGATGCCCTCGAGGGAATCACACCGATCGCCGGTCTTGACGAGGACTCGAGGCCGGGCACCGGCGCCTGAGGGCCTAGGCAATCACCTTGTCGATCACCTTGCCGGCGACATCGGTCAGCCGGAAGTCCCGGCCGCTGAAGTGGTAGGTGAGGCGCTCGTGGTCCATGCCCATGAGGTGGAGGATGGTCGCGTGGACGTCGTGAATGGACGTCCGGTCGATCGCGGCATGGTAGCCGACCTCGTCGGTCTCACCGTAGCTCGTGCCGCCCTTGATGCCGCCGCCGGCCATCCACATGGTGAAGCCGAAGGGATGATGGTCCCGGCCTCCTTTCCCCTGCTTTTGCGGTGTGCGTCCGAATTCGCCGCCCCAGACGACCAGTGTTTCATCAAGGAGGCCGCGCTGGGCGAGATCTTCGATCAAGCCGGCCATCGGCTGGTCTGTCGCGGCGCAGTGCTTATTGTGATTGCCGGTGATCGAGCCGTGCGCGTCCCAGTTGTTGTCGCCGTGTCCACCGCCTGAGTAGAGTTGTACGAAGCGCACCCCGCGTTCGACCAATCGTCTCGCCATCAGGCATTGGGAGCCGAAGTATTCACCTGGCTTGCCGCGTTCAATGCCGTAGAGCTTCCTGGTCGCCGCGCTCTCGCCGGTGAGATCGAGAGCCTCGGGCGCTGCGCTCTGCATGCGGTAGGCGAGTTCGAATGACTCGATGCGCGCTTCGAGAGCAGCCTCGGCGGGATGGCGCGCCTGGTGTTCGTGGTTAAGCTTCGCCGCGTAGTCGAGCAGCTGGCGTTGTTTTTCCTGGTCGAGCGTTTCCGGCCGCTTGAGGTTCAGGATCGGAATTCCGCGCGAGCGAACCGGCGTGCCCTGGAAGGCGCCGGGCAGGAAGCCGGAGCCCCAATTCGGCGCACCGCCGATCGGGCCGCCGCGGTAGTCGTACATCACCACGAAGCCCGGAAGGTCCTGGTTGCGGCTGCCGAGTCCGTAGGTCACCCAGGAGCCGAGGCTGGGAAAGCCGGTTCGGATCATCCCGGTGTTGACCTCGAAGAGAGCCGGCGCGTGGCTGATCGAGTGGCCGTAGACGCCGCGCAGCATCGCCGTGTGGTCGATCACGCGGGATAGGTGAGGGTAGCGATCCGACACCCAGTGCCCGCTCTCTCCGTGGCGTTCAAATTTGTAGGGAGATGGGTAGAGGCCGCCGCCGCTGCGCGCCCCCTTGGTGTTGACCTTCTCGCCGACGTTCTTGCCGGCAAATTTTTTCAGCGCCGGCTTGTGGTCGAAGAGGTCGAGATGGCTGGGGCCACCGTACATGAAGAGGAAGATCACGCTCCTGGCCTTCGGAGCGAAATGGGCAGCTCTCGCGGCCAGGGGGGAAAGGGCGTCCGAGGCGGAATTCGCCAGCAGTCCCTGGTCGCACAGAAGTCCCGCGAGAGCCAGTGAGCCGAAGCCGCCCCCGGCGCGCGCGAGCATCTCACGGCGGGTAGGAAGCGGGTTGTTGCTCTGAGAGTCAGTCGACATAGATAAACTCGTTGAGAGCGAAGAGGATGTGGCAGAAATTCTCGATACTCTGGCCCTCGCTTCCGAGGAGCCCGAGGCTGAGGTCCAACTCTCTCTGTGTCGGGGCCCGGGACAGCGCCAGCCAATAGGCGTGCTCGACGATAGAGCGATGTTCCTTTGCTTCCAGCCGTCCCAGGCGCATGGCGAATCGTTTCGCCTGGGCGCGGACAAACTCGTTGTTCAGGAGGAGCAGCGCCTGGGTCGCGACGGTGGTCTCCTCGCGGACCCCCCGGCTCTGCATGGCATCGGGAACATCGAAGGTCTCGAAGAACGGCACGCGCATCGAGCGGCGCATGAAGACGTAGATGCTGCGCCGCCAGGTGCCCGGCCCATCCTTTACGTTGGTCGGCCATTTATTCGTCGAGCCGGTCTTGATCGCGTCGTTGGACACCCACGGCTTCACGCTCGGCCCGAAGAGCTCGCGGTTGAGGGTGCCGGCGGTATTCATGATCGAGTCGCGCAGGATCTCAGCTTGGAGGCGTTGCGGCTGGCGCCGCCAGATTAGTTTGTTGTCGGAATCGATGTCATGACGCTCGCGATCCCAGGTGGTGTTCTGCATATATACCGCGCTGGTCATGATCAGGTGGTGGATCGGCTTGAGTCGCCACCCGGCTCGAATCAGTTCGCCCGCGAGCCAGTCGAGCAACTCCGGGTGGGTGGGCTTGTCGCCGACCCTGCCGAAGTTGTTGCTTGTTCTCACCAGGCCGACGCCGAAGTGGTGCTGCCAGAGGCGATTGACAATGACGCGAGCCGCCAGCGCCCCGGCGCCGTCGTCGACATTCGTCAGCCACTGGGCGAGCCCGGGCCGCCCATCGCCGCTTTTTTTCTTGCTCGATTCGATCCAGCGTGTGACGTCTCCGTCATCAGGGCTCAGGGCCGCGAGGACGCCGAGCCCTACGTCGGCGCTTTTTTTCTCCGTGTCGCCGCGCTCCAGCAGGGGGTTCTTGGTTTTGTTGCCGCCGTTCCAGGCCAGCCCCTTGACCTTGGAGCCGGAGCGGCCGATGGCGATCTGGCGATCGCGGGCGCTGCCGGGCAGGAAGAAGCCGACAAGGCGGTAGTAGTCGCGCTGAGCGATCGGATCGTATTTATGGTCATGGCACCGGGCGCAGCCGACGGTCAGGGCGAGAAAGGCGGATCCCGTGGCTGACACGATGTCGTCCATCTTGTCGTATTTCGCCTTCTCCCTGTCGACGCCATCAACGTTGGTTACCGTTGAGCCCGAGGTGATGAATCCCGTCAGCGCCACGGCCAGGGGATCGTCCCCCCGCAGCACATCTCCGGCGACCTGCCAGCGGATGAAATCCGAGAAGGGGAGGTCGGCATTGAGCGCCCGGATGACCGCATCGCGATAGGTCCAGGCGCTTGGCCGCTCATTGTCGCTTTCGTAGCCGTGGCTTTCTCCAAAGCGCGCGACATCGAGCCAGTGACGCCCCCAGCGTTCGCCGTAGTGGGGGCTGGCAAGGAGCTGCGAAAGAAGCTTCCCGTACGCGTCGGGGGACTCATCGGAGATGAAGGTCTCGACCTCCCGGCGTGTCGGGGCGAGACCGATGAGATCAAAGCAGGCCCGGCGGATCAGCGTGCGCCGGTCAACAGGCTTGTTCGGCGCCAGGCCGCGGGCCCGTAGCCTGGCGAGCACAAAGCGGTCAACCCCCGTTTTTGCCCATGAGTCGCCATCGAGTACGGGCGGCTTCGCAGGCGCCAGGGGGCGGAACGCCCAATAGCCCGGACTGTCGGCCCGGGCCGGCAGGCTCGCCAGCCCCAGCAGGCAGAGTACGCCGAAGAGCGCTTTCATGAGTGCGCTCCTGTCATGGTGTTCATTTTGCGGGGGACTCATGCGGTACTTATTTATTATCCGCCATCCCCCCGGGTTTCAACAAATGAAGCGGCCTCGGCCGGGCTTTCAGGCGGTCGCCGATTCGGCGCGGATCCCGGGAAGGGCTGATTCAGCCAGTTTCAGCGCCCCGAAGAGGCAGGCGCTGTAGAATAAAGTGCCGGCCAGGGTCCACTGGAAAAAGGGGATGGCTGCAGTGAAGGTCGCCAGGAGGCCCTGCAGGTTCAGAGGATAATGGAAACCACCACCTGTGAGCCACACGCCACAATTGGTCACGATGAAGAAAACCAGCGAGCTGCCGATAGCGCAGCCTCCGATTTTCAGCGGGGTCGGTTTCCGAAGGTATCTTCCAGCGACCATGATCAGGCATAAGGCGGCCAGGACAAAGAGCTTGATGGCGCCAAAGGCGGGCCACGGGGTGATGAGATGGAGAGCGACATCGCTCAGCAATACCGCGGCCAGCGGTACGAGGCAGGCCAGCCAGGTCTTGCGAAAGGTAAAGGCGGCAAAGAGCGCCACGGCGCCTACCGAGGTAAAGTTCGGGGGGTGGGGAATCAGCCTGGTGAACGCTCCGAGAAGGACCAGGCCGATGAGAAGAGCCACTCTTTTGTTGGTGTCGTTGCCCGTACCCTGTTCTTTTTTTCCGGTATTGCTGTGCATGGAGTTTTATGGGTTTGTGTTTTCGCGGTTTCTTCTCAGCCGCCCGCCTCTGAATTTACTTTAACACAAATAAAGAGGTGAGGTGTAGGGGGCTCTGTTGGGCTCGCGTGTTTGCGTTCCGGGTGGAGGCTGGCCAATAGGATAGTCACTGGCCGTAGGCGGGGGACTGGGGTATTCTCTCTTCATCTCAGGCTTTTTAGACCCATGAAAATAGCATCTTCAGTATCGATCGCTTCGGACTCCAGGATGGCTGCCGAGGAGGCGGCCACCGAGGTTGCAGCGGACCTCGGCGGGGCGGCGGCGGATCTCGTTTTCCTCTTTATTTCGCCGCATCACAGTTCTCATGCCGAGGAGGTGGGAGAGATCGTGCGCGAGAAGCTGCCGGCGGCGCATTTTGTCGGTTGCACCGCCGAGGGAGTGCTGGGAGGCGACAGGGAGTTTGCGGACAGCCCCGGACTGAGCCTCTGGGCTGCCAGCCTTCCCGGTGTCGATTTTGCCTCCTGCCGGCTCGAGTCGGCCGAGGAAGGTCAGAATGTCCTGCTGCTGGAGGCCATGACCGAGATGCGCGAGCCGACGACGATGGTGCTCGTGGCGGACCCGTTTTCGGTTGTAGTGGAGGACCTGATCGATGAGCTTGCCGAGAGCCGTCCGGAGCTTGTATTCGCCGGAGGAATGGCATCGGGTTCCAACCAGCCCACGGGCAACAGGTTCTACTACGGCGAGGAAGTGTTTGACCAGGGCGGCGCGGCGGTGCTCTTCAGGGGCGGAAGAAACGTCTCAACGGTTGTTTCCCAGGGCTGCAGGCCTTTCGGGAAGCCCCTTGTCGTGACCTCCTGCGAAGACAATATGATCAAGGAGCTCGGTGGAGAGAGCGCCTGGCAGAAATTCATCGAGCAGGTCGAGCTCACCGAGGACGCGGACCGGGAGCGTCTCACCGAGGGCCTCCACGTCGGCCGGGCGGTCGATTCTCGCAGCGCGAGCGAAGGCGCCGGGAACTTCCTGGTGCGCGGCGTGCTGGGCTTCGTCAAGGAGAATGGCGCCATGATGGTCAGTGACATTACCCGGGCGGGGCAGACGGTTCAGTTTCATCTTCGCGATCCCGCCTCCGCCAGCCAGGAGATGGAGAACCTCCTGCAGGCCGGGTGCGAGAGGCTTGATGGCAAGGTCGCCGGCGCGCTGCTCTTCACCTGCAACGGCCGCGGGCCGCGCATGTTTGACCGCCCCCACCACGATGCTGCCCTGGTCTCACGGATTTTCAACGGCACTCCGCTGGCGGGTTTCTTCGCCGCCGGGGAAATTGGGCCGATAGGCGACAGCAGCTTCCTGCACGGTTTTACAGCGGTAACGGTTCTGTTCCATCCATCTTAGCGGGCTGTGTTTCCATGTCGGAGAACATGAAATATCCCAAGGGACGGCTGCTGATGGGGCCGGGACCTTCAGGGGTGCATCCCAGGGTTCTCGAGGCGCTTTCGAGCCCCATGGTCGGGCATCTCGATCCGCAATTTCTGGCCCTCATGGACAACATCCAGGAGATGCTTCGGAGGCTCTTCATGACGGAAAATCGTCTCACGGTAGCGGTTTCCGGAACGGGGAGTTCGGGGATGGAGTCCGCCTTCGTGAATGTTGTCGAGCCCGGAGACGAGGTCCTGGTCTGCGTCAACGGCGTCTTCGGCAATCGAATGAGCGATATCGTCGAGCGCATCGGCGGCGTCCTGCGCAGGATCGACCGGCCCTGGGGAGAGGTGTTTGACCCCACCGAGATAGAGGAGGCCCTTGCGCGGCATCCGGATGTGAAGGTTGTCGCCGTCGTGCATGCGGAGACCTCTACAGGGGCCCTGCAGCCGCTGGAGGAGATCGGCCGGCTTTGCCGTGAGGGCGACCGGCTGTTTCTCGTCGACTGCGTGACCTCGCTCGGGGGCGAGCGGGTCGAGGTCGATGCGTGGAATATCGACATGGCCTACAGTGGCACCCAGAAATGCCTCAGTTGTCCACCGGGTCTCGCGCCCGTCACCTTCAGCGAGCGGGCGCTTGAGAAGCTCAATACGAGAGAGTCCAGGGTTGTCAGCTGGTATCTCGATCTCTCCATGATCGAGAAATACTGGACGGAGGGTGAGCGGGCCTATCATCACACCGCACCCATCTCGATGAACTACGCGCTCCACGAGGCCCTCTGCCTGGTGCACGAGGAGGGGCTCGAAGCCCGCTGGGAGCGCCATCGCCGCAACAGCTCCGTGCTGGTGGCAGGACTCGAGGCGCTCGGTTTCCGGCTTTTCGCGCAGGAGGGACACCGACTTTCGATGCTGAACGCGGTCTGGATCCCCGCGGGCGTCGATGATGCGAAGTTCCGCAAGGCGCTCCTGGATGAGTACGATATCGAGATCGGCGGAGGACTCGGAGAGGTCGCCGGCCGGATCTGGCGCATCGGGCTCATGGGCGAGACCAGCTCCCGGGAGAACATCATGACCTTCCTCGGTGCCCTCGAGACCCTGCTGGAGCGCGAGGGTCATGCAGGGAGGGTTGGCGCCGGGCTCGACGCGGCCGCCAGGGCCGCGGACTGAGGATGCCCGAGCGGCCTGCGGCGGGCGTTTCGCCTAGCTGTCGGCGCTGATCGTTACCGTGTCCCCGGCGGCGTAGCGGGTGACGGCCTTTTCATCGAGCTCGACCCCGAGCCCGGGTTCCGTGGGGACCATGAAGTTGCCCTTGCCGTCGAAGGAGAGCGGCTCGGTGAGGAGGTCGTGCTCCCTGATGAGGCGGCCGAAGATGTCGCTGGGCAGGGTGCAGACCTTGCAGGCGGCGGCCACATGCAGGTAGCTCGCCTCGAGCAGGCCGAGATCGACTTCGCTACCGTGCCAGAAGGGCATGTTGGCCACCTCCGCCACATCGCCAAGCTTCTGGACCCAGGCCATCGGGCCGTTGAAGTTGAAATAATCGACCGCCTCCTCCTGGATGGCGAGGATGACGTCCTGGGGTTTCTGGAAGAGCTCGGCGTAGGGGATCGCGGTGTGGAGCGTCAGGGGGATCGAGCTCTTCCGGCGGAGATGGCGCCAATTGCGCAGATCCCAGCGCGGTATGGGGTCCTCCAGGGTCCACACATTGCCCACATCTTCGAGCCGGCCGAGGAAGGGGAGGATCTCCGCGGGTCTCTCCCAGCGAGTATTGGGATCGATGATGATCCGGAAGTCATCGCCGGCGGAGTCCTTGATGGCCCGGCAGACGGCGACTGGATCTTCATCGAGGGAGCCCTTGAATTTCAGGCAGTCGTATCCCAGCTCCCTGAACTCGGCGGCGGAGCGCCCCGCGTCCTCAGGGTCGCGCTGGCCGAACCAGGCCGAGCAATAGATCCTGTCGCGGCAGGCGCCGCCCAGCAGCTTGAAGGCCGGCACCGAGAGCGCCTTGCCCACGAGATCGTAGATCGCGCATTCAAAACCGTCGTAGGCCCTACCGTAGGGAATGGGAAGGTCGCGCAGGTTCATCTCCATGGGGTCGCTGCCGAGGAGGGATTCGGCGATCTCGCGCATGCGCGGCTCACTGACATCCCGCAGGCTCTCGCCGATGCCGGTGAGGCCGGTGTCGGTGTGAATCCTGATGATCCATTTGACGAGGCTGTCGAACTGGACGGACCAGCCCTTACTCGCTCCGACGCTGAGCATATGAAGCGGAGCGATCTTACCCTGTGAATTGATCGCGTTCTCCCTCGCGGGCACCACGACCGGGGTCATCTCTATGCGGCGGATGATCATGGAGGGCTTTCTCAGGCGTCGCTCAAAGGGCGACCTCTTTCCACTCTGCCACGCGCTTTTCGTGGATGGCCGTTCGGCCCAGGAGCGACATCAGCGTGGCGTGGCGACCCGCCTCGACGTTGGCCAGGGGCTCCTTGTCCTCCCGGATCGATCGAGCGAAGCTCTGGATCGCCAGCTCGGTCGAGTCTTTCAGCGGCGGCAGGTCCACCTTGGTTTTCTTGCCGCCCTTGGTGAGCGAAAGGTTGACCGTGCCTTCGAGCTCGAGGGCCTTGCCGGCATCGCCGAAGACGGTCATGTAGAGGCCGCCGAAGCCCGAGGCCGCGTAGATCACGTGGGTGTAGTTCAGGCGAATGTTGTCGGGGAACTCGTAGGTGACCCCGTAGGAGTCCATCATGCTGCGGCCCTTGGGGCGCCCCTCGAGCGCGTTGATGCCGCCAAAGCCGGCCGCGCGGAGCGGATGGGCTTTCAGGGCCCAGCAGAAAACGTTCATCTCGTGCACCGCCTGCTCGACGATCAGGTCGCCGGAGAGCTTGCGGTCCATGTACCAGCTTCCCTCCTTCTCGGGGTAGCCACCGACGTGCCGGGCGCTGTTGATGAAAGAGGTCTTGCCGGCCGCGCCGCCCTGGAGCTGGTCGACGAAGCCGAGGAAGCCGCTGTGGTAGCGCCACTGGAAGCCAATCTGGAATTTCTTGCCGGTCTTCTTGACCGCGTCATAGACCTTCTTGACTCCTTCGGGGGTCGGGGCCATGGGTTTCTCGCAATAGCAATGCTTGCCCGACTCGAGAACGGCGACAGCGTGTTCGGGGTGGAGGTAGATGGGGGTGGCGACGAAGACGGCGTCGATGTCTTTTCTCGCCAGCAGGTCCTTGTAGTCATGGATGCCGGCGGGCTTCATCGCGCCGCACATCCGGATGCCCCGGGCGCGGGCCTTCGGGTCGATGTCGCAGATGGCGTTGACCTTGAGGGTCGACACGGAGACGCTGCGCAGGGCGCGGTCAAGCAGCGAGGTGCCGCGGCCGCCGACTCCGATCCAGCCTAGTCTCAGGAACTTATTGGCATCCTGGATGTTGGCCAGGGAGGAGGCGGGGAGCCCGGCGGCGATCACCGGGACGCTCGAGAGCAGGCCGCTTTTTTCGATGAATTTTCGCCGTGACACCGTCTTCTTCGGTGTTTTCATGGGGGCTCCTGTTTTTCAATGTCGTTGAATATTTCGGGTAGACCATTGTGGTCTCCCGGGGTACTCAAGGCAACAGTTCGAACGCAAACGACGGGATTGGATATGGCGGAACAGATCAGCTTTTATTCAAAAAGCGATTGCCCATTGTGCGATGCGGGATTGGTGAAGCTGGCGTCGCTGGCGGACAAGCTGGGGTTGGAGATAGTGAAGATCGATATAGAATCCGATCCCGATCTTTTCGAGCGCTACCGCTGGCGCATTCCGGTGGCGGTATTGCGGCAGGAAGAGCTGGGCTGGGGAAGGTTGTCCTCAGGAGCCCTGGGTCGCCGCCTGGAAGAGGTCCTGTCCAGACCAGAGGCTCCCGGCACTTCTTGAGAGGCATAAATACATTCAGTTAAACGACTTAAAAAAAACATAAGTTTCTTTTCCCGCAGGCCTTGTATAGAAGGCTACTGATGAACGCACATTTTCCCAGGCCCTGAAGCCTGGGTTTTTTCGTATCCAGACCTTTTCAGGGCCGATATCTCACCCTAAGCCCTTGTTTTTTAATGACTTAGGTTCTTCCGGGGGGCAAGGCGATTTTTTTGCCCTGGAGGCCTTGTTCTGAGGGCTATAGATGAACGTGCATTTTCCCAGACATCCGTCTGGGTTTTTTTGTGTCTATTCTGTTCTGATTAGCCTGCCACTCGGCAGTGGCTTACCTTCGAAGCCCCGCCCTCGACAAGGCACGAAACCCGAAAACTGCAAGGCCGTTCCCGTGGATTTGTTCGATACCTTATTGTCGCTGATACTGGGGGGCTTGTTTATTGGCGGAGCTGTCATCGGTTTTGTCGTAGCCCTCTTGAGTAGAGCGCGAAGCAGGGTATGGGTTTCGCTGGGAGGGGCCTTCGGAACTTTTTTCGGCATGGCAGGAATGCTGGTCGGTTTCACGGTCCTGGCACCTATCTTCGACATCAAGAGCGGCGGCGTTCACGGCGGAGCGTAGGCCGGCTTTCTTGTACTTCTGCTGTTGGGCGGTCCGTTCGGATCGATTTTCTGCAGCCTTCTTGTTCGCAAGTTAACTGGCGGAGGTAAGAGCCCCCGAGGGAAAGAGTAGCCGCGTCCCATCTCAGGTCTTCAGCCACTTCTCGAGCCTGCGCAGCGCCTCGTTGATGTTGTCGATGTTGTTGGCGAAGCTGAATCGGAGCCAGCCCTCGGCCCTGCTGCCGAAGTCGATACCGGGCGTCACGCCGACGTGGGCTTCTTCGAGGATCCGTTTGGCCAGGCGCAGCGAGTCGCTGTCGAGATGGTCGGCCTGCGCGAAGATGTAGTAGGCGCCCATCGGCTTGCAGGGGATCGGAAAACCGAGCGCTTCGAGGCCGTTGTAGAGCACCTCGCGCCGTTTTGAATACTGTTCGGTCATTCTCTCGAGGTCCTCATCGGCCTCTCGAAGGGCGGCGATGGCGGCGGTCTGGGCCAGGGAGCTGGCGCAGACAAAGAGGTTCTGCTGCAGCCTCTGCAGGGGGGCGACCAGGCTTTGCGGGGCGATCAGCCAGCCGACCCGGAGTCCTGTCATGGCGTAGCGTTTTGACAGGCCATCGACCACGAAGCATTCATCGGTGACCTCCAGCATGCTGACGGCCCGGGTGTCCGCCGCGCCATATTCCAGGCCGTGGTAGATCTCATCGCTGATCACCGGAACGCCGAGGGCCGCGATCTCTTCGAGCGTAGAGTGGTCCTGCACGGCGGCGGTCGGGTTCGAAGGTGAGTTGACGAGGATCGCCTTGCTGCGGGGGCTGATGAGTTTGCCGATGAGCACCGGGTCGTAGTGGAAGCCGGTACTCGCCGGCACCTCGTAGCCGGTGGGCTTGCCGTGGAAGGTGCGTACGAAATTGTCGTAGCACGCGTAGCCCGGATTCGGCAGGAGGACCTCATCACCGGCCTCCAGCAGCAGGGCCATGAGCAGCACCAGGGCCCCCGAGGTGCCGCCGGTGATCAGCACTCGCCCGGCATCGATGGCGACCCCGTAGCGCTTCCTGTAATAGGCGGCCACTTCCTCGCGCAGGTCCATCATACCCAGGCTGTGGGTGTAGTGTGTTTTACCCGCCTCGACAGCCTCCCGGATGGCCCGGTCGACACAGCCGGGGACGTTGAAGTCGGGCTCTCCGACCTCGAGGTGAACGACATCGACACCCTGGCTTTCGAGTTCCTGCGAGCGCTCGAAGATCTCCATTGCCAGGAAGGGCTGGACCTCTCGTGCTGAAGCTGAAATCCTGGGGTCGTCCCGGTTCATACTGAATATTCCTGTGCTGATTCCATCACGCGGGGTCTGTGCTCCGTCACTTTGAAGCAGAGGGTAAGCTTGATATAAATTCTACTCGTGTCCATAAAAAGATAACTGTTCCCTGTGCCAGCGAGAGGGTACCTTCAGCGACTTGTGGACCGGGTTTTGAGGGAACAATTGGTTTCATGGCAGAGATTCTTCACGGGCGTTACCAACTGCTGAGAAAGCTCGGATCCGGCGGGACGGGCGAGGTTTACAAGGCGCTTGACCTGCGTCTCAAGCGCAATGTGGCGATCAAGAGGATCCTGCCGGAAAAACGGGGCAAGAAGCGGGTCCTGGCGCGGCTGCAGAAGGAGGCCGAGTACCTTGCCATGGTCGAGCATACCAATGTGGTGCTGGTGCATGACATCGTGGATTCCAAGGACACGTTCTCGATCATCATGGAATTGGTGAACGGAGTGCCTTTCATCCGGACCTTCAGGAAGCGTCCGATGCCGGAGCGTCAGTACCTCGGCTATTTTCGCCAGATGCTGGCGGCCCTGAAGGCGGTCCATGGTGTCGGTCTCATCCACCGCGATGTGAACCCGCGCAATGTCCTTGTTACCCGCGAAGGCGTGGTCAAGCTCACCGATTTCGGTCTCAGCGGCCTGGCCAAGGATGTCGATCATCGAATGGGGGGGACGCTGGCGTACATGGCGCCTGAGGCGATGCGGAAAAACTCGCGGCTTGGGTTCGGTCTTGATCTGTACGCGCTCGGGTTCATGAGCTACCAGGCCACGCTGAGCCTGCAGGGCTTCAAGAAGCTCTACGGCGCCAAGCGTCCGAGAGACTGGATTCGCTGGGTCCTCTCCTCCGAGCCGTTCAAGACCCTGAAGGAGTTGCGCGCCCCGGTCTCCGATGGTTTCTCCGACCTGATAAGCAGGATGCTCGAGAAAGATCCGAAGGTGCGCTACCAGAAGGTCGCGCAGGTGCAGAAGGATCTCGACCGCCACCTCGAAGCGATCGATTATCCCACCACGGGTCTCTGATCATCGGAACGCTCGTCGGCCTCCGCCGCCGGTCCCAGTGGCGCGCCCCAGATCCTCCCGGCTATCAGGGTACCGATGACCCCGACAAAGATGCCGCCGGGAATATCGTAGAAGAAATGCTGCTTGGTGGTGAGGGTAGAGAAGGCGATGAGGACGGCCCAGCCCAGCATCCAATAGCGCCAGCGGCTTCTCCAATGTGCCAGGGCGACCACCACGCAATTGGTGATGTGCAGCGAGGGGAAGCAATTGTAGGGGCCATCGGCGTTATGGGTCAGCTCGAACTGCCAGCGCCACATCGAGCTCATCTCGGGCACTACGGCGGCGACCTCTTCGCGCAGGCTTATGATGGTGGTCGGCAGCAGGAAGAAGAAGGCGAAGTTGATAGTGTAGGCGCAGAGGAGAGCGCCGAGGTAACGCCAGGCTGCCCGCTTCGAGGGCAGCAGGAAAAGTCCCAGGGCGTTGTTGTACACGGAGGTTCCGTAGATCAAGATTGTCCAGGGCAGCAGCGGCAGCGCGTCCAGGGGCGTAAGGGGGATGTCATAATAATGCTCGGCGCGGCTCTGCAATGCATTGAGAGGGAAATAGCCGGCCAGCCACACTGCGAGATTGATCAGGCCGATGGTAAGTTTGTCGCGCCAGTCGATGAGCAGGAGAGAGCCTGTCGTTTGCTGTTCGGACATATGTTTTTTTCAGGCACCGTCGTGGCCTGTGACCGAGTCGCCAAGGTGGTCTCTGCGTGCGAAAAAAGCGAACCAGGTCAAGGTCCAGCCGATTCCACCCAGCCAGCCGGCCAGCACATCGCTTGGATTGTGAACCCCCAGGTACACCCGGCTGAGCCCGATGGCCACGATCAGCCCCGCGGCGGTGGCGGCAAGGACCAGGCGCGGCCCCCGGCCCCCGGCGGCGTTGTAGAGCAGAAACGCGATGCACAGGAAAATCGTCGCCGACATCATGCCGTGGCCGCTGGGAAAGCTGACGAGGAGGGCGGTATTGGTCATCTCGCCTCCGCTTTCAATTGTCGTCAGGAGGTCCTGGGCCGCCTCCTGGCTGGTGCCAACGGTCGGGGCCGCAAAAGGGTCCATAAACTCCAGCGGTCTGATGCGCCTGACGAGATGTTTTACCGTATAGGCGACGACTTCCGCGGAGACCATGATGAAGAAGATCCGCCGGGTGGTCTTCTGATCTCCCCGGACATAGAGGTAGAGCACCGTCACCAGGCCGATGAGTATGAGCACCGGTATGCTGCCGAGGGCGGAGATCTCCATGATTCTATGGGTGAGCCCTTCGGAGCGCAGTGATTTCATCCAGGCGAGACAGGCATTGTCAGGCCCCTCTGCCCAGTCGAACCTGTAGAGGAGGAAAACCGCCAGCGCTCCGGCGAGGCAGAAGAGGCCGGCGCGCTGGTTGCCCTCGTTGATACCGGGTTTTTCCGGCTCGGGGCTGTTTTGTTCACTCATTGCGCGGCCCCCAGCATCTTCTCGACGGCCTCCCTGCCGGTGTTGCCCTCTTCGATTCCGAGCTCCCGGGCCCTGGGGGTGCAGCCGACGATCTTCGCCTCGAGGAGATCCTCCGGTTCGCACAGGGGGTTCTCAGGCGTTCCTCTGGCGATGGCGATGGCCTGGCCGAACTCGGCCGGCGTTTCCAGGTCGTAGATCCCGCAGCCGACGATGCCCACGCTGGTGATGATGGTGCAGTACTGGCCCTTTTCCCAGCGGTTGCTGATGCCGATCCCAACGCCGTTTTCAAATTGCATGGCCTTGGTTACGGACCTGGGCAGAGTGTCGCTCATTTGAAAGCACCTCGAATTCAGGGGGCGATGGAAATGTCGCCTGGTTGTTGGTTGATCGGAGAGATCGCGCCTCAGGCCCGGGTATCCTCGAGACAGGCAGCTTCCCGGCGCGTGAAGGATGCCATCCCGCTGGGGAATTGTACATCGCCGGTGATAAAGATGCGCAGGTCTTGGGTTCGAAGGCGGGGTGGCGGGAAAACGACCGGAGCAAAACTCTTTGGGGCGGAGACGGATTCAATTAAGATGAGGATCACGGCAGCGCTTTCGGGCCTGATGACATCAGTGACATTCACGATCTAGGGGAAATGACCTCCCGGCCATGAGCCAGCCAGACAGAAGATTTTCAGCGCGCAGGTGGGGGTTGGCCGTTCTCCTCGCGACGCTCCCCCTCGGCGCGCGTGCCCCGTTTGCCGCGGAAGATTTTTCGAGCGAGGCGGCCGGGCTTCTCGATCGTTATTGCGTGCGGTGCCATAGCGGCGAAAAGCCCAAGGCCGGGCTCGACCTCAAGCAGGCCCGGGCTCCGGACGCGTTTCAAAAGAGCCGCAAGCAGTGGGCCGCGGTCAGCCGGATGCTCTTTGAACGCGAGATGCCTCCAAAGAAGGCAAAGCAGCCATCGGAGACGGAGCGGCTTGCCCTGCGGGAGGCGGTGGACGCCGAGCTCGACCGCTTTGATTGCGATGGAGGGATCGACCCCGGGCGCCCGACAATTCGGCGGCTCAGCCGTTTTGAATATGCCCGTACGGTCAAGGACCTCACAGGCCTGGAAATCGAGCTGGCCGATGATTTTCCCGCCGACGATATCGGCTACGGCTTCGATAACATCGGCGATGTTCTCTCCATGCCGCCTCTCCTGCTGGAGAAGTACATGGATTCGGCCGCGGCGATTGTCGAGGGGCTGTTTTCCGCCGCCGGGGGCGGTAACAAGGCCACGCATTTTGAGGGGGAGGCTGTGGCGGCGGGGAATAAGACCCCGAGCAACCACGTTCGTCGCGCGGACAGCTCTGGCAAGGCGGCCGGGCTCTATTCCAACAGCGAGCTGAGCACCATCTACCAGGCGCCGGCCGATGGGGACTATGTTCTTCGCGCCCGCGCCTACGGCCAACAGGCCGGCGCCGAAACGGTACGAATGGCTTTTCGCATCGATGGCAAGGCTGTCGGTGAGGCGCAGGTGAAGGCCGTCTCGTCGAGTCCCAGGGTCTACGAGACGCGTGTCCGTCTCGAGGAGGGCCGGCATCGCTTCGGCGTCGCCTTCCTGAATGATTATTACGAACCTGAGAACGCCAACCCGGCCTTGCGCGGAGATCGGAATCTCTTCGTGGACTGGCTCCAGGTCCAGCCCGGCAAGCCGGCGGTGCCGCCGGTGGAATCCACCGGCCTCATCGTGCGGCCGCTCACCACGGATGGACGTCCGCACGCCGCCAACATCAGGAAGAGCATCGAGCATTTTGTCTCTCGCGCCTGGCGTCGTCCACTCCAGCCCGACGAATTCGAGCGTTTTCTCCAGCTTGGACGCGGGGTCTACGACAACGATGGAACCGTTGAAGACGCGCTCCGGGTCGTTTTTCAGGCCGCCCTCTCATCCTCTCGCTTTCTCTTCCGTGTAGAGATCGATGCCGAGCCGGAAAACCCGGCGGCGATTCACCCGGTGGGGGCCTATGAGCTCGCGTCCCGGCTGTCCTATTTTCTCTGGAGCAGCATGCCGGACAAGGAGCTCTTCGAGGCGGCCGGAAGCGGCGAGCTGCAGAAGCCTGAGACGCTTCAGCGACAGGTCGAGAGAATGTTGCGTGATCCCCGCGCGAGCGCCCTGGCGGAGAACTTCGCCGAGCAATGGCTGCAGACGCGTTTCCTGGAGGGTTCGACGCCGGATCCGGATATTTTCCCCGCCTTTGACGCCGCGCTGCGCGAGGCGATGAGGCAGGAGACCCGGCTTTTCTTTACGGCGGTCGTGCGCGAAGATCGCAGCCTGATGGAGTTCATCGATTCCGACTTCACCTTTGTCAACGAGCGCCTGGCTCGCCATTACGGTATCGAAGGCATCAGGGGCGGCGAGTTCAGGCGGGTGTCGGTGGAGGGGACCTCGCGTGGCGGGCTGCTCACCCAGGGTAGCATCCTGACGCTGACATCTTATCCCACCAGGACCTCGCCGGTCTTCAGGGGGAAGTGGATCCTGGAGCAGTTCCTGGGGACTCCGCCTCCGCCCCCTCCGCCGGATGTCCCCGACCTTGATGGAGATGGAAAAGCGGTTCTGAGTGGTTCTCTCAGGCAGCGTCTCGAGAAGCATCGACTCGATCCGGCCTGCGCGGTCTGCCACGACCGTCTTGACCCGCTCGGGTTCGCGCTGGAGAATTTTGACGCGGTGGGCGCCTGGCGCGAATTTGATGGAAAATTTCTCGTAAACGCGAAGGCCAATTTGCCCGGGGGGAAACCATTCGAAGGTCCGGAGGAGCTCAAGGCCCTGCTCAAGAAGCGTCCAAAAGCCTTTGTTCGGGCCCTTTCCGAGAAGATGCTGACCTACGCTCTCGGCCGCGGCCTCGAATATTACGATAAATGCACGATCGATCAATTGGTCGACTTGACGAGCGCGAACGGTTACAAAATAGGTAGCCTGATTTCCGGCATCGTACAGTCGGACACCTTCCGTTTTCGCCGTGGAGGAAGAGTAAAGCAGCCATGAGCAAAGCACGCGGAATCTCTCGCCGAACGGTCCTTCGCGGATTGGGAACCTCGCTGGCGCTTCCCTTCCTGGAAGCGATGGCGCCTGCCGTTGCCGCCGCGGAATCCGTTGTTGGCGGGTCGACCGCTCCCGTGCGGATGGCCTTCTGCTTCGTTCCCAACGGGGTCAACCTGAAGAACTGGGTGCCGGAGCGCGCTGGCAGCGACTACGAGCTGCCCTGGAGCCTGCAGCCGCTCAGCGCGCTGCGGGATGACCTGCTCGTCCTGACCGGCCTGACTCACGACAAGGGCCGCGCCAACGGCGATGGCGCCGGCGATCACGCCCGCTCCGCCTCGGTCTTCCTGACGGGCGCCCAGCCGGTGAAGACGCATGGCTCCGGGATCAGGGTCGGGATGTCGGTTGACCAGGCGGCGGCCCGCCAGCTTGGCGACCTGACGAAATTCTCCTCGCTCGAGTTCGGCTGTGATGGAGGGCGCAATTCCGGCAATTGCGACTCCGGCTACAGCTGCGCCTATTCCAACAACATCTCCTGGGTCGGCGAGACCTCTCCCAACTCGAAGGAGGTCGATCCGCGCCGTGCCTTCGACCGGCTCTTCGGCAACGGCAAAGAGCGGGAGGTGGCGGAGAACAAGGCTCGCCGCCTGCGCCGCAGGCTCAGCATCCTCGATTTCATTCTCGATGACGCCCGCCGGTTGAACGCCAGGCTCGGCAGCCGCGACCGCGGCAAGGTCGACGAATACCTCACCGGGATGCGGGACCTGGAGAAACGGTTGAGCAGGGTGCAGAGCGCCAGCTCGGTCTCGGAGGTCGAGGAGCCTGCCGGGCTGCCGGAGACCCCCGGGCGCAGGATGGCCTTCAAGCAGCACGTCAACCTGATGACGGACCTGATGGTGCTTGCCTTCCAGGGAGATCTCACCCGCGTATCGACCCTGATGTTCGCGCGCGCCGGCAGCAATAGGAGCTACCGGGAGGTTTCCGTTCCCGATGGCCACCACGGCCTCTCCCATCACCAGGGACGCGAATCGAACCTGGAGAAGATTCGCCGGATCGACCGATTCCACGTTGAGCAGTTCGCCTACTTCATCGAGAAGCTGAAAGGGGTCAAGGAGGGTGATGGAACCCTGCTTGACAACTGCATGGTTCTCTACGGCAGCGGCATCAGCGACGGAAATCGCCACAATAACGAGAACCTTCCTCTCCTGCTGGCCGGCAGGGGGGGCGGCTCCATCGACCCCGGCCGCCATATCATCTACGAGCGGGAGACCCCGGCCTGTAACCTGTTCGTTTCGATGCTCGAGCGTACGGGCGCGTCCGTTGATTCTTTCGGAGACTCTACGGGCGACCTTCGCTACCTCACCACCTGAGACCCGCCCGCCCGGTCCCTGGCCTGGCTTTACCGGCGACTGTTTTTCCACGAGATATGCTGCAAGCCCCGATGAGAGCTTTCTTCCTGCTGCTGGCCGCGATCTTCCTGGCTCCCGGCGGGCTCTCTGCTGGGGGTGGGGGCGCCGACATAGGCGAGCTGGCCGGGCGTCTTGGAGACTCCAGCAAGGAAACCAGGCGCCAGGCCGCCTTCGAACTCGCGCGGCTTGGCGAAAAGGCGGCCCCCGCTCTCGACTCCCTCGTCGAGGCTCTTGGCGATCGTGACCCGCAGGTCCTCTTCCAGGTCGCCCAGGCCCTCGCTGGCATCGGTCCGGCGGCCGCCCCGGCGGTGCCGGGGCTCATCCGGAACCTGAGATCCGGCGATCGGCAGGTCAGCTACCGCTCGGCCTACGCGCTGGGGCGAATCGGCTCGGCGGCGGCGCCGGCGCTCATCGGGGAGCTGGGATCGAGCTCATCCCGGGTTCGGGCCGCGGCCGCAAGGGCCTTGTCCTGGGTGCGTCCCGCTTCGCCCGAGGCGGTGGAGAGGCTCATCGTGGCCTTCAGGGATGATGAAAATACCGTGCGGCGCAATGCCAGCGAGGCGTTGGG
>Ga0310342_100000589_pt1 | contig 20878 bp, 12 predicted proteins | sample S15DNA20500_MG_FD_206155 | JGI IMG/M metagenome (GOLD analysis project Ga0310342, IMG submission 206155) | Marine microbial communities from station ALOHA, North Pacific Subtropical Gyre - S1503-DNA-20-500_MG | ecosystem: Environmental > Aquatic > Marine > Oceanic | place: Pacific Ocean: North...
TCACCTCAAAAAACGCCAACGGCCTGCAGCCGCTGGTCATCCGGAGCAGCTCTATGAATTCCACTGCAACCGATTACAGTTCGGTGACTGAAATGAATGATTACCAACCAGGTTCCGCATCTGCCGGTTCGGTAACACTGTCGGTACGAGATAGAATCGCCATTTTGTCACTTGGAACTCCAGAAGAGTCTGCAGTTGCATTGACCCTGGACCGCATCGAATCACTTGAAAACGTATTAGATGCCATTGAAAAGGATGTCATCGCCGGAACTATCGCAGGAGTTATCATTTCTGGTCCAAACCCCTGGATGTTTTGTGCTGGCGCCGACCTAAAACTGCTCCACCTGATTCAGGAAGGAGACATTCCCGCAATCCAGCAACAACTATTGGCAGCAAATCACATCACAGATCAAGAACGTGAACTACTTGAGACACTGTCAGCGGATAATCTTGTAGAACTGGGGGAACAGTTGTCATTGCGTGGAAAAAGAATCTTTGGTCGCATTCGATCCTTACCAGTTCGTACCGTTGCCGCCGTCAGTGGTACCTGCCTGGGCGGTGGTCTCGAGTTGGCGATGCACTGCGACTACATCATCGCCGCCAAACCAGGCTCCATGTTTTCTGACGATTATGTCAAGACAGAATTGGGGTTTCCAGAGCCACTATTGGGGATCCTCGAAGGTTGGGGAGGAACCGAATTGACGGTACGACGGGTCGGCCTGCCAGCTGCGCTCCGCTTTACAATGCAGGGCAAATCACTGGCTCCCGACTTCGCAAAAAAACTGGGGGTGATTGATGAGGTTGTACCAGCAAAAGATCTCCTAACGTATGCTGAGTCAATTGCCCGTGGTAAGGTCACGCCACGTCGCCGCTTATCTCTCGGAGACCGTTTCTTCACCTTTACCTCCCTGGGCCGCAAGTTGACACGTGACGGACTGTCACTACCTTTTGTCGGAAAGTTGATACCAGGCGTAAAAGACAGCTTAAAAGGCTTCCCGATCGAGAATTATCCAGCACCCCATGCCATTGTCGAAGTAACACTGTATGGCCTGAATGCCGGTTACCAGGCGGGTTCACAATTGTCGTCAAAGCGTTTTGGTGAATTGATGACATCGTCGCCCTCGAAGGCCATGGTCCACTCACTTTTCTTTGGTACCGAGGCAGCCAAAGCTCGCGGTCGCCACAGCCCACGATCTGCCAAAGTGTTGAATTGCGTCGTGGTAGGTGCTGGCCAAATGGGTGCGGGGATCGCACATGCACTGGCCCGCGCAGGACACCGAGTAACGGTGCAAGACCCCTCTGCCAATGCATTGGACGGTGCCAAGGCACGAATCAACGACTGGATTGGTTCTGACAAGAAACTACACAGCAAAGACAAGCATCAAATGGTTCACAACGTTAGCTTCTGTGACAATTTGTCGCAGATCGGAGATCCCATTGATTTCGCAATTGAAGCAGTTGTGGAAAGAGAAGAAATTAAAAAAACTGTGCTCGCATCGCTTTCAAAAGTCGTGTCACAAGAAGGATTTATTGCTACTAACACCTCTTCGATTCCGATCCAACGCTTAATCAGTGCAGTTGACCAACCGGAACATTTCTTCGGCCTCCACTATTTCAATCCCGTTAAGAAAATGCGGCTAGTGGAAGTCATTTCTGCTGATCAGACCAGTGAGAGCGCTGTTCAATTCGGTGCTGCCTTAGCTTCCGGACAAGGAAAATATCCTATCGTCGTTGGCGATGTACCAGGTTTTCTGATCAATCGGCTGTTAGCGCCCTATTTGAACGAGGCCGTTCGCATGGTCTTGGAAGGTTACCCTATCGATGCAATCGATCAAGCAGCTGTCCAATTTGGCATGTTCATGGGCCCACTCAAAACCCTGGACCTGGTTGGTTTGGACGTTGGTGGTGAAGTTGCCAATGTGCTCAGCAAAGGATATCCAGATCGAATGCAACCGCCATCATTGCCGTCCAAAAACGGCGGGGAAGTTAGCTGGCAGGACTTGCAGGAATCAATGTCTGATAGAAACTTGCTTGGCAAAAAATCAGGCCGCGGCTTCTATATTTACGATCAACGGCAAGGCAAGTCTAAAAAACCGTTGGTCAATCCGATGTTCTCAGATCCGGCTTTTTGGGAAGACGCTGGTGCAATTCCACCGCGCAAGCACACGACCGATAGGGAACATATCGTAGAGCGACTGGTCCTGAGCCTCGTGAACGAAGCCGTACGGTGTGTGGATGAAGGCGTGGCCGGATTACCTGGACCTGACGCAGCGTTACAACTTGACTTGGGTTCGGTGATGGGATTCGGTTTTGCTCCGTTCCGAGGAGGCGTCATTTACTATGCCGACGCGCGCGGTGCTGCCAACATCCATGATGCTCTCAGACGACTAGAATCGGAATACGGAACACGCTTCCAACCCTGTGATGGAATCGTCGAACGGTCCCATACGGGAGACGTTTTTTCAATGGTGTCCCATCGATAGTTACTTGCCAGCCTACCGTTTTGTCATCAGGGGGGGTAAAGAATCGTTTTTAACAGTCGGAGTTTTGCGACTCCCCCCGAGCATTTAATCGAACCTGTCAAAGCCGCTCTCGCACCCGATACGGCCCCACTGGCCATGTCCTTGAAAGCATCTTCGGTCGACGTCACAACAAAGTCGGGTGCATCCAAAATCCCAGGTCGGATTTCACCAACGCCTCGACGGATGTAAAACGTAAACCGAGCGCCACTATCTGTGAATTCAAATCCTATCCTGAGAGTCATGTCCTCAGTTCGATCCAACCGCAAACGCGCAGGAAGTGACTGCATCAACGACTCAATGGGAATGTATTTCAAGGTATCGCGGCTGATGGCTGGCCGGCGAGGGGCTTGCGTCGACCCGCGCAATTCTTCCGCCGATGCAAAATAATAGTTGCGACCTACGGGATTAGACTCTCGTTCTCCCAGCTGCTCCAAAGCTTCTGCTTTCCACCGTTTGGCGTCTTCGGTCCGCTCACCATGGGTCAGGAGTACGTCACATAACTGAGCCGACCATTGGGGCTCGTCATTACTCAAAGCATCCTTGATAGCCGCCACAACATGATCACTTCCGCCGGCAAGCGCCACAATTCGTGACGAGAATTCAGATTTTGAAAGCGGCTGCAAATTTGTTGCATCGCCATCGAACCAGCCGAGATAGCCTTCGTGAATCCCGCGCACGGCCCAGGGAATTTTCCCGTAGGTTTCCTGAAGATAAGGGTGATCCCGCAGATGCTCGGGCAGCTGAATCATGGTCGCCATTTCGTCCGGTACACATCCCAGGTTAGTAAGTCGAATCACTTCGGCATGTAAGTAGGCGATCGCATCACGATAGGTAGTTAAAATTTCCTGAATGGATTCTCGGCCTCGCAGTGGTTCGGTATGACCCGGGGATAAATATTCGGGCTCTAGCCAGCGAATTTTGTCCAACGATTGAATCCATTTCCCAACCGGACGTGGACTCACACCACGTATGGCGTAGAGATTGGGGAAAGCCCGGTACACGTTGTCACCGGCAATCACAGTTTTCTCAGCCGGAAGATAAACAAACAAGTGATCGCGTGTCTCACCCGGTGCCGCCACCACGTTGAAAGTAACTCCGCCTATATTCAATTCGATTTGATCGAAAAAAGTCTTTGTGGGATACATCAGGGGAGGCACCTGGTCTTCATCCAATCTCAAGGAAGGACCAATCCCACCCCCTGATCGCCTCTCCACTGGTAGCCGGTCACCAAATTGTTTAGATGCCCTTTTTCGAAAGGTGCTAGATAACATTCCGAGCTGATTACGAATTTCTTCAGTAAAGTAAACTTGCGCCCAGATGTCGACACCTGGCTCATAAAACACCGGCGTGCCTAGAATGTGGTCTGGATGGGAATGTGTATAAATGATTCCTTTAACCGGTCCGGGAACTAAACGGTCAAATTCGGCCTTAATTTCACGGGCAGCTTCGAGTGATTCGGTCGTATCAACGATGACCTTGCCCCCTTCAACCGCTACCATCGTAACATTGCTCAGGGCATACCCTACGGCGCAATAAACACGATCCCCTAATTTCTCAACTCGTTTCTCCAACTCGGCAACAGGACAATGAGCCCCTTTCGAGGCCGCAGGCACCTGCGCGTGGAAATCTGTTTGCTGTGAGCCCGTCTCCACTGCAAATCCATCTTTTTTGCGCTGAAAAATCTTAAATCGTCCCACGGATCACCTCGTATAAAGTAGCCTTCACTGTTGGAGCAAAGTAGTTGGCAGCGGCTGTTGACCCACACGACAACTGTCATCATATCCCACGGCGGGGCGGATAGTGACTACTTTACCTAAATTGTACATCGGCAATTTGGGGTTTGACCTACGCACCATGTCCTCTCAGTTGAAATTGTACCGGTTAAATTGTTCGTGGCCGATATTTCGAGTGAGTGGTAAAATAGGCTTATGGACCATTTGGAAAATTACCGAACCGGTTGTCTCCTCCTAAAACGGCCATTTATTCCGAATTCATGTCACAATTGACATCCCGTACTTTGCAGCACGAAGCACCCACGTCAGCCCGTTGCAGCACACCCGAACCGTGGAGCTATGAGCTATTGAAGCACGCCACGCAGGACCGGACATTACCTTTGGTCCTGGTCGATTTGGAGCGCTTCGATCGCAATTGTCGTGACTTTATCCAAAAAGCCGAATCTGCTGGAAAACACATTCGCATTGCATCAAAATCCATTCGGGTGCCAGCCCTGATACAACGAGTACTCGACCACGGACCAGCTGTCAGTGGTGTGATGTGTTACTCCGTCGCCGAAGCTGCCTTTTTGGCTGAGTCGGGATTCGACGATCTACTTATCGCATATCCCACCACCCAGCAAGCCGAAATCGCCTTGGTCAAACAGACAGTTCAAGCTGGAAAATCGATCACTCTAATGGTCGATTGTCCAGAACATTTGGCAAAACTTTCCGAAGCCTGGCGGTTTACGGGTGGACGTTCTCCGCTGCGCATTTGTATTGAAATTGATGTTTCCTGGCGTCCTTGCGGACGACATTTCGGCAGCCAACGATCGCCAATACGATCGGTTCTTGATCTGGAGCGTGTATTGGACTGTCTCGGTAATTTCACTAACCTGCAAATGGTTGGTGTGATGGCCTATGAGGCTCACCTGTCAGGTGTCCCTGATGCAAACCCCTTTACACCGGTGCGGAATCTGGCAGTCCGTACGATGAGACATTTCGCGTCGCGTGATGTTGCCAAAAAACGACGACAAATTCATGAATGTCTTCGTTCACAACAATTACAACTGGAATTCTTCAATGGAGGCGGCACGGGTTGGTTTGAACCACCGCTTGCCGAATCGTGTTTGACGGAGGTCACCGTCGGGTCCGGTTTGCTGCAACCTCACTTATTCGACTACTATCGTGGTCAAACTCGATTACCGGCATTTTGTTTTGCATTACCCGTTACTCGCATCTCACAAAATGATCGTATCACGTGTCAAGGTGGTGGATTCATTGCCAGCGGACCACCAAACCCTGACCGGACACCACAACCCATTTTTCCAGTGGGACTTAAAGTCGAGCCGCAAGAAGGCTACGGAGAAGTACAAACCCCTTTGATCGTGCCGCGCAATAGGCGAGGACGAATTGAACTCGGTGACCCGATTTTTTTTCGACCAGCCAAAGCCGGTGAAATCGCAGAGCGTTTTACAGAGTATTGTTTATTGAGCCAGGATCGTATTGTGCATCAAGTACCAACCTATCGTGGAATGAACCAATGTTTTCATTAGCCGACAATCAGGTGGCCTGTGATACTTCAGCTGGCCGTTCTATTTTAGATCAAGCGATTCAAGAACTCGACAACCGTCGTGTCGACTGGACCGGTCGTTCGTTGGCGGAAAAAATCCAATTGATCGACGAAACGTTACCTCGCATTCAACAGGTCGCATCCGATTGGGTCGCTGCTGGAACAAAGGCCAAAGGTACGGATTTTGAATCCCCGCTTGCTGGCGAGGAATGGCTTACGGGACCTTACATTACGGCACGCAATCTGCGCCTCATCCGACAATCGCTGCGAGACATCGACCAAGTGGGTACACCGCAGCTTCCCGGCAGACCCTACGTCCAGGCAGGACAAGTCGTTGCCCCTGTATTTCCAACCGACAGGTATGACCAATTGATGTCCTACGGCTACCAAGCTGCAGTTTGGATGAAACCCGAGATTCAGCTGAGCGAGCTTACCAACACAATGGGGCTTAGCAAAAACACCAAATCACATGGTAATCTTTGTCTCATTTTAGGTGCTGGCAATGTGTCGAGCATCGCCCCCACGGATGCTTTCTATAAATTGTTCGTCGAAAATCAGGTCGTGCTGCTAAAAATGCATCCCGTTAATAAGTACCTGGGAAACATCTTCGAAAAAGCGCTTCAACCCATTCTCAATTGTGGTGCCTTACGAATCGTTTACGGAGAGAAAGAAGAGGGTACCTACCTTTGTCACCACCCGTCTGTCGACGAGATTCATATTACCGGCTCTGACAAAACTCACGACGCAATCGTGTTTGGGGAGGGCCAGGCAGGGCTCCAGCAAAAAGAAAGCTGTCGTCCTCTTCTAAAAAAACCCATCACTAGCGAGCTGGGAAATGTCTCTGGTGTCATCATTATGCCAGGCTCTTGGCGCAAACGGGACTTGCACTTCCAAGCCGAAAACATTGCTGCCACGTTGGTCAACAATGCTAGCTGCAATTGCAATACGACCCGCGTGATTATAACTCATCGTGACTGGAACCAGCGAGCAGACTTTCTCAACGCCATTCGACAGCAACTGGGCCAGATCGCTCCACGCAAAGCCTATTACCCAGGTGCCCACGAACGATTCAATCATTTCACCGATGCGCACCCAGAAGCCGAGCATTTCGGCCACTTGGCTGCCGACGAACTTCCGTGGACTTTGATTTCAGGGTTAAATGCAGAAAATCGAGATGATCCGTGTTTTACCACCGAACCTTTCTGTCCAGTCATGGGGGAAACTCCCATTGTTGGAGATGACATTGATGATTTCCTCGATCAAGCAGTTCACTTTGTTAATGACACACTTTGGGGTACACTCAGCGCTTCGATCATTGTCGATCCAAAAACCCAGCACAATGCAAAAACAAACCAGGCAATCGAACGTGCTATCAGCCAACTGCGGGTGGGAACCGTGGCAGTCAATCATTGGGCAGGAGTATCCTACGCTATGAATTCCACAACCTGGGGTGCTTTCCCCGGCCATGAGCTGTCAGATATTCGATCCGGACGTGGGGTTGTCCATAATACCTACATGTTCGGTGAGCCAGAAAAATCGGTTTTGCGAGGCCCGTTTCGCCCACCCATGACACCTCCCTGGTTTCCGTCCCATCGTCAACCGCATCGCTTAGGACCTAAACTCGTAGCTTTCGAATGCCACCCATCCCTCTTTCGTTTACCTGGTATTTTTTACAGGGCTTTCGCATGACTTCGTTTCTCGCCACCACGTTTTTGATCGACGTTTTCTTGATAACGTCGTAAAATATAACAAGCTCGCCAATTGTCGGTCGGGCTTTCGAATTGGATCATTCGTCAATGCCGGTGTAATAGGAATATTCGATGTCAACCAACCCACCTCAAACGGATTTAGATTACGTCGCCCTGGATGAACCCAACGAAGGAAACGCGCATACGTCATCCTTCGCAGAAACCGCGTTAAAGCTGGGCGGTAAGAGTGAGGAAGAAGCTCGCCGAACCGGTGCGATTGACCAGGCAGACGATAATGTCGAACAACTTTTTAAACCGGAATATCAGACGGTAAATAGTCCGACACACCGTATCGTTTGGGACCGTGATGCATCCGTCGAACAGTTTTCAAGTGATCCGCTGGCAACACCTGATGAAATCACCAAAGTGATGGATGCATCGTACGAAGTGGTTCATCATCACCATGTTTCCGGCACGTTAATGAACGATGAAGCCAAAATCAGCAACCGCGTTCTTGAGGATTTGGCAAACGCCGGTTACTGGGGTCTGTTGGTCGACAAACAACATGGCGGATCGGGTGCGCCATTTCGCAGCTTCGCTCCATTTTTGACACGAATGGCGATGGTGAATCCAACGATTGCCGGTCTCGCCTCAGTTCACGGTTGTATCGGAGCTGTTGACCCTGTACGAACCTTTGGTAGCGACTATCAAAAAGAAAAATTTCTGCCCGGTTTGGCAAATGGACAACGGTTGTCGGCATTTGCGCTGACGGAACCATGTGCTGGATCTGACCTGACGGCTCTCCGCACACGGGCGGTTCGTGACGGAGACGATTTCGTCATCAATGGCGAAAAGCTCTTCATCACCAACGTAACACCAGGACGGACAATCGGCTTGGTTTGCCTGATTGACAATACGCCTGCTGTCTTGGTTTGTGACCTTCCTGCAAAGGAAGACAATCACTTTCAACTCAAAAAATACGGCATCTGGGCTCTTAAACATACCTACAACCAGGGCATTGTTTTTAAAGACTTCCGTGTGCCAGCTGAAAATTTGCTTGAACCAATCCGTGGAAACGGCCTCACGATTGCTTATCACGGCCTGAATTTAGGTCGCGTTGCCCTTTGTGCTAATGCGGCTGGAACCATGCGGTTAATGATGGCCAGCATGATTCCCTGGGCAAAGTTTAGAGTTACCTATGGTGAAACAATCGCCCAACGAGAACTTGTCCGTCGCCGACTCGGTCGATTGGCGGGCCTGGTGGTGGCGAGTGATGCTCTGGTGGCCTGGTGTTCGAGCTTGCTTGATCAGGGGTATCGCGGTGAAATGGAATGTATCGTTGCCAAAATCTTCGGTAGCGAAGCCCAAAAAGAGGCAGCAGTCGAACTGTACATGAAGACTCACGGTGGGCGCTCCTTCCTGCATGGCCACCTGTTCGGTGATAACGTTCACGAGTTCCTCGCACCTTGCATTTACGAAGGTGAAGGCGAAATGCTTGGCATGGCATTTTTCAAATCACTCGTGAAGCATCATGGCACAACGTACTTCGAGCCTATTGGCAAAGCCCTACACGCAGCCGGCATCAAAAACCCGAATCCGTTGAACCCCTCTCATATGTGGGCACTCAAGGGCACCATCCTGCCATATGCACGTTGGATGTTGACCCAGCAACTGTCCTCCAATTCGACACCTTCCTTACCACCCATGCCTGTTCAACTCCGCAAACACGCAGAATTCGCCGTCAGCGGTCTCCAGAAATCCCCCCTCGAGATCAGTGGCACGATGCGAAAACACCAACTGAAACTGGCCGACCGTCAATGTCGCATGGCAGAACTGTCAGGCCGAATTCAAAAACTGGTCGTTATTCTCTGCACAAGTCTCTACGCGTCGCAACAAAGCGACGAAATTGTGCGTGATGCAGCCGACATCCTCTGTCAAGAAATGATCCGTGAGTTAAACGGCCGGCGCCCGAGCGATCGTTATTTCCGCAGCGTCACAAAACTGGGAGAAGCAATCGTCGATGGTGGTTTTCAATCGATTGCCAACCACACACCAGATGACATCTTAATGCCGTATCAAAACTGAATAGCTTCGGTAACCACCATCGCGCCTGGACACACTTTGTGGACCAAGGTCGATGGTCCACCCCATGAACTCAGCTATCGGTATTTGTCAATCGCTCGGCAACGCCTGGAATGATCCGTGCTGCATTACCATTGTAGATCCTTTGAAGCACGTCACCCGGCAGACCAACACCGTAGATATTCCAGAACCCTTGTGGGGGAAATTCTTTTTCTGAGTAGGGAAAATATTCATCAAATGACTCCAGGAAACGCCAGTAAAGTCGAACACGTTTCTCCGGCCAGGGACCATCGGTACCAAATAAAATCCGGTCGGCATATTTAATAAAAAAACGACGGGCAGAGTATGGCTGCCGTCCAAGTTCACCAATGCGAGAGGCAAGTTCCACATAAAGATTGGGATAGTCCTCCAGCCACTGACCCACCGTGACGAGGTCTTCCGGATTATTGGCAACATGCGCACCGATAAAAATCGTGTTTGGATGCCTGGCAATCACACGGTTACGAGCAGCAAGCAGTTGTTCACGTGTGGGAAAACTGTCGCCATAAAAGCTCCAATCCGGATGCCGGTGCAATTCTTCCCATCGCTCATTTTGTTCGTTGATCGGCTGAAAAAAAGCTGCCGGATCCGCTGTATGAATGATGACAGGTATCCCTAATTCACCACACGTACGCCAGATGGGATCCCAACGTTCATCGTCAATCTTCATCAGCTCACCCGCTGGATCTCGATAGTCCAATCCAAAACGCTTAAACAACTTGAGACCACTGACGCCCTTTTCCTTCGCATTGTTCAGCCGTTCGGCAATACGTCTACCAAAATCTTCCCTGTAACAGTCCCAACTGGCAGGATCGTCCTGTTGGCCTTCGCCAACCCAGTCCACATTGGTGAAAATCACAAACCGATCTCGATACTTTGTCCACAAGTACTTTCGATGTTCTTCTAAATCATCCCCCAGCTTCCCGTCGAGGCTAACACACACCGCAATGTTGTTACGGTCCATCAGCTCGACAAACCGATCCAATCGCTCGGGCGAATGACGTAACCGATATCGAAAGTGGGTATGAACATCGACGACCGGCTGGCTGGCGGCTTTCGGTGCTTGCTGAGGCGCCCGCAACGTCGAAACGGGCCGAAACCGTTTTAGTAATAATTCACGACCGTCCCGCCCATCCAACGGTTCCTGTTGATGAGTACTGGGTTTCTCTTTCTTGCTCGCTGTCGAGTCATTCTTTTCAGCAGCAGCAGCAACTGACGATATGACAGCCGGAACATCAAGGTATCGTGTCGATTCCTCAGTTTTTCCACATCCGGACAAAATCACCACGCCAAGACAAATCCAGGCAGTGCCAAAGCGTTTCATCGCGTTTTTCCTTCTGAGAAACGATAGTTGTTTTACGACCATTTCAAGCACGTTACGGCCCTCTATTCTTGCCAACTATGGTCTTGCGTACAAGCATAAGAAAAGTAGTAACGAGCCACAAGTATTCCGTTGAACCTTGCAATTCAGCAATCAACGAATTGCATCAAGTTCCTCTTATTGACTGAAGACGTGGTAAACTGGTACATACGTCCCACGTTTCACCTGGAAGGGCATTTAACTCCTCGAACGTCGTAAAAGCAACTTGAGGGAAGAATCCACTCGTGAATCGTCATACCGATAAGGCGGGTCCATCTGGTTCGCGGCCAGGGCAGCGAAAAAAGCATCTACCCAATCGCACAAAACACGGCGAGCTGACCGCTCAGTGGTCAATTCATTGGCATTGGCTGACCGTTGCCACAATCTGTCTACTGACGTTTTTCAGCTATAGCAATACACTGAGCTGTCCGTTTCTGTTTGATGATTTCACGAATATTCAGGGAAATCGTCATATTCGAACGAGCGAATTGACCTGGCCTAATATTCTCGATGCCGCCCGGAACAGTCCCGACAGTAAACGTCCTCTGGCCAATATCAGTTTTGCCTTAAATCACTACTTCGGCGGATACCAAGTAACGGGATATCACGTTGTCAACCTGGCATTTCATATTGTCAACGTCCTACTGGTCTATTGGATCGTCACGTTCACAATCCGCATAGATGATTCACGCCGGGCGAAGAACTTGAGTCCACAACAAAAATGTGCATCCTGCTGGATTGCCCCATTGGCAGCTATCCTTTTTGCAGTGCATCCGATACAGATCCAGGCGGTAACCTACATCGTTCAGCGCATGACCAACATGTGCACGATGTTCTGTCTATTGGCAATGCTGCTTTATATCCTCGGACGAATCACTACGAACAAGCGAAAATGGTTCTACTTTGCTTTCGCCACGGTTCATTGGATCGCAGCATTGGCAACCAAAGAAATTGCCGCAACACTCCCGCTTTTGATCCTGATGTACGAATGGTTTTTCTTTCAGGACTTGAATCGAAGATGGTTGTTACGACACCTCCCCTGGATGTTAGCTCTGGGTGTTTTCTTGGCCGCCATCTCGTTGATGTTTCTAGGCACAACACCGCTTGAAAAAATACAGGACGGTTATGAAACGCGGGATTTCAGCATGGGAGAAAGGATATTGACGCAGTTTCGCGTACTCATGCTCTACATCACTCTGCTTTTCTACCCTGCCCCTGACCGCCTTAATTTATTGCACCTGATACCGACTTCCAACAGTCCGGTTCATCCTCCCGTCACACTCTTGTCAATAACGCTGGTAGTGGCCATCATCGGCATGGCAATCGCTCTCTGCAAACGGCAACGAATCCTATCCTTTGGAATTATTTGGTGGCTGGGTTGCTTGGTCATCGAATCGACCATCATCCCACTTGAAATGATCTATGAACATCGACTTTATTTGCCGATGCTAGGATTCTGCTGTGTGGTGGCTTATCCCTTGGCGCATTTAGCGACACCTCGACTAACACATTTCGCCACCCTATTCCTACTGCTGGCTGTCGTCCTGAGCGGATTAACGTACTGGAGAAACCACCAATGGAATCAACAAATTCATTTCTGGAACGACGTGGTGCGTAAAAGTCCTCAAAGTGCACGCGCTCACAACAACCTCGGCAAAGCGTTGGCAAGCGAAGGCCAGCAGACGGCAGCAATCAGCACCTACAAACAAGCACTGGATCTCGATTCTGATCTTTCGCTGGCATACAACAATCGTGCGAATTCTTATGCTGATTTAGGGAATTTTGCTGCCGCGATTGATGACTTGACCACGGCCATCAACCAGGACCCCGAAAATGGCATCTTTTTTTTCAATCGCGGGTTTTCTTACCAACGGGCTGGCATGCTCAATCTTGCCTTAAAAGACTACGAACAAGCTTCTCGTCTCCATCCGAATGATGCCCACATCATCAACAGTCAGGGTGGCGTCTTATTAGAAATGAATCAATATGACGAGGCTCTTCGACGGTTTAACAGGGCAATTGAAATGTTGCCCCACTATGCTGATGCCCACAGCAATCGGGGCAACACTTTCCGCGAATTAAAGGACTATCAATCCTCTATTAATGACTACACCACTGCCATCCAACTCGAACCTGACAACGCAATGTATTATTCCAACCGCGGCTCATGCCTGGGCGACATGGGCCGCCGGAAAGAAGCGTTGGATGATTTTTCACAAGCAATCCGATGTGATGAATCCTATGTGCAGACTTATCTCAACCGAGCAGATTTGCAACAACGTCACAACAATTACAAAGCAGCGATCATGGACTTTAATCACGTGATTGCACTTAATGCCGGGACCGCTGACATCTGGAACAACCGTGGCGGATGCCATGCGCAATTGAAACATTTTGAAGCTGCGATTCGTGATTTTGATCAGGCAATTCAATTGCATCCCGGTTATCCGACTGCTTATCGCAATCGAGGTTTTGTTCATGAAAAACTTGGCCATACAAAGCAAGCCCGGCAGGACTACATCAGGGCCGCTGAACTGGAACAAAAGTAGGCAAATCTGACTGTTGAAACGAATCGATATCAACTATATTATGCAAAGCAGATCGTTTTTTGACCCTCGATTGGTTTCATCGACAATTGGGACGTTTTGTGGTATCCATTTTGTGTCAGCAGATTGAGCATCTGCCATGGAGACAACCTTAATGAATTCGTTCAAGTTCGTTCTTATTTGATTTTCACATCCGCCTGGGTGTTCCACGGTCAACTGCAACGGTAGATGACCGTGGAAAAAGCACTCTCTACTTCACAATGCACAGAAAGATGACAACCCGAAAACGTCCTTTTCGATGCCTGGCCTGTCTATTGCTCAGCTGCCTGCTGTTCAGCCCGGGCCTCTCCGTCAACGCGGAGCTCAACCAGACAGAATCGGTCACCGATCGCAATGATTTAAAACCATTGGCCAAGTCGGATTATTGGGCGTTTGTTTCGCCAGTCGAACCAGAGTTAATTCAAGTCAGCAATCCCCAATGGTGCCGCAGTCCCATTGATCGTTTCATTTTGGCTCGGCTGGACAAAAAGGGACTTGTACCCTCCTCCGAAGCATCGCGTCACACCCTTATCCGTCGTCTGTATTACGACTTGATCGGTTTACCTCCTTCTCCGGAGGAGGTTCAACGTTTCATCTACGACAAGGATCCCGCGGCGTACCAAAAACTGGTGGATCGACTACTGGGCGACAATCGCTACGGTGAACGCTGGGCACGCTTCTGGTTAGACCTGGCTCGTTACGCTGACACGGCTGGCTATGAAGGCGACCCTGACCTTCCTCATGCCTGGCGATACCGCGACTGGGTGATCGACGCATTCAATGATGACAAACCCTATGACTTGTTTATCAAGGAACAAATTGCCGGAGATGAGTTTACCGAAATCATGGGCGCTGGCGAGTTGCCTGACGCTGAACCCGATCGTCTGGTCGCGATGACCTTCCTTCGCCTGGCACCCTTTACCGAACCTCGAGGCGACGAAACACGACACGAAATGCTAAGTGAAATGACAGCCACCGTCGGATCGGTCTTTCTTGGTCTAACCCTAGGTTGCGCCAAATGTCATGATCATAAATACGATGAAATCCCAATCAAAGATTTCTATCGCATGAAAGCATTTTTCAATACGATCTGGATGCCACGTCCGGAAAGGGGAGATATTTATCAAATCGGCGGTTCGCTGTCAGCACCATTTTATCGTGCTCATGAAAAACAATGGGCCCGAGATACCGTTGCAAAATTCACAAAACTCATCTCAGAATCAAAAAAGGAGTTTGAGGAGTTAAAACAACAACTTGACCAGCAAGCCCAAACGCAAAACAAATCAGTTGATGAGCTTCTCAAGGATCCCGACAGTGGAATATCAAAAGAGGATCAACGGCGTTACCAATTCCTTAACAACGCCGAGCGTTTGATTCAACAGCGCATCAAGCGGCTCGAGCCACTTGCCATGTCGTTGAGACATTCCTACGGACCACCTTTTGAGCCGGGTGTACCCGCTACCCGCATCATGCTTCGCGGCGAATACAACCATCCAGGAGAAATCGTCCAGGCAGGTTTTCCCAGTTGTGTAACGGGTAATCAGGAGCCTGCAGATATCCGGCTGGACCCGTTTAAACGTTGGCCTACCCGCAGCCGCCGTATGGCGCTGGCCAAATGGATCGCCAGTGATAAGAATCCCTTAACCGCTCGTGTCCTGACAAACCGTCTCTGGCATTGGCATTTCGGACGCGGAATTGTGCTAACCCTGAGTGATTTTGGTAAATTAAGCGGGGGTCCGTCTCATCCCAAATTACTGGATTGGCTGGCACTCCGTTTGGTGGATAACCAATGGAGCATTAAATCGATCCACCGCCTGATCTTAAATTCCAGTACTTATCGACAGGATTCAACTCCGACCAACGATAAGGCAATTCAAATCGACCCGGAAAATCTTTATCTTTGGCGATTTCGCCAACAACGGCTGCAAGCCGAAACAATACGGGACGCCGTACTCGCGGTAAGTGGTCGCCTTAACCATGAACAACGTGGATTACCAACCTTCCCGCCATTGCCGGGCGACATTGCTGAATCGGTTAAATACACCCGCAGTAAATGGGACACTCAATACGGCCCACAAGGTCGTAAACGAAGTATCTATATCTATCAACAGCGCACCTTATCCATGCCGCTAATGCAGGTTTTCGACTCCGTCGTTTGCGATGAAACACGCCCACGAAGATCCACTTCGGTAACCGCACTGCAGGCACTTGCTCTTTACAACGGCGATTTCGTCAACGCCGAAGCTAAATATTTTGCAGAGAGGGTACGTCACGAGGTACCCGATGATTTGGAATCACAAATCAAACGCGCTTTCCTGCTCGCATTTTCGCGAAGCCCCACTGACAAGGAAATCAATGCTTTGACCAACCACCTCTCAAACGCGAAGACCCCGGATGATTCGCTTTTAAGCCTTTGTCGAATTTTGTATAATACTAACGAGTTCGTGTATCTCGACTAACACATCGTTCAATGAGATCATAATTGTGGACATGCCAACCGAAAATTCTCGTCGAAATTTTCTTTTTCGCTCGTTCAATGGCATTGGCGGCATGGCACTAGGTGGCATGCTGGCCGATGATTTAATGGCAGCTATTAATGGGTCAGCCGATCCATTAGCGGTTCGCCAGCCCCATTTAAGACGCAAAGCAAAACATTGTATTTTCTTGTTCATGCAGGGAGGGGTCAGCCAGGTCGACTCTTTTGAATACAAACCCATGCTGCGCAAACTGCACGGCAAGCCAATTACGAATGTTCCAAACTTGTCAGGTGAACTGCAAGGAAGGCTGACTTTTCCGCACGTCTGTGTTGGAAGTGCATTTGACTTTCAACAACACGGCCAATCCCGACGATATATCTCTGAATTGTTCCCGCATCTGGCCGGCCACGTTGACGACCTCGCATTCATCCACGGCATCAAAACAGATAACCAAAACCACGGTCCCTCAACGCTGCACGTCACCACGGGCAGCATATTCCCAGGTCACCCGTCCGTTGGTTCTTGGATTCAGTATGGCCTGGGCAGTCCCAACCGAAATATGCCCGGCTATTGCGTCATCCAAGATCCTCGTGGCGCTCCGGTAAACGGCGCTGCCGTCTGGGGAAATGGCTACCTGCCGGCGGCCTATCAAGGAACGCTGTTGCGCGCCCGCGGCACGCCAATTCTTAATCTGGATCGCCCTGCTGGTCTGAGTCCAGCCCAGCAACGCCACGAATTCGACACGTTGCGGTATTTGAATGAGCGTCATTTGGAGCACCGTCAAGCGGCATCTGAACTGGAAGCGCGTATAGATGCCTACGAACTCGCTTTTCGCATGCAGACCGAAGCCCCTGAACTTGTCGATATTTCTGACGAAACGGAGTCCACTCAGCAATTATATGGCCTCAATCAACCCGATACGGCAGGTTTTGGTCGGCAATGTCTCTTGGCCCGTCGTCTTGTCGAATCCGGTGTTCGTTTTACGATGTTAGTTCACGGCGTCCAAATTGGAAAAAACAGTTGGGATGACCACGGCAATGTCAAAGACGGCATGTTGAGACACAGCCGTGAAGTCGACCAACCGGTCGCGGGGCTGTTGACCGATCTCAAGCAACGAGGACTTCTTGAGCAAACACTCGTTGTTTGGGCATCAGAAATGGGGCGCACGCCCTTTGTCAACGGCGGCATGACACCTAACCCGGGGCGCGACCACAACGGCTGGGCACTTTGCATGTGGATGGCAGGTGGAGACGTTAAAGGGGGTACAACTGCCGGGGCCACAGACGACTTCAGTCTGCGCGCAGCAGAAGAACCGATTCCTATTCGAAATGTACATGCTACGGTTCTTAATTTAATGGGATTGGATGACAATCGGCTCCGATTTCTCCATGCCGGACGGGAGCGTCAATTGACCGACATCGGCGGCCGTGTGTTAGAAGAAATCCTCTAGTGGTCGACAGTTTTTTTGCTGGCAGGCAGTACAGCTTGACACCAGAAGGTGAAAACTACAAGCTAGTTTTTGTCACCTGGCAGGGCCAGCATTCTCCCTGGGGTTCTCAAATCCCCACGGATCATCGCAAAGATATCCGCAAGTGCCTGTGGCTTAGACTGGCAACTGGTTGAACTTCAGTCACCACTGGGAAAAAATCGATCAACCGTATCGTAAAATTGCCCGGCACTGGTAACGTGCGCTACATGGGTGCGAAAAGCGCGGGCTCCAGGGCGCCCTTGTGCATAACAACAAGCATACTTCCGCATCAGCATGACACCTTTCTCCTCGCCAAAGCGTTCCACCACTCTACCGAAATGAAGCAACATACATTTTTGTTGCTCCCGCATGGTAGGGTCTTCCATGACAGGTTCGCCCCGTATTGCCTGAAATATCTGACGAAATAACCACGGCCTGCCCAACGACGCGCGGGCAATCATTACACCGTCAACCCCGTAGTTTCGAAACACATGAAGTGCTTTTTCAGCAGAGTCAAGATCACCATTGCCAATCAACGGAATGTTCCGCAGATGCGATTTGATCTCAGCAATGGTGTCCCAGTCGGCGTTGCCTTTGAAATATTGCTGCGCGGTCCGTCCGTGCACTGTCAAGGCAGCCGCACCCGCTTCTTCAACAGCCCTGGCAACTTCAAATGCCGTGATCTGATCGGGACTGCACCCAAGGCGTATTTTTGCAGTCACTGGTGTCGGGCTGCAGGCCTGCACCACCCGTGCCACAATTTTTCCGACTCGCTCCGGATTACGCAGCAGATAGGAACCACTGTGGGCTTTTTCACTGACTTGTTTAACAGGACAGCCAAAATTTAGGTCAACGACACTGACTTTGTAGTCATTGACAAGCAACAACGCCACTCGGGCAAGTGTCTCGGGATCGTTATCCCATATCTGCACCGCCAAGGGTCTAGGTTCATCCCGCACGCCCCACAATCTGTCTGGCATTCGGTTGAGTTCTTCTTCAAGCCAGGCAAATCCTCGAGCGCTGATGAACTCGGTTGCTTGCAACCCAACTCCACCGTAATCACGAACCATTTGACGATAGGCATAATTGGTAAAGCCTGCCATGGGAGCCTGCAGTACGGGCGGGTCAACCCTTACGTTTCCAATATCGATCGCTGGCGCGATTGGCAGCTCGACCGTAGTGTCCGAATGGATCACAGTACTCATTTCTATCCTAGTGGTACGGTTCCCGTCGTTCAACAAAACCTGTCCAGCCCTCTGCAGCCAATGTCAGCGATTTTGTGGTAGGACCACCCATCACGACACGGGGAATAACTACCCAAGTTTACACATTCTGCACAGGCGACGGTAACCCAAACCCAACATCTCGTCTCCAAAACGGCTTCACATCTTCCCGCAGTCGGTCCGTCGGTCTATAGTCGCATCAGGGGGGATTTCCTATGAGTCGCTTGATAACGAAAGCTGGTCAACTGGATTCGCAGCGTCTGAAAGTGCTGTTGCTTGGCTTGGGCGAACGTCCACACGTGCTTGCCGAAGCCAAACGGCTCACCGTTCACATTGAAAAACATGCCGATATTGTTCTGTCCGACTTCGACTGCTGTCAGGATCTTTCATCAGTCAACGCTGATTTGGCCATCGTGCTCGGAGGTGACGGATCAATTCTGCGCTCAGCAAATCAAATGGGACACGCGCAAATTCCTGTCCTTGGTGTCAACCTGGGAAAGCTCGGGTTTTTAGCCGACCTTACCTCTGAAGAATTAATTCAATTTCTACCCGAAGTCTGCGCTGGCAAGTGCCGGGTCATCCAACACTTGATGTTTGATTGCAGTGTTATCCGTGACGGACAAGTGTTACACCAACAGCTCGGGTTAAACGAAACGGCCATTTTAAACGGACCCCCGTTTGGAATGCTGGATGTGGATCTTTACGTTGACGCAGAATTGGCAACGACCTATAGTTGCGACGGCCTGATTGTAAGCACCCCGGTGGGTTCGACGGCACACAGCCTTTCAGCGGGGGGCCCAATCCTGAGAAAAAACCTACAGGCCTTTGTTATTTTACCCATCAATCCACATGCATTGACCGTCCGACCGGTCGTGGACACTGCGGATCGAACTTATGAAATGGTCGTCCAGCAACCAGACGAAACATCCGTGGTCGTCGACGGACGTGTTATCTGTCAATTGGCAAGCAATGATCGAGTCCGGGTTGTCAGGTCGAAAGCACAGTTTCAATTGGTTGAAGTCTCTGGGCACGGCTACTACCGGACGCTTCGTGAAAAACTCCAATGGAGTGGTTCTACACGTCAACGATAACGAGTCACATCTGGGTCGAACCTGTTACTAGTCGCAAGGAAGCCAAGTGATGTATTCGACATGTCGTACCGAAAAACTCCTGCTGTTAATCACTGGACTATGGCTGCTTCTTGCCATGCGTTCCTACGCTGAGACACCAACTGGTCAAAATGGACCGGTGTCTGGCAGCGCCAACGCCAACACCCCACAGGAGCCTGCCGAACAGGATGATGGACCGCAGACGAATCCGTCGCCAGAAAAAACAAGTTCCGACTCGAAAATTCAACCCGCCAAGCAGAAACTTGTCGACAAAAAGAATGGCAATAATGTTGGGGAAAACGAGTTAGAACGAGCGATCGAAAAAGCCACCGTCAAAAAGTATGATCTTCGTTATCATTTCCAAAAAGGCGAGGACATTCGCTGGAAAGTAGTCCATTTAGTCACGGTGGAAACGCGAATTCAGGGAACAACACAAACGGCTAAAACGCGAAGTCTTTCGACAAAACACTGGAAGATCGTATCGGTAAAGGATGACGGAGCTGCCACACTCGGCCACATGGTCGACGATGTGAATATGTGGCAACAGGTAAGTGGACGAAAGGAAATCAAATACGACAGTACTAAAGACACCACCCCACCAGCCGCCTATGCCAAGGCAGCCGAATCGGTAGGTATCGTTCTATCAACCATTACAATCAACCCTTATGGGAAGGTGCTTGATCGTGTTGACTCAAAGAAGCACCCTGGGTTTGGAGGGGGACAAATCACATTTCCCCTGCCAGGTAAAAGCATTGCCGAAGGAGAAAAGTGGTCGCACCGTTATGAAATTCCAGTGCGCTTAAGCAACGGTCGCTCAAAACGACTCCAAACACGACAATTGTATCAACTGGAAAGTGTGATTCGTGGAATTGCAACCATCAGCATGAAAACTCAGGTGTTGACACCGATTGACGATCCGAAGCTCAAGGTTCAGCTCGTCCAGCGATTATCGGAAGGAACGGTTAAATTTGATCTGGAACAGGGACGCATCATCTCACAGAAGTTTAATTTCGACGAAACGGTACTTGCTTTCAACGGTG
>Ga0310342_100000593_pt1 | contig 20855 bp, 14 predicted proteins | sample S15DNA20500_MG_FD_206155 | JGI IMG/M metagenome (GOLD analysis project Ga0310342, IMG submission 206155) | Marine microbial communities from station ALOHA, North Pacific Subtropical Gyre - S1503-DNA-20-500_MG | ecosystem: Environmental > Aquatic > Marine > Oceanic | place: Pacific Ocean: North...
ATCGACTTGCCCGCGTCCTCCTCCATGTGGATGCGTGTCAAACCGATGCGCCGCGGCTCGGCGCCTTCGCCTTCGCCCACGAGCACGTCGATCCAGCCCCCGGTCGCCACGGGGTCCTCGTACTGCGAAATCTGGTAGCCCTTGGGCAGGTCGGGATAGAAATAGTTCTTGCGCGCGAAGACCGAGTGCTCGTGCACGGTGCAATGCGTCGCGAGTCCGGCGCGAATGGCCAGCTCGACGGCGTGACCGTTGAGCACCGGCAAAACTCCGGGAAGCCCCAGACAGATCGGATGCACGCTGTGGTTCGGCTCCAGCCCGTACAAGACGGGCGCCGGGCTGAACAGCTTCGAGACCGTCCGCAGCTGGCAGTGCACCTCGAGCCCGATCACGACCTCGTAGCCGTCCGGATCCCCGCGCCCCGCGGCCCTCGCTTCCGCCCGGTGCGCGCTCACACCGACTCCGGCGGGCGGTGAGTGTGAAAGTCCGTTCGCCGCTGGTAGGCGTCGGCGATCCGGAGCAGCCGGCCCTCTTCGAGGGGCGGCCCCAGGACCTGGAGACCGACGGGAAGGCCGTCGGAGAAGCCGCAGGGCAGAGAGACTCCCGGAACACCCGCCAGATTCGCGGACACGGTGAAGATGTCGGAGAGATACATCCGCAGCGGATCCTCGGTGCGCGACCCGAGAGCGAACGCCACCTCGGGGCTCGTCGGCATCACGAGGGCGTCGCAGGACCGGAAAGCCTCCTCGAAATCACGGCGCAGCAGCGTGCGCACCTGCTGGGCCTTGCGGTAGTAGGCGTCGTAGTAACCCGCCGACAGCACGTAGGTCCCGAGCAGGATGCGGCGCTTCACCTCGCCGCCGAAGCCCTCGGAGCGGGTGCGCACGTACATGTCGGTGAGACCGCCCGCGGTCTCGGCGCGCCGGCCGTAGCGGACACCGTCGTAGCGGGCCAGGTTGCTCGAAGCTTCGGCCGTGGCGATCAGGTAGTAGGTCGCCACGGCTGTGTGGGCGTGGGGCAACGACACCTCGCGCACCTTCGCTCCGGCCCGCTCGAGTTCCGCGACCGCGTCGTTCACCCGCGCCAGCACGCCCGGGTCGATTCCGTCGTCTGCGGCGTACTCGCGGGGCAGGCCCAACGTGAGACCCGAAATATCACCGTCCAGCGCTTCCGCCCAGGCGGGAACCGGCTCGGGTACCGAAGTCGAGTCGCGGGGATCGTGTCCCGAGACGGCCTCGAGCAGCAGCGCGACCTCGGCGGCGCTGCGCGCAAAGGCACCGATCTGGTCGAGCGACGACGCAAAGGCGACGAGGCCCCAGCGCGAGACGCGGCCATAGGTAGGCTTCATCCCCACGACGCCGCAGAAGCACGCGGGTTGACGGATCGAGCCACCCGTATCGCTGCCGAACGCGGCGGGCACGATTCCGGCCGCCACCGCCGCCGCAGAGCCACCCGACGAGCCACCCGCCGCCCGCGCCGGGTCCCACGGATTGTGGCTCGGCCCCGCGACGGAGTGCTCCGTGGAGGAGCCCATGGCGAACTCGTCCATGTTGGTGCGCCCGACCACCACCGCGCCCGCAGCCTCGAGCTTCTCGACGAGGGTCGAGGAGTAGGGCGAGACGAAGCCCTCGAGAATGCGAGAGGCGCAGGTCGTCGGCTCGCCCTGCATCACCATGTTGTCCTTGATCGCGACCGGGATGCCGTCGAGGGGCGAGCGCACCTCGCCTCGGGCCCGCCGCTCGTCGGACCGCGCGGCATCGGCGCGAGCGCCCTCCGCGCGCAGGCCGAGGAAGGCGTTGAGCCGCGTGTCCAGCGCATCGGCGCGCGCCAGCGAGCGGTCCACCAGCTGCACGGCGGAGACCGCGCCGGTGTCGAGCGCTGCGCGAAGCTCCGCGATCGCACCGAGCGGCTCAGTCACCCCTCCTCCTCGCCCTCGATCACCTTGGGCACCACGAACGCCGTACCCGCGAGTTCGGGAGCGTTGGCAACCGCCAACTCCGGGTCGATCGACATTACCCCCCGGTCGTCTCGCATCGGCGTCGCGAGCGGCAGCACGTGCCTCGTCGGCTCGACACCCTCGGTATCGACCGATTCCAGGAGCTCGACGTAGCCGAGGATCGCTTCGAGTTCCGCCGCCGCCCGGTCGGCCTCGGCGTCGGTCAGCGCGAGCCGCGCCAGGGCGGCGATCCGCTCCACCTCCTCCCGGCTGACATCCGCCATCGCGCCAGAAGCTAGCAGCCCCGAACCTGCGCTAGCCTTCGGCGCCTTCCATGACCAACCTATCCGAGCTTTTCCATGCGCTAGACGAGCCGATCCGGCAGAGCGTCACCGAGCTGGGCTGGATCTCTCCGACTCCCGTCCAGGAGAAGGTCCTGCCCGCGATGCGAACGGGTCGCGACCTGATCGTCCAGGCGCACACGGGCAGCGGCAAGACGGGTGCTTTCGGCATCCCGATCGCCGAAGCCCTCGACCCCGAGGCGAACTACTGCCAGGCACTGGTACTGGTACCGACCCGGGAACTCGCCAACCAGGTCGCGCAAGAGACAGCGATCCTCGCCAAGCACAAGGGCCTGCGCTGTCTCGCGGTTTACGGGGGCGTGGGCTACCAGCACCAGATCGACGCCTTCGAAGCCGGCGCCCACCTCGTCGTGGGTACACCGGGTCGAATCCTCGACCACCTGGGCTCGGGACGCTTCGACCTCGGAGGCCTTCGCATCCTCATCTTCGACGAGGCCGACGAGATGCTCTCCCTCGGCTTCTGGCCGGACATGCGCGAAATCCAACGGTACGTCCCCAAGAAGCGACAGTCGTGTCTCTTCTCGGCGACGATCCCCGAGCGCGTCCGCTCGCTCGCCCGAACCTTCCTCGACGACCCGGAGTACGTCTCCCTGTCCGAGGGGCAGCTGGCCCCTCAGCAGATCGAGCACTACTACGTGGTGACCACTGCGCAGGAGAAGGAAACGACGCTCGTCCGCATCCTGGAGCACGACGAGCCGGACAGCGCGATCATCTTCTGCAACACGAAGTCTGATGTGCGCTACGTGACGGCCTTCTTGCAGCGCCGCGGCTTCGACGCGGACCAGATCTCGGGCGATCTCACCCAGGCGGCCCGCGAGGAGGCCATGGGTCGCATCAAGGCCGGCAACTTGCGCTTCCTCATCGCCACCGACGTCGCCGCCCGCGGCATCGACATCAGCGACCTCTCCCACGTCATCAGCTACGCGGCGCCCGAGTCACCCGAGGTATACGTGCACCGCACCGGACGCACGGGGCGAGCGGGCAAGGCCGGCGTCGCCATCTCGCTCGTCTCGGGGCTCGACATCGGGAATTTTCGCTACCTCCAGCAGGTGAACCGCATCGTGATCGCCGAGCGCGAGGTCCCGAAGGAAGCGGCGCTCCGCGAGCGGCTGCGCGAGCGACTGATGGTGAAGATCGAGCAGGAAGTCCGGGCGCTGCCGGAAAAGGAGCAGCGCTTCCTGGTGCAACGCTTCGTCCCGATCGTCGAGGAACTCGCCGCAACCGAGGATGGGCGGGGCGATCTGGCCGCCATCTGCGCGGCCTACATGCGGGAACACAAGCCCGAAGTGCGGGTGACCGAGACACCGCCAAGCGAACGCTCCGATCCGGAAGCGCGGCCGAGCCCGCGCAGCGAAAACGAACGCCCGCGCCAGCGGCGGCGTGGACGCAAGCGGGGGGGCGCGGGCCCTCGCTCGTGAAAATCGCGGTCTTCTGCGGGTCGAGCAGGCACTGCGATCCCCGCTTCCTCGAACCCGCGCGCGAGCTCGGTGCCGAAATTGCACGCCGCGGTCACGTCCTGGTGTACGGCGGCGGCCGCACCGGGCTGATGGGCGCCGTGGCCGACGCAGCACTCGCCGAGAATGGCAGGGTGGAAGGCGTGATCCTGCGCAAGTTCATCGTCGACGACGTGCACCACCTCGCTCTCGACGAGCTCCACGCGGTCGACGAAATGCGCGCGCGCAAGGCTGCGATGGACGCCCGGGCGCAGGCCTTCATCGCGCTGCCGGGCGGCTACGGAACACTCGAGGAGCTCACCGAGATCCTCTCCTTCCGCAAGCTCGGACTGCACCACCGTATGCTGGTGCTGCTCGACACGGACGGCTTCTACGACGGCCTGACGGCACAGATCGAACGCGCCGTCGCGGAGCACTTCGACTCGGCGAAAAGTCTGGACTACTTCCGCGTGGCGTGTGAAGCGCGCAGCGCCGTGGATCTCTGCGAGGCATCGATCAGGGACTGAAGACCTGCCCGCCGACGTGAAGTCGGCGGGCCCCGGCATCCACCGCTGCGCCGCCGAGCGCCCGCGCCAGACCCGCGGCATCGGGAGGGACGTCGTCCAGGGCTTTTTCGAGCGCCGCGGAGTCTCCCGCGCGCACGATGCGTCCGACGCCGGGGAGCACGCGCCGCGCGGCACCGAAGGCAACCCCGGCCACGTCGCCGTCCGCGTGGGCGAGCAGCAGTGCGCCGCCGCCGCCCCCCGGCCGCTCGCAGCACCACTCCAGCGCCGGCCCCACGGCCTCGAAGCGTTCGAGGCAGTCCTGGGCGAGAAGCCACGCCGGCGCGGCGCAGCGTTCGCCGGCGGCCGGTCCGGCCACCGCCGCGACGGCGAGGCCACGTTCGTTCACGCCGACGAGAGCGGCGGGAAGCCAGGGGCGCGTGACCTCGACGGATGCGAACAAGCCCTCGGGCCGGCTGCGGCGCACCACCAGGGGCGCCCCGAGTGCACGGCCGAGCCTCACCGGGGGACCCTCGAGCGCGGCGGCGTCGGCCTCGGCCTCTCCCGCGTCCGGCACCCGAGGCGCGAGCCAACTCGCCGGCACGCCGGCGGCGGGCCCCAGACCGGCGAGGCGGTCGGCCTGGTGCGGGAAGTGACGCCACAGGTCCCGGAAGCAGCGCGCCTCCGGCTCCCGGGGCCAGCCGGCGCGCGACCGAAAACGCTCCCAGGCGGTCCCGGCGGCGAAACGACGCACCACGGCCTTCCGGCAGGCGCGACCCTGGTCCCGCCCCAGGTCCCGCGGCGCTCCCTCGCACTCGACGACGCTGTTCAATCGCCGTCGCGCCTCGCCAGCGGGAGCATCTCGTTGAGCGAACCGAGGCGGTAGCCCTCCAGGTCGAGGGAAACGAAGCGGAAGCCGAGCGGCTTCACCGCCGCGACGATACGCGCCGCCATCGCGGGCTCGAGTGCACGCCTCAGCTCGTCGGGTGCGATCTCCACCCGTGCGAGCGGCCCGTGGTGACGCAGCCGGACCTGCTCGAAGCCGAGTGCGCGTAGTCGCTCCTCGCCCTCATCGACCTGACGCAGCCGGTCGGGTGTCACCTCGGTGCCGTACGGCAGCCGCGACGACAGGCACGCGGACGCCGGAACGTCCGCGCAGGGAAGCCCCGCGAACCGAGCCAGCGTGCGGATCTCCGCCTTCGAGAGGTCTGCATCCAGGAAGGGCGACAGGACACCGTGCTCGCTGGCGGCGCGGTGACCCGGACGGAAATCTCCCGTGTCCTCCGTATTGATACCGTAGGCCACGGCGTCAAAGCCGAGTTCGTCGCGAAGTTCGCCGAGCACCTCGAAGAGCTCGGTCTTGCAGTGGTAGCAACGACTCGCGTCGTTGCGCCGGTAGGCTGACCGCTCCATCTCCAGCGTGGAGACGAAACGGTGAGGCAGGTCGAAGTCGGCGACGATGCGCTCCGCCATGGCGCGATGGCTGCGCGGGTAGGACGGCGATTCGGCGGTCACGGCCAGGCTGTCCTCCCCCAGGGCACGGTGAGCCGAGAAGGCGAGATAGCTCGAGTCGACGCCTCCGGAAAAGGCCACCACCACCCGGCCGGCCGACCGCAACGCTTCGTCGAGCACTGCGTGTTTTCGCTGGAGTTCCGAGGACATGGGGGGCACGAGACCAAGGTACGGAGGGGGCCTTGCCGGGTCAACCAGGGTATCCTCGCGGTGCCGCGGGAGGAGGGATGACCAAGATTCGCCTCGGGCTGCTGTTCGGGGGGCGCTCCGTCGAGCACGAGGTCTCGATCGCGTCGGCGACGGCGATCCACAAGGCGCTCGATCCCTCACGCTACGACGTGACGCTGCTCGGCGTGGACCGCGACGGGCACTGGCACCGCGGCAGCCCGGAGCTTCCGCCCGCGTCGTCGCTCGAAGGGGAGGTCGTGAATCTCCCCGTGGCGGCCGGCGAACGCGGACTGGTCCGCTGGGAACAGGGCAGAGTCGAGCCGGCCGGGCAGCTCGACGTGATCTTCCCCATCCTGCACGGCCGGGGCGGCGAAGACGGCTCGCTCCAAGGCCTGCTCGAGCTGGCCGGCGTTCCCTACGTGGGCTCTGGCGTGCTCGGCTCGGCGCTCCAGATGGACAAGGAGGCCTCGAAGCGGTTGTTCGCCGCCGCGGGGCTGCCCGTACTCGACTGGATGCTCCTGCGCGCCCGCGAACTCGAGCGCGACGCAGACGCGGCTGCGGAGCGTGCGCTCCGGGCAGTGGGCCTGCCGCTATTCGTGAAGCCCGCCAACCAGGGCTCCTCGGTCGGCATCCACAAGGTGACGCACCCCGAGGAACTGCTTCCCGCCCTCCGCGACGCCGCACACTACGACGTGAAGGTTCTGTGCGAACGAGCGGTCGAAGCCCGCGAGATCGAGGTCGCCCTGCTCGGGAGCGACCCGATCGAAGCTTCCGTCCCGGGCGAGATCTGTAGCCAGCGCGAGTTCTACGACTACGAGGCCAAGTATGTCGACGAAGACACGGAACTGCTGGTGCCCGCTCCGCTCGACCCGGATCAGACCGCACGCGTTCGCGACCTCGCGGTGCGCGCGATGGCCGCACTCGAGGGCGCCGGCCTCGGCCGCGCCGACTTCCTTCTCGAGCGCTCGACGGGCAAATTCTGGTTGAACGAGATGAACAGCCTGCCTGGCTTCACCGAGGTGTCGATGTTCCCCCGCCTCTGGGAGGCGAGCGGCCTGCCTTTCCCCACCCTGCTCGACCGCCTGGTCGAGCTCGCCCTGGAACGACACCGCGAAAGCGAGGCCCTGGAAACCCTGTACCGGCGCAGCTGAGGGACTTGGAGCAGCGGCGCGGAGGGCGGCTGCTAGCGCGGAACGGCGTAGCCCAGGGCGCGTAGCTGGTTGAGACGCATCTCGTCGAGTTCGACTTCGCGGGCCTCGACGCCCCAGGCGTTCTGGGGCGACTCGTATTTCTCGCGGACGATATCGAGGAGCCGGTCGGCATCCGGATCACCGGGCTCGAAGAGATCGTTCAGTTCGCCGGGGTCTGCCTCCGTGTCGAACAGCCGCATCTCCGGCGGATCCGCCATCGGCCACCACATGAGCTTCTTTCCGGCATCCGACACCGCCAGGATCGGCACCTTCCTGTCGCGCCAGCCCCAGCCCCGGTCGAGGTAGGCGAACTGCGGCCTCTGCCACGCCCCCTCGGAAGCCGTTACACCCGCGCGCTCGAGGATCAAGGGCACGAGCGAACGCCCGTCCGGCTTCGTGAGTGGGGGAAGCCCCATCAGGTCGAGGATGGTGGGCCACATGTCGATGTTCGACACCGGTTCGTCTATGACGATGCCCGGGTCGAGCTGGAAGGGCAGTGAAATGATCCAGGGGACTTTTACGACCTCGGAGTAGAGATGTCGCGCGTGCCCCTCGGACCCGTGCTCGAGAAAGGCCTCTCCGTGGTCCGAAGCAATCACGATGATGGTGTCTTGCAACTGGCCGATCCCATCGAGCCGCTCGTAAAGGTGGCCGATCACCTGGTCGGTCCAGTGGATGGACATGTCGTAGTAATCCGAATAACCGCTGCCGAAGTCGGGCGTGCCGTCCGCGAACGTGTACTGGTGGAGATCCATCAAGTGCAGGTAGAGGAAGAAGCGTTCCTGACCGAAGGCGTTCAGGAAGTCCGACGCCGCGTCCAGGCTGTCCTCGTCCGATCCCTCGAGCCTCCCCCCCGCCGGATGCCGGGACTGGGCCTCCTTGCGGGCCATGCCCGGACGGGGCCGCAGGTAGAACTCGAAACCCTGGTCGAAGCCGAAGTTGGGAGCGACCCAGCCATTGCGGAAGACGCCGGCCGTGCGGAATCCGGCGTCTCGCAGGATCTCGGCGGGCATCAGGACTTCGGGGGGCAGCGCGTCTTCGAAGCGCAAGATCCCGTTGTTGAGCGGCAGCGTCCCCGTCCAGAGCGATGCCATCGAGGTCTTGGTCCAGCTCGACTGCGCCAGGACGTCGCGAAAGAGGATCCCGTGTCGCGCGAGAGCGTCCAGGTTCGCGGATGTCGGCCGCTCGTAGCCGTAAGCACCGACGCGGTCGGCCCGCAGGGTATCGATCAGGATGAAGACGAGGTTCAGATCGTCTCGGTTCGGAAGTTCCCTGATCTCTGCGGCCTCGCCCACCTTTTTGGAAGGGAGGCGCACCTCGAACTGGGTGGCGGCTGCGACGAGGATCAGGAGTCCGGCTGCCACGAAATAGGTGATCGGCGAGTCGAGCAGGCCACGAAACATTCGATCGGACAACACCTCCGTACCCGGTGGATCCTAACGCGGGGTAGGGGCTGCGTCGCCCAGCGCAGACTCGGTAGCCGCCACGCAGCGGCTCCGCCACACCGGCAGACTGGACCCGGGGACCCCACTGCGGCGGGAGCGGCGTCCGGACCGAAGGCATCGCGGGGCGCGGCCGAAGCGGTCCCAACGAAGGGAACTCCGCGGCGGGCGAAGGTGTCGAGATTCGGTACGTGAGCGCCCCGATCAGCGTGCCCCCCCCGGCGGCCCTCCCCCTGGGAATCGGTGGCAACGGTCGCGGTCCGGTCGGTTGCCGGGGACGGGCTGACGCAGCAGCTGGAGCGCGGAATAGGGGCGAAAAGGGGGTATGCGATGCCCCCCGGAGGGTCCGCCGCGAGCGTAGACGCCGGAAGGCCGGCGCGTATACTCGTGGTTTTCCGAATTCTCAGGAGGTAGTCGTTCCCCATGACCGCGCCCAATCGCTCTCGCCTCACGGTCGGCTGCGCCTTGGCGCTCGGTCTCGTCCTCTCGGGCTGCGGCGGCGATATCGACGCGCGCATGGCTGAAGTGCGCGCTCTCCAGGACGTGGGCCAGTACGAGGCCTCGATCGACGAACTCCGCCAGGTTCTCGCCATCGAGCCCGACTTCCCGGAGGCCACCTACCGGCTGGGAGTGGCCCTGGTGCAGATCGGCGAGCCGAGCCGTGCCGTATGGGCCCTCGAGAAGGCGGCGGAGAGCAAGGAGTACGCGATCCGGGCGGCCCTGCTCCTCGCCTCGGCCCACTTCAGCCAGCACAACTTCGAGGCCAGCATTCGCGCTGCGGACCGGGCGTTCGAGATCGACCCGAATCTGCACGCCGCGCTGCGCATTCGCTTGAAGGCCAATGTGGGAGCCGCCCGGTTCGAGGAGGCCCTCTCGGACGCGAATCGCCTGCTCGAAATCTACCCGGACGACTACGGGATCCAGGCCATGCACGCGAGTGTGCTGACAGACGTGGGCCAGATCGACGAAGCTCGCGTCGCCCACGATCGCATCAAGGAGACCGCGCTCGCGGGCAGCGATCCGTCGATTGCACACCGAGGCTGCATCGCTCCGGCGGTCTTCGCGAGAGATCAGCTCCAGGATGACACGCTGGCGGCGGAACTCTACGACGATTGCACCGAGCGATTCCCCAGCGAGGCCTTCGTGATCCGGGAGGCAGTGCGCTTCTACGACACCAGCGGCGATCCGGAAAAGGCGACGAAGCTCGTCCGCCGCGCCGTCGAAGAGGCTCCGGAAAACCTCTCCCTGCGCTCCCAGCTGGGGACCCGCCTGCGCAACCGCGGCAACTTCGACGAGGCTGAGCAGGTGTTCCGCGACGCGGCCGAGAGCTTCCAGTCCGCCGGGGCCTGGAACATGCTCACCAATTTCTACCGGCTCCAGAAGCAATCGAAAGATGCCCTCACCGCGATCGAGAAGGTCACGGAACTCTCGGGTGGAGGCTCCGACCAGCTGCGTTTCGTTCAGGCCGACATCCTGATCGACCTCGGCGATTACGACCGCGCCGAGGAAATCGCTGCGTCCCTCGAGGAGCCCACGTACGCCCGGCTGCTGCGCGGCCGGATCGCCCTGGAGCAGGGCGACGCGAAAACCGCCCTCGGTCACTTCGACAAGGGAATCCGATCGTGGCCGAACAACGCCGGCGCGCGCTACCTGGCCGGGCGGGCGGCCTTGGAACTTGGCGATACGACCCGCGCGGTGTCCGAGCTTCGGGAGGCGATGCGCGTCGACAACGCTTCGACGCCCGCAGCCGAGCTATTGGCGCGGGTGCACTTCGACATGGGGAAGTACGCCGAGGCGCTCCGCATCGCTCGCATAGCCCAGCGCCGCCGCGACGCGAACGTCCCGGCTGTCCTCACCATCGTCGTCCGCTCGTTCGTAGCGCTCGGCCAGCACGACGACGCCCGGAATGTGATCGAGATTCTCCTCGCGCGTCCCGACACGCGCCTGCGCGGCGCGGAGGAGCTCGCATCCGTCGAACTTTCCGCCGAGGGTCCTTCGGCGGCGGTGGCCGCGATCGAGACCAGCGGATTCGACCTGTCCGTGCCAGAGAACAACTCCCTGCTGCGCTCGTGGGTCGACGCGATGCTCGCGGCCGGGCGCAGCCGCGCGGCGCTACGACGACTCGACCGAATCGTCGCTGCCCATCCGGACCAGCCCGCCAACACCGAGCTGCGCGGGCTGATCCTGATGAAGCTCGGCCGTGACGACGAGGCGGCCGTCGCCCTCGAGAAATCGATCGCCCTGGAGCCCGAGTACGCACCGGGCCATGCGGGCCTGGCCAACCTGTCGGCGCGCAGGAACGACCTCGCGAAGGCAATCGAACGCTACGACAAGGCCTCCAATCTGGCGCCCCACGTCAGTCCCTACGCCTACTCTGCGGCACAGCTGTCCCTCGCCTCCGGTGACTCCGGCGGCGCCGAAACCCGGCTTCGCGAGGTGGTGCGCCGCTTCCCGAACCACGCCGGTGCGCGCAACGACCTGTCCTGGCTGCTGGCCGAGAAGGGCGAAGAGCTCGACACGGCGCTCGCCCTCGCGGAGGAGGCCCAGCGCCTCGATCCGTCGCCGGAGATTCTAGACACCCTCGGCTGGGTGCGATTCCGGCGCGGCGAGTACGCGGCTGCCGTAGCCGCGCTCGAGCAGGCGGTCGAGGCGCGCGAAGACTCGCCGTCCATGCGCTACCGCCTGGGCGTTGCGCTCAGCCGCAACGGCGACGCGGACCGCGCGCGCAAAGAACTCCGGGCAGCGGTCGACACCGGGAACTTCCCCGAATCCAACGACGCGCGGGCCGAACTCGCCCAACTCGAGCCCTAGGAACAGCCTACACTCGCCTTGGGTCCCCAACTCCTCCAGAAGCGATGGTTCGCGGTCACCGCGCTGATCGCGCTGGCCTGCACGGAACCCGCCGAGCGGTCCACCGAGCACTTCGAGCGGGGCCAGGAAGCGCTCGAACAGGGCGACGTGAGGGCGGCGCTCCTGGAATTCCAGAGCGCGCTCACGTACCGGCCGGGAGACGCGGCGCTCTACGAAAAGATCGGCGACACGCTCTCCGATCACCAACAGTCGTATGACGAATCACTGAAGTACTACCAGGAGGCAAGGCGCCTCGACCCGAATCGCGTCCACGCGCAAATGCGCGCAGCCCGGCTCATCGCGCTCAACAACCTGCCGCGGGCGCGAGCCCTCGTGGACAACGCGCGGCTGAAGCACCCCCGCGAGCCGATCGTCCATCGCGCCATTGCGCACGTGAGAATCCTCGAGGGTGAACTCGACCAGGCTCTCTTTGCGGCGCGGCGCGCCATCGACCTCGACAAAACCTCTCCCGAGAACTGGGCGCAGCTCGGAGCCGTGCACATGGCAAAGATCAGCGCGCGCAGAAAGCGGGGCGAGCGTCCCTCGGCCCTGCTGTTCTCGCTCGCCCTCGGCGCCTTCGACATGGTCAACGAGACGAATGGCGGCGAATACCCGGTGGCCTTTCTGGAAAGGGGTCGCGTCTACTGGTTCGCCGGCCAGCGAGAGCAAGCCAAGCAGGAGTTCTCGAAGGCGGTGGATATGGCCCTGGGCCAGGGTCCCCCGGTGGAACTCCGGTTCGTATTCCGGACAGCATTCGAATTCGCGATGCGCACGGGGGAGCAGGCGTTCCTGCGTTCCATGCTCCGCCTCGCGGTGACCGAGTTCCCCGACGATTTCGGGACGTGGGAAGCGCTCGGCAACGCGTACGACACCTTTCCAGGGCACAGCGGCGAGGAGATCTTCATCGAACTGCTCGGCACACACCCCGACGATCCGCGGGCCCATATTCTCTACGCCAGGTGGCTCGCTCGCCAGGGCCGCACCAATGACGCGCAAGCACACCTCGAGCGCACGCGAGCCGACGGAATCGACAATCCGGGGCTCAGCGAAGGACTCGTGCGCCTCGAACTGCAGAGCGGCGACCTGGCGAGCGCGCGAGCCACCTGGGTCGAGCTGGATGAGAAAGCGCCCGATGCACTCGCGACACAAGTCGCCGGGGCGCGTATCGCGCTGGCCGAGGGTCGGATCGAAAACGCCATCGATACGCTCGAGGCCCTCGAAGTGACTGAATACAGGCACGATCTCCTGCACCTACTCGCCCTGGCGCATCACGAGCAGGGGAACCTCGCGGCCGCGAAACGCACCACCGAGCGCGCCCTGACGCTCGGACCTCCATCCGAAATCCCGCTGCAACAGCTGAGTGCCCGGATCGCCGTCGATCAGCAAGACTGGGAGCGCGCCCTCTCAACCTTCGAAACCCTCCAGGAACTCGGCTTCCGGCTCCCCGCGCAAGAGCGCGCGAACTACGCGAAGGCCCTCTACCGCCACGACCGCGCCCCGCAGGGCCGAGCGCTGCTCGAACCCATGCTGAAGAAACGTCCACCGCCGGCCGGGGCCGCGCTGGTCTTTGCCGAGTTCGAAGGAGCGGACCAGCCGGTACGCGCCTACGAGCTGTTGACGCGCGTTCATCGTTGGAAACCCGGTAACGTCGATGTGCTCGAGGAGCTGACACGCATCGACCTGGAGCGCGGCCAGCCCCAGCTCGCGATCGAGCGTATCAGCCAGCTCGTCGAGGACCGTCGGGCGAAACCCAGAGCCCTCCAACTGCGCGCCGAGATCCTGGCGCAGCAGCGCTCGTTCAAGGCGGCGGAAGCGGACGTGCTTCGCGCCCTCGAGGCCGACCCGTCCCTGCCGGGTTCGATCGAGCTACTTCAATCCCTCTACCGCACGCAGGGCAAGATCTCCGAGGCCCGCCGGGCCTTCGAGCAGGCCGACCAGGCAGGCGTACTGCACGTGGGAGCGCGCCATCTCCTGGCGCGGCTCTACCTCGAGGAGCGCGCAACCCAGCGGGCGCTCGACACGCTCGAACTGGTGGTCGCGGAGGCACCGGAGCGCTGGAGCGCGCGCGCGGACCTGGCCTACGTATTGGCCCAACGCGGCGAGGATCTCGACCGGGCACTCGGACTCGCGTCCGCGGCGGTGACCGACTCCTTCGCCGACCCGCGCGCGTTGGACGCAGTCGGCTGGGTCGAGCTCCACTCGGGTCGAGCCAACGTGGCCCTGCGCCACTTCGACGGCGGGATTCGCGCGACCGGACGCGCGTGGGAACCGGTGGTCCCAACGCTTCAGTATCATCGCGGCCTCGCGCTCCGGGCGCTGGGTCGGGAAGATGACGCTGCGAAGGCTTTTGAGGAGGCGCTCCGCCACGGCAACTTCCCCGAGGCCGAGGACGCGCGGCAACAGCTCGAGGCAGCGCGCCATCCCGAACTCGCACCGAGCCCCTCCTAGTTTCCAGGCCGTGCGCGGCCCGTTCTTCTGGAGCGCGATCGGTGCTCTGACGCTGCACGCCGTACTCCTGGTCGGGCCGCTCGCCGGGGGGGCCGACCTGGCACCGCACCTGCGCCTGATGCAACAGATGGCCGAGGCTCCGGCGCTGCGCAGTGTCTACGCACCGACCTACCACGCACTCGGAGCTCTGCTCAGCAGCGCGCTGTCGCCGGCCGGCGCCGTCAAACTCCTCGCGCTGGGCTCCGCCGCGCTGCTGTTGCTCGGCTTCCGGCGTTTCCAACGGGCTGCGGAACTCCCGGAGGCGAGCGCGGCACTCTTTTGCTGGGTTCCGTACGGCTTCGCCCTGTCCTGGTGTCTCCCCAAGGTCGAGGCGGCCGGCTACGGCCTGGCCTTCATCGGGCTCGCGTGGATCTGGGAGGGTCGTCACTGGCGGGTCGCAATCGCGCTCGCCGCCACCTTCTGCGTACACACCGGGGCGGCGCTCTTTCTCGGGCTCACGGGCGGCATCGCGGCCCTCGCCCTCCGCGACCGCCGTGCACTGGTGGCGCTGGCTCTGGGCTGCGTGCTGGCCTCGCCGTTGTTCGCGGCGCACTGGATGGCGGGCTGCAGCCCAGCCGAGGCGCTGTTGTTCTCGCACGGCGACTACCTGCGCAGCGCAACGGGCTGGAGCAGTTTCCCCCTGTTCGCGCGGATCGCCGCGCTCGCCGGACCGCCGGCCGTCGTGTGCGCCATGCTCGGGGCGCATACCCTGTGGAAGCAACACCGTCCGGTGGCCTGGCTCGCGCTCGTGGCGGCCCTGCTGTGGGCAAACGAGCTGTGGCTTCTCCCGTTCGGGTCCCGGACCACGCTCAACCTGCTGCGCGGTCTCACGGTGCTGGCGTTCCCGGTCGCCGCGGCGGCCGGCGTCTTCCTGGCGGATCGGCCCCGGGCCGCGCGGGCCGTGATCGTCGCGAGCGCCGTCTGGGCGCTGGGCTGCGCGTGGCTCGCCCTGCCCGGCTCCTGTTACCGCGAGCCGGTCGACGGGGAGCAGCAGGATCGCCTCGTGGTCGACCGCTGCACCTTCCGCTGGGCCTTCACGGTGCCCCGCTGATCCCCAGGCGCAGGCGGTCCGGCGGCGCTCCCGCCTCGATCGCCGCCCGGATCGCTTCGGCGTCCGCGCGGATCTCCGGCTCGTAGGGACCCCCGGCAGCAGCCGCCCGGTCCAGCAGGACGAGCGCCCGCTTGGGCTCGCCCACGCTGATATGGGCGTGCGCCAGCATCCGAAGTTCCGAGGGAGTCGGGTCGGTCTTGGCGGCGCCCGACGCGATCCAGGCCGCGGCGAGTTCGCGCACCAGGGCGCGGAACGCCGGCGATTGGCGAAGCCCGGCGTAGGACGGATCGATTTCGAGCTGCTGGAAGCGGTTGTAGCCGCGATCGGCGGCGCGCCGAAGCGCAGCAACCGCCCCGACCGCATCGCCCTGGCCGGCGGCGCGCTTCGCCGCCAGGACGTTCGCCACCTTGCCGTCCGGGTAGTGCCGCGCGGCGTCCGCAAGAAGCGCTGCGTTGGAGCGCCAGACCGCCGCGCGCGACGGGACGCGCGCCGCGAACGACACGGTCAGAACGACGCCGAGCACCACGGCCACGCGCCCGACGACGCGGCGCCGCGGCTCGCTCAGCCGGTCGAGCACATCGGCGCCGGCGAGGAGCCCCGCACCCAGGAGTCCCGGCAGGATGAAGTAGAGATAGCGGTCCGCCAGCGGGTACAGGAAGGGAAAGATCTGCGACACCGGTGCAAACCCCACCGCGGCCCACATCCAGTACGCCGCCTCGGGGCGGCGCCGCCGGAAGACGACGACGAAGCGCCACCCTACCGCGATCGCGATGGGCCACGCTGCGAGCCACCACGGATCGAGGGGCCCGCTCGAATCGGGTTCGTGAAAAGCCGAAACGCCGAGGCCCGTGGCGGCCATGGCGACATAACGGGAACCGAGAGCCGCCCCGGTGCGAAGCGCGGCGAGCGCTCCCTCGTCGAGAATCGCGCCGGACGCGCCGCTGCGCTGATGCGTGGTGAACTCCACCACGGCGAAAAGGGCGAAGAGAAGCGTCCAGGCCGCGAGCCAGCGCCAACGCGGGTCCGAGACTCCCCGAGCGCGCTCGAGGAGCGCCGCCACCGGAAGCGCGACGACGGCCGTCGGCTTGGCCAGAAGCGCCAGCACGAAACACCCGGTGGCGAGGGCCGGACGTCTCTCGAGCGCGAGCAGGGCCGCGACCGTGAGCGGAAGTGCGAGCACACTCTTGAGCTGCGAGATCCACGCCACGGCCTCCACGTTCGCCGGATGCAGCAGGAAGAGAGCGCCGGCGAACAGCGCCCCGGTGCGTGGCACTCCGCTGGAGAGAAAGAGCGCAACCAGCAGCGTCGCGCCCAGAGCGTGGAGCAGCACGTTCACCACGTGGTGGCCCCAGGTCTCGGGCCCGACGACGGCCCAGACCAGCGCGTGACCCACGAGCTGCGCCGGGGCGTAGTTCACCACGTCGATCGCGACCGACCCGGTCGGGTCGAGGAGCACCCGCACGTTTTCGAGCGAGAGTTCGTGTACGTGGCGATTCTGCTCCACGTAGTGCCCATCGTCGGAAAGGAAGGGGCCCGTGAGAGCCGGGCCGTAGAGCCACATCGCAGCTCCGGCGAAGGCGAGCCAGCAGACGGCGAGACCCGCGATGCCGATCCCTTGCGTCCTAGAGGGGCTCGCCATCACCCGCATCCCTCTGCGCGCGCTGGCGCCGCGCCGCCTCGAGTTCCTTTCGCGTTGCGTCGGCTTCGGGCCCCGCAGTCGCGAGGGCGCGCTCGTAGGCGCGCACCGCGGCATCGAACTCGCCGCGTTTCAGGTGTGCGAGGCCCACGATGCGAAGCTCCGACTGGCTACGCGCACCCGTGCGCTCGGCCCAGGCGATCCAGAGGCCGGCCCAATCGTGAACCAGTTGCTGGAACGCAGGATCGCCGCGCAGCGGAGCGAGTCCCGGGTCGATCTCGAGCATGCGGAACTCGAACATGCCCCGCGCCTCGCCGGCGCGGAGTTCCACGATGGCGCTCTCCACGTCGCCCGCCTGCGCCGCCGAGCGCGCGCGGATCAGGCGGGCCGTGCGCCCATCCGGAAAGTTGCGCGCGGCATCGAGCGAGAGCAGGAGCTCGCTCTGCCAGAGAGCGGCCCGTGTGGACGAGTGCCAGGCGAACAGGACCACGAGTCCGAGTGAGGCAGCGAGCGCAGCGCGGCGGACGCCGAGCGAGGCCCCCGCGAAGAAACCCGAGCCCCAGAGCGCAACACCCCCAATGAGACCGGGCAAGACGAAGTAGAGGTAGTGGTCCGCCATTGGGTGCATGAAGGGAAAGACCTGCGAGATGGGCGCCCACGAAACGGCCGCGGCGAGCCACCAGGCACCTTCCTCCTGCCGGCGCGCAAGCGTCAAGACCGCGCGCCCGCCGACGAGCAGGGCCAGCGGGAGCGCGGCGAGCCACCAGGGGTCGAGCCCGAAGAGCACCGGATCCGGCTCCTGGTAGGCGGAGACCCCCCAGGAAGTGGCCGCCATCACCAGGTAGCGGGTGCCGTAGGCGGCCACGGTGCGCACGTGCACCCAGGGGTCGGCAAAGTCCGGCACTTCGATCCAGCCGCGTGTCCGGAACTCCGTGAACTCCACCCCGATGTACGCCCCGAAGACGAGCCCCCAGGCCCCGAGCCACAGCCACGGGCGGGCCGGCGCGCGGCGCGCCCAGAGCAGCGCGGCGGCCATGGGCAGGGCGAAGGCGGCTGCCGCCTTGGTCAGGATCCCGAGCGCGAACAGCGACAACCCGAGACCTGGTCGGCGTGAGACCGCCAGCAGCGCGCCCAAGGCGAAGGCGAGCCCCGCTGTCGATTTCAGCTGGGAGATCCAGGCCACCGCCTGCACGTTTGCGGGGTGCACGGCAAAGATCAGCACCCCAACCAGGGCTGCGGTGGGCGGAACGCGCGACGCCAGCAGCAGCGCCGCCAGCAGCGTGCAGACGAGCGCGTGCACCAAGACGTTCAGCAGGTGGTACCCGAACGTGTGGTCCGCGAAACTCTGCCATTCGAGGGCGTGGAGCAGCAGGTGAATGGGCGAATAGTTTCCGACTGCGTAGATCTGCGCCGGGCTCCAGGGGTCGAAGAACGCGACGACGTTCTCGAGGCTGAGTTCGCGCAGGTAGCGGTTGGCGACGATGTAGCCGACATCGTCCGAAATGAAGGGCCCATCGAGCGCTTCACGCAGGACCACGAGGCAGCCACCCGTCACTGCGGCAAAGAGCAGCAGCGGCCAGGTCCGGGGCCATCCATCCGGCGCCGTCATTCCCCGCGAGTCTACCAACCCGCCGTAGGGCTTCTCCTGGCCCTGGCGGGGCTCCCGCTGGCGTCGAGCCTGTTCGGGTGCGGCAGCACCGCCGGCGACTCGGCCTCCGATGGCCTGGTCCTGGTGCAGGTCGTCGCGGGATCGACCGACCTGATGCGCGTGCGCCTTGCGGACGGCGCGGTACAACCCCTCACCGAGACAACGGCCCGAGACGAGATCTGGCCCTACTGGTCAGAGCCCACGAAGCACCTCGTGTTCCAGGTCATCCCCGGCGACGGCGAAAGCGATCTCATCTTGTGGTCCGAGCGGCTTGGCGAGAAGCCCCTGGGCACGACCAAGAACCACGAGGAGCGCTGGCCGGCGTGGTCGCCGGTCCAGCCGCAACTCGCCTATGCGTTTCGCAGCAACGAGATTCCGCCGAGCGGCGTTGCCGTGGCCGACTTCGGGAGCAGGGAGCTCGAACTCCTGGGACACGCCGGATCTCGGGATGTCTTCCTTCGGCCGAGCTGGTCGCCCGATGGCACGAGTCTCGTGGTGCAGCGCAGGCTGAAGTCCGGGCACGGGTCGCACCTGTGGCTCCTCGAGCCAGGAGATCCGCCGGAGCGACTCACCCGCAACCGCGACTGGATCGACTACAAGCCGTTCTTCACCCGGGACGGCGCAAGCATCGTGTACTCGCGACAGCGTTCGCCCGCTGGGGCGAGTCAAATCATGCAGCGGATGATCGGCGGCGAAACGCGGCGGCTCGCCGCGTTCGAGGAAAGCTCCGACCATTCCGCGCGTCCCTCGCCCACGCGCGACGAGGTGGCCTTCGTCTCCGACCGCCCCGGCCGGCCGCAGATCTACCTGGTGGAACTCGAGACCGGCAACGTGCGGCGCCTGGGAGAAATCGAGGGCTCTGCCTTCGCCCCGCGCTGGTCCCCCGATGGCGAAATGCTGGCAGTGACGGTCGCACCGCCCGGGGCCCCCGAGCCTCGGCTCGCCGACAGGGAATCGCTCGCGAAAGCGCGCGTCGTCGTGATCGACCGCTCGGGCAGCGTGCGCCTCGACGTGCCGGGCCTCATGCCCGACTGGATGCCGCCGTGGCGCTGAGCGCGGGCGTTCGGCGCGCACTGTTGGCCTTCGGCCTCGCCCTGGCAGTAGTGGCGGTCTACTGGCCCGCGCGAGAGCACGCGTGGCTCAACTACGACGACGACGTCTACGTGACGAACAACCCCGGCATCACGCTCGGTCTCTCGGGCGAGGGCCTGGACTGGGCGTTCACGAGCTTCCAGGGCGCAAACTGGTTCCCGCTGACCCGGCTGTCGTGGATGCTCGACTACGAGCTGTCGGGACTCGATGCGCAGCGCTTCCACACGACGAGTCTGCTACTCCACGCCGCCGCGACCGCGCTCCTCTTCCTGGCATTGGCGCGGCTCACCGGAAGTCCCGGTCGCAGCGCGTTCGCAGCCGGCATCTTCGGCCTCCACCCCCTCCAGGTCGAGGCCGTCGCCTGGGCCGCCGCGCGCAAGGATCCCCTGTCGGCGCTGTGGTTCGCCGCCGCGCTCTGGTTTTACGCGGCACCCCGCGGACGCGTTCGGAATACGGCCGTCTTCGTCTGCCTCGCCTTCGGACTCATGGCGAAGCAGACTCTCGTGACGCTGCCCTTCCTCCTGCTGCTGCTCGACGCCTGGCCCGGCGGACGCCTGCTTCCGAGCGCCGCGGGCTTTGGACGGGCCCTGCGCCGCGCCATCGTCGAGAAGCTTCCGCTGTTCGCCCTCGTCACGGCGGCCGCCGTGATGACGGTGCTCGCCCAGGGGAGTGCCGGCGTGATCGCCAGCGCAGATCGACTCCCGCTCCTGGCGCGCGTGGCCAACGCGAACCTCGCCATCGCAAGCTACCTGCGCCGCGCCGTGGAGCCCGTGGATCTCGGCGTCTTCTACCCGCACCCCGGCACCGATTTCTCCGGCGGCGCCGCACTGGCCGCAACCGCCGGAATCGCCCTCCTCACCCTCTTCGCCTTTCGCGTCGCGCGCGCGTGTCCCGCCATCACGGTGGGGTGGCTGTGGTTCCTCGGCATGCTCGTTCCCGTGCTCGGGCTCGTGCAGGTGGGCGACCAGGGCTCCGCGGATCGTTACATGTACCTGCCGCTCGCAGGACTCGCGATCGCGGTGGCCTGGGGCGTGCACGCCGGAGTCGAGCGTCTCCGGCCCGGTTCCGAAAAACTCCTCACCGCGCTCGCGCTGCTGTGCCTCGTGGCGTGTGGCGCCGCGACCACCCGGCAACTCGCGCACTGGCGCAGCAGCGAATCCCTGATGCGGCACACCCTCGAGGTGACGGGCGACAACTACATCGCCCACACGTACCTCGGCGCCGCGCTCCTCGAACGGGGCGACGTGACGGGGGCGGTCGAAAACTGGCGGGCATCCGGCCGAATCGCCCCGGGCTACGCCACGGTCGCAAACAACCTGGCGTGGCTGCTGGCCACGCATCCGGCGGCGGACCCGGACGCTTCCGAGGAGGCCGTCACCCTGGCCGAGCGAGCGGCACAACTCACAGGGGACGCTCCGGCCACCCTCGACACCCTGGCCGCAGCCTACGCGCGGGCGGGGCGAAGCAATGACGCCGTGCAGACCGCGACCCGCGCCCGCGACGCCGCCCGCGATGCCGGGGACACAGCGCTCGCCGACGAGATCTCGC
>Ga0310342_100000594_pt1 | contig 20852 bp, 18 predicted proteins | sample S15DNA20500_MG_FD_206155 | JGI IMG/M metagenome (GOLD analysis project Ga0310342, IMG submission 206155) | Marine microbial communities from station ALOHA, North Pacific Subtropical Gyre - S1503-DNA-20-500_MG | ecosystem: Environmental > Aquatic > Marine > Oceanic | place: Pacific Ocean: North...
AAAAAAAACAGCATTTACCACCGAAGCGTCCATATCAATCCTAAACGATCCCAATGAAGCCGCAGACCAAGCCGACATTATCTACACCGACGTATGGGCTAGCATGGGTCAGGAAGAAGAGACGGAGGATCGAGCAGCTGTGTTTGCTGATTACCAGGTGAACACTGCCCTCATGGAGCGAGCCAACCGGAAAGCCTTATTTATGCACTGCCTGCCCGCCCACCGTGGTTATGAGGTAGCTCCGAGTGTCATTGACTCCTCCCAATCCCTCGTTTATCCCCAGGCTGAAAACCGACTTCATGTTCAAAAAGCGTTGCTATGGCTTCTCCTCTTAGAATCGCCAAGTAAAGGAGTTTCATAATGGTGAAAAAAGTGGTTTTGGCCTATTCAGGGGGGTTAGACACCTCAATCATTATTCCTTGGCTAAAAGAGACTTATAAGTGTGAAGTCATTGCTATGGCTGGTAACGTTGGCCAAGAAGAAGAACTGAACGGTTTAGAGGAAAAAGCTCTCAAAACAGGAGCGAGCAAACTCTACATTGAAGACCTCAGAGAGGAATTCGTAAGAGATTACATCTGGCCTACCCTTCAAGCTGGAGCTATTTATGAAGCCAAATATCTTCTAGGTACCTCTATGGCTCGCCCGATTTTGGCTAAAAGACAGGTAGAAATCGCAATAAAAGAGGGTGCCGATGCACTGGCGCATGGCTGTACTGGAAAAGGTAACGATCAAGTCCGCTTCGAACTCACCTACAAGGCCTTAGCCCCTCATCTCCATGTCATTGCCCCATGGCGAGAGTGGAACCTGAGTTCTCGGGAAGATGCTATTGATTATGCTCAAAAGCACCAAATACCGATCACTGCCAGTAAAAAGAAAATCTACAGCGAAGATCGAAATCTATGGCACCTGAGCCACGAGGGTGGACTGCTAGAAAATCTTGAATACGAACCCGAGGAGGCTCTGTGGAGTATCACCGTTTCCCCAGACAAAGCACCTGATACACCTTGCTATCTTGAAGTCGAATTTGAAGCTGGAATTCCTGTGGGATTGAATGGCCAACGTCTACCTCCAGCTGAGCTAGTTTCTTCAGCTAATCAGATTGGAGGTGAGCATGGAATTGGTCGGGTCGATATGGTTGAAAATCGATTAGTTGGCATGAAATCTCGTGGAATTTACGAAACACCTGGAGGGACACTCTTGGTTCAGGCCCATCGGGAATTAGAGTCCATCTGTTTGGATAAGAACATCTTGCGAATCAAAGACATGCTTGCAGTTATCTATGCTGACTTGGTCTACAACGGCCAGTGGCATACGCCTTTACGTCAGGCTCTAGACTCGTTTGTCGAAGTAAGTCAAAAGCAAGTGAGCGGTACTATTTGTTTAAAGCTTTATAAGGGAACTGCATCCGTAGCTTCTCGTTCATCCCCTTACAGTCTATATAGGGAAGACTTGGCCACCTTCGGTGCAGATTCGACCTATCGGCAACAAGATGCACAAGGATTCATTAATCTCTTTGGACTACCTATCCAAGTTCAGGCTTTAGTCGAAAAAAGGAATTCTTGATTTTAAACCAGGTGGTTTGCCATTTGACACAAGTTTAAATGGCAAACCACCTGGTTGGGAAGGAACTCTGGAACGTGACTACTTGGGGTGGGAGATTCACCGGGAAAATGGACGAAGCCTTTGAACGCTTTAACCGGAGCTTCCCAATTGACCAACGACTTATTCTGGAGGACATTGAAGGGTCTTTAGCCTATGCAGAAGCCTTGGAGAGCATAGCGGTTCTGACTCCACCAGAATTAAAGCAGATAGTCAACGGCCTCAATCAACTAAAAGATCGAGTTAAAAAAGCCCCCTCCTTTTTGGAAGAAAGCAACGATGAAGATGTGCACACTTTCGTAGAAACCCAATTGGTAGAAATTATCGGCAAAACGGGTCTTAAGCTTCACACAGGTAGAAGCAGAAACGATCAGATTGCCCTGGACACTCGTTTGTTTCTCAAACGGGCCTTGATTGAAGTACAAGGTCAAGTCAAACAACTGATGATTGAACTAGTAAATCTAGCCAGCAACAACTCTGAATTGGTTATACCCGGCTTTACCCACCTGCGTAAAGCGCAGCCCATTTTATTTGCTCACTATCTTTTGGCCTATTTCGAAATGTTCTTCCGCGACCACCAACGGTTTCAAGATTGCTTCCGTAGAACAAACTGTCTACCCCTAGGAGCAGGAGCCCTCGCTGGCAGTGGATTTCCTATCAATCGCGAGGCCTTACGCAAGAAGTTAGGCTTTGCTCAAATCACTCACAACAGTCTCGATGCCGTGAGTGACCGCGACTATCTCGTGGATTTCGTTTCCGCCAGTTCACTAACCTTGGTGCACCTTAGTCGTCTCGCAGAGGACTTTATAATATACTCAGCACCAGAATTTGGCTGGATTGAGCTGTCAGATTGCGTCACAACAGGCAGTAGCCTGATGCCTCAAAAAAAGAACCCTGACTCTCTGGAACTTATTCGAGGGAAATCAGCTCGGGTGATTGGTAATCTAACACAGCTATTAATTATCCTTAAAGGCTTGCCGTTGACGTACAACAAAGACCTACAAGAAGACAAAGAAATTCTCTTCGACACTCTGGACACCTTGCTAGACTGTCTGAACATCACTCAGGTCATACTTAGGACACTTCAAGTGAATCCCTCAGCTGCTCATCGGGCCCTGGAAGAGGGTTTCCTCAACGCTACTGACCTTGCTGATTATCTGGTGCGGAAGGGACTCCCCTTTCGAGAAGCTCATGAGTTAGTGGGTCGTATCGTTCTTAACTGCGAAAACCAAAGGATAAAGCTACCCGATCTACCACTCGACGACTATCAACATTTTTCGGTTTTGTTTGAAGAAGATATCTTTCAAATATTGTCGGTTCAAAGTAGTATTGAGGCCCATTCGGTACATGGAGGAACAAGCCCATCAAGAGTTGCCAAGGCCCTTTCGGATGCAAAGGAGATTCTCACCAAACTAAGCTCGTCGGATCATCCCTAGGACTTCATAAGTCAAATAGAACACCCTCAGAAAGGAAGACCATTGCAGAGCTGGATCCTTAACCCCTCTGAAGTACTTCCCCCCAAAGATTTTCAGGCTTCTGCTATTTCAGTCGGTCTCAAACAGTCTGGTCTTGACTTAGCACTCCTCGTTTCGACTCGTCCTTCTTTCGGAGCGGCAATTTTTACTACAAATGCCGTCAAGGCAGCACCGGTACAGGTCTCTCAACGATCTCTACAGATCAGTCAGGGAAGGATCCGTGCGGTAATTGCTAATTCCGGTAATGCCAATGCCTGTACCGGTCAAACAGGAATCGTAGCGGCAGAGGCCATGGCGTCAGCTACCGCAAATTTGTTAGGGATTCCCGTAGAACAAGTCTTGGTCTGCTCGACTGGAGTGATTGGTACCACCCTACCCGTAGAACGTATTATCACCAAAACTGCGAAGCTGAAGAAAAGTTTAAGTGCCACAGGCCTTCACGCAGCTTCTGAGGCAATTCTAACAACCGATACTATTAATAAAGTTTGTACTGCAGAAACTTTATTTGAGGGGACCCCTGTCCGCATTACAGGCATGACCAAAGGAGCTGGAATGATCCACCCACGGATGGCCACTACCTTGGGTTTTGTGCTGACAGACGCATGTATTACACACGACCTTCTGAAAGAAGCGCTGTGTGAAGCTAACCAAGGGAGTTATCAGAGGATTTCGGTTGATGGCGATACATCAACAAATGATACTCTGGCCATCATCGCTAATGGAGGAGCAGGCGCTCCCTCCATCAACCAACCAGGCAAAGATTATTTTCATTTTGTGGATGGGTTAACACAGGTTTGCCAAAGCTTAGCCCAACAAATTGTCCGTGATGGAGAAGGCGCTACTAAATTCGTGACTATCCGAGTAAATGGTCTCAGTTCGGAGAAACAGGCAACTCGTATAGCTCGGGCCATAGCTAACTCGCCTTTAGTAAAAACTGCAATCTCCGGAGAGGACCCGAACTGGGGACGAATTCTCTGTGCTGCAGGTTACGCTGGTGTTTCCTTTGATGCTAACCTAGTTTCAATTGCTCTAGGTGGACTTCCAGTCTGCCAAGGAGGCGAGGCCGTTATCTATAACGAAAGCCGAGCCCAAGAAATTCTTCGTCAGAAGGAAATTGAGTTAACCGTAGACTTTCAGGCTGGGAGCGCTAGCGCTGTTTTTTGGACTTGTGATCTCACCAAGGAGTACATCCATATTAACGCTGACTATCGAACCTAAAGTTAAAGAGTTTTCCGACGATAGCCGGGCCAACTCGGATACAAGTCAGGATGCTATAAATTCTAGCGTCCTAATTCATTGTAATTTTACAACAACGGGGCCCCGAGCCAGTTAGGATAATAGCTTCCTCGCCACTTCTTTTTTTCCAAAAGGGTAACCTTTGATCATAACGTTGCTCTATCTAGTTTCGTGACTACTCTACACCCTCTAATCAAAGCATATAAATCCCAAACTCCCTTACTCGAAATTTCATTGTTAGATCTAAGACGCCTCAGGGCTCGCCCAAGCACTCTAGCAAGCTCTGAACAGATCCCAACCCGTCTACCAGACCCTAGTTTCGTTGAGTATGAATTTTGAAACTAAACCACCTCTTATGAAGGTACTACTAGCCGCCCTCAAATTCTATTCGATTCTATTGGTACTTGCCTTAGGAACAATTTTTCTACAAGGGCAGCTCCACATGGATCTTTTTTTTCAATTTCAGAAAACGATTTTGTTAACTAATCTTTTATGGGGTCTTGGCACAGGTCTCCTTTTGATAAGTCTTTCTCTCCACGCAAGTCAAAATTTCCAGTGGGCAAGTCAGCTTAACCTAGAATTTCGGAAGGTCTTAGTTCCCTTGACAACTTGGCAAATTGGCGCTATCGCGATAGCCAGCGGTACGGCAGAGGAAATCTTCTTTCGTGGAGCTATTCAACCATTGCTTGGACTTCTACCCACTAGCCTCCTCTTTGGATTAATGCACCTAATACCCCGACGGACATTTCTCCCATGGGCCATTTACGCTGCGTTTGCAGGATTTCTATTCGGATGCCTATTGGAATTAAGACAAAACCTATTTCCTTCTATCCTATCCCATGTCCTCGTCAACTTTGTCATGATCTTAGTGCTTAATCACACTCGCCCCAGAAAGCTTCATTAATTTCGTCAACAAACTGGTCTTGGAATTATATCTTTGCAAAATTTATCACCTTTTGATCTTACAAAATGATCTATTTCCCTCCAGTAAATCCACTTCCCCTTACACAATGGAAGCGAAATCTCTTAGCAGTGTCAGCTTCAGCTGCTCTTTTTGGAGCGGGCTTCACCCTTGTAATGCCCTTCCTCCCTATCTATGTTCAACAACTTGGCATTCATTCTAAAACATCCATAGCTATATGGTGTGGTTTGCTTCTCGGAATCACTCCACTGATAGCCGCTCTGGTCGGACCTTTCTGGGGCCGAATTGCTGATCGATACGGTCTAAAGATCATGGCGATCCGAATCTCAGTGGTGTCATCACTAATCTGGTTACTAATGGGGCTTGCTAGAGATGTTTACGAGCTATTCGTTCTAAGAATTCTTTCAGGTTTCTTTGGAGGATTTGGATCACTTTCCGTGTCACTGGCAACCCATTGGTGTCCAAACAATAGAGTTAGTAGAGCCATTGGATCCTTACAAGCAACCCAAACATTTAGCATGGCCTTGGGCCCTTTTGTTGGTGGAATGCTAGCTGTCTGGATAGGCATTCAAAATACATTTTTTGTTACTGCAGTGCTCTCTTTTTTGACACTCCTAGTTTTTTTTCTTCTTTACCGAGACAAACCCGTTCATCAAACTAGACGTTCACATCCTGTCAGTCACCAGTTTAAGGCTGGACTGCCAGAATTATTCAGATTACCCACCCTAAAGGTATTCGCCCTACTTCTCTTTACCCTGACTGTAATAGACCGGACCTTCGCCCCAACTATCCCACTATTTATAACATCCATATCTAATGATTCAGTGGAGGTAGCACGCGTGGCAGGACTAATTCTTTCTTTGGCAGCTCTTGCTGAAAGCTTTTCTTCTTGGTATGCAGGTCGAAAAGTTATAAGCGTTTCACCTCGCCAGCTTCTTCTACTACGCTTCAGTTTTGGATTACTCATTTGTTTTGCCCTCACCTTCGCCAAAAGTAGCTCCGATCTTCTTATTCTCAGACTTTTACTCGCTTTTCTGGCGGGAGGTACCCTTACCATTACGTACAGTCTAGCTAACCGAGTTATTCCTAGTGGCCAAAGGGCCTCATCCTTTGCACTATTGTCCAGCTTTGCCATGCTCGGTAATGCCGTTGGACCCTTATTGGGTGGATTTATGGCGTCCTTTTACTTACATTGGGTGTTTCTAGGGAATACTTTTCTCTACATCGGGCTTTTTTGCTTAGTTTACCAGACAGTTCGAGAATGATTGTACTAACCCCGTGGTGTAGGGGCCAAACTAGATATAGGTAGGTTCCAGTGCCTGTTCAGACCGAGATTTCATGGGCCTATCCCGGCCAACTACCCTATAATTCAGCTTATTGATTTATCCTGAAAGATCCTAGCAACACTCTTATTCACCCATGATTTGTATAATTAGTTCACGCTGCCGAGGTCGATTATCAAAGTCTACCAGAACAAGTTGTTGCCAAGTGCCAGTCTGTAGCTTTTTGTCGGAGAAAGGTATTTGTAAAGAAGGGCCAAGCAGAGCCGCCCTCACATGTGAAAAGCCATTCCCGTCTTCCCACCGAGTATTGTGAGCATATTCAGCTCTCTCAGGAACTATCCGGTCTACTGCAGTCTTAAGATCTTCGACACAGCCAGTCTCATATTCTAAAGTTGTTAGCCCGGCTGTAGAGCCAGGCACAAATAGCGTCACAACCCCACGAGTCAGCTCTTGACTGGCCAAGGCCGACTCTACTTCAGAAGTAATTTCAATCACATCACAAAACCCTTGTGTGGAAAATTGAATAGACCGTGTTTCTACACCCATCAGCTTCTGGAACCTCGTTATCTATGTTTACTAATAAATCACCATTCCGCTACTCAAGAGAAGGGATCGGATAGTATTCGCCTTCACAGATCAAGCAAGCCGGGCCGATCATTGACAGTCGATTATTCTTATGCCAACTAACTTCCAAAACCCCTCCTTGGGTCTCAACACAAACATCCCGATCCACATAGCCGTTGAGGACAGCAGCCACGACAGCAGCACATGCCCCAGTTCCTGAAGCATTTGTTTGTCCTACACCACGTTCCCAGAAACGAACCTCCAGGTTCTTACGACCTCTTACCCTAATAAACTCCACGTTGGTCCGACGTGGAAAGCTGGGATGTATCTCAAACCGGGCGCCGAGGCCAGCCCAATCAAACTCCTGAAAATCTTTTACGAACAAGGAACAATGAGGATTACCCATCGAAGTTACGGTTACTGCATAAACATTTTCATCAACCCGAAGCCTATAACCAACCAACGAGGTAGTGTCTTCTCCGGAGCAAAAGTCAATCTTAGTCTGGTCAAGAATGGGCTCTCCCATGTCTAGTTTGAAGCGATATTCCGGAGGCGAAGCTCCCATAAGGGTAAGGGTCTTAGTTCCTGCTATAGTTTCTACCGAAATTGTCCCAAAGGAATTGTATCCACGATGAATTAACAGCGCCGCTAAGCAGCGGAGACCATTCCCTGAAAGCTCTGCCTCACTACCATCCGCATTAAATATTTGCATTCCAATAAACCCTCCTGCACTTGGGTCAGTCTGGCGAAAAACAATCAGACCATCAGCACCCAAGCTAAAACAGCGGCGACAAAGATTCTGAGCAAGTAGTGAATAATCTTTATGGGCCAATTGATTACCATCAACAACAATGAAGTCATTCCCGAGCCCATGTACTTTTACAAATCGCATTAGTATTGGTATCGTGTTAGACAGATGTCCCTCAGCGTTGTTTTATTCAGTAGATTCGGGATTTACTCCTTAATGCCGGTTCCCGAGTCTTATTTCTTCCTTTAAGCCTTATTTGATCTAGAATAAATTTTCGACTTCGAAGTGTGTCAGTTGTTTAAATTGGAGGTACCGATCTTGAATCTCAGACAGTGTTATCGACTTCAGTCGGTTGAGGCTAAACTCCTCTACGTTAAATGAGGCCATGACTGATCCATATATTACCGCTTTCCGGAGACTTTCATCATCTGTACATCCAGACTTAGCTAGAAAACCAACGAATCCCCCAGCAAAACTATCACCAGCTCCCGTCGGATCAGATAATTCTTCCAACGGAAAAGCAGGAGCAGCAAAAATCGATCCAGAGTGATACATAGCCACTCCGTACTCCCCTTTCTTTACAACCAAAGTTTGGGGTCCCCACTCAGCAATAATTCGAGAGGCTTTAGTCAGATTATATTCGTTCGTGAGCATTCGGACCTCGGAATCATTGATAATCAAAATATCAACCATCGAGAGTGTCTCCTTGAGTTCCTGCGGCTTAAACTCGATCCAGTAGTTCATTGTGTCACAAGCTACAAACTTCGGCTTTTCCACCTGGGAAAGAACCTTGGCTTGTAAGACCGGGTCAATGTTACCAAGAAATACATAATCAGAGTGTTGATAACTCCTAGGAATCTGTGGCCGAAAGTTTTCAAAGACATTGAGCTCTGTGTTGAGTGTTTTAGCCTCATTAAGTGAAGAACCATACTCCCCAACCCAACGAAAAGTTTTTCCGGGAACTTGTTTAAGGCCTCTAATATCAATTGAGAATTTCCTAAAAAGTTCTAGACCTTCTTTAGGAAAATCTTCCCCTACCACAGCCACCAACCTAACAGGGGAAAAGAAACTAGCTGCTACAGAGAAATACGAACCTGAACCACCTAGTATTTCCTCTACTTTACCAAAAGGTGTCTTTACCGAGTCAAAAGCAACAGAACCTACTACTAAGATTGACATTTAAAATGCACCTCAAATTCATAAATTAATTAACTTCAACCAAGATATTTTCCGACCAAAAGCCGCAACTTATCTTTGGTGGCCGCAGGAATCATGTTGGGTTCAGTTAACAAAGCTGACTTCAGAGCTGTTCGACACTTACATTTTGACTCATGACCCAATCTGCCTACCGCTTCACGAATCAGATTTTGTGCGTTTTCACTATTCTGATTCAAAACAGCGATAACCTGCTCAACAGTTACCTCATCGTGATCAGGATGCCAGCAGTCGTAATCTGTGACTAACGCCACCGTTGCATAACATATCTCCGCTTCGCGGGCTAGTTTTGCTTCTTGAAGATTTGTCATACCAATAACATCCATCCCCCAGCTACGATAGATATTTGATTCCGCTAAAGTTGAGAAGGCCGGACCTTCCATACAGAGATACGTACCCCCTCGCTTCACCGTCACCCCAACAGAATCTCCCGCAGCTTCAAGTTTCTCGCTAAGATCTGGACAGATAGGATGAGCAAAGCTGATATGACCAACTAGTCCCTCCCCAAAAAATGAGGAAATGCGTCCTGTTGTTCGGTCAACAAACTGGTCAGGAATAATAATATCGAGGGGCTTATGTTCTTCCTTTAAGGACCCGACGGCACTAGCAGAAATGATACTTTGGACCCCTAGCTTCTTCATCGCATAGATGTTTGCTCTGAAGTTCAGGTCTGAAGGAAGAATGCGGTGACCTCTCCCATGCCTAGCCAAGAATGCTACCCATTTATCTTGGAGTTGGCCAATCATGAAGGAATCAGAGGGGGCGCCAAATGGCGTCTCAATAGTTACTTCCTCCACTTCCCGCAAATCGGCCATTTGATACAACCCACTTCCGCCAATAATACCAATCGAAATCGGTTCCACGACCTCTTCTCCTTTGAGACTGCTTCGACTCACCCACATGGTAGCCACAGCAACTCACTCCTCAACCAGCTCAATTAAAACGCCATGGGTTGATCTGGGATGCAAGAAGGCGATTTTTCTGCCCTCATATCCTGTGCCCGAGATATTTTCCAAGGTGTGCAGCCCTGCTTTCCGAAAGGCTATTAATTTCCTACTTATATCCTTGACCTTGAAGCAAATGTGGTGCACCCCTTCCCCACGTTTCTCTAGGAATCTACAAATAGTTGAGGTGGGATCTGTAGCTTCCAACAATTCAATTCGACTTTCTCCCAGTGACAACATAGCCACTCGTACTTTCTGCTCTTCAATACTGACCGTTCTTTCCATAGAAAGTCCCAGAGTTGCCGCGTAACTCTTCAGAGCAGCCTCGATAGAATATACTGCAATTCCAATATGATCGAATGAAAGGTCCTCTTGCATTGGCTTCTATAATCCCACAGGATGGTGCAACCTTGCTCGCTACAGAGGGCACTCCCCTCTTTCACTCGGGTCCTTGGTGCGAGATTCGGATATTAACCCAAATTTCATTTTTCTGAATAGTTTTTTCCAATACTTAATTTCCAGCCTTTCTAAGACAGTTCACGCGCATTGCATGATAGCGCCACTTTACCTTAGATATCCCAAAATTACATTTAAACTCCACAAACACGCTCCTAGACTATCGTGACCTACAAGCTCAGTTTTTTTATCCTTTATATATTGTTTCAAAAATCAATCGCCCCTTTATTGCTCCTCCTCAGAAAGCACACCACTTCTAAAAACAGTTTTTAGTGTCTGAGTGGGGAGTCAACAACGATCCGAGATAATCTTCCCCATCATTACCTTGGCGCGTATACTTCTAAAAAACTTTAGGCCGCCCCAAACGCAGACTCCAAGGACAAATTTAGACCTTATACAAAAGAGTATTATTTCTGGCTCCCCAAAAAAATATGCTACGATAAAAATATTATTCACCTAAATCTCAGACAAATTTAGCATATGTTAGTTCCTCTAACTGAACGTATCAAAGAATCACTCTTCAAAAAAATTCAGGACCGTTACGACTATTCACTGGCCCAAATTATTGTTGAGCAACCCCCTAAAGTTGAACTGGGCGATCTGGCTTTCCCCTTGAGCTTTGAACTGGCTAAGAAATTCAAACGTTCGCCACGTCAAATTGCTACTGAAATTGCACCGGACCTAATTGATTTACCTGGAATAGCCAAGGTAGAGGTTGCAGGGGCAGGTTATCTGAATTGCTTCTTCAAGAGAGACACTTTCTTCAAGAATCTCTTTGAAACAAGGACCCTCTCATCCGTTCAAGATTGCCCTGGCAAAGTCATTCTCGAGCACACCAATATAAACCCTAACAAAGCCGCCCACATCGGCCACCTTCGTAATGCTGTCTTAGGTGATACGTTTGCCCGCCTACTCCACCTGGTCGGGAAAACAGTTGAGGTCCAGAACTATATCGATGACACGGGTGTTCAGGTTGCCGACATCGTCGTTGGCTTTAAGTATCTAGAGAAGAAGACTCTCAACGAGGTGATAGCTATTCAAGGTAAGTTTGACTACTACTGCTGGCATCTATATTCCAAGGTCTCCTCTTTTTACGAAAAAAACCCTGAAAATCAAGAGCTTCGAAGTCAAACCCTGAAGGCAATTGAAGAGGGGACAAATGAAACTGCCGAAATGGCACGATACATCTCCCAAACCATTACTCGTTGTCACCTCAAAACTATGGCACGTCTTGGTGTCCGCTATGATCTCCTTCCTAAAGAAAGCGATATTCTTCACCTTAACTTCTGGAATCATGCCTTTCAACTTCTGAAAACTTCAGGAGCTATTCATTTTCAGGATTTTGGCAAGAATCAGGGGTGCTGGATCATGACAGTTGCAGCTAGACACCAAGACAGTGATTCCACAACAGCAACCCTAGAATCGAGACATGACGATGAAAAAATTATTGTCCGTTCAAACGGAACCGTGACCTATGTGGGTAAGGATATCGCATATCAGCTCTGGAAGTTTGGGTTGCTCGGTATGGACTTCTTTTATCATTACTTCTACACCTACCCGGATGGGAAGCAAGTAGTGATGACCAATTCCAGCCAGACTCGTGAGGTTCTTCAGCCCAATTTCGGCAAGGGTAATCAAGTGTATAATGTGATTGATTCAAGACAATCCTATCTACAAAATATTGTCATCGCCGGTCTAAGAGCTCTCGGGTTCAACGAGCAAGCCGATCGTTCCATTCATTTTTCATATGAGATGGTCGCTCTTTCACCAGCCTGTTGTCAAAAACTAGGCATCCAACTCTCCAAAGAAGATCAACTTAAACCTTACCTTGAAGTTTCTGGACGTAAAGGTCTCGGTGTCAAGGCTGATGACTTGATTGACACGCTATTAGAACACTCCCTATCAGAGGTTCTCAAACGTCATCCTAACTCGAATTTTCACGAGAGCAAAATCATTGCAAATTCAATTGCCATAGGTGCACTCCGCTACTTTTTACTGAAATATACTCGAAACTCCGTGATCGCTTTTGATTTTAACGAGGCCTTGAATTTTGAAGGTGAAACTGGACCTTATCTCCAATACACGGTTGTACGAACCAATAGTATTTTTCGAAAAGTAGAAGAGGACGATCCTAGGGTCAATCCACAGTCCCTCTCTGACTTCATGAAATCCCCGGAAGCCACTCCTTTCCTTGCCGAGGTCATTACAGATGAATTCTGGGCTTTAATTTACTTATCGGCACAACTTGAAACCACTGTCAAGATATCGATTCATACCTGCGAACCTGCGAGCGTTGCTAAATACCTTTTTAGCTTAGCCCAAGCATTAAACCATTTCTACCACCGCCATCACATAAAGGACGAGCCAAACAACCTGAAAAAGCATTTCTACCTCGCTGTGATCACTATCATACGGGACCAGTTACAGCAGGGTCTAGATTTAATGGGGATTACCATCCCAGAACGCATGTAACTCTCTTACAGAAGCTGGCCAGCAGATTAAAGTTCTGTAGCTTCCATAGCCGTTCCTGTTTGAAATCTTCCCACTTAGTAGCAGATTGCTTAACTGTAAATTTAACTAACAACAGTGTAGCCGTATGACACCGAAACTGTTCTTAGCAGGAATTCACCCGTATTCCTTTCAGAAAGGCTTTTTGTAGAACAACATTTTCCTTCTCCCTACTCTACACAATGTACTCATCGTAAACATCTTTCACAACAATGCATCATCATGCCCTAAGTCAAGTGCACCTAAAACTTTATATAATGATCGGATTTGTCGATCAAAATAAAATATCCTTATCACAATGGATTCACCAAATCATTAGGTAATTTGAGAGAATCCTTGTGTCGTCAACACACTCAAGTTTACGATACTTGTGTACGATACTCAGAGGTGGACGAAGTATCCCCCTAACATTCTTAGATGCAACCATTCTCTTGCTCTAAGTTTAGGATTTTACTAGCCATCCTCTCTAGATTCCTGAGGCATTTTAAATGGGTCTAGGGCTAATCATACTCCTCCAATGCCCTCAAACATTGAAGTTAAGGCACGAGTAAAACACCCAGAAAAGCTACAAGCTTTAGTCAAAACAATAACTCAAACGCCGGGACAAAGTATAAAACAGGAGGATATCTTCTTCAGAGTTCCTAAGGGAAGATTGAAGCTTCGACGAGTTCTCGATTCTCCAAGTGAATTAATTTATTATCATCGAGAAAATGTCCCGGCACCTAAAGTGTCCCAATACATAATCTGGCCTGTTGACAAGCCCGACATATTAGAAACTATCTTAATATCAGCTCTCGGCCTTCTAGGAAGGGTACGAAAAGAAAGAACTCTTTATCGGATAGGTCCAACTCGAATTCATCTCGACCGGGTTGAAAGTTTAGGTAATTTCCTCGAGCTAGAAGTCGTCTTGGCTGAAATACAACCTCCGACAGACCCCCTAAAGATGACATTCACTCTAATGGAAGCACTTAAAATTCAAAATGATGATTTAATTTCGGGAGCGTATTTAGATCTGCTTATAGAAAACAAAGAGTAACTTTTCAGTTTTGGTGAGGAAAAACTGTGTCGGGCAACAATCAACTTACTGGCGTTCATATCCTAGTAAATTAACATTAACACCCCAGATATGTTTTAAATAAATTGATTAAAAAGAGGATTTGAAGACTAGCGTGGTTCGATTACATATAGATTCCATTCACCTTATCTGAGCACTCTCCATCATCTCAAGTAAAAACAATAAACTCTAACTTCAATCATCCATCTACCCTCAGAGGAATTAGAACTGGGGTTAGTAACCCTTAAGATCAAGAATCTAGCAGTGTAACTTTTAGTGCCAGTTCTGCCATCAGTTGCAACCGGAAATCCAGACCTGTTCCTACAATTAGACCCTTAATGGAGTAGAACTTAGCTTCCTGTACTCTGATAACCCATCACTCCTCGCTTCCAGATGAAAAGGGCCAACAAAAAGAAAACTATTGCTACCAGAGGCACCAAACAGAAAAAGAGCGCAAACTCCCTTCGCTGGAGGAAATAGGTACTAGGATAAAAAGAGGCAAAGGCAAATGGAATAATCCAGCTGAGCAAGAATTGTAAAAAAGTATTGTAGATCGTAATCGGGTAGCGTCCAAACGGAATCATATTGAAAATTGGGGGACTCACACCCACTCGATCTTCGAACCAAAAACTTAGGCTACTAAGCATAATAAATACGGAGAGATATATAGCGACCCCACATGTCAACATGATTGGGAATAGGACAACATCTAATAACGTTAGGGGCAATTCAAGCTTCTGCCACGCGTAGCCTACAACCAAAATTCCGGTAAACACTTCCTGAAAAGATTCTATTCTAAAACTTTCAAAGATAACTTGGAACAACGAATGGAGTGGCCGAAGCAAAATCTGATCGAATCGTCCCTCCATGACATACCTCTCTCCAAACTCATAGAGGTTCATGCTGAGAACATTAAAGAATCCCAGACAAATTAGAGCGAAGCCATAGATAAAAAGTAGCTCCTCAAAGGACCATCCATCCAGAGCGCTCACCCGGTGAAAAAGGACATAAAGGAATCCAAAACCAGCTACAGTACCTAAAAAGCTAGTCAGCACAGCAATAAGAAAATCGCCTTGATAGGCTAGCCGCGCCTTGACATACTGAGCGAAGTAGTGGCCTAAGATGGAGAGATGTCTCATGTTGCGTGTATATGGCTTGAATCAGTATTTAAGATCTTACTCCGGCCTCACCATTTATTGTTGCATCTAATAGAAAGGTACTGATTTGATGACTGTTCACAAGATTAGTAGTAATCGTCTACCTTTCAAGTCAGCTCAAATCCCTACCAATCTTGATCAGCAAGCTTTCCTAAGGTTTTTTAGGGAAGGTTATAGAACGCTTTTCCAGAATTCACTTCATCCCCCTTGTACAGTTAACTTCAAGATCGCTAGCCTCCAGAATAGGTGTCCAAGGAAGATCAACAACACGCTCCAGGCCAGGCCCATGAAGAGATTCAACATTAATGTACCACCATCAAATTTTCCCATGTAAATCATCAAGGGTGTAAAGCTAATTAACTGGAAAGGAAACCATTGGGACAGTCTTACAAGAGGTTCAGGGAAAAAACTGACAGGGATAACCAAGCCCGAAAGTATCTCCACTAGAACATATTTAGCTCGGATAACCCCCAAAATAGAGTGGAGATAAACTGCACAAGTACCTATTAGGAAGTTCAACGCCGCAAAAATCAGAAAAGAAAAGCTCAGTGATATTAGAAACGCGATACAAGAGTAGAACGATGCCGGTGCCCTTACAGGATAAATAAAGAGGATCACTAAAGCAGTAGGAACCGTGAACATGAATAGTCGAAAAAAAGATTCACCCCCAGCCTGAGCAATGTTCATCCATTGATAGTTAACCGGTCGAGTGATCTTCCCTGCAATATGTCCTAATAAAATATCATTGGCCATTTCTCGATCAATGTTGTTGAAATAGAAGGTGCGAATAATAAAGCCTACTGAAACATAGGTAATCATTTCCTCAAAGGTGAAGTGGCCTAGGGTAGCTCTTTCGCTAAAAACTGCCTTCCATATAAAATAATAAACCGACACGTTAACCAAATACGTCACAATTCCCGTGTAGTACCGCAATCGATAGGCTAAAATCTTCAGAAAAGCGATTCTCGCAAAAGCTAAATAGGGGGAGAACCTGGCGCCCTTCATATAACTTCTCCCCGACTATAAATCTCACGAACTATTTCCTCAATGCTGGTATCCTCCAGTGTTATATCCCTCACAGACAGGGTATTAACAATTTCCTTAATTAGCTCGGCAGAAGGTAATCGTTTCTTATCAAAAATAGCTTTGCATCGAATAGGGTCGGCCTGTTGAAACTCCACTACCGAATTAAACCCCAACCTTTTAAAATCAATAGTTTCTGGCTCTCTTAAATCAAATATAATTTGAGATTTACACTCAAAACGTTCTCTCAGTGCCTGTAAAGGGCCATCAAACAACAACCGACCCCGATCAATAATCAAAACTCGCTGGCACAGTTCTTCTATATCTGAGAGGTCATGGGTCGTTAGCAGGACCGTTACCTTGAGCTCAAGATTGATTCTTCGCAGAAATTGTCTGATATTTTCTTTAGCGATAACGTCTAAACCAATAGTGGGTTCGTCCAAAAAGACAATCGTTGGACGATGAAGAAACGCAGCTGCCAAATCACACCTCATCCGCTCTCCAAGACTTAGCTTTCGGACCGGAGTATGTAACAATGGCTTCAGATTAAGAACGGAATTAAATATCTCTAGTTGTTCATCAAACACCCTATCTGGGACATCATAAATACGCTTTAGCAAATGGAACGACTCGACGACAGCGATGTCCCACCAAAGCTGCGTTCTCTGACCAAAAACTACTCCGATCCGCCTAGTGTATTCGTTGCGATCCCTATAAGGGACACATCCATTTGCCCGAATAATTCCAGTTGAGGGAACCAGAATACCGGTTAACATTTTAATGGTCGTCGATTTTCCTGCTCCATTCGCACCGATGTAACCCACCATCTCACCAGAATCAATTGAGAAAGAAATCTCGTCTACAGCCCTAACCTCACGAGAGCGCCTCACGAATAGGTTCTGGATTCCACCCCAGACACCTTCCTTCCGATCATAGGTCTTAAAGCTCTTAGAAATTTTGTCCACTTCAATGACTGCCATAACTTATCACAACTCCGGAAGCCCCCTAAAGGAAGGCCTTCTCAGCATCCAGGATATTCTAGAGAAACTACCCAAACAAACTTAACCTTAGTCAGGTATCTCAAGGCCTAGGTATTTGTACCCCACCGTTATAAACCAATAAGGCACGTTAGCTAGTGTTCTCTAAATTACACTTTAAAGATTTCTCGACAATCCGCTTCAACCATGTTGGTGATATAAGGGAAGCTTCTCCCAAGGGATGGGATTAATACACACTCAGGATGATGGTTTGAAATACAATACTATAGTGGCCCCTGCAGCCAATAGAACAAACCCTATATACAGCATTGGGTTAGGCGGAGCTTTTGGTGGATGTATCAGCATCGACGCCACCACATTGATCAAGGGAGCCCCTCCGAAAACCAATGGCATAACATACATGGGACGGCCCCCTGATTTAAAGGACCATATTATACAGATAGCTCCAATAGCCCCCAAACATCCCGCCACCGTCGCAGTGACCGTTCCACCAGAGTTAAACCCTTCGAAATCACCCTTGGACCACATTGCTACTGAAGGAACCAAGACCGCAATTATAAAATAGGCAAATCCAACACAAAGAAGTGCCCGTAAAGGACTGGCAAGCTGGACTTGCCCTCGATGCAACGTAACACCATACATACCCCAGGCCAAAATTGCCCCAAAAGCAAAAATAAGCCAGCTCATAATTGTTCTTTTCCTTTCTCGATTTCAGAAGTCTTATTTTGATTAGTCCTGCTTTCCAAAGCAATAAAGATGGTCTCGAGTCCGAATGTAAAGTCGCCCTTCAGCAATTGCTGGGGTGGCACTACATTCCTTTCCAAGATCGTTTACAGCCAAAACTTTCCAGTCAGAACCAGGCTGGATCACACTGAGCTTACCCTGGTGGCTTAGCGTGAAGATCTTACCATCTCCTGCCACCGGTGACGCATAGTAATTACCCAAGGCCTTCTTCAAACGTGCTTGCTTGTAAACATTACCTGTTGAAGCATCCAAGGCAGTAAGAATACCACCCTCCTTCAGAAGGTAAAGGATGCCCTCATAGAGCAAAGGAGACGGCACATTGGGTAGGGACTTACGATAACGCCACAGCAGATTAGTGTCAGTCATGTCACCCTGCCCCCCAAGACGGATACCCAACACACCGTTCTGAGCTGATCGTCGAGCCCTATAAATCCTCCAATCCCGTGCTTCTACAAATCCGCTTTGATCCAAATCCAATCTTGTAAAGGGCCATCTCACTTGCATTTTAGTGATCTCTTCTGGTGACAGGCGCTGGTCTTCATCGCCATCCCACTCGACAAGGACATCCAAAAAGGCATCAACCTGCTCTTGCTGACCTTCACCGCCTCCACCCGACATTCCGTGAACATACAGCACGTCTTTATTCATGACAGGCGTTGTTTTCATTTGCCAAGCCAGGCCTCTTACCCACCAAATTTCTCGGCCATTCTCAACCGAGTACGCCGTCAACTGATTAGAGCCTGACACGAGAACTTGCAGTTTATTTTCTTGGGACTGGTATAGCACAGGTGTAGCATAGCCTCGTGTAAACTCAGGTCGTTCAACACGCCAGGCTACGCTACCTTTTTCTTGATCCACTGCGACCAAAAATGACCCGTTTTCCTGGTCACAAAGCATCAAGACCTTCCCTTCCGCCAAGATTGGAGAGGCTCCTAGCCCTAGAGGATTATTGAAAGGACCTAGTGGAAGTCTCCATCGCTCTTGCCCTTTAGGCCCAAATGAAATCAGGCCAAACTCACTAAAGAAGGCATAAATATTACTTCCGTCAGTTACTGGAGTTGGAGAGGCGGGACTATTATCTTTGTGCATCGGCTGAGAGCGTTTCCGTGGAACATCTCTCTGCCATAAAACATCTCCATTGGCTCGATCCAAACAAACCACGATTAATTGTTTTTCCTTGAACCCTGACAAAAAGATCCGGTTTTGGGTTAACACGGGCGATGAATGACCCCGGGGGGCAGCGATACGCCATATCAGATTCTTCTCAGTATTAAATTGGATAGGTAAATCCGTAGTTTTTACAACCCCAGAACCATTCATTCCTCGAAACTGTGACCAATCTCCTGCACTGATTGAATTAAACAAGCACCAAGACGGAATCCACAGAAAAGTCAACCCTATGATAAGATGCTGCTTTTTTCGCATCAATCTAATCCAAGTCTTATATTTATAAACCCTAAAATCTTCGGCGTTCTTCAGTACTGAACCAGATCAGGCCGTTATCCCCATTTTCATTTCTGGCCTCTTTAGCGTCGTATCCACCGTTTAGCCTTGAACTCAAAACGAGGCAAAGTGCCCCTGGCAATGATTGCGACTGGAATACGTAAACCAAACGTAGAACGTAATACTAATTGAAGACGATGGCCCACGCTTTCGCTGTCTACACATTTAGTAGAACACTCTACTTGAATCTTCAACTCGTTGAGACTGCCTTGACTCTGGACTTCTACTCGATATTCTGTAATATCTTGAAAACTCCTTACTACTTCTTCAACAGCACTGGGGTAAATATTGACCCCTCTCACTACGACCATATCATCAGTACGTCCGAGTATCCCCCCCTCAAGAGACAACTCAGAGCTCCCGCATTCGCAATCCGACCGTTTAGAGAGTCGAACTAGGTCTCCGGTTCTGTAACGAATCAGCGGAGAACCAACCCTTCCCAAGCTGGTCAAGATCAACTCACCTACTCCTCCTTCTAAAACCTTGCAATCACCTCCAACATTTAGAATCTCGGAAATATAAGATTTTTCCATTACATGGAGGACATTGGGGCGTTTTGGGCATCCGTAGCTGACCGGACCAGACTCGGTCATTCCATGGTGATCAATAACTTTTGCTCCAGCCCAAAATTGTTCGACAGCAGTAACGGTACTACCAACGCTTCCACCTGGCTCACCTGCCACAATAATAACTCGTACTCTTCCTTTACTTAAATCAATCTGATTATCAGAAGCCACCTCTGCCAGCCGGACAGCGTAAGTTGGAGTGCAGCATAGGACCGTCACACCGTTGTCAATTAAGGCGGTCAATCGGGCAAGACTACTCATGCCACCACCCGGAATACACAAGCATCCCAGCCGAGTTGCCGACTCAAAGGCCGTCCAAAATCCAAGAAACGGACCAAACGAAAAGGCAAACAGAATTCGGTCCTGACTATTTACTCCAGCTATTTTGTACACCTGAGCCCAATTTTCCAACATCCATTCCCAACTCTTAGGGGTATCCAACCAACACATTGGTTTTCCTGTAGTAGCACTAGTTCTGCTGAATCGAGTATAGGAGCCGATATCATAAGTTAGGTTTGATCCAAATGGAGGGTGTTTACGTTGATCATTGATGAGCTCCGATTTGTCGGTAAAAGGCATCGTAGAAAAAAAGGTGTCTAATGAGGGGATCTCCTCGGACAACCCTGCTTGATGGATTTTAGAAGCATAGAAAGGATTGCTAAAAGATACCTTCCCAAAAAGAGAACGAAGCTTTAAAAGCTGATTCGCTTCAATTATTTCTCTACTAGTCAGTAGGTTAGTTTTATTCACAGGAAAAAGTCGAGGGCAAACATCTCTGTAAGGTTAACAGAGGCTGTTGACAGGTTCTTACGAGACAAGATCAAATTGATCCTTACATTGAAACTAGACTTCTATAA
>Ga0310342_100000595_pt1 | contig 20803 bp, 15 predicted proteins | sample S15DNA20500_MG_FD_206155 | JGI IMG/M metagenome (GOLD analysis project Ga0310342, IMG submission 206155) | Marine microbial communities from station ALOHA, North Pacific Subtropical Gyre - S1503-DNA-20-500_MG | ecosystem: Environmental > Aquatic > Marine > Oceanic | place: Pacific Ocean: North...
GGCGGCAGCAGCTTCTCAGCACCAATATCATCTTTTTCGCCTGGGGCCTTCCCGTTCCAAAGCCGGAGAGTGACCAGGGGCTCACCCGCTTGCACCGTTGCTGATACCAGGGCCAGCACCAATCCGGCTAAAAACCATCGTTTCATCAGTTCTATCCTCATCGTGTCAGGGACCTGCCTACTGGACCATGTGATATAATGACTATTGTCAGTTTCAACATGTTGGCAGGGCCCTAGTAAACCGTCAAGCTGGTTGACTGAACTGCCTTCCATCCAACTCCTGGCTACGTGTTTTATGACCAGATTCCAATTACTGTTTAGCACCTGTTTGCTAGTGGCTGTTATTCCCTGGGGAAGGACGACAGCTGCTGAGCTTCATGAGAGAATCGACGCCCTGCTGATCCAATCTGATCCGCACTTTGTACAACACGAAGCGGGCCTCTCGAGTGATAGCGAGTTCTTGCGACGGGTCTACCTGGATTTCCTGGGACGGATTCCAACGGCGACAGAAGTCCAGATTTTCCAGCAGCAAACGGACATTCACAAGCGGGTCCAGACTATTGATCGGTTGTTGCGACGACCGGAGCACGCTCGCCATATGCAGCATGTCTTTGACGTCACGCTGATGCAACGGCTGCCCAAGAAACACGTGCCGGTCGAACAGTGGCAGGACTATCTTTACCGGTCGTTCCAGCAGAATATCTCCTGGCAACAGCTGACCTGGGACCTTCTGTCCGCCACGGGTGCGCAAGCTGAAACACGCAGCGCAGCCAGATTCTTATTAGACCGCGAACTAAAACCCGAACTGCTAACGCGAGCCATTGGGCGTGTCTTTTTGGGGCGTGACTTACAGTGCGCTCAGTGCCACAATCACCCGACGATCGAGGATTATCCGCAGCAGCATTACTATGGTCTGGTTTCGTTTTTCAGTCGTGCTTATCTCTTCAGTGATCCCAAGAACAAAGAATCTTCCATCGGTGAAAAGGCTGAAGGAACCACCAAGTTTACATCCGTGTTTACCAACGAAGAAGCAACCACCTTTCCACGCGTCTTGGACCTGCCCGTGATTGCAGACCCGCCCGCAGACAAAGAACCTTACCTGGCCAAGCCAGACAAGAACACTCGCGGGATTCCCAAGTACAGCCGACTGCGACAGTTGCCAGAGGCCATCACCCGTGCTGACAACGTTGCCTACCGACAGAATATCGCCAATCGCCTCTGGTACTTCATGATGGGCCGGGGACTTGTCGAACCACTCGACATGTTTCATGAAGCCAATGCACCAACCCATCCTGAACTGCTCAAGCTGATCGCCGACGACCTGCATCAGAACCAGTACGATATGCGATATTTCCTCAAGCAGTTAGCGCTCACAAAAGCCTATCAGCGCAGCAGTCTTGTCAAGGCTGCGGAGGAACCTGCAGCACCTCGATATACGGCGGCTCAAATTAAGCCGCTTAGCGCCGAGCAACTGGCCTGGTCCACGATGCAAGCCACCGGCCTGGTTCAAACCACTCGACAGGCAACGCTTGAGTCTTTTTCGGCAAAGAAAGAGAGCGACAGTTCGCCAGTTATCACCGACTGGATTTCTCTTGAATTACACCTGGAAACGATCGTCAACAAAAAATTACAGGAACATGTGAATACCTTTGTGACAGCATTTTCTCAAATCGATCAGCCTGGTGAGTTCAACGCAACGGCCAATCAAGCCCTGTTTCTAGGCAATGCGCCTCTCATCTCAACCTGGTTACTGCCAGCCGACAACAATTTGACGGCTCGACTGGTAGCTGAACCAGACTCGGACAAGCTTGCGAAGGAACTTTACTTGTGTGTATTATCGCGTTTACCAAGTCCAGAAGAAACGGAACAAGTAACCCGTTTCCTGGCAGAGTTTTCCGAACGTACGACAACCATCCAAGAACTTGTTCGTGCCCTACTATGCTCGGCTGAGTTCCGTTTTAACCATTAGGCTTGGAAACCCGTCCACACTCAGGAACGAACCGCCATGAAACGCAATGTTGGCTGTAACATTCTGGACCATACTGTCTCGCGCCGTAATTTCATGCTTGGTGCCACCACGGCAGCCGGCTTTGGTGGATTACTGCCATCCACCTGGGCCAAGGACCTGGAAGGAAATCAGAAACAGATCCTGCAGGTCTACTTGCAGGGTGGTGTCAGCCAGTTGGAAAGCTGGGATCCCAAACCGGGAACCGAGCTCGGTGGACCATTCCGTGCTATTCCCACATCCGTTCCGGGTATCCATATTTCAGAGTTGTTGCCCCATACGGCAAAGATGATGCACTTGTTATCGATCGTGAGGAGTATCAATCTCAAGACGGATGACCACACGCAGGGTCGGCTGTTCATGGAAAAAGGTCGCAACAACGGTGCTTATCCGTTTGTTGGTGCCGTGGCTGCCAAGTACTTGAATTCTCGTGACCCTTCATTGCCTGGCTACATTCATATTTCAACCCGTGGAATCATCGATGATACGGCGGGCTTCCTGGAACCCCAGTACGCTCAATTTAAACTGGAAGGGGTCAAAGCTCCTGAGAATCTGGACCTGCCGAAAAACATCTCGAAGAAACTGTACCTCGCCCGTAATGATCTTCGTACGCGGCTTGACCAGCAGTTCGCCGCCCGGCGACGGAAGTCTTACATCGATGCCCTGGGATCTTCATTTAACCAGGCCAGCAAGCTGATGGAGCGCAAAGGAATTTTTGAAGCGGAGCAAGATCCAAAAGACCTGGAGCGCTACGGAACGCACGATTTTGCCCGCAATTGCATCCTCGGTCGTACCCTGCTCGAACGAGGAGCAACCTGTGTCAAGGTAACCCATCATGGTTACGATTCGCATGCGGAAAATTTCAACTTCCACCTGGAACAACTGGGAGAATTCGACAAGACCTTTGCAACGCTGTTGGGTGACCTGGAAGACCGCGGCATGCTCGAACACACGCTGGTAATGATCTACTCGGAATTCGGTCGTACCCCCAAGATTAATCATCGTTACGGCCGCGATCACTGGGGCAGTGCCTGGTCGATTGCACTCGGCGGTTGTGGCATCCAGACGGGTGGCGTGGTGGGGAAAACCAATGACAAGGGAACCGAGGTCAGTGACCGGGAAGTGCACGGTGGCCACCTGTTCCAGACATATTTAAAAGCAATCGGTATCGACCCGACAAAAAATCACGATATCACGGGACGTGTGATTCCCATTGGCGATCCTGCCGTTGAACCTGTTGATGAGCTATTAACATGAGCAATCAAGAAGCTGCCAAGGATACTGCCACCGAGACTCCGACAAGCAAGTTGGAGATCGATCTCAAGCAGACCCATCAGATCGCTGAGTACAAGCATGACCGTGCCTTAACGACGTGTCAGCTTGACCCGCAGGGTCGGTTTCTCTTTACCGGTGCCGAAGATTTGCACCTCTATCGCTGGAATCTCGAATCTGGGGAAAAAACACAACTTACCGGTCATCGCAGTTGGGTTCGTTCCATACGGTTTTCGCCCGACGGCCAATGGTGTTTCAGCGCTGCCTGGGACGGACAGGTTGGTTGGTGGCGGACCGCCGAAGAAACTCCACAATCGGCACGGATGATCGAAGCACATCATGGATCCGCACGCTGGGTGGATGTCAGCCCTTGTGGAAAATTACTGGCAACCTGTGGCAATGACAAACTGGTCTGCGTTTGGAACGTGGAAGATGGAAAACAAGTTGCACAATTCAGTGGACACCAAACCCATCCCTACGCGGTTAAGTTTCATCCCAGTGAAAAACAGCTCGTCTCCCAAGACTTGATGGGAAACATCAAGATTTGGGACCTGGCCAAGGGCCAGGAAGTTTGCACGATTGAAGCTCCGGTCATGACCGGGTACGACACCAAGTTTGCAGCCGACATGGGTGGGGCTCGCGACATGCAATTCCTCGACGACGGCAGCCTGCTGGCATCGGCTGGAATCACGCGGGTCGTTAATTCCTTTGCGGGCCAGCAAGACCCGCTGGTCGTACTCGTGGACTGGAAAACACGTCAAATCATTCGACATCTGCGGACGGGTGATTTTCGTGGTATTGCCTGGGGTGTCCGGTTCCATCCGGACGGATTTGTGATTGGGGCAGGTGCCAACCAGGGGGGCAGCGGCGCATTGTGGTTCTGGCACATGCCGGACAAGGAACCGCCAGCGGAAAAGCAGGCTGCCAGCGCTGAAAAGCCCAAAGCCGAGAAACCTAAAGAAGAGACCGACAAGGAAAAAGCGGCCAGGAGCGGCCCCGGAGAGAACCCGGAACTGGACCGCCAGCCATTTCATACATTCAAGCTCGGCAAGTGTGCCCGCGGACTGGACATGACAGCAGATGCCCAGCGACTGGCAGTTGCCCATTCCGACGGATTTGCTCGTATTTACCAGCTGACAAAAGCGGCAGAAAAAGAGCCGGCCGCAGCGGGGGCCGAGAAAAAGGCCGATAGCTAGTCCTGTGGCACTTATAGAACCAACAGTGGCCTGGTCAATCGGCTGGCCGGATTGTTAGCAGTCCAAATAGTTCTTTCAGCCAGCAGCAATCCTGTTCTAAAGGCTCGGCAACCGCACGAGGACTCCTTATAATCGAGTTCAAGTTCCTCATCTTCAGTAGGGTATCTTTATGGACTTGTCATCCGGCAACTCGATTACGGTCTGGATTCAGGATCTGAAGGCTGGCAATGAGACGGCTGCCGAGAAACTTTGGCAGCGTTATTGCCAACAACTGACACGTTACGCTCGCCAAAAAATCGGACCCAAGGCTCGCCGGGTAGCGGACGAAGAAGACATGGCGCTGATGGCGTTTCACAGTTTTTGTCGCGGTGTAGCAGACGGGCGATTTCCACAACTTGCGGATCGTGACGACCTCTGGCAAATTCTCCTGATGATTGCAGAACGTAAGACGATTGATCATTTACGTGAACAATTTCGCCAAAAGCGCGGTGGCGGAAACGTGCGCGGTGAATCGATCTTTGACACACCGGCCAGCGACAATGCCTGCCGGGGCATCGAGCAAGCTATCGACGATAATGCCACGCCCGATTTTGCCGTCACAGCGTTGGACGAATGCCGTCGACTGCTTGAAATGCTTCCCGATGAGGATTTGCGAAAGGTTGCCAGTTGGAAACTAGCCGGCTGGAAAAATCGCGAAATCGCCGAGAAACTAGGCTGTGTCACGGCCACCGTGGAACGGAAGCTAAAACGGATTCGCAACCTCTGGTCCGAGGAAGTCTAACCGTGGCACACGATCCATCACCAACCGACATGGACGGCTTAATCGATAGCCTCTGCGACCGCTTTGAAGCCGCCTGGCAGGGTACGACGCCTCCCCAGATGGAAACCTTTCTGGCCGACGTGGCTGCCGAGCAGGTTGAACCACTGATGCGAGAATTGCTTCGTGTCGAAATCCAGGTACTGGGACAAATGGGCCAGTCCCTGAAAGTAAGGCCGTATTACGAACGTTTTCCTGACCAGATCGCCTTGATCGACGATTGCTTTAGGAACGCGAACGCAGTCACGTTGCCACCAGAGTCAAACCAGAAGACGTTCGTCCCGGCGGGTGAAACGGCCACTCCTAAGGCTGATACTCACGCAGTTCCCGTCGAGGGCACTATGCTGGGAAGTAACGCCCTGAAAGTCGGTGGAACTTCGCTGGCAGGCAAGCTTTTCGGTGATTACGAACTACTGTCAGAAATTGCCCGTGGTGGCATGGGAGTCGTCTACAAGGCTAGGCAACGGAGTCTCAATCGTACCGTGGCCTTGAAAATGATTCTCAGCGGTGAGTTGGCCAGTGACGAAGAGGTTTCACGATTTCAGATGGAAGCGGAATCTGCCGCCGGTTTGACGCATCCCAACATCGTGAACATTCATGACGTGGGAGTCGAAGCAGGACACCATTTTTTCTCCATGGACTACATCGAAGGGCGAAACCTCGAAGAACTAATCCTGGAAAATCCTCTGCCGGTCCGACAAGCAGCCGGTTACCTGCTGGAGATCGCTCAAGCGATTGAATATGCCCATCAGCAGGGAATCCTACACCGCGACCTGAAGCCTTCAAACATTCTCATCGACCACACGGGTGCATCCCAAATTACCGACTTCGGACTTGCTAAACAGATCCAAAAGGACGGGCAATTAACCGGAACCGGCCAGCTATTGGGAACTCCGGCTTACATGTCTCCCGAACAAGCTGCCGGTGAGCGAGGGCAGTTTGGACCTGCCATGGATGTCTATTCCTTGGGAGCTATCCTTTACGAATTGATAACTGGCCGGCCACCGTTTCGAGCAGAATCAACACTCGAACTGGTCATTCAAGTCCTGGAACTGAATCCGATTGCACCGCGATTAATGAATCCAAAACTTCCCCGTGATTTGGAAACCATTTGCCTTAAATGCCTGGCGAAAGAACCTCAGCGCCGTTACGCCAGTGCCGCTGAACTGGCTGCCGACCTGGATCGCTGGCTCCACAACCGGCCCATTCAGGCACGGCCGGTTAGTTCCCTGGAACGCGGCTGGCGATGGTGTCGCCGCAAGCCAGCAATCGCCGGCCTGTCACTTGCGGTGGCGATAGCAATTATCGTGGGTACCTATACCTCCTGGCGATACGCAATCCAGGCTCGGCACGAGGCCAATTCGGCCAAGCTGGCCCAACAACATGCGACTAGGAGTTTTGAAAAGGCACAAATATCTGAACAACAGGAGCGGCAAGCGCGTCAGCAGGCCGAGACAGCACAGGTCCGAGCCATCGCCGGAGAAGAGCAAGCCCGCGATGAGCAGCAACGTGCAGAAGAGAACGCAGAACAGGCGGAGCGCAATCTCTACATTGCCAATATGTTTTTAGCCCATCGACACTGGCAGGAAGGACGCCTGCAAGATGCACTCAAACTACTAGAAAAACATCTGCCACAACCCGGTCAACAAGATCGTCGCCGGTTTGAGTGGCACTACCTGCAGCGACAAATTAAAAGCCAGTCTTTTGAACTCCAGGGACATTCAGATTCCGTGCTTGCTGTCGCTTTCAGCCCCGATGGAAAATGGCTCGCTTCAGCCGGTAACGACTTGGCGGTCAAAATCTGGGACGTCGCGAAACGCCATGAAACAATCTTTCTCAAAGGGCTCACGGAACCCATCACTGCTATTGCGTTCGGGCCACAGAACCAACAACTGGCTGCCTGCAGCGAAAGTGGTACAGCAATAATCTGGGACCTGAAGCAGAGAAAACAAATCTGTCAACTGGACGGCCACCAAGGTCCGATTCGATCGATTCACTTTGATCCCAAAAGGCCGCGCGTTCTGACAGCCAGTGATGATCGAACAGCGAAAGTCTGGGATGCAAAAAACGGGACGCTGTTGTTAGATCTGAAACCTCACGAACTAGAAACAAGAGATGCTGTCTTTAGTCGGGACGGAAAGACAATCGCTACGGTCTCCTTGGGGCGGGGTGATGTGCGTCTTTGGGACGCGGCCAGCGGTAAGTACCTCGGTACGCTGAAAACATCTGATCTTGAGCGAGTTGAGAGTGCCTGTTTTACGCCGGATGGACGCTATTTACTCGTGGGTGAACGCGTGGGCCTGATCCGGGTCTGGGACGTGGAATCCGGCGAACTCTTCAAGACATATGACGGTCACGTCACAAGAGTTACCGACATCCAGTTCAGTCCAGACGGGAACTGGTTTATATCCGCGGGTCGTCGCGTCGATGTAACGGTTCGCGAATTTCCTAGCGGTCGGGTCCTTAGTGACTTGAAAGTGAAAGGGGTCCAAGCGATCAGCCTCGATCCAACCGGGAAATTAGTGGCAACCGGAAGCACTAATCAAAAGGTCACGGTTTGGCCGGTCGGCAAACCAGCTCTGCAGACAGCTAATGCTATTTTGACTGAGCATACCGAAACGGTGAATGACATCACCATTAGCCCTGATGGAAAAACATTTGCTACGGCGTCTTGGGATAACACGGTAAGAATTTGGGATCGAGTCACCGGTCAATCAATCGCAAAGCTGGAACCGGAACCGGACGGCAATTGTTACGCGGTTGCCTTTAGCCCGGATGGAACACGTTTAGTTTCTGCCTATTCAACCGGAATGATCCATATCTGGGATTCTCGGTCTCACCAAGAAGTGGCAACAAAGAAAACCGGCCTTGGACCAATCTATCATGTCACATTCAGTCCTGATTCACAATATTTTGCTGCCGCCAGTCACAACAACACCATCTCCATTTGGCAAACCGCCGACGGCAAGAATGTTAAAACGTTGAAACACACATCCAAGATCAGCGATGGTCAAACCTCCCAGGTACGAGCAGTCACCTTTAGCCCCAATGGAAAATGGCTAGTCGCTGCCGGTAGTACAGGAACGATTCAAATCTGGGACACCAAATTGTGGCTGCCTTGGAACCAATTAAGACACCACAAACGGATAGTTCACGCACTCGCCTTCAGCCCAGATGGCAAGTACCTGGCTTCTGCCAGCGAGGAACAGACTATCGTGATTTGGGATTTTGTCGAGCAAAAAGTAAAATATGTTTGCCGAGGGCACCTCGATACAGTATACGATGTGGTCTTCTCGCCAGATGGTGAACGGGTCATTTCCGCGAGTGGCGATAAATCGATCAAATTCTGGAGTGTCTTTAGCGGCCAGGAGGTCATGACCCTGACAGGCCACGACCATCGAATCCGCGGCATCGCCATCGACCCGGAGGGAGAGTTTCTGATTACCACCAGCAGGGATAAGACCATTCGCATCTGGGACGCGAGTCCCTGGCTACCAGGGAATGACAAATCCCTTGATTAACCTCTCCACACGGTTTTCTAAGTTCTTATCAGAGGATGCTAGCAGCGCGTAAAACAGCCCACCCGCAGTACTAAAATGACCACGGGTGGGCCGTTGTACAAACACATTGATCTTAAAGATCACTGGTGTTAGGCGTCACCGCCATCGCCGCCGCCATCGCCGCCGCCATCACACGCGCCGCCATCGCCGCCGCCATCGCCGCCACCATCGCCGCCACCATCGCCGCCACCATCGCCGCCGCCATCGCCGCCGCCATCGCCGCCACCATCGCCGCCACCATCGCCGCCACCATCGCCGCCGCCATCACACGCGCCGCCATCATCGGCTGCTGCGTCATCGGCCGGTGCATCGCAACCACCAGCATCTTGTCCAGCATCATCACTTTCCGGGGCTTGATCTTCGTTTACCATAATCTTCTCCTTAGAACATTTCTATCAATAAACACGGTTCCTGAACTTCCTCAGGACCTCACGAACTTATCACATGTCGCCTCGTGCGACAACCGTATATTCTTTTGATCTGACAATTTCCCCTAACCAGTTCGCGGCTCTCGATCGTGGCCGTGTAGTCGGTGACGCTACTCTGAATCCGCTCCAGGGCTCACAAGCGATTTCTAGTGCAGGGTTCAACTAATCAACGCCTATTGACCTGCCAGGGGAAAAATAGCTCTCGCGAATAAAAAGTAACCGGTTGCAGTTACTAGCCGATGATCCATGCTCGCTGAAATATTCTCTGAAACCATGTTATACTGCAATCTCAACAAGCAGTTGACATCTAGCCATACCCTCTTTAATCACTGAGAAACACGATGCGTATTCTCCTTCTCTGCTGGGCAACAGTCATGATGCCGGGCTTGCTGCCAAACACTTCAGTAGCCGAACCCGTTTGGAAAAAACACGTACTGCAACCAGCAAATAAGACAACTGGTAATGTGAATACAGTCGTTGCCAATGACTGGAATCATGATGGTCACGTGGATGTCATTGCATCTTTCAATGGTGCTGTATTGCTGTTACCGGGACCAGAGTGGAAAAAACATATCGTCCTCTACAAGTTCATCGACCCAAGATCCGGACAGCCTGCCAAGCGAGGGTGCATCCATAGCACACTCATGGACGTCGATGGAGATGGCGATCTCGATTTCTGTGGCTCCAATCAAACCGTCTTCTGGCTGGAATGCCCAGATCAGCCACTGACAGACACCTGGACTTACCGCACCGTTGACGACCAGATTAAGGGAACCCATTGCCTGATTATCGGGGACGTCGATGGCAACGGAAAAATGGACCTGATCGCCAATTCCGGTCGTGGACCCGATCAAACTGACTTTCCCTTTTCACTCACCTGGCAACAAATCCCAGCCAATCCGCGTAAGGCCAAAGCGTGGCAACGGCACGTGTTTGCCGACCGGGATGCTCCCGGCGGATCGCATTACACAGGATTTGGCGATGTCAATGGTGACGGCCGTCCGGATATTTGCTGTGCCGCCAAAGGGGGTGAGAAATTCCCTGACGGCCGGTGGTTCGCCTGGTGGCAACAGCCGGAAAAATTGGGCAAACCCTGGATTCGGCACCTGCTGGCCAAGGACCAGGTGGGAGCCACTAACATTCAACCCGTTGATCTCAACAACGACGGCATTCTCGACTTCGCGGCGACGCGAGGACATGGCAAGGGGGTCCTCTGGTTCCAGGGTCCCGACTTCAAGCTGATTGAAATCGACCCCGACATTGAAGGTCCCCATTGCCTGGCACTGGCAGACATGGATCAAGACAACGATGTCGACATCGTGACTTGTGGACACACCACCAGCGGGCTGGCCGTCTGGTACGAAAACAATGGTGCCGGCAAGTTTTTACGACACCTGGTCGGAACCAACCAGGGTTCGTACGACGTGCGGACCGTCGACATGGATGCCGACGGTGACCTTGATATCCTGATCGCCGGTCACTTCAGCAACAATCTCCTCTGGTATGAAAATCCTCTCGACCCGCAACCAAAGGTAAAATCATTTCTAGCGCAAGCCGATCATCTTGCCTTGTCACATTCTTTTAGCGCCGGAACCCTGGCAGATCATTTTGATCAACAACATTTCACGCACTGGAGCGTGAAGCAGGGTGTGCTAACTGGAACACCTGCCCCGCAAGAAAAATGGCAGGGCGGTCATGGAAAAGTGCCAGCCCTGCAAGTGAACCATTCCTTTCATAACGCGATTATTCAAACGCGATTTCTGCTCGATCAGGCCCGTAGCGTTAAACTGGTCATCAATGCCAGCAACCCAAAACATGGTAAGTATCACCTGTTCCGAGTGACTGTCACGCCAAAGAGCCTGGTCATCAGCAAAGATCCCGATCCGGGAGCTGACAATAGGGACAAATTGACACTGGCGACCACCGAACTGCAAATTGCACCAGCTCAATGGCACACCCTGACTGCCGAGCTGGTCAACCAGCAGGTGCTGGTCCACATTGATGGTAAGTTTCTAACGGCGGCCAGGCATGAGAAGCTGAATGTCCGCAAGAGTTCCTTTAAGTTTGGCATGGCCGGACCGGTCGCTCGCCTGGATGATATCCGTCTCTATCACGCCAAACCCAATCCACTGCCTTAGGAAAAACGGACCTTAATCACCACAAAAAGCGATCGCGGTGAGCGCGTAGACCTGGGCCACTCGTACCAGTTCCGCAACAGGCACTTCTTCCTCCACCGTATGGGCACCCTTGGCATCCGGTCCATGCGTGATGGCAGGAATGCCAGCCAGCGCGTAAAACGTATTGCCATCATCCACAAAGGGCTTGAAGCCGGCCGGCAGTTCCTCTCCCATCACGGCTCGACAGGCAGACTGAAACGATTTGGCCGCCTCGTGCTGCGGATCCAGCTCGTAGGCATCGCGGACAAAATGAAACGTCCCCTGGCAAGTAATGCCAGGTCGCTCTTCAATCGCCGCCAGCACGGCCTGAAATTCCGCTTCCACAGCAGCCGGGTCGGTCCCCGGCAACCAGCGGCGTGTTCCGGAAAGTTGGAAACAGGTTGGCGACTGATTGTAAATCTCTCCACTGCTAACCTTGCCAACAAACAGGCTCTCCGGCCCCGCCACCGGATGTTGCCGCTCGGCCAGTTGGACGTTGAGCTCGTTGAGTCGCTGGACCAGTTCGGCACCGGCAGCAATCACGTCCGGTTGCTGGCTGCCACCAAGCACTTCGTGAACGGGATCTCCTGCCCGCTGTACGCTAATCTCCAACACCGCCAGGCCGCGGCCTACTACGTTCAATCGATCACTGTTGTACTCGGGGAGCATGACAGCATCCCCTACGTAACCGGAGCGAATCAACTGGTCCACCTGGCTGCCGTCTCCCCAGGGTGCCTCGTGTAAATCGTGCGCGGTGAGCAAAATACTCCCACCGCCCAGCAGGCCCGTTTCGCGCAGCACCCGCATCGCTTCCACGGCAGCAGCCACGCCCCCCTTCATGTCGGAAACACCACTGCCGTAAAGTATCCCGTTTTCAACACGGGGCGGCACAAAGGGAAGGTGGACCGTATCGAGATGCCCATTAAATTGCAACGTGCGCCCCGGCTGACCACTCTCGTAGCGCGCTGCCACGGCCGGCGCCGCGGGCCAGCCCGCCTCTGGCCGTTCTACGGAAAAGTCTTCCTGCTGCAAGATGTCGGCCAAGCAGTTGGCCACCTTGGCCGCGTCTCGCGTGGGACTGGGGATTTCGACCAGCCGGATGGCTGTCTGCAGCAGCCTTTCCTGGGAAACCTGCTCGGCAACCTGGTCTGCAATAGATGCGGTGATCTCGGTCATGGCGGATACATCACTACAAGAAAGAGAACAAGCGAATGTCAGTGTAATCGAATATTGCTTAGCTTAGCCCTCCAGGCCACTGGAGAAAACAAGGGATTTGTACCCCAGCACCAATTCGCTTAATCCCGAGATCGCGAGAGATCCCGCTCTGGCCACGCTTTCACCGCATTGGCCGCCGCATGGATGCGGCCATCGATCATCGTTGAAAGGCGATGATTATTGGTGCCGTTACGAGTATTGAAGAAAACGGCCCAGTTGAGACCGTCATGCCGCCGCACCAACATGGTGGAAGTGCCATCGAGTGACCCGGTGTGCCAACTGTTGACGTTCGGGTTTTCTGGCAATGTACGAACCGACCAGCCGCAACCGTAATAGACGACTTTCGGCTTTTTCTCGGCGTCGTATCCCAGCACCCCGGCCGGGCGGGCAAACATCTGCTCAATGCTGCTCTCTTTGAGCAACGGGCTGCTGATGGGCTGATCAAAGGCGGCGGCAAAGCGGACCAGATCAGTGGCCGAGGCAATCCAGGCTCCGTGGGAATCCATCGGTTCCAAATACCAGCTGCCGTAGGGAGCCGGTACCTGCTGACCCAAATTCTCCTTGAAGACCGAGCGGCCCGTGCGCTGCCGCTCATCGTAGTAGCGCACTTCCCGAGGAGCCCGATGTTTGAGCAGCGTTCTGCCAATCCGCATCTGCCGAACACCGACCGGGGCCAATACATGTCGCTTAACGTACTGGTCGTATTTCAGCCCGCTCTTGGCTTCAATCACACGGCCCAACAGGCAATAACCAAAATTGGAATAGGCATACCGAGTTCCCGGATCAAAATCGAGCGGCTGCCCCATCATGAAGCGAATCACCTGTTCTGCCTTGGCGGGCGGATTGACACCAAAGCTCCTGGCTATACGAACCGACTGGAACATCGCGTCAAAGGAAGCATCCCGGTCCCAGCCACCACTGTGCTGCAAACAATGCAAAATCGTCACCTGATCAAGACGGGGATCCACCTTGCCCTCATCATTTTCAAAATGAGGCTTTGGCTTGAGAATCTTGAAAACCCGATCCGTCAGCTTGAGTTGACCTCGTTCCACCAGTTGCAGAATAGCCACGGCCGTGATTGGCTTGGAAAGGCTGGCAATGCGAAACTGGCTGTCTGGCTTCACCGGCTGTTTCTTTTCCAGGTCGGCATAACCAAAGCCACGGGCGTACATCAATTGACCTTGCCGGGTCACCGCCAGCGATGCTCCGGGAACCTTGTGCGTCTTCATAAAACTGGTCATCAAGTCATCAAAGCTGGCCAGGGCCGGATCATGCTTCCCCGTCACAACGACATCGTTGATTTTCATTGGTTTCTCCGCTGCGCTCATCGATCGACTTACCAGGCCACTGGCCAAGAACAAAAATACGACCAGGGTGAACCCGTGCAGGCAACTAAAACGGTGGGGAAATCGGGACAACAACTCAATACTCTCCAGCGGCTAAATGCTAAACTCGGTCAGTTTCCCCTCGCAGGGCGGTCCCAGGCTGGCCCACAGCGAGCGGGCGGCGGGATCAGCCACCACAAAAGCACAGCTACGAACCTCGCGACCTTGCCCGTGTCGGCAGATCGACAATTCTCCACCTTCATGATCTCCAAACACCGACCGCAGCTTATCTGGTGATAATCGATCTTCACTTCCTGCCAGGACGCGCGTAATTTGTTCAATCCGATGCTCAGTAGAGCAGCGATCCTGTTGAGGATTTTCCAGCGGCTTGAGCCGCTCCGAGAGGTAGTGGTTCGTATGGACATACCAGGGACTCGCCACCGTAAACTCCTCGTGCTCGGTCGCCGTGGTTTCAATATCGACACAGGCTCCGGATTCATGAGCCATGACATAGTTGTGACCCGAAGCGCGATACAAATCCGTAATGGACTGCCGCGCCTGGGTCCAGTCGGTTTGTTGGAGGGCCTGGTGCAGCAGAGCCAGGTAAATGAGCCCGGGCCGGGCATCGGTCGGTTGCAGGTTGTTGTTACCGACAGCAATCCCCGCCTCGTTGACACCAATCAAGGTAAGGCACCCGGCAGTACTCATCGTCAGGGATTCTGGGCCCTCATCAGGTCGGCGACGGAAGAGGGAAATATAGGATTCGGCACTGGCGTGCATATCCCAGGTCTGACCGATCAGCGCCGTCTCAGTTGAGGACCCTGCCGGGGAGACTGCAAAGGAGGTGCAACCATGAATTTCCGCCCCTGCTGTCTGCCACAAAACGTCCTGAAAATCGGTCAGCGCATTGGCAAAAAAGACATCTTCCAGCGGGCAATCCGCCCCCGCAGCAATGCCGGACCATTCCTCGTAACAGCGGGGAACATGCTGCTGGTGCAACTGCAGATGAACTTGTGCCAGTTTCACACACTCTTCCCGCGTTGTCTCAACACCTCGAAGCCGGGCAAACGTGCTGGCAATTTCGTAACGTTCCTCTGCCAGCCCGCGAACCTGGTCCCTCAATTGCTCGCCATGCTGCTGACCCATTTCATACGGGGTACCTGTGAGTTCGATAACTTGCAGCATGGTAGAGCTCCTGTTGATTCGACCAATCGCGGCTAAAATTGTCTCGTCAACCTACCATGCGTTGGTTTGCTATCGCAAGCAGCAAAAGAAACTGGATCGACTCCCGTCGATTGCCTGGTTAAAACCGGGAATGCCGTTGCCGACGCCGCCTGGAATCAATAGAGTATAAGTGGCTTTGAGTGGTCGATTCGTCAACAGCCCGGGAGCAGATCATGTTACGACTGCTAGGACGCAGATCCCAACTGTGCGACAACCTCACCCGACGTGAGGTGTTGCAGGCAGGAGCCATCTCGGCTCTCGGACTCAGTCTCCCGGACGTGATACGGGCCAGTGAAGCTGGCTCGGCAGCAGAGGACCGGCCCACCAAGTCGATCATCCTGGTCAATCTGATTGGCGGGCCAAGTCATATCGACATGTTCGACATGAAGCCGGACGCGCCGGCTGAAATCCGCGGGGAGTTCAAGCCGATCGCCTCGAGCATTCCAGGCCTGCACGTCTGTGAACACTTACCCAAGACGGCCAGCCTGATGCACCATTCCACGCTGATCCGTACGCACACGCATTTGTACAACACGCACAGCCCGTACAACATGTTGACTGGATACAGCGGGCCAGTGATCCTGAACAACGTTGCCAAGCCGACCGATCACCCCAGCATCGGTTCGGTGATGCAATACGCGGGCCTTCGTTCGCGCGACATACCTTCCTATATTTGGATGCCAACGCATCCGGGACACAGCCAGGGAAAATATCGGGCAGGCCCCTACGGCGGGTTCCTGGGTAAACGCTTTGATCCCATGTTCACTTCTTACTCGCCAACGTTTACAGAAACCGAAGGACGTAATTCACATATTAATCCCGCGGTCCCCATCGCCGCGCCGGTCCTCTCCGGACTCGCTACGCTACCTGACGTCAATTTGCAGCGGATGAGCAATCGCCGCAGCCTGCTGGAAAAATTCGATGACAGCGTGCGGCACCTGGAAACATCAACCTCGGTCACAGATCTCAAGCACCACAAGCAAGAAGCCTTTCAGTTGCTAACGTCTTCCAAGACAAGAAAGGCTTTTGACCTTTCCCAGGAACCGGAGAAAGTGCGAAATCTTTATGGCCGCAATCTCTTCGGGTCCTGCATGCTGACTGCCAGGCGACTGGTCGAAGCGGGCACCCGATTTATCGGCGTTACGACCGAATCTCAAATCAACGGTGGTATTGGTGCCGGCCAGTGGGACACCCATGGCAATAATTTTGAGCTGTTGAAAAACTTCAACCTGCCGACGCTGGACCAGAATTACAGCGCTCTGATTACTGACTTGGAGCAGCGCGGTTTACTCGATTCAACTCTCGTGATCGTGATGGGGGAAATGGGTCGGACGCCGAAAGTAAAACCCAACGGGGGCCGCGACCACTGGACCCAATGCGGTTTTATCCTGCTAACCGGAGGTGGCGTAAAACGTGGCATGGTCTACGGGGAAAGCGATAATCAGGGTGGCTGGCCAATCGACGGCCCTGTCTCTTCAGCTGATTATGTAGCAACCATCTACCAATTGCTCGGATTAGATCCGAAAATGATCATTCGTGATCGATCTGACAATCCAGTTCACATTGCCCTGGAAGGCCAGCCTGTCTGGGATGTGATTGCCTGAAAGCGATCAGTCTTCTGAACTAGTTGTCTGTCAACGGTCGCGCGCCGCGCATGTCCGCATAACCGCCGCCCTTGGAGCCGGTCGGGGAAGGGCCAAAGTAGCGGCCATCGGTGGCCGGATCGATGGCCGGCTGGTAACGCACATCACATGACAGGCGAACCTGACCGGCCGGCGAGTTGTTTTCCAGGGAACCGTGCAGTGTGAACATGCTAAAAATCAATACGTCGCCCGCCTGAAAATCGCTACTGAGCAAACGGGTATCTCGCTGGCGACAGAATGTCAGCGGGTGAACTTGATTCTGTTTTCCGTAAGCCGCCTGTTGAATAGTCTCGTTTGATCGATCCTGCCGGTAATCGTGTTCACGAATGGGATCGAGCAAATCGCCAAAGTGCTGCGAGTCTTCCACAATCGCCAGTGGCCCGTCCGTCAGAGAAACATCACCCAACGGAATCCAGGCCGTATGAATTCGTTCGGAACTGCCCGCAAAAAAAGGATAGTCGTAATGCAAATCGGTACAATTCCCGACGGTTACCGGTCGCAAATACATGAGATCGTGTGCGCCAGCAGGTTCCCCGAGTACCGATTCCACCAGTTGGTTAAGCTGGCTGCCATGTGTGACGGATCGCAGCGCCGTTCCCTCGTTCACTGACTTCCAGAATTCACCTAAATCCCCAGCCGTTTCCCGGCGCTGACTGATCCCCGTCGCAATCCCGTCAATCGGTGGTGCACTAATCTCTCCCATCTCGTGCAAACGCGTCATGACTTCCTCGCGGGCAGCTAACACGGCAGTCCGATCCAGGGCAGCTCGTAACACGACATATCCCTGCTGCTTGATCGCCTGATCCAGCGCCTGGTGGTCGGACAGATCGCCCGTATACTCCACGAACGGACCGAGCAGATCCGGAGGAATTTCGAGTTGTTGAATGTGGCATGTAGTCATCTTTAATCCTGATCCAGGGCAATCACGTTGGCGGCACCCCCGTCGATGGGAATGGTATGTCCCGTAATATATCGAGAAGCATCACTGGCCAGGAAAACCACTGCTCCGGCTACGTCAACTGGCTGTCCCCAGCGCCCCAGGGGCACCCGTTCCACGACCTTGGCCGAGCGGGCCGTATCGTTCTTTAATTCTTGCGTCATGGGAGTTTCTATCCAGCCCGGAGCCAGCGCATTGACACGAATCCCATGCCGGCCCCACTCCGCGGCCAGATCACGAGTCAACGAGATCAATCCTCCCTTGGTAATTCCATAGACCGAACCGCCTCGTCCGAGGCCAATCACGCCCCCTCCGAGAGCGGAAATATTGATGATGGTGCCGGCCTGCTGCTGAATCATGATCTTCCCAACGGCGCTGGCCATATTGAGGCAGCCAACCAGGTTCACGTCAAAAATCGCCTGCACGTCGGCCGGGGAAATCTCGAGTGGATCAACTCGCCGATGGACCCCGGCATTGTTGACCAGTACGTCAATCTGGCCGTGTTCGGCAACCAGCGTCTCTACCAGTTGCTGTACCTGCTCGGCACTGCGCACATCACAGCAATGCGCCGCAACAGGCTGCTCCGTTTCCTGTTGAATTTCACTAGCAACTTGCTGGGCCAACTGGTCTTCGATATCAACAATCATGACAGCCGCCCCCTGCTCTGCGCAGGCTGCTGCGATTGCTTTTCCCAGTCCCTGGGCCCCTCCGGTCACGAGGACCACTTTGCCGGTCAGGTCAAACATCCCCTGGTCTGTCAAAGCCATCGAGCTATTTCTCCTTAAGCGTTGATCAGCGGCTGTTACGCGGGGTCTTGATGATTTGACTCAATTGGCTGGTTGGAACAACTCCAGCGGATAACCATCCGGATCACAAAAGTAAACAACCAGGCCACCCTCGTTCGGTCCAGCAGTAATCGGTACCGGATCGGACTTGAACTTAACTCCCTGTTGACTGAGTTCATCAAAGGCACTCTGCAAGTCATCGACCAGAATACAAAGGTGGGTATTGCCGGGTCGGTTCGTTGCCTGGTCCACGGGATCATCCGGGCAGTTCAAGTACTGGACAACTTCCAGGGTTTGTGGACTATCCGGGGAAACACGAAAGGAAGCAACACTCAATTGCACGCCCTTGTAACCGGTCTGCGTGGCAACATATTCTTCTTCCACGCAAGGTCGTCTTCCTACCAGTTCCATCCCCAGGGTGTCCCGATAAAACTCGATCGACCGTTCGATATCAGCGACCGTCACACCGAGGTGGTGAAGTCTGCCAAGCTGCCAGCTAGACGATTGATTCAACATGAAGAAAACACTCCTGGCAACGAAGCCGGTTAGGGTCAGTGACCACGACCATCCTGTTGAACGTATCGTGGCAGCCTTAATTCGGGGAGGCAAGAGGCTCCTTCACTTTTTCCCTTGGCAATCCCGGGGATCCCTGGGGAGATCTGGATGACAATCGCCAGCCCGCATGCTAACTTGGAGTTTTCCACATGAATCGTAGCCGTCTGATCTCCCGAACAATAGAACCTCCAACCGCTTCGCTGGACTGCAAGAACATGGACCTTCAATTACAGGACAAAGTGGTACTCGTGACCGGCGGTTCCAAGGGGATTGGTGAAGCGGTTGTTCGCACTTTCCTGGCCGAGGGCGCCCAAGTAGCCAATGTCAACCGCAGCACGGCCGAGGGTGAGGCCCTGGAAGCGGAATACGCTGAGAAGGGGCAACAGTGTATTTTTATTCAAGGTGACTTGAGTGATGCGTCCGTTTGTCAGCGGGTGGTCGAACAAACGGTAGCCAAGTTGGGCCGGATTGATATTGTGATCAACAATGCGGGAGTGAATGACGGCATTGACCTGGAGGCAGGGCCCGCAGCGTTTGTAGAATCATTACAGCGTAACCTGATCCACTATTACGCAATCGTCCATTACGCGCTGGCAGAACTGCGCAAGAGTTGTGGATCGATTATCAACATTGGATCCAAAGTCAGTATTACCGGGCAAGGCAATACCTCCGGTTATGCAGCGGCCAAGGGAGGTATCAACGGTCTGACACGAGAGTGGGCCGTCGACCTGGCAGCTGACTCCATCCGAGTCAACACGGTGTTACCTGCGGAGACATGGACTCCCCTCTACGACAGGATCCTGAACGAAACGGACAATCCAGAGCAGGCAAAGCAACAGATCGAACGATTGATCCCATTTCAGCAACGCTTTACCACGACCCAGGAGATTGCTGACATGGTGGTATTCCTGGCCTCACCGCGCTCCGGCCATACCACGGGGCAGATTATCTTTGTTGACGGAGGCTATACCCACTTGGACCGAAAATACACAGCTGAGGATTAGATCGTAGTCCTAAAAAGGAAAAAAAGGCGGGTAGAAAAACCGCTCAAAACCCGTTGTGAAGCCCATTTTCAGCCGCGTTACCCGGGTGAATTCTCTCCGCGGACACTCTACAATATTTACCTCATGGATCCACCTCGCAAATCGAAGGCTTTACGTAAGGCGACAAGAGAGATGACGCGAATTGCTGTTGGTCTGTTGACATTGGTTGTACTGACGAGCTGCGGGCTCCCGGTGCAGGCCGAAATCCCTCTTAACCAGTTGTCGGAAGCTGAGCGTCGTGGTGGCTGGACATTGATCTTCGATGGCAAGACCACCGCTGGCTGGCGCAATTATCGCAGTCAAAAAATCAGCGATGGTTGGACGGTGAAAAACGGTACCCTCACCTGGACTAAGAAAGGTGCCGGAGACCTGGTGAGCGTCAAACAGTATGGTCACTTTGAGCTGTCCCTGGAATATCGCATTTCCAAGGCTGGCAACAGCGGGATCATGTTTCACGTTACCGAGCAGGCTCAGTACCCCTGGCAATCTGGTCCGGAGATTCAGATCCAAGATAACGTCGATGGACGGGATCCACAGAAAGCGGGCTGGCTTTACGAGCTGTATCATCCGGTGAAACCAAATTGGGCCAAGTTCTTTGAACAACAAGTGGGCTTTACCAGCCCAGAGATTTCGGATGCAACTC
>Ga0310342_100000596_pt1 | contig 20802 bp, 11 predicted proteins | sample S15DNA20500_MG_FD_206155 | JGI IMG/M metagenome (GOLD analysis project Ga0310342, IMG submission 206155) | Marine microbial communities from station ALOHA, North Pacific Subtropical Gyre - S1503-DNA-20-500_MG | ecosystem: Environmental > Aquatic > Marine > Oceanic | place: Pacific Ocean: North...
CAGGATTAGTGCACAGATGGCGACTAGCAAGAGCCAGTGCCAGCCTTCTGAGAGTGACTGCACGCGGGTGAACTGGTGATAGGTCTGTTCTGTTTGTGCCCAGAGAAGTCGACTGGAGGCAGCAACTGGATTGATCATTTGCCTGCTCCTCGACTCGGGTGGTAACTGGTCCAATAGGCGAACAACTGTTCACCGACGAGCAAAGCGATTAAGAGCCACATTAACCAGAAACCGGCAGTTCCCCCGGCATGCTGAATAGCGGTTCCGCTGAAATCATCGGCAGCCAGAATCTCTACCTTGATCGGATCAAGCTGCTCGATCAGAGTCTGGTTCTTGACCATCGAGAGGTTGCCCTCGCCGGGTTGCACATTAACGGCAAAGCGACTGGCCTGCACATTGCCATCGATCGTTGTCTTGATGGCATCGTAGATACCGCTCTGGGCAGTTTCCAGGGGACGCTGGGTGTCTGGGGTAGGTCGACCCAGGGAGGCGACCAGTAGTGCCGAATCAACCGCCGGCTTAACCGCCTTACGCTCCTGTTCGGAACGTTGCTGCTGGTCTTCGGAAGGGAGGAAAAAGGTGACGGTATCATTGTATTGTTGCATCGGTAAGGAAACGTCCAAGGGAACACCGACGAGCCGTGTCTCTTGAGCGCGTGTTACGGAAGTCAGGTAGGAATGAAGTTTTAGGAGCATGACCACGAAACTGGGGTCACGGGCCCAGGTGTTCCATTCGGGACCTAGGGTGGTCATGAAGCAGACCACACGGCCATCCCCAAAACGCTGTTCGACCGCCAGGGGAAGCTGGTTGTGGAGTCGGCTGACAATCCGGGTCGTGGAATTGTCGCCAGCTTCCCAAGTGTCGAGCGGTTGCATGAATTGTTCGATGCGGACACGACGAATCAGCGTGTTGCGTTCGCCCAGGAAGAATTCAAAAATTGGATGCGGCGTGACTTCGATATCAGGCGTATTCTCTTCCAGGGGGGGGTTAAGCAGCGCTTTGCCGGCCAGTGATACTGGCAAAACCCCTTGCCCTTCACGATAGAGTTCCTTGTTGTAGAAGGAAACGTCGACCTGGTCGCCGAGGAAAAACGTGATGCCTCCACCGCTTTGGGCAAAGTCCTGCAGGTTATCGACGGCCCGCGTATCCATCCGGCTGACGTCCATCAAGTAAATGGCACTGTACTGGCGGAGGGCTTCTGGAGAGATGTCTCGCAAGAACTGTATGGGTTGGATCTCTGGTTCGATCCCGGTGACCGCTTGCTGGCTCGGTTTAAAAGCACTGGTCAGGTAATACTGGTTGGCCAACTCGGGTGAACCGTCGATGACCAGCACACGTTCTCCTTCCGGGAAGTCAATGACGCTCCAGCGATGATTGTCGGCCGCCACGGCATCTTCCGGTAGCAAGGCTTCTACCACGTGTTCACCTGCTTGCGGGAAATAGATCTGAGCGCGGTAGTTGACGGTTTCACCAGGTCCGATCTGATCGAGCATGATCGTCGGCAATTCGTCGGTTTCGCCTGCCAGTTCAGCGAGGTTCCCAGTTTGCAGGCCAGCTGGATCGTGGTAAATCGTCCGTATTTTAAGGGGCACGCGTCGCGCCGGTTCGCTACCGTGATTCTTGACTCCCACATTGATAAACAGTGGGACTCCCGCTGCCCGTGTTTCATCTGCCGGTGTCAGGTAGGTGATGCCCAGGTTTTGATGAAGCGATTCGCTACATTGAACCAGTTGGATTTCTGCTTCTGCATCCTGTAACTCGCGCAGTGACTGACGGATTTCCTGAGGGCTTTGCCATTCGTTGTCCCGGAAGTCGGAGAGCAGGTAGACGACACATTTTTCGTCGTGGTTGTCGGCTACCAGTTGGCGGACCAGTTCCAGGGCCGGGCCGGGGCCGGTGGCCAGTTGAGAGACTTGCATACTGGCCCGCTTCTCTTCCAGCAACAAGTTGAAATCCTTGTCGACGAAGGCAGCTGCCAGGTCGGCGACCTGGTCGATCTGGTCGGTGGCCGAATCTGTCTTGCTGGCCTGCAAGGCGCGGGAATAACGGATTAAGGTGAAACGCTGTTGCCGTAGTTGCTTGGCCTTGTTTCCGATCTGTGTCATGACTCCAGTAGCAGATTCAAAGACCGAGCGTCCCCCGGACTGGTCGGACATTGAATAACTGTCGTCCAGCAAGATGTAATGGTGGGTGACCTGGCCGCCGAATCGCGAAAACAGCTGGGAATTCGGATCCCACTGAGCCAGCATTGCAACGACGATGGCCACCACCATCATTCGCATCAGTAGCAGCAGCAGTTGTTTGAGCCAAACCCATTTGCGGTGCTTGCGGTAACTCTGCAAAAGGAATTCCATGGCAGCCCACTTGATGCGACGATGCCGCATCATGTTGATCAGGTGGATCAACAGGGGAATCAAGGCGATCAAGAATCCCCAGGTTAGTGCTTGGTAAGTGAACTGCATGGGTTTGTTTAGTGGTTACCGGTGATGGATATCGTGTTGAGGCTCAGTTTTGCATCGCCACACGCGACGGCAGTGAACTTAGTTGCGGTGGTGCATTCCCAGTCGGTTGCTTAGGTAAGTGGCTAACACGGCATCCAGTGGCTGACTGGTCCGGACCAAGGCATAATCGATCGTGTTTTGGGCACAGCGGTGTCGCACGTCTTGCAGGAAATGCTCTAACGCTTCCATGTAGCCTTCTCGTAAGGCACGCGGATTGCAATTTAGAAAAGCTTCTGTTTCCAGTCCGTCGAAACGCATCGGCCCGGAAAAGGGGAAGTCTAACTCGTCATCATCCATGATGTGGAACACCAGGACATCATGACCCCGCTGTCGCAATAATCGCAGGCCCCGCATCAAATTGTCCGTGTCCGTTAGTAAGTCGGAGACCAGCACCATCATGCCGCGGCGTGGCCACGTCTCGGCGACTGAACGCAATACTGCATGCATGTCTGTTTTGTCGCGCGGTTGATTGGCCTCCAGCGAATTGATGACCGAATAGATGTGATTGCGTTTGCTGCGAATTGGGACCTGGACGCGTATCGTCTCATCAAACGAGACACAGCCGACGGCATCCTGTTGCTGTAGCAACAGGTAGGCCAGACTGCTGGCAATCGTGCAGGCATACTCGTACTTATTGAGAGGGCCTTCGCCGTACTGCATGCTGTTGGAAATGTCGACCAGCATCGTGCATCGCAGGTTGGTGTCTTCCTCGAACTGCTTGACCACCAGGCGGTCTTGCCGGGCCCAGACCTTCCAGTCCATGTGGCGCAAGTCGTCACCGATCGCGTATTCGCGATGCTGCAGGAATTCCACCGACTGCCCAAAATAGGGACTTCGGTGCATTCCAGACAAAAACCCTTCGACCACATGGCGAGCCCGCAAGTCGAGTCGCGAGATGCGTTTGATGGCTTCAGGATGCAAAAATCTTTTGGAATCGGGCATCGCTCGTCAACTCGTCTTCCTTGGTAGGGGTGCAATCAATCAACCGTTCGATGATCTGGTCCGAAGTTACGCCATCACTTTCAGCAGCGAAATTCACGACGATGCGATGACGCAGGACCGGTTTAGCAATCGCCTGGATGTCTTCCGTCGAGACATGGCTCCGTCCGTATATCAAGGCTCGTGCTTTGCCCCCTAAGATCAAGAACTGAACCGCGCGCGGCCCCGCTCCCCAGCCGACCATGTCTTCCACGAATTCAGGAACGCCAGGGTTGCCAACACGCGTTTGCCTGACCAGCGAAAGGGCATAACGAATGACGTGGTCCGTGACCGGAACTTCCCGCACCGTCTGTTGTAACTCGATAATCTGCTCTCCCGAAAGGATCGGCTGGACATTGTCCGAGAGGGTCGTGGTAGTCCGCCTGGCGACTTCAAACTCGTCGCTGAAGTTGGGGTAGTCGACGAAGACCTTGAACATGAAGCGATCCTGTTGAGCTTCCGGTAACGGGTAGGTTCCTTCCTGCTCGATCGGGTTTTGCGTTGCTAACACGAAGAAAGGATCCGACAACGGGTGCCGGACGCGACCAACCGTGACTTGCCGCTCCTGCATCGCTTCCAAAAGGGCAGCCTGGGTCTTGGGAGGTGTGCGGTTAATTTCATCCGCTAAGATGATGTTGCTGAAAATCGGGCCTTCCAGGAATCGACGTTCCCGGGTACCCGTGGAACGGTTTTCCTCCAGGACATCGGTCCCGGTAATGTCTGCCGGCATCAAGTCCGGTGTGAACTGAATACGGCTGAAGGAGAGATTCAAGGTGCGCGCCAGCGTGCTGATCAACAAGGTCTTGGCCAGTCCCGGAACGCCTTCCAGCAGGCAGTGACCCTGGCTGAATAGCGAGATTAACAGTTCTTCAATCACCTGTTCTTGCCCGACAATCACCTGGGACAGCTCCGCACTGATTTTATCACGAGCCGAGGTCAGCAGGCTGACTGCCTTGGCGTTGGGGGCAGTGTTTTGATCGTCAGTCGACATAGAGAAGGTTCCTCTTCAAACAAATGGTAAGTATGGAGTACGAGTCAGGCTGGCCAGCGGGGCGATCCCGCCCCTTCGACAATATTAAAGTACGTACCAGCAGGCCTGCTTCAAGTTCAATTATCCGCCCGGAAATCACAGGACTTCTGCCGCTGGTCCAGTCGACGCAAACGACTATCCAATCGATGGTTCCTGCCAAAACGGGACACCATCCGGGCTCCAGAATACTGCCCCCGCTCTCGGTTGCCTAGCCACCGTTGGTGGCGGAAGCCAATCTCCCCCGATTCAGGGGGCAGGTACCGGCAAGGGCCGCTTCGGAACGGCTGGCAATACAATTTTCCGACCACCCACCCCGCGCAGGGGCGGTCGCCCGTTGAAGGGGTTGCCGGCAGCGCGATCAGCAGGGCTCGTTTCCGCTGCCTGGAGCTGTGATATTTGCAGCGGGGCAGCCGGGGGTAACCGCTCGTCAGTGAACTGAAAAATGTGCATTTGGCCGTTGACCATGACGGTAACTTGCTGCTCCGTGGGTTCAGCGATGACGGCAAAACTGCGAATGTAGCCCGGCACTTTCTTGGGAGCCATCAGCAGTCGGCCATCCCGCTTGTCGAGGCAGAAAAACTCACTGTTGACCGGCGAACGGTTGGTCCGGACAGCGCTTTTTTGATGTAACTCCCGCACAAACACCAGGACCGGAGAATCAACAGGCTGATTTAAAGGGAGCGCCCAGCGACTGACCGTGGCCGGCGTGGACCAGAGCGATTTGCCTGTCTGGCGGTCAAAGGAATAAATGTTTCCGGTGAGCATCTTGGATTGTACGCCCATCGAGGGGATCGTCACGCCACTGGTGTTAGCAGACCGGTTGGTGAGCAGCAGGTACTGTTGCTGGGAGGCAATCACTTGGATCTCAAGCAACTGGGGTTCTGGTTCGCACTGGGTCTCGAGTTTGACTTGACCAGTGGCGATATCCAGGATCTTGAACTTTCCGTCTTGCTGGAAGACTGCCAATTCTGAGTTTTCTAGCAGCACTCCCCGTGTGCCGACGGGGAATTCTTGTTTCCAGAGATCCTGGTCACTGAGCAGGTCCCGGTAGGACAAGCCGATGATATTACCCACGGTACGGTAGACCAGCGCCTTGGTGCCAAAGCTTCGCCAGACGGTCTCACCTGGTTTGCGGGGTCGAGTTTGGATCAGGGTTCCATCAGTTGCATTGAGCAACTCGGACGGTTCGTTGCGACTGGATACGACTAGCACGTGCTGGTCGTCGCTGTAAATCGCCGAACCGGGAGTCACGTCACCGCGAATCCAGATCGGTTTTCCGGTGATTGGGTCAGCGCAGATCAACTGATTCATCTTCTGGTAATAGACCCCCTGTGCGTTGATAGCACCGGTGATACCAATCTGATTACCAGAGGAATCGATGGCGACGTACTGTCGGCCGCCCCAAGGGTTCATGGTGGAACGTGTTCGCAACGGGGGGGTGGAACGTGAATTGGTGTTGGAGCGTACCAGGTGCTCGCGCCACAAAATCGCTTCATTGGGATCAGAAGAACCTCGCAGCATATCGATGGCCAGCAGGTCATAACCGATGGTTAACAAGATCAGGTGTCCTTCGATCTTAGCGTGCATGACACTGAAATTCGTGGAGTAAAAACGCTTGCCGTCAGCCATCGAGATGCGTTGCAGAGTTTTTCCAAGAGGATCCTGGATCATGATGGAATTGCGTGTCTGGTCAAAAGCAATACGAGTACCGGCCGGCAAGGGCCCGCGCTCGGCGTCGAGTCGTACGTGATAGACTCTTTGGTAACTGGGAAACTGCCCTCTTGGGCCTGCGTTATCCTTGAGATTCGTCTTGCCCGAAAGCCAGCTCGACGAGCGGGCGAGGAGTTCTTTAAGTGGCGGCGAGTTGGCGGCTTGCTGCAAAAGTTGTTTCCCCGTTTGATCGTCAAGGACGACTTGATCAGGCCATTTGGCTGCTAATTCCTGGTAATAGGGAACCGCTTCTTCATAGCGGCGAGCCAGGGTGAGTAAGTGAGCGAGCCTGGCCGTTGCGCCGGCAGCCACGCTTTGCTGCGAAGAACGCTTGAGACGGACCAGGTAAAGTTCAGCCTCCAGCAATTCCCGGTCGATAATTTGATCGGCACGGATCAGCTGGCTGGCCAGTTCTAACTGGGCTTGTTCGGCCAGGGAATGACGGCCGAAAAAGCCAACGAAGTTGCGTAGCGGCTGGGTTTTTCCAGAAGCGACGGCTTCGTCGTAATGAATTTGAATTGTCTTTTCCATCTCCGCTCGTTGATCGGCAGTAGCCTCGTTAAGCAGCTGAACGATGCGAGCCTGAATCCAGCGATCTCGACGAACCTGCAGAGTCTGCAAGCGATCGACGTGTTGCAGTTTCCCTTCGTCTTGATCGGTCGCGTTGCCTGTCAAATCAAGTGCCCACAAGCTCATGTAGGTTTTGAAAGCACCTTCCAGGTCACCACTGTTTTGCAGCCCCGAAGCGAGCAACTGCAGGAAAGATTCCCGCTCGGCGGGGTGTTGCACCAGTCCGCGTGCTTCCTCGACCAGGTTCTGGTGAGTGGTGAAATCCTTCCGCAGCAAGTTAAGGAGGGTCTCGATCAGTAAAGTGCGGGTGGCGACATCGGTGGGGTCAATTTGCTGGCATTTGCGCAAGGCTTCGAGTGCTTCGAGTTGCTTGTCATCCTGTAACAAGAGCTCGCAATGACGAGCCAGCGCCCAGATGTCTTGAGGGTTTTTCTGGAGTCGTTCGCTCACTTTGTTCCGTAACCTGGCTGCCTGCAGGTAAGTTTCCAGGCTCAGTGGTGTCTGGGAGATCACTTCGTCCTTGTAACAAACCAGGTTACCCAGGACGCGAGAGGTAGCGATTTCCTGCACGATTTTTCCTTCTGCGAGGTCAATCTTCAACAGTTGTTTCCCGGTGGTTGGCAGGAAATAAAACTTCTCGCTCTGGAATCCCCGTCCGCTGGGCATCTGATTGCGCAGCTCAATGGGTTCCGACCAGGCGGCACTGCCGTCGGAGAGCTTGAAAGCCGAAATCTTGTCTTTGCCGATCATCACGACCTGGCCCTGGTGTATACAGCCGACGTACAAACGTTCGTCCCGTTTTTGAGCTGGCCAGGTTGGCTTACCGGTCAGCAGGTCCAGGCAGTAGAGGTTGTCTCCTTCGACGGGAGTGACCAGTACCTTGCCCTGGAAAATGGTCACGCTGGCGTCAGCCCATCGCTCTCCATTGCGCTTTTTGGAATTGAGCGTGCTGGGCCGAAAACCAAAGCGAGGATTGATGGGAGCCGTTTGTTTGTAACGATATCCCCATAGCAGGAAGTGCGTGGAAATGTCGACTGCGACCACGGCACCAGCCGAGGTGGGGCAGACAAGTACACCGTCAGAGTACGAGGGGGTGGCACCAGCCAGTCGGCGGGTACTGTCTCGGGTGATGGTTCGTGTGTCGACGTGGGCCAACTGCTGGGACCAACTCAACTGCCCATTATTGGCATCAAGTACCACAAGGCTGATTTCCCCCTTCACTTCAGCCAGCACGTAAAGTTGGCCGTTAAGAGGGAGCGGAGGCCCGAGAAAAAAAGCACCTGCCAAACGAGGTTCGTCTTCCCCGTCCACGCCTCCGACGATCCATTGCAAGCTTCCCTGGGTCTTTAAATCGAGCGAAACCAGTCGATTATATGGTTTTGGAGCACCGGGTGTCCGGGTCTGGATGCCACCGGGCCGAATTAGCACGTTGGAGCTCATCGAGGCACTGGCATAACCCAGATCCCAAAGGACGAAAACACGTTTGCCATCACTACTGAGTTGTCCGTAGGAAGCATCTTCCCAGAGGCGCTGGTTCAATTCCGTCTGGCGGGTGTTCGAGGAGTTCCCGGAATTTTGCACACGACTGTCACGCAAAGCCTCTTCATCCGGGGTGTCAAACCAGGGGAACTCCCAAATCCGTTTGCCCGTCGGGAAGTCAACAGCGATCAGCCGCTCTGGGGTGCGCATTAAGACCACGTCGTCCACGACCAGCGGATGCAGGCCGGGCAAGGCAGGCAACTGATCTTCCCGGTATTGTTTGGTCTGTTGTTCGATGTACTGTTCGTCTGTGGCGTCATTAGCCGTCGGTACTTGCCAGCGGAGAAAAGCCAGCGGAAGCCCGCCACGCATACTGGCCGTACGAGCTGCATTCCCGCGAAACATGACCCATTGCATAGCCCCTGGACCCGCTTGCTGAAACTGGACACCCACCGTGTTGCGCAGCCAGGCAACCGCTTCATTAGGATTCTGAAACAACTGGACCTGGCGTGTACCGATTCGTAACTTGGCATCGGGTGAACGTTTCTTCAGGTCGAGCAGTGTTTGCTGGCAATGATCAGCCAGATCAGCATGGAGCCAGGCCGTTGCGAGCAGCAGGGACAACTCCGGGTCGAACTGGATACGGGCGTCGGTCGCTTCCGAGACACGTTTGAAGCAAAGTGCCGCAGCCAGGGGGCGACCGTGGTCTAACTCGTAACGACCCAGTAAGATCGTCGCTTCGTAACCTGCCTGGGTATGAAAATACTGGCGGGTGACTTCGGTCAACTTCCGCGCATCGCCGGCCTTGATGGCCTTGTCGAGTAGTAAGCGTGCATCGGTTCCGAACTGGAGTTCATAGAGGTCGCGTCCCTGCTTGGGCATCGCGCCAAGCAACCGCTGAGCTTCGGTTTTGAGACTGGTCGACTTTTCCGGATTTCCCTGCACAGCGATGAAGAAGTCCTGGTTTACAGGACTGTTTTCCGTGGCATCAGCAGGTTTCTTGCTCGTAAGTAAGGTACCCAGTTGCATGACGGCGTCTGCATATTCTTGCTGGTCCAGCGACTTGCGAGCCCTGGTCAACAACTGCCGCAGGTCGCGCGGAGCAGGCAAAAAGACGTTTTGCACATCCGCAGTCCCTTGGGCCCAGCAACAACTGCTCGTGCCCATCCAAATAACCAGCAACCACAGGCCAGCGCGCAACGCCCGAACGGGCTGAATTCTAATCTCCGTTAGCATAGATGAAGCCCTTTGCTGCTGATGGTCAGTCGTCTGTTTGTTCATCTTTGTCAGACGATTTCGAGAGATTTCAAAAATATTTTTTCCTGCCCCGAAAAGTCGCTTTGCTAGAAGTTCGTCACCGGGTATCGAGTTGGGGTTCAAATCGTTTTTTCAGCATCCAGACTGGAGCCTTTCTGGTAAACCCCAATTGAACCTCTGGAGGATGGTCTTCTTGTCTTCGTAGGACAACGTAACTTGCTGACTCAAAATATCTTATAGAATCCCCTATGATTCTGCAAGAAAAGCCCCCAAGGCTCTTGTGACAGCATCCAAATAGACCAGGAAATGGTTGCTTCTGGTCGGTAAATACCCGCTGCCAACCTGTCCTGAGAAGCTCTCCGAGGATGTGCAGAGAAGGCAAAATGTCAGCCATTTTCTGGGCTTTTAGCCGGAAATTTAGCCGGAAAAGGGTTGCAATTTAACTCGAAATGTTTCTAATCATCGCCTGTTCAGTCCAAGTGAGTAATGGACTGAACTATTCAAGTAAAGTTCCACAAACCTTTCTTTTTTTCTTCCACATGGAGTGTTTGTTAAGATGGCAAAAGCACCAACAAAGTCTGAAGTCTATGGTAATATCGCAACTGCAACTGACCTAAGCAAGAAGCAGATTGCTGGCGTTTTCGACGCCTTGGCAGTGGAAATCGGGAACGCCATCGGCGGCGAAGGTCCCGGTCAGTTCACGATTCCAGGTTTGTGCAAAATCGTTGTACAAAACAAGCCAGCGGTACCGGAACGACCCGGCGTCAACCCGTTTACTGGCGAACAGACAATCTTCAAAGCCAAACCGGCGCGTAATGTCGTGAAAGTGCGACCCCTCAAGGGCCTCAAGGATATGGCCTAGTCGAGTTTTACGCCTGATTTACCCAAGCAAATAGCTACCAGTTTCTCGGTCGATTTCCGGGTCGCTGGTAGCTTTTTTTGCGCTCGGCTTAGCCTGCCAAGGAAAAAGGCCCTGAGATTCAGGGCCTTTTGTCGATTTCCGAATGTGCCTTCTCGCGGCGACTGGAAGTGGTCAGGGGCGGACTTGAACCGCCGACACGTGGATTTTCAGTCCACTGCTCTACCAACTGAGCTACCTGACCGACCGGTGACTCTCGCAAGCCATCCAACCCTTGCCACAAAGGTAACTAAAAATCGACAACTGACAAGCCCAACTCAACATCGCCGGCAGTCGTTCGTAGAGAGGCTAAAACGCAGGCCAAGAGGGTTGTCGGTCACGCCGCCTGATGATTGTTTTGCTTCTGCTGGGCGCCCTTGATGGCAGCTGCCCTGGCTGGCCGTTGGGACGCTGGTTCGGCTGATCAGGCTCTCCTCTGTTGAGCCAGTGGGGCAGCCGGCTGCTGCTGCTTACTGCCCCTCATACTGCCAGCCTCTGGCGCTGCTCAAGTCAGCCGCCCCGGAGCTTGTTTTGACTGCCGCCGCGGTGCCCTTTCGGGACCGACTTGAAGGGGTGTCAGGGACGTTACAGGGGCCCCTTTTCTGATAACCCAAGCAGACCGGGTAAATTGACGACAACTCCTCATCTAGTAAGGACTTGGGATTGCTTGACATTCCCTGGTGTCATCGCTACGATCAACAAGTACAGCCGCTCTTTTGATGACCTGTGGATTGAGGTCACGTGTCTAGTTTGGAGCATTTGTTTCTAGCTGAGGAAAAGGAACATGAAGTTGTTGCAACGAGGTCTCTATTTTGACGGTTGCGGGATGAGTTGGGCGATCGTGCTGGTGCTGGCTTGCCTGGTCAGTGGTAGCCATCCGGTGCTTGTTTATTCGCAAGGGGTGACCCCTGAAAGTGCTCAGGTTAAGGCGATGGTCCAAAAGGGGATTAAGTTTCTCGACGGCTACGAACACAAGGCAAAAACCCAAAGCAATATGGTTGATGATCACTTGGGGACGATCGGGGGGCGAGCGTTGCGGGCCCTGGCGATTGCCAAGTATCACGAGGTCTACAAGATCCCCGGGGGAAAATCAAATCGCCACGTGGCGGAGGCTTTGCAGGATTGTCGAGGCGTTGCTGGCAACCCGAAGAAATTGCCTGATGACGAGGGGAAAATGTACCAGCCAGCACTGGCGCTGATTTTTCTTTGCGAAGTGGATCCGAAAGGATCGAAAGCTCAAATTACCGCGATTGTTAACTACCTGGTTGCCCAGCAATTGGAATGCGGGGCCTGGTCTTACACGAATTTCCGGGAATTGAATCACGGTGACACATCGCAGACCCAGTATGTCATTTTGGCGCTTTGGACGGCCAAGAACGTGGGGATTTACGTACCGGAAAACGTGATCGTGAAGGCTTGCAACTGGTTGCTGCGAACGCAGGAATCAGCCGGTGGCTGGGCCTATCAGCCGGCTGCCCCGGGAGACCCCTACAGTGATTTTGGAGAATATGCAAATCATAATTCGGCCCCTTCAATGGCGGCAGCGGGGCTTGGCAGTCTCTATATTACCGCTGGTATGCTGCAATTTGTCAGCACGGAGCCGGTCAAAGAGGTTGTTAAGAAGAAGAGTGTCTCTGCTATTTTGAAGGTTAAAGAGGAGAGCGAAAAGCTGACGCCGATCACGACCGCGGTCGATGGTGGGCGGGTCAAGGCTGGACTGAGAAAGGGAGATACGTGGTTCTCGCGCAATGGTCTTTCTGCAAAATGCAATTGCTCAGTCGGGGCGGAGTGCTGCAAAGGGACGAACCATTACCCTTATTACTATTACTACGTCTTTGAGCGGTACAGCACGTTTCGAGATTTGGCCCAGGGTGTCAACCAGCCCAGTCCGGCCTGGTACCAGCAGGGTGTGAGCCTGTTGGCCAGGCAGCAAGCCGCCAACGGCAGTTGGATGGGTTCGGGTAAGAAGGGGCAATTTATTGGTCCGGTGGCCGCGACCAGTTTTTCCATTTTCTTTTTGATTCGTAATACACGTAAGAGTGTCAGCAAGCTGGCTCAGACCACTGATTTCCAAGGTGGCCGTGGACTGCCGACTGACACGACAGCGGCTCGTTTTCAGGGTGCCAAGGTGATGGGGTCGCCAATCGGCGGAGATATTGATTCCTTGTTGGGGTTGCTGGAAGACGTCGATAATCCCAAGTTCAATAACCTGGTCGCCTTGCCACCGGAACTCGTGCTTTCTAAGGACCAGAAGGAACGCAATGCCCAGGTAGCGAAGCTGGAGAAGATTATCCGCAGTGGTAACTATGAAGCCCGCCGAATTGCCGTGCAAAACCTGGGGCGTTCGCAGGGCCTGGACGCGGTACCGATATTGATTTTTGCCTTGAGCGATCCGGATGAGACAGTGATGAAAGCGGCCCGCGACTCGTTGCGGTTTATTAGCCGGCGGATCGAGGGCTTTGGCCTGCTGGATAAGGCCACACCGCGAGAGCGAGGGCAGGCCCAGGAGAAGTGGCGTAACTGGTATCGTTCGGTTCGACCGGATGCCAAGTTGGACTGAGCTGGTAGCAGGAAGATTGATTTTTCAGACAGAAATCCAGGAATTAACTGTGTCAACAATCCCCACGGAAACCAGACGCAAGCATCTCATCGCAGGCGACGCGATGACGGTTTCTCAGTATGACCGGGTCTCCGGGATGCTGGTCGTTACGCTTATTTTCGTCGGTTTTTTTGTCTTGGTGATGTTCTTGATCTGGTTGACCCATATCCTGAACTTCCGAGAACAGGCGGTCAAGGTCACGCTGATCGAACCGTTTGGCCGCGGTGAGGCCGCCGAGGGGTATGAACGGGACATTGAAGAACCTGGCCTGGAGGAGATCGAAGAGTTTACCGAGCCACGGATCGAGGAGACGTTCGAGGCCATTACTGATACGATTACCACCAATGCCGCTTCCCTGATGGCTCTTAATACGGGGGAGACTTCCAGCAGTCACGGCAGTGGGATGGGAGACAGTCGCGGCGCCGGCCCTGGTGGTGAGGGGGATGGCAATGTGGTCCCTCGTGTGGAACGCTGGAGAATCAGCCTCAAGGCTGCCAATATCAACGCCTTCGCCTCTCAGCTGGATTTTTTCGGTATTGAAATTGGTGCCTTGGGTGGTGGCATTTCGACCGTCGATTATGCCTCCGGTTTAAGTGGTTCGATCAAGAAACGTAGAGTCAGTGGTGGTGGTAATGAAAAACGTTTGTTTTTTCACCCCGAAGAGAAGATTTCAGAAATTTGGACTCGGCAATTGCTGGAGAAAGCAGGATTCCCAGTTAGCGGACGTGTGATTCTGCACTTTTATCCGCGGACAGCGGAAAACCAGCTGGCCACTGCGGAAAACAACTACTTAAAAAAGGCTGGCAAAGGTTTGCCGGAAGTTCGTCGGACCTATTTCGCAGTGCGTGGGCAGGGCGGAGGATTTCAGTTTTTTGTGGTGCGGCAGGAGTATCGGACCGTGTTTAAGTAGGCCGTTGCTCTCACCACTCTCGGTATGGAGTATGTAAGCGTTGTAACCATGTTTGTTTCGGTTATCGATCTGCTGCCGTCGATTTTGGCTGCCTGGAAGATGACCTGCACCTTTAACGTTGGATGAAGTGAATAGTATGCCTGGAGCAGAACAGACAATGTCGGTGTTTGAGATTGCGGGGTTCGTGCTTTATACCCTGCTCGGCCTTACCGCCTTTTGGGGTGGCTTGTGCGTAATCATTGTTTGGAGGCGCGTGGGACAGAAGCGTTTCCGCAGCGAAAGTGAGCAGGATGATTTTCTGGATGCCCTGGACAAGCCCCTTGGTGAAAAAGATTTTGACTCGATTTCAACTGCCTGCCAGGCAGATCGCCGGGCGATGCCCCAGTTGATTTACCTGGCGGTCGTCAATCGCAGGATCGGCTACAGCAAGGTTCGTCAGCTGGTGTTGGATCGTTTCCAGCGGGATGTGCTGGCCGACCTGGAGCATCGTTTGAGCTATGTGAATACCGTGATTAAGACGGCACCGATGCTGGGCCTGCTTGGTACGGTTGTTGGTATGATCGGTGCCTTTGCCACCCTCTCGAGCGGTGAGGGTGCCGGCGATCCGGCAGACTTGGCGGGCAATATTGCGACTGCCCTCTATACGACAGCCTGCGGACTGTCCATTGCCATTCCGCTGGTCATGTGCACGGCCAGTATCAACGTGCGGATTCGCAAAATGGAAGACCTGGTGGGAACCGGTATGACACGGTTTCTCGATACCTTTCGGTCTGTTTTGGGTAAGTCGAAAAGTACGGAGAAGTAATTGATGGCGACAGATTCGCTACCAGTGGAAGAACAGGATGATGATGTTGCCGAGCCAGTCTTGCGGCTAGGTAGTCGTAACCGTGAGGATGATGTCGAGATGGACATCACTCCCATGATTGACGTGACATTCCTGCTGCTGATTTTTTTCTTGGTCTCTTCCCACATGTCGGCAGAGCAGGCTGTTTCGTTGCCAGAGGCGCGGGCCGGCAGTCCGATTTCGGCAACTAATTCAGTGGTGCTCGTCCTGACCAAGTCAGGCGCCGACAGTATAGCGGTGAAGCCGAAAGGCGGTGACGATTTTTCGGCCGATTTGGCAACCCAGGAAGAAGAGATTGTCGAGTACGTGAAAAATTCCATCGCCGGCACAGGAGGGACTGGCAAGCCGAAGCAGTACGTGCTGGTGAAGGCAGCCAAGGGGATCAAGCATAAGGAGGTTTCGCGGGTGGCCCAGGCTGTCGCGCGGGCTGAAATACAGAACCTCTATATTGCTGTGAAACATGAGGAATAACGGTTGGTTGTGGAATCGATGTTGATTCCTGTAACGGATGAGAGTTTGGCGAGTTGATTTTTTGTTAGGGTAGCAATCATGGCTGTGATAATTACCGATGACGCACCAGAACTGGATGCCGACCTGGTTACGTTTCGAACACAAGACGTGGAACGTGAGGCGGAGATGGACATGACCCCGATGGTCGATGTCACGTTCCTGCTGTTGATCTTCTTTATCCTGACGGCCAGCTTCAGTTTCCAGAAATCACTCAATGTCCCGACACCCGAGACGGAAGAAGCCAGTACCCAGGCGGTACCCCAGGATGTCGACGAAGACCCGGAATTTATCACGGTACGGATCGATGCCTTTAATACATTTCACGTGATAACAACCGATTGGGAAGAAGAATGTCCCAGTAAAGCAGAGTTGTATGTCAAACTGCGGGAGGCACGGGATGGCAATAGTGCCGGGATTGTCCCGAACAAGATGGTGGTGATGGCCAATGGCGAGGCCTTTCATGAAAAGGTAGTTGCTGCCCTCGATGCCGGGGCGTCGGTCGGAATTAATGAAGTGCAACTGATGACCGTTGAAGACGACGAAGAATAGAACAACAGATTTCACGGCAGGAGTCGGCTTGAAATGGCTTACAGAGGTGAGTGAATGAGTGTCGAAAAGTTTATTGATTATGTGGCAGCGACTGGCTCGGTAGACGATGCAATTCTGAAAAAACTGCATCGCAAGGTAGCCAAGAGTGATAAACCAGTCTCCATTGAGGCGATCGTTAAGGTCTTGATGGATCAGGGACATCTCACTCGTTTTCTGGCTACCAAGCTGGTCACCGACTATAGCCAGTCATTGAAGTCTGAGGGGAAGTCTGAGGGGAAGTCCGAGGGGAAGTCCGAGGCCAAGACCGATCCTTCCCTGCGAGCACCGAAAACCTCGTCCCAATCAGCTCCAGAAGATGACCTGGGATTTGCCCCCGATGAATCTCTCGATGGCCGCACGTCGTTGGGGGATATCAAGAAGCAAGCTGCACCAACTCCTGAAGAAGATGACATCGTTGAGCTGGAGGATGCCAGCGAGTCGGGATCCAAGAGCGAGGTTGCGGCCAGCACTGGCCGGCAAGAGACGGACCGAGTCAGTACTTCTGCAGACCCATTAGCGGGTGCCATTTCGCCGGCGGATCCACTCGCTGACCTGCCAGCCGACGACCCGCTGGCAGGTGATTTTGGTGAGTATCAGGAACCTGCTCACCAGTCGGTTGCCACTCCCAGTTCAGGTGGTCTGCAATTGCCCGAACCAACCCGTAGTCAGTGGGATACGAAATTGATCATTGGCGGGTCGCTGGCCCTGGGGTTTCTGGCGATTGCCGCTTTTGGCTTGTTCTTTGTGCTGCGAAGTGGTTCGGCTTCGGAAGTCTTTGAAGCGGCCGAGAAGGACTACAACACGGGCGCTTATCAAAACGCGATAGATAAATACCAGTTATTTCTCAAGAAGTATCCCAAGCATGACAATGCCAGCCTGGCTTGGGTTCGACAGAAAATGGCTGGTTTGCGGCAAAATATTGGTCGCCCCAGCGAAGCCCTGACCTACGCGTTGAAGGAGCTTCCAGAACTTAAAGTTCAGCCGGCTTTTGGTGAAGCTCGTGGGGAACTAGCCAGCCTGTTGCCAACCATTGCTGAGAATTTCGCCGACCAGGCCGCCAAGGCCAGGGAGACGGAGAAAAAAGGTGTCTTGATTGCCAAGGCAGAAAAATCGATGGACGAACTGGTTAACCAGGCAGCCTACATTCCCTCCAAAATGCACAAAAATCCAGACGTGGCATCCCGGATTAAGCGGATCAAGGAGAAGATCAAGAATGTGCGACGCAATATTGATCGCGAAAACAACCTCGTGGCTGCCGTCAAGAAGATCAACGAGTTCACCAACAAGGGTGAAACGTCAGATGCGTTCGTGGCCCGTCGCACCTTGCTGGAGAACTATCCAGGCCTGGAAGATGATGCGCGGCTCGTTAAGGCGGTAATCAATATTTCGAAAAAGGAAGCGGAATTGGTTGTCGTGATGTCAGAAACGAAGAAAGCAGTGACTAGCGAAGAAGCGGGGTCGCTTCAGGATAAGAATCTTCCGAAACGGTCCAATGTTAGCAAAGACATTCCTGGGGTTGCCGGGCATGTCTGTTGTGTGTTGGCAGGAGGCGCGGTTCACGGAATCGATGTGACCACTGGAAACAGTCGCTGGAGACGCTTTGTAGGGGCGGAAACAACTGTTCATCCACAGCCGGTTTCCAGTGAGCCGGGTGCTGATGTCCTGCTGATCGACAGTAAGAACCACGACCTGATGCGAGTTAAGTCCCAGACAGGCGAACTGGTCTGGCGGCTTCCGATTGGGAAACCGTTCTTGACGCCGGTTCATTACAAGGACCTGCTGCTGATCAATACTCGCGATGGCTGGTTGCTAGAGGTGAACTTGAAGACGGGGGCGAATACCCGGATTGTTGAGTTTCCAATGGAACTGGGAACCGCTGCCACTTACGGTGATGAGCAGCCGTTGCTCTATCAAGCCGGGGAGCACAATAACTTGTACGTGGTCGACATCGAGACCATGGAGTGCAAAGAGGTGTTGTACGTCGGGCACAAGAAAGGCTCGATGGAAGTGCCGCCCGTTTACGCAGTCGGCTTCCTGATACTGATCGAAAACATTGCCTCAGATCGTTCCATCTTGCACGTGATTGCCATGAACGAGAAGGGTGAAGGGCTTAATGAGATTCAGCGCATTGCACTGCGAGGTAAAGTGGTCGTGCCCCCACTGGTTTTTGAAAGGCGAGTTTTGGTTGCGACTGACCTCGGTGCCGTCCATGTCTATGACGTGGATCCCAATATCGATCCACCTATCCAAACGCTGGCCGATGTCAATGCATCCGCGACCAAGTCGTTTGTCAGCTATCCGATCGTTTACCGCGGACAGGTATGGGTAGCCGGTAAAACACTGGCCAAGTACCGAGTGCAGCCGGCCTTGAGTCAACTGAACCGCGTTTGGATCCACGATGACGGCGACACCTTCATGGCCCCGTTGCAGCGAGTAGAAGATGTTTTGATCCACATGCGTCGGCAACAAGGTAAAGATGAAATCACCGTTTCCGGCCAGCCCACCGAGTCTGAAGAGCCTTCCTGGGAAACAGATCTTGGCGCGCCAGCCAAGGTCTCGCTGGACAGGAAAAATAATCGGCTGCGCGTTGTTTCCGCCCAGGGTGGGTACTCGCTAATCACACCGGAGAACAGCAAGCAGACAGTGTTGGAGCATTCGTCGCAGGCACCTCAAGAAGCTCAGAAGCTGGCTTTCAATCGACTGGTCGAGTTTAGTGGCGGTCGGCTGACCGTCACCGGTTCCGGGCAACAGAATCAGGTCCTGGTCATTGAATCCGCAGCCGAGCCTGTTCGGCCACGGCTGGTTGCCTTGCAGCCTTTTGGGACGAAGGCTGCTGATGCCATCGGTTTCCAGGATCGGCTACTGGTTCCCTTTAAAGAAGGGATGATTCGATTGTTCGATTTGCAGGACGGATCCCAGAGCGTGTTGCCGTTTCAGCCGGGGCTCAGGGCGGGCGACCAGAAGGCCTGGTCAGCACCGGTGGTCGATCGTGCCTCCCCGGATAAATTTGTAGTCCTGGAAAATGGCCGCCACCTCTATCGGGTCGGTATCAAACAATCACCCCAACGCCACTTGACTGCTTTTCAACAGCGGATGCTGGCAGAGCCGATTGGCGATTCCATTGCCGCGCTGGGTGACACGTTGTTTGCCGTGAAACGCGAAGCAGACCATGATGTTGTTGTTACCTTTCAGTTGCCTGGTTTCGAGGATGATCATCAGTGGGCACTAAAGGGGCGAGTCATCTGGGGGCCGCAGCGGATCAATGACCGTGTCTTCGTGGCCACGGATCAGCAAGGGTTGTTCTGTTTCGATAGCCAATGGAACTGGTGGCAAACCGCCGCCGTTCTTCGCTGGCAGGCAGTCTTGCCCTATGGACATCTGGCTGGTTTACCTTTTAAGCAGAAGAACAGTTACGTACTGGCTTCGACCAATGGGACGGTTTGGCGGATCGACCGACAGACGGGTCAGGAGTTAGAGAAGATTGAGCCGATTCGTCTGCAGGAGCCTCTCTGGGGCAATCCCGTGGTGCACGATGGCCAATTATGGCTTTCCGGAATCGATGGTGTTTTGTTCGTGATTCCCTTTCCCCCGGCAACTTGAAGATTAGTAGTAAAGTAGATCTGAATCGATGAACAATTGGTTTCAGCAATTTGACGTGCCGTCGCCACGGCGACTGGATCGAGCAAAGCCCGCGGTCGTGCTGCAGTTGCTTCTGAGCGCCTGGATGCTGATGCTGTTGGCTGCCCCCTGCCAGGCACAATTACTTACCGATGAGTTGGCCAAGCGACAACGGTATGACCGTATCACGCTTCGGGTTGAAGCGAAGACCGAGGTTTGGGACGTGGAGCCTCTTCCCTACCCGAATCGCAAATTGCCGGCAAATCCTAAGGGCTATTTGGAGGTGCGTCTGCTCGCTGACACGGAAGAGATCTACGAGGTGCGTTGGCGAGACATCAAGAAAGTCGAGTTTTTTGAAGAGATCCTGCTACTGGAAGCCAATGAGCATGTTGCTGCCAAGCAGTTTGATCATGCCTTTGATTACTTTATTTTCTTGCATCAAAAATTCCCCAAGACAAAGAATCTTGAGCCATCGTTGAACCGCTTCCTCTATCTCAATGCGGGTGATTGCTTTGAAGACAAGCGAGATTTTGAAGCGATGGCGATCCTGGAAGAACTCTATCGTAGAAATGCTGACTTCCAACTCAATGCGTCGGCACCGTCGGTGGCGACAGTTTTAGACAAGACGGTGGAGCGGATTCTCGATGGTTACTTGAAAGAGAAGAAGCATGCGGCCGCCCGTGACTTGATCTTGCGGATACGCCGCAATAAGTACCGTTTGCAGGCGACGGCCAAAGCGGCCGCTGAACTCGATCGGCTGGCTTCGGTGAAACGTAATGAGGCACGCGTCTTTATTGACGGCGGTTTGCTCCGCGAGGCGGATACTGCGGTGAGAGAGATGATGCGCATTTATCCGCTGGTTCAGGGAGGGCGCGAGATTCAAGAAGAGATCCACCGTAAGTACCCGCTGATTAATGTCGGGGTGACCGAGTTGTCACCGGTTGGCGGGCAGTCTGCCCTTGATAACTGGGCCATGCGCAGAACCCATCACCTGGTACGGCGGATGATCATGGAGTTTGAAGGGTTGGGCCTGGAAAAAGGACTCTACCGGTTTCCCTTGGGAGAGTTTCGAGAAAGCAATGACCGCCGTAGTTTGCGTTTGCAGATTCGACCACCGAGCGATGAGAATCAAGCCTCGCAAAAAGCTCCCGTCGTGAGTGGTTACGACTTAGCCACTACGCTAATTCAGTTGGGGGATCCAAATCATCGAGATTACCTGCCGCAGTGGGCCGAGTTGTTTTCGCACGTGGAAGTGGATAATGTCTTTGGTTTAAAGGTTCACTTTCGACGTCCACATGTTTTGCCCGAAG
>Ga0310342_100000597_pt1 | contig 20801 bp, 20 predicted proteins | sample S15DNA20500_MG_FD_206155 | JGI IMG/M metagenome (GOLD analysis project Ga0310342, IMG submission 206155) | Marine microbial communities from station ALOHA, North Pacific Subtropical Gyre - S1503-DNA-20-500_MG | ecosystem: Environmental > Aquatic > Marine > Oceanic | place: Pacific Ocean: North...
ACGGGCGTTCTACCTTCGGCCAAGCCGTCCTGTACAGGCTCAGTGTTTCATGCCCGGCAGGTTGAGCGAGGCGGTGTTGCCACCGTCCACCGCCAGCGCCTGGCCGGTGATGTAGCTGGCGTCGTCGCTGGCCAGGAACGCCATGGCCGCGGCGATTTCTTCCGGGCGGCCGTAGCGGCGCAATTCGCAGCGGCTGCCCAGTTTTTGCTCTTTGTTGTTGTCGCGGGCGTAGTCGAATACCGGTTTGGTCATGCCGGTTTCGATCAGGCCGGGACAGACGGCGTTGACGCGTACGTTGTATTGGCCCAGGTCGCAGGCGGCGGTTTTGGTGAGGTTGATCACCGCCGCCTTGGAGGCGCTGTAGGCGTTGCCGCCGGCGCCGGAGCGGATGCCGGCCACCGACGCGGTATTGACGATGGCGCCGCCACCCTGGGCCTGCATGTGCTTGCCCACGGCACGGATGAAGAACATCGGGCCCATCAGGTTGACGCCGAGAATGGCTTGCCAGGTCTGGGTGTCGCTGTCGGTGATGGTGGAGTAGTCGTGGCCGGCGATGCCGGCGTTGTTGACCAGGGCATGCAGGGTGCCGTGGGTGGCGAGGACGTCTTCCACCAGGGCGTTGACGGCTTGTTCGTCGGAGACGTCCACGGTGCGCAGGGTGACTTGGGTGCCTTCGGGCAGGTTGGCGGCGGTTTCTTCCAGGCCTTCCTGGTTGCGGTCGACGAGCACGAGTCGGGCGCCTTCTTCGGCGAAGCGGCGGGCGGCGGCGCGGCCGATGCCGCTGCCGGCGCCGGTGATCAGTACATTGCGCTGGTCGAAACGCTGCATGGGGGGCTCCTGGTTGTTTGTGCTTTTTTTGCAAGATGACATGAGCGGGGCGGGTGGTCAAGATTTTGAAATTCTGTTCCACTAAATAGGCTAGGTTAGGACTCCGTAGCACGGCGCAGGGTCCGGAGGTCTCATCCAGGACCCGCCGTGAACCCGTCCCTGGGGGCTTGTGTTCGGCTCCCTGCCTCACACAGTCCTGGATGAGACCTCCGGACCCTGCGCCTGGGCGGTGCGGGCTCCTGGTCCAGCCCTCGGTTAGGCGTCCGGCACACAGCGCCTGCGTTGTTGCAGATTAATAGGCCGAACCTCGCGAAGGTGCCGGCCTCAAGAGGCGCTACGAAGTCCGGCTTGTGGGAGCTTGCCTGCAAGCGAAGGGCCGGCCTTGCCGGCCGGCAGGATGCCAGAGGCGCTGATTGTGCCGTTGCTGTGGGCTTGGGTTGCTGGCCCGTTCACTCGGGATGGGGCATGCTGGAATGGTTTTTCAATTTGTGACTTTGAAGGTGCGGTGGTTTGCGTCTAGCTTGCAGCGTGTGGCTTGACGCTTGCGGCCGACTTTTTGTGTTTCGTTTTTCGGGAGAGTGTTTCATGAAACATCTGGACCAGTTTTATATTAATGGCGGCTGGGTGAAGCCCAGCGGCGAGGCGAAGGCCCATGAGGTGATTAATCCGGCGACGGAAGCGTCCGAGGGGACGGTGTATCTGGCCGGTAAGGCGGATGTGGACGCGGCGATTCAGGCGGCGCGGGATGCGTTCGAGGGTTTCGCGGCGACGCCGTTGGAAGAGCGTTTGGCGATGCTGGAGAAGATCATGGGCCTCTACCAGTCCCGTCTGGACGATATGGCGGAGGCAATCAGTCGGGAGATGGGCGCGCCCCGTCACAGCCTGGCGGCCAAGGTGCAGGCACCGATGGGTCTGGCCCATGCCAAGACGGCCCTGGAGTCGGCGCGGGAGTTTCCGTTCGAGCAGACGCTGGGGCGCGCCAATGTGCGCCGTGAGCCGGCGGGCGTGTGTGCGTTGATCACGCCGTGGAACTGGCCGATGAATCAGGTGATGTGCAAGGTGGCGCCGGCGATCGCGGCGGGCTGCACCATGGTGCTCAAGCCCAGTGAGTTCGCGCCGTTGTCCGCCCATGTGCTGGCCGAGATCATCGACGAGGCGGGCCTGCCCAAGGGTGTGTTCAATATGATTTACGGCGACGGGGCGGAAGTCGGCCCGATGCTGTCTTCCGACCCGCGCGTGGACCTGGTGTCGCTGACCGGTTCCACCCGTGCCGGGGCGTCGGTGAGCAAGGAAGCGGCGGATACGTTCAAGAAGGTGTCGCTGGAGCTGGGCGGCAAGTCCGCCAATATCATTCTGCCGGACGCGGATTTCGAGAAGGCGGTGAAGCACGGCGTGGCGTCGATGATGAACAACACCGGCCAGAGCTGTAACGCGCCGTCGCGGATGCTGGTGCCGGCGGACAAGCTGGCCGAGGCCGAGGCGATCGCCGCTAAGGTGTGCGAGAGCCTGAAGGTTGGCGACCCGACGGATAAGGATACGGTGATCGGCCCGATCGCCAACGAGCGACAGTTCAAGCGGGTGCAGTCGATGATCGAGAAGGGTCAGTCGGAAGGCGCCAAGCTGGTGTGCGGCGGTACCGGCAAGCCGGAAGGCCTGGAGACCGGCTTTTATGCGCGGCCGACGGTGTTCAGCGAGGTGAACAACCAGATGCTGATCGCCCGCGAGGAGATCTTCGGGCCGGTGCTGGTCATGCTGCCGTACAAGGACGTGGACGACGCGGTGGCGATCGCCAACGATTCGGATTACGGCTTGTCCGGGTATGTGTACGGGGCCAGCGAGGATGACGCGGCCAAGGTGGCGGCCCGGTTGCGGACCGGCATGGTGCATCTGAACGGGGCGCAGCTGGATCCGCCGGCGCCGTTCGGTGGCTACAAGCACTCCGGCGTGGGCCGCGAGTGGGGCGTGTACGGTCTCGAGGAGTTCCTCGAGGTGAAATCCGTTTTCCACAACGCCTGAGGGTCACCACTTGTGGGAGCGGTAGGTCGGGTTAGGCCGAAGGCCGTAACCCGACAAGGCGGGCAGAACGCCATCGCTTATGTCGGGTTACGCTTCGCTAACCCGACCTACACGCCGCCCTGAACGTCGTCGTTGAGCGGCGGGAGGGGGACATAGTCGCCGGGTTCGCCGGTTTTGCCGGCGGTGACGGCGGCCATGACTTCTTCGCTGTGCAGCATGCCGGCGTTCCAGGTGACCACGTAATCGAGACTGTCGGCGGTGTTGTGGTCGCGGGCGTAGGTGATCATGCGTTTGCAGCCGTGTACCGCCAGCGGTGATTTGCCGGCGATTTCGTTGGCGACCTCCAGGGCCCGTTCCAGGGCCGCTTCCTTGCTGTCCAGAACCTCGTTGAAAAGACCGCGGCGTTCGCCCTCTTCCGCGCCCATGCGCCGGCCGGTGTAGGCCAACTCGCGGACGATGCCTTCGGGCAGCAGCTTGCAAAGGCGGGGAAAGGTACCGACGTCGGCGGTGAGGCCGACGTTGATTTCGTAGACGGTGAGGTAGGCGTCGCGGCTGGCGTAGCGCAGGTCGCAGGCGCTGATCAGGTCGACGCCGCCGCCGATGCAGCCGCCGTGGAGCGCGGCGATCACCGGCACCCGGCAGTCTTCCAGGGCGCTGAAGGTCTGCTGCATGAGCGCGGTGTTATGACGAAAGCGCGCCGCCTTTTGCACCCGGGCGGTGACGTCCGCCGGGTCCGGCGGGTCGCCGAACATGCCCAGGTCGAGGCCGGCGGTGAAGTGCTTGCCGTTGGCGTCGATGACGATGGCGCGAACGTCACCGCCGGCGTCCAGGGCCCGCACCGCCGCCGGCAGCTCGTTCCAGAAGTCCGCGTTCATGGCATTGAGCCTGTCGGGCCGGTCCAGGGTGATCCTGGCGACATGGCCCTCGGTGGTGACGGTCAGCGTTTTATAACTCATGACGGTTCCTCGTGATCTTGGACGGCGGCCACCTTGTGCGAGCGGGTGTCAGCCCTTCTCGTTGAACATGGCGATGCGGCCACCGTCGACGACCAGGTCGTGGCTGTTGATGAAGCTGCCTTCGTCGCTGGCCAGGAAGACGGCGGCGAAGGCGATGTCGTCGGCCAGGCCGGCGCGGGGCAGCGGCGTGGCTTTGGCGAGGTTGGCTTCGAGCTTTTCCATCTTGCGCTGGTTTTCTTCGTCGCTGAGCGTCTGGGCGCGCTGGGAGCCGCCCCAGAAGATCGGCGTGGCCACGGCGCCGGGGGAGATGGCGTTGACGCGGATGTTGTGCTCGCCCAGGTCGGCGCCGGCCAGGCGGGTCATGTGGGCGACGGCGGCCTTGGCGCCGGAATACAGGTAGCCGCCCTGGTTGAGACGGTGACCGGCGATGCTGGCGTTGTTGATGATGCTGCCGCCGCCGCTGTCTTTCATGACGCGGGCGGCGTGCTTGATGCCGAACGCCGGGGCGCCCACCAGCAAGCGCATGATGCGCGCGAATTCGTCTTCGTCGAAGCTGTCGACGGTGGTGCGGTCACCGGCGCCGGCGTTGTTGAACAGGCAGTCCAGGCGGCCGAATTTTTCCACGGTGAAATCCACCAGGGCGGCGATGTCGTCTTCGCTCATGATGTCGGTGCGCTTGAACACGGCGCGTTCGCCGAGCTCTTTCGCCAGGGCTTCGCCCTTGTCTTCGGAGCGACCCGCCAGTACCACGGTGGCGCCTTCCTCGATAAAGCGCCGCGCGGTGGCTTCGCCAATGCCGCTGGTGGCGCCGGTGATGATGGTGATTTTGTTCGCCAAACGATTACTCATGATTATTCTCCTTAACCTGGGCGTCTTAAAACGCCGAGACGCCGCCGTCCACCGCGATGGCCTGGCCGTTCATGTAGGTGTTGGCCGGCGACAGCAGCATCAGCATGGCGGCGACGATTTCCTCGGGTTCGCCGATGCGTTTCATCGGGCTGCCGGCGGCCATCATCGCCAGGGTTTGTTCCGCTTCGCCGCCGCTGGCGAGGCCTTCACCGCCTTCCAGCATGGGCGTGCGGGTATAGTAGGGACAGATGGCGTTGACGCGGATGTTCTTGCGGCCGCTCTCCACGGCGGCGGTGCGGGTGAGCCCGATCACCGCGTGCTTGGAGGCGGCATAGGCACCGATTTTGGGGCCGCCGCCGATGCCGGCCATGGAGCTGGTGTTAACGATGGCACCACCGCCGCTGGCTTTCATCGCCGGGATCTGGTGCTTCATACCGAACATCACGCCTTTGACGTTGACGTTCATCTGCTGATCCAGCAACGCCTCGGTGAGCTCGTGGATGGCGATGAAGCCGTGGGCGATGCCGGCGTTGTTCACCGCCATGTCCAAACGGCCGAATTGCTCCACGGCGGTATCCACCATGGCTTTGCAGTCCGCCTCCGAGGAGACGTCGCAGCGGCGCGACAGGGCGGTGACGCCCTGCCCTTCAAGGTCGGCGGTCAACTTGTCCAGGTCGTCCATGTTGATATCGCCCAGTACCAGCCGGGCCCCGCGCTTGCCGAGTTCGGCGGCGAGCAGCTTGCCGAAGCCGCTGGCGGCGCCGGTGATCAGGGCGACCTTACCGGTGAAATCCAGCATTGGATCCATAACAACCTCCAAGAGAGCTACAAGCTTCAAGCTACAAGCCGCAAGCGGAATCGAGCCCTCGGCCTGCTTGAAGCTTGCAGCTTGTGGCTTGCAACCTTAAATAGTGAAACCACCGTCGACGACGACGCACTCACCGGTGACGTAGCTGGACGCGTCGGACACCAGATAGAGCACGGTGCCGGCCATTTCTTTGGGCTCGGCATGGCGGTGCATGGGAATCTGGGCGATGGCGCTTTTGTAGATCTCTTCCTGCTGGAACAGGGCGCCGGCGAATTTGGTCTTGGTGAGACCGGGCAGCAGCGCGTTGACGCGCACGTTGAACTCGGCGCATTCCATGGCGAAGGATTTGGTCATGCTGATCACCGCCGCCTTGGAGATCGAATAGATGCCCTGCATGTTGCCCGGGGAAAGGCCGTTGATGGAGGCGGTGTTGACGATGGCGCCGCCACCGTTGTCCTTCATCAGCTTGGCACCCGCCACGGACATGTAGAAGTAGCCGCGCAGATTCACGTCCACGGTTTTGTCGAACGCCGACACCGGGGTATCGAGAATGTGGCCGAAGTAAGGGTTGGCGGCAGCGTTGTTGACCAGGATGTCGAGCTTGCCGTGGTTGTTCTTGATGTGATCGAACACCGCTTCGATCTGTGCCATTTCGCCGATGTGGCAGGCAAAGGCTTCGGCGGAGCCGCCGTCGGCCTTGATGGCGTCGGCGACGGTCTGGCAGTCGTCGATCTTACGGCTGGAGACAATCACGTGGGCGCCTTGCTCGGCGAGCAGTTTGGCGATCTCTTCGCCGATGCCACGGCTGGCGCCGGTGACCAGGGCGATCTTTCCGTTCAAATCAAACAATTTCGTGCTCATAAACTCTCTCCCGAAAAATGTAATAGCTACAAGCTTCAAGCCTCAAGCTACGAGCCAATCGGGCGGCTTAGCCCGGCTTGCAGCTTGTAGCTTGTGACTGTTTCTAAGCCCCTTCGCGGACGATCTGCATCGCCATTTGCGCCAGCGGTTCGACCACCTGCCCCACGGCGGCGGCTTTTTTACTGGAGGCGTTGCCGTCCTGGGCCCGCTTGGCCACGCCCTGGGCGATGGCCGCCAGACGGAAAAAGCTGAACGCCAGATAGAATTCCCAGTGATCGATATGATCGATACCCCGGCGTTCGCAGTAGGCTTTGACGTATTCCTGCTCGGTGGGGATACCCAGGGCTTTGCGGTCCTTACCCTGCAGGCCGGACAGGTTGCCGCCCTCCTGGGGCATGCGCAGCTGCATGCACTGGTAGGCGAGATCCGCCAGCGGGTGCCCAAGCGTGGACAGTTCCCAGTCGAGCACCGCGATCACGCGGGGTTCGGTGGGGTGCCACATCATGTTGTCCAGGCGATAGTCGCCGTGCACCAGGGACACCTGGCCGTCGTCGGCGGGCTGGTTGTTCTCCAGCCACGCCATGAGATCTTCCATGGCTTGAATGTGGTTGATCTCGGAGGCGCGGTATTGCTTGGACCAGCGCCCCATCTGACGCTCGAAGTAATTGCCCGGCTTGCCGTAGTCGGTGAGGCCCACCGCCTCCAGGTCCACGCCGTGCAGGGCCGCCAGCACCCGGTTCATTTCGTCGTACATGGCGGTGCGCTGGGCGTTGTCCACTTCCGGAATGGCCGCGTCCCAGAAGATCCGGCCCTGGCAGAATTCCATGATGTAGAACATGGAGCCCACCACGTCGCGGTCCTCGCACAGGTGGTACATGCGCGGCACCGGCACGTCGGTGTTCTGGAGCGCGTTCATGACGCGGAATTCGCGATCCACGGCGTGGGCGGATTTGAGCAGCTTGCCCGGCGGCTGACGGCGCAGTACGTACTCGCCGGAGGCGGCTTTGATGTGAAAGGTGGGGTTGGACTGGCCGCCTTCGAACTTATCGGCGGTGATCGGGCCTTTGAAGCCGGACACGTTCGCTTCCAGATAGGCCGCGAGGCGCTCGGTATCCAGGGTATCCACCTGGGACATGTCTACCTCCTTAAATTTGACGACGCTTAAAAGCGACAAAGCAGCCATGGCCGTTGGGGCGACCCCAAAAGCCATGGCTGCGCTCAGTAACTGTTAACTGTTCACCGTTAACTATTAACTGCTGTTACTCGTATTTCTTGGCCAGATTACGACCCAACTGCATCATATGCACCTGGTCCGGACCGTCCGCCAGGCGCAGGGTGCGCGCGTAGGCGAAGAAACCGGCCAGCGGCGTGTCCTGGCTGAGGCCGACGGCGCCGTGAATCTGCATGGCGCGGTCGACCACGCTGATCGCCATGTTGGGCGCCACGATCTTGATCATGGCGATCAGTTCCTTGGCTTCCTTGTTGCCGTAACGGTCCATGGTGTCGGCCGCTTTCAGGGTCATCAGCCGGGCCTGTTCGATTTCGCAGGCACTTTTGGCGATGTCCTCGCGGCAGGAGCCGTGCTTGATCATCGGCTGGCCGAACACCACGCGCTCGTTGGCGCGCTTGCACATCAGTTCCAGGGCGCGCTGGGCGGCGCCGATCAAACGCATGCAGTGGTGGATGCGGCCCGGCCCGAGGCGGCCCTGGGCGATCTCGAAACCGCGGCCCTCGCCGAGGATGATGTTTTCCTTGGGGACGCGCACGTTGTCGAAGATCACTTCGGCGTGGCCTTCCGGCGCGTCCACGGAACCGAGCACCATCATCGGCCGTTTAACGTTAACACCCGGGGTGTTCATGGGCACCAGAATCTGTGACTGCTGCTGGTGGCGGTTGGGGTTATCCGGGTCGGTTTTGCCCATCACGATCATGATCTCGCAGGATTCGCGCATCGCGCCGCTGATGTAGAACTTGCGGCCATTGATGACGTAATCGTCGCCGTCACGGGTGATGGAGGTTTCGATGTTGGTGGCGTCGGAGGAAGCCACTTCCGGCTCGGTCATGGCGAACGCGGAGCGGATCTTGCCTTCCATCAGCGGCTCGAGCCATTGCTTTTTCTGGGCTTCGTTGCCGTATTTAGCGAGCACTTCCATGTTGCCGGTGTCCGGCGCGGAGCAGTTAAAGCACTCGGAAGCGATGTGGTGGCGGCCCATCTGTTCCGCCAGGGAGGCGTACTCCAGGTTGGTGAGGCCGGGGCTCAGCTCGCCGTGCTCCTTGGGCAGGAACAGATTCCACAGCCCCTTGGCTTTCGCCTTGGCTTTCAGCTCATCCAGGATGGGCGGGGTTTGCCAGGGGTTTTGCTCGAGCTGTTCGTGGTAGGTGTGCTCGGCGGGCACCACTTCGTTGTCGATAAAAGTGCGTACCTGGTTGATCAGGTCCTGGGTCTTTTCCGAATGTTCGAAATCCATGTTGCTCTCCTCTTGGAAAAAGCGGCCGGTACGATTGGCTGTTAGCTATAAGTAATGGCGTCCCCGCGACTTTCCCGATCCAGATGCGGCACCTGGTTGAAAATGGAAAGGCGGTAAACGTTCTTATTGAAGAAACCCTGGGTCACCCCGGTGTTGCGGATCTGCAGGTTGAGCTCCACCACGGTGTCGTCGGCGGTGTTGAGCATGTGCCGCATCCACATGGCGATGGCGCCGCCGGAACTGACCACCAGCACCCGGTCACGGTCGGCGTACTGGTTCTGAATATGCGTCATGGCGCCGGCCACCCGGTCACAGAAACCCTGCCAGGTTTCCGGCAGGTTGCCTTCCAGCCGATCCGCCTGCCAGCGCTGCATGGCTTTCTTGAGCAGGCGGTAAAAGGCGGCCATGGAGGCGCCTTCCGGCGGCGCCTCTTCCGGGTGGGCGGTCAAATAGGCGTCGACGATGGCGTGAAAATCGAACTCGTTGAGCCCGGGCTGCAGGTCGGCGGGCAAGGCGCTGCCGAGCCCTTCCTGAATGCCCTCGCCGGTTTCCACGTGGCGCACCAGGTCGCCAGTCACCAGGGCGTCGAAGGTTTCGCCCCGCTCACGGTAGTACTCACCGAGCCAGCGCGCCTGCTGGTGCCCCAGCTGAGAAAGCTTGTCGTAGTTGGCGGCGCCGAAGGACGCCTGACCGTGACGGATAAGGTGGAACTGGGCCATGGTGTCGCCTGTATGAGTTGCAATGAAGACAGCCTAGAACAGGCCGCTTAGTTAGTGAAATTGATATTTTGAATCCAGGAAAATAAGTTTGGTGCATGAAAATCGGGTCGGCGCGGCGCTTGCTTTGCGAAATACAATTCCGATATTTTGTTGGGCTATTTGGCGAGAGACGGGAGAAGACCATGAGCGCCCTGGCACTGCAAAGCGGCTATGTCCGCGTAACCGAGCACGGCAAATTACTGGAAGTGACCCTGGACCGGGCCGACAAGCTCAACGCCCTGAGCGGCGAGATGTACCGGGATATCAGCCGCGCGGTGGACCACTACCGGGACCGGGACGACCTCACCGCCCTGCTGCTGGACGCCGAGGGCCGCGCTTTCACCGCCGGCAACGACATCGGCGACTTTCTTAACGCCGACCCGGAATCACGCAAGGAAGGCAAGCAGAGCCCGGCCATGGACCTGGTGCACCGGCTGATCGAGCTGGATAAACCAGTGATCGCGGCGGTGCACGGCAACGCCACGGGCATCGGCACCACCCTGCTGCTGCATTGCGATCTGGTGATCGCCGCCGACAGCGCCCGTTTCTACACCGCCTTCATCAACCTGGGGCTGGTGCCGGAAGCCGGCTCCAGCCTGATTCTGCCCGCCCTGCTGGGCCGTCAGAACGCCAACCGTTTGCTGCTCGCCGGCGACACCCTGAGCGCCGACGAAGCGGAACGCATGGGTCTGGTGGCCTACCGTTGCGGCGACGATGAACTGCGCGACAAGGCGCTGGAACTGGGGGCGAAACTGGCCGCCAAGCCGCCGCAGGCGCTGCAGTACACCAAGCAGCTGACCCGCCACGGCGCCGACGCCATTCGCGAGCAGATCGAAAAGGAATCGGTGCTGTTCGCCGAGCGCATGTTCAGCGACGAAACCCGCGCTATCTTCGACAAGTTCCTGAACAAAAAGTAGCTTCAACCACGTCTCTGGTATCCCGCCGGCCGGCGCTGCCGGCCTTTCGCGAGCAGGCTCGCTCCCACAATCCTTCGGCCTGCGGCTCGCAGCGGTCGCCGTCAGGCGACGAGCCCGCGAAGGGCGACCGTGACGACGCCGTCGATCAGCCGCTCGCGGCTGCCGGGGGCGTCGTCGTAGCGGGGGTGGTACCAGTTGATCACCGAGTTAAGCGCGCCGAGCACCGGCTTGATGGCGATGCGCGGTTCGGTGGCGTCGAGATCGCCCTCGTCGATGCCCTGGTTGAGCACCTTTAAAAACACCTGCTCGTAGCGGCGGCGCCGGTCCTGCAGCTGCATCAGACGCTGGCGCTGGGCCTCGGTGGTGCTGACGCGCAGGTGCATTTGCACCCCCTCCACCACGGCGCGCTGGTAATGCTGGGTATCGATCAGGGTTTCCACGTGACGGCGGGCCATGCCGTGCAGCCGTTCCAGGGCCGGCGCGCGGCGCCGCACTTCCGGGTCCACGGCCTGCACCAGGGCGTCCATGGCACGCTGGTGGATCTCGAAGAACAGGTCCGATTTGGAATCGAAGTAGTGATAGACCATGCCCTTGGTGGCGCCCAGCCGGCGCGCGATGTCGTCGATGCTGGTGGCCTTGAAGCCCTGCTCCATGAAGCAGCGGGCCGAGGCGTCCAGAATGGTGGCGCGGGGGCTGGTTTCCAGGTCTACCGGGGGACGTGCCATGGTGGGTGCCGTAGAGACAGACATGAAATCATCCTGACGAAATTCCGTGAAAGCACAATAGTGCCACTTATTTCACAGTAGACCATTGACCCTTTTCACCGCCGCGCCGGTCACTGATGACACAACTGCCGCTAACCATGCCGTTTTTGACCCTGGACGCCCCGCAGCGGGGCCAACATACTTCGGTCACACTTAAATAAATGAAAAGCAATTTCATAACAGCTTCCCAAGCCCCGTCTCCCCCGGCGGCCGGCCAGGGAGGCGCTCGAGGAGGAGAGCGATGTCGGATCTCGAACAGTTCCGCGCGGAAACCCGGGCCTGGCTGGAGGCGAACTGCCCCGAGGAAATGCGCCAGCCCCTGAAGAGCCAGGCGGACCACTGCTGGGGCGGCCGTAAATGGCAGTTCCAGTCGGAAGCGCAGAAAGTGTGGATGGAGCGCATGGCCGACAAGGGCTGGACCGCACCGCAGTGGCCCAAGGAGTACGGCGGCGGCGGCCTGAGCCCGGAAGAGGCGGAAGTGCTGGCCGAAGAGATGAAGCGCATCAACGCGCGCACGCCGGTGAGCAACTTCGGTTTCTGGATGCTGGGCCCGGCACTGCTGAAATTCGGCAGCGAGGAACTCAAGCGTCAGCACCTGCCGCCGATCTGCCGGGGCGAGATCCGCTGGTGCCAGGGCTACTCCGAGCCCAACGCCGGCTCCGACCTGGCCAGCCTGCAGACCCGTGCCGAGGACAAGGGCGACCACTTCCTGGTCAACGGCCAGAAAATCTGGACCTCCTACGCGGACAAAGCGGACTGGATTTTCTGTCTGGTGCGCACCGACCCCAACGCCACCAAACACAACGGCATCTCCTTCGCCCTGTTCGATATGGAGAGCGAAGGCGTCAGCACCCGTCCGATCGAGCTGATCTCCGGCGAATCGCCGTTCTGCGAAACCTTCTTCGACGACGTCAAAGTCGGCAAGGACCAGATCGTCGGTGAACTGAACCGTGGCTGGGATGTGGCCAAGTACCTGCTCACCCATGAGCGCAACAACATCGGCGGTGAACCGCCGGGCTTCCTGAAGGGCCGCGCCCTGGGCCCGTTGGCCGCCGAGCATGTGGGCACCGAGCACGGCAAGCTGGCGGACAGCGCCCTGCGCGCCGACATCGCGCGTCTGGAAATCGACCAGATGGCGTTCCAGGCGCTGGTGGGCAAGATCCGCGAAGAGGCGGAAGCCGGCCAAGGCGTGGGCGCCCAATCCGCGGTGCTCAAGTACTACGGTACCGAGCTCAACAAGCGCCGCTACGAAGTGATGATGGACGCGCTGGGCGCCGAAGGGCTTGAGTGGGAGAGCGAGCGCACCATGGGCGGCCTGTACGCCCGCGAGTGGCTGCGTTCCAAGGGCAATTCCATCGAAGGCGGCACCTCCGAGGTGATGCTGGGGATTGTTTCCAAACGCCTGCTGGGCCTGCCGGACGCATAAGGAGTCGAAGCCAATGAAACTCAACGACGAACAACAGATGCTGCAGGATTCCGTGGCCCGGCTGCTGGCCGACAAAGGCCCGGTATCCCACCTGCGCGAACTGCGCGACCGTAACGACGAGAAAGGCTATGACGAGCCGCTGTGGCGGGCCATGGTGGAAGCCGGCCTGACCGGCATCCTGGTCCCCGAGGAACACGGCGGCATCGGCTTCGGCCTGGTGGGCGCCGGCCTGGTGGCCCGCGAGATCGGCCGCAACCTGTCCGTGACCCCGTTCCTGTCCACGGCGGTACTGGGCGCCACCGCCCTGGCCACCGGCGGCAGCGCCGAACAGCAACAAAAATGGCTGCCGGCGATCGCCGAGGGCAGCGTGATCACCGCCCTGGCGGTGGACGACGGCGCCAAGCACCGGCCGGAAGCGATCAAAACCGAAGCCAAGGCGGCCGGCGACGGCGTCACCCTGAGCGGCGGCAAACTGCTGGTGCTGGACGCCCATGTGGCGGACCTGCTGCTGGTGGCGGCGCGTCAGGGCGACGACACCGCGCTGTTCCTGGTCGACCCCAAGGCGCAGGGCGTGACCATCGAGCGCACCCGCATGGTGGATGATCGCAACGCCGCGCGGGTGACCCTGGACAATGTCGCCGCCGAACCGATGGCGGACGGCGCCGCCGCCCTGGCCGCCACGCTGCGCGCCGGCCGCGCGGTGCTGGCCGCGGAACTGTCCGGCCTGGCCCGGGAAGCCTTCGAGCGCACCCTGCAATACCTCAAGGAGCGCAAGCAGTTCGGCCGCCTGATCGGCACCTTCCAGGCGCTGCAGCACCGCGCCGCCCTGCTGATGGGCGAAGTCTCCATGAGCGACGCCCTGGCGATGCAGGCACTGGACGCCTGCGACCGCGACGCCGCGGACGCCGACGTTCAGGTGCTGGCCGCCAAGGCCAAGGCCGCGCGGACCGCGCTGCTGGCCGGCCAGGAAGCGGTGCAGATGCACGGCGGCATCGGCATGACCGATGAGTTCGACATCGGCTTCTTCCTCAAGCGCGCCCGCGCCGGCGGTGAAACCCTGGGCGATGCCAACTATTGCGCGGACCGCTTCGCGGCCCTGCGGGATTACTAAGAGGAGACTCGATAATGTCCAATAACAAGCTCAGCGTGGACGAACTGAAAGCCAGAGTGGATCAGGATCTGGGCACGTCTCGCTGGTTCCCGGTGACCCAGGAACGCATTGACCAATTCGCCGATCTCACCGAGGACCCGCAATGGATCCACATTGATCCGGAGCGGGCGGCCAAGGAAACGCCGTTCGGCGGCACCATCGCCCACGGCTTCCTGAGCCTGTCGCTGCTGTCGGCGATGGCCATGGACGTGGTGCCGGGCGTGCAAGGCACGGTGATGGGCATCAACTACGGCTTCGACAAGGTGCGCTTCCTGAACCCGGTGCGCTCCGGCTCCCAGGTGCGCGGCCACTTCAAACTGGCCGGCGTGGAGCCGCGCGGCGACAATCAGCTGCTGATCCGTTATGCCATTTCGGTGGAAATCGACGGCGTCGATAAGCCGGCCATCGCCTGTGAATGGCTGAGCCTGATTGTTTTGGGATAGAACCAGCTACAAGCTTCAGGCTTCAAGCTGCAAGCGGCGCCATGCCTGCTTGTAGCTTGCCGCTTGTAGCTTGTGGCTCTCCAACGGAGAGTTTTTATGAGTATTAATTTCGAGGGCCGGGTGGCGATCGTCACCGGCGCCGCCAACGGCCTGGGTAAATCCCACGCGCTGTCGCTGGCCAAGCTGGGCGCCAAGGTGGTGGTCAATGATTTCGGCGGCGCCCGCGACGGCACCGGTGGTTCCAGCGAGGCGGCGGAGAAAGTGGTCGAAGAGATCAAGGCCGCCGGCGGTGAAGCGATCGCCAACGGTGCCGACGTGTCCAGCGAGGAGCAGGTCGGCGCCATGGTCAAACAGACCCTGGACCAGTGGGGTCGCATCGACATTCTGGTGAATAACGCCGGCATCCTGCGCGACAAGAGCTTCGCCAAGATGGAGATGTCGGACTGGGACAAAGTGGTGGCGGTGCATCTGACCGGTTCCGCGATCTGCACCCGGGCGGTGTGGCCGGTGATGCGTGAGCAGAAGTACGGTCGCGTGATCATGACCACGTCCACTTCCGGGCTCTATGGCAACTTCGGTCAGGCCAACTACGGCGCCGCCAAGATGGGCGTCGCCGGCCTGATGAACACGCTCTGCCTGGAAGGCGAGAAGTACGATATCAAGGTAAACTGTGTGGCGCCCACCGCGGCCACGCGAATGACCGAAGACCTGATGCCCAAGGAAGTGCTGGCCCTGCTTGAGCCGGAAGCCATCACCCCGGCGGTGTTGTTCCTGGCCAGCGACCAGGCGCCCAACCAGCGCATCGTGCTGGCCGGCGCCGGCTGTTACGCCATGGTGCGGCTGATGGAAAGCGACGGCATCTACCTGAACGAGGAAGAACGCACGCCGGACGCGATCGCCGCCCGGTTCGAGCAACTGGGCGACATGGGCAACGCCCGTGAGATGACCAACGGCGGCGAGCACGTCACCAAAATTCTGACCAAGGCCGCGCAGGCCAAAGGCATCAAACTGACTTAAAGAGGTTCATCATGAGAGAAGCAGTCATCGTTTCCACCGCCCGCACCCCCATCGGTAAAGCCTACCGGGGCGCGTTCAACGACACCCAGGCCCAGGAGCTCGGTGGTCATGTGATCAAGCACGCCGTGGAGCGCGCCAAGATCGATCCGGAAAGCATCCAGGACGTAATCATGGGCGCCGCCCTGCAGCAGGGTTCCACCAGCGGCAACGTGGCCCGTCAGGCCGCCCTGCGCGGCGGCCTGCCCACCTCCGTGGCCGGCATGACCATCGACCGTCAGTGCGCTTCCGGCCTGATGGCGATCGCCACCGCCGCCAAGGAAATCGTGGTCGACAACATGGACGTGGCGGTGGCCGGCGGCCTGGAGTCCATTTCCCTGGTGCAGAACGACAAGATGAACACCTTCCGCGCCCGTGACCCCTGGCTCAAGGAGCACCGCCCGGACATCTACATGAGCATGCTGGAAACCGCGGAAGTGGTCGCCGACCGCTACAACGTGTCCCGCGATGCCCAGGACGAGTACGCATTCCAGTCCCAGATGCGCACCGCCAAGGCGCAGCAGGAAGGCAAGTTCGACGACGAGATCGTGCCCCTGACCACCAACATGAAGGTGATGAACAAAGAGACCAAGGAAATTTCCGACAAGGAAGTGACCCTGGCCAAGGATGAGGGCAACCGCCCCGAAACCACCCTGGAAGGCCTGCAGAGCCTGAAGCCGGTGTTCAAGGACGGCCTCAACATCCAGGAAGGCAAGTTCATCACCGCCGGTAACGCGTCCCAGCTGTCCGACGGCGCCAGCGCCTGCGTTCTGATGGAAGCCAAGGAAGCCGAGCGTCTCGGCCTGCAGCCCCTGGGCGCCTACCGCGGCATGGCCGTGGCCGGCTGTGACCCGGACGAAATGGGCATCGGCCCGGTATTCGCCGTGCCGAAACTGCTCAAACGCTTCGGTCTGACCATCGATGACGTGGGCCTGTGGGAACTGAACGAAGCGTTCGCCAGCCAGTGCCTGTACAGCCGTGACAAGCTGGGCATCGACCCGGACAAGTACAACGTCAACGGCGGCGCCATCTCCATCGGTCACCCGTATGGCATGTCCGGCGCGCGCATGACCGGTCACGCGTTGATCGAAGGCAAGCGCCGCGGCGTCAAGTACGTGGTGGTGACCATGTGCGTGGGCGGCGGCATCGGTGCCGCCGGGCTGTTCGAAGTATTCTGAACCGCCACGAAGCAGCACGCATAAAAAAGCCCGGCTTCAAGCCGGGCTTTTTTTGTGCGCGTTCCGCTTAGCTTTGCTTCGGACGACGCATTTTACAGGTGGTGGGCAGGCTCACTTCATCGCGGCTGATTTCCGCGATCTTGTGGAAGTTGAAATCGGTGCCTTCGGCGCCGTATTCCATATCGTCCTGAAGCACGGAAATGAACAGCGGCAGCTGCATCTGGTGATCGGACTTGCGCATCACCACTTCACCGGTGGTGGTTTCCAGGCTCATGTCCTCCATGGCGAAGGCCACTTTCACCGGATCGGTGCTGTCCGCTTTTTCGGCGGCTTTGTCCAACATATCCAGCATGGTGGTGAGACGCAGCCAGTAGTAGTCCCAACCGGTGTTCTCGTACATGGCGACCTGCTGCTCGGCCATTTCCGGCTTGTCGAAATCACCGTAGTACTCGTTGACCTGGTAGATACGATCCACGCCGGCTTCGCCCACCTGGGTGACCACGCCCGCCATGGCGCCGTAGTAGGTCAGGAACGGCATATCCAGGCCGGAATCCGCCGCCGCCTTAACCAGCAACGTAATATCCTGGCCCCAGTTACCGGTGATCACCGCGTCCGCGCCGGAGGACTGGATCTTGGATACGTAGGGGGTGAAGTCCTTCACCTTGGCGAGCGGGTGGAAATCCTGACCGACGATTTCGATGTCCGGGCGTTTTTCCTTGAGCATCTTGGTGGCGGCTTCCGCCACCGCGCGGCCGAAGCTGTAGTCCTGATTGATCAGGTAGACTTTCTTGATGTTGTCACGGCCTTCGATCCAGCTGGTCATGGCGTTCATCTTCATGTCCACGTGGGCATCGAAACGGAAGTGCCAGAATGAACAACGCTCATTGGTAAACGCCGGGTCCACCGCCGCCATGTTCAGGTAAAGCACCTCGTCACCCGGGTTACGGGCGTTGTGCTTGTTAACCGCGGCAAGGATGGCGGAACCAACCGACGAACCCATGCCCTGAGTCACATAGCGAATGCCGTCGTCGATCGCCTTCTGCAATTGCACCAGGCTCTCTTGCGGGTTGACCTTGTTGTCCAGGCCGACGATCTCAAGCTTGTCGCCATTGATGCCGCCGTTGGCGTTGATTTTCTCGGCGTGGAAATTGAGATGGTCCAGAGCGGACTGGCCGGCGGCGGCCATGGGCCCGGTGAGCGGGTCGATCAGCGCGACGCGAACGGTGTCCGCGCTGGCGGTACCCACCAGCAGGGCGGTCGCGGCGACCATCGAAATCAGGGGTTTCAACATGAAAGCTCTCCTCGTTGTTGTTCTGGCACCGGTGTTACCGGCTGAGTGATGGTGCTCGGGCGTGAAGGGTTATTACGCCGTCTTCACTTTTGATTTTTTAGGAATTTTCAGTATGGGTGGACGTTGTCCGGACTGTCCAGTCGACATTTGTAACGCCTATAAATACAGACTCTTTTCCAGTTTCACGTATCATTTTATGTGCAAAAAAAAGCCCGCCGAAGCGGGCCAGCCCATTGACGATGGAACACAAACAAAACCGAATCAGACTTCCAGCCACTCGCGGCGGATCGATTCGTCGGCACGCAGCTCCTGCGGTGTACCTTCAAACACGATCTGGCCGTGACCCATAACCAATACCCGGTGTGAAATATCCATGGCAATGGAGAGCTTCTGTTCCACCAGCAGGATGGAGACCCCCGCCTTGGCGATCTCGGAGATCAAGTCGCCGATCTGTTTGACGATCAACGGCGCCAACCCCTCGGTGGGTTCGTCGATCATGATCAGCTCCGGATCCCCCATCAACGTGCGACTGATGGTGAGCATCTGTTTTTCGCCACCGGACAGCACGCCCGCCGGGGCGTCCGCGCGCTGCGCCAGGTTGGGGAACATATCGAGCATCTGCTCGACGCGCCATTTACCCGGTTTGCGCGGGTTCTTGACCCCCAATTCCAGATTCTGACGCACTGTCAGTGTGGGAAAGATATCCCGATTCTCGGGCACGTAGCCCAGTCCCAGGCGCGATATTTTGTGGTTCGGCAAGCCGGCGATTTCATTGCCACGGAAGCGAATGGATCCGTGTGGCGGCACTTCACCCATGATCGATTTCACCGTGGTGGAACGCCCTACCCCGTTGCGGCCGAGCAGCGAGACCACCTCACCTTCCTCCAGCGAAAAGTTGACGCCGTGTAGAATGTGACTCTTGCCGTAATAGGCGTTCAGATCCCGGACTTCGAGCATCATGCGGCCTCCTCGCCCAGATACGCCTCTTTGACGCGCGGGTCGTTGCGAATTTCCTCCGGTGTACCGGTGGCGACGATCTTGCCGTACACCAGCACCGAAATACGGTCGGCCAGTTCGAACACCACGCCCATATCGTGTTCCACGATCATCAGAGTGCGGCCTTTGGCCACCTGACGAATCAGACTGATCGCCTGGGCGGTCTCGGTGTTGCTCATGCCCGCGGTGGGCTCGTCGAGAATCACCACGTCGGCACCACAGGCGATGGTCATTCCGATCTCCAGCGCGCGCTGACTGGCGTAGGGCAACGCCCCGGCCGGCACATCACGCAACGCCTGCAGGCCGATCATTTCCAGCACTTCCTCGGCACGTTCGTTGGCCGCCTTGATCTTGCTGGCCGGACGCCAGAACACGTAACCGGCGCCGGCGGTCTTGAAGCAGGCACAACGCAGGTTCTCGAACACCGACAGATTGACGAACACGTTGCTGACCTGGAACGACCGGGACAGCCCGCGTTGCTGAATCTTCTCCGGCGTAAGGCCGTCGATACGCTCGCCGTTCAGCCGGATCTCACCGCTGGTGGGCGGAAAGGCGCCGGAAAGCAGATTGAAAAACGTGGATTTACCGGCGCCGTTGGGACCGATCACGGCGTGTATTTCCCCTTTTTCCACTTCCAGGTCGACGCCGCAGATAACCTCGGCCATGCCGAAGTTCTTGGTCAGGTTTTTAATAGACAAAGCGCTCATGCGTTGCCCTCCCGAAGCTTTTTAGTGACGCGCATTACCACCACGCCGGCGGCGAACATAATCAACGCCCAGACCCAGCTCATTACAGCCCCGGCCGCGAAATCGAGGCCGAAGAAATGAGCGAACTCGTCATCGCCGTGGCGCCACTGGAACAGCAGCTCGACCAGCAAAACCAGTCCCAGACTGATCAGAATCACCGCGACCGCGCCGCCCAGCCAGCCGGGCAGACGTTTACCCAGGGACCCTTCGCGAGCGGCGACTCGAACCTGTTCGATACCGCCACCGAGACCGCGCGGCGCGAACATCACGATGGCCAGGAACACCAGGCCCACGTAAAGAATGGAAGCGTCGGTGTAATCGCTGAGCATGGAATTCATCAGCGACACCACGATGGCGCCGACGATGGGGCCGTAGAACACCCCGAGCCCGCCCACGGCGGCCATCAGCAGCGCCAGACCGGAGGGAATCAGACCCAGCGCTTCCGGGGTGATGATCTCGTAGTTGACCGCCGCCATGCCGCCGGCGAGACCGCCGAAGGAACCGGAGGCGATAAAGATCATGAAACGGATATTGCGCGGTTGATAACCGATGAACTGCAACCGGTCCGGGTTATCGCGCACGGCATTGGACATGCGGCCCAGGGGCGTACGGGTAAACGCCCACATGGCGAACACCGCCAGGAAGGTCCAGAACGCCATGAACCAGTACACATCAGTGGCCTGGGCCAGTTCCAGGCCGAACCACTGGGGGCCGACCATGCGGTTGCCGTAGATACCGGCTTCCCCGCCGAACACGGAAGGAAACATCTGCCCGGCGGCGGCGACCATTTCGCCGAGCCCCAGGGTGATCATGGCGAAGGCGGTGCCCGCGCGGCGGCAAAACGGCCAGCCGATGATCAGGGCTACCAGGCCGCCGGCGATCATGCCCACCAACGGCATGCTGACCACCGGAATGTGGGACCAGAACCCTTCGCCGGCGTAGGACGCCTCGTCGATGGCGTTCATGGCGTGCATGGCGGCGTAGCTGCCGAGACCGAAGAACACCGCATGACCGAAGGACAGCATGCCCCCCTGGCCGAGCAGCATGTTGTAGGACAGAGCGAACACGATGTTGACGGCGATCACGTTCATCAACGTGAAAGCGGTGCCGCTCTCAAGAACGAAGGGCAGAATCAGAAGCACGGCCGCGCTGATCAACCAGGGCATTAGAGCGCGCCAGGAGAAACGATTCTGCCGCGGTGCGACTGCGGTAATGTCGTTCATGGCTCAAGCTCTCCCATCAGGCCACGGGGGCGGAATATCAGGATCAGCACCAGCAGAATAAACGGCGTCA
>Ga0310342_100000598_pt1 | contig 20784 bp, 18 predicted proteins | sample S15DNA20500_MG_FD_206155 | JGI IMG/M metagenome (GOLD analysis project Ga0310342, IMG submission 206155) | Marine microbial communities from station ALOHA, North Pacific Subtropical Gyre - S1503-DNA-20-500_MG | ecosystem: Environmental > Aquatic > Marine > Oceanic | place: Pacific Ocean: North...
TCCTCGCCGGCCGAACCGGAAGACCATTATGACCCGCTATCCGCGCTGGAAATTTTTCCTGCTCCTGGCCGTGCTATTGGGGTGCGGCCTCTATGCGCTGCCCAATATTTATCCGGACGTTCCGGCCATTCAGATCAGTGCCAACGACGCCGGCGGTCAGGTGCCGGTGCCGGTTCGTGACCGCGTCCTGAACGCGCTCGACGACGCCGGCATCGAGCACGGAGAAGGCGAGACCGTGAACAACTCCTGGATGGTGCGTCTGGAAAGCACGGACGCACAGCTGCGTGCCCGTGAACGCATTTCCAACATGCTCGGTGAGGATTACGTGGTAGCGCTCAACCTGGCCCCCACCACGCCGGACTGGCTGCGCGCGGTGGGGGCTTCGCCCATGAACCTGGGCCTGGATCTGCGTGGCGGGGTGCATTTCCTGCTGCAGGTGGATATGGCCACGGTGATCGAGCAGCGCATGGACGCCTGGTCCGGCCAGGCCAAGCTGACGTTGCGCAATGAAGGTATCCGTTACCGCAGCGTGGATATCGACGGTCAGAAGCTGGTGATCACCCTGGACGACCAGATCGCCGCCGACGCGGCACGGGCGCCGTTGCGTACCGCGCTGCCGGAATTCACCCTGGATCAGTCCGAGGAGCAGCCGCGCCTGACCCTGACACTGAACCAGAGCACCCTGGATGAGCTGCAGGATTACGCGGTCGACCAGAACCGCACCGCGCTGAACAACCGGGTCAATGAACTCGGCGTCGGCAACGCCGTGGTGCAGCGTCAGGGCGCCGACCGCATCGTGGTGCAGCTGCCCGGTGTTCAGGACGCCTCCCAGGCACGTCGTATTCTCGGCCGCACCGCGACCCTGGAATTCCGCCTGGTCGCCGATCAGTATTCCTCCAGCCGGGCCAGCACCGGCATCGCGCCACCGGGTACCGAGATCTTTCCGTTCAAATCCCAGAACGACCGGCCGGTGATTCTTGAGAAGTCCAAGATCGCCACCGGTGATCAGGTCACCAACGCGCAGATGGGGTTTGACCAGCAAAGCGGCACGCCCCAGGTCAACGTGGAGCTGGATTCCACCGGCGCGCGCAGCATGCAGCGGGTCACCAGCAAGAACGTGGGCAACCCCATGGCGGTGCTGTTCATCGAAACCAAAACGGTGATGAAGACCGTGGAGGGTGAGGATGGCGAGCGTCGTCAGGTGCCGGAAAGCTCCACGGACCAGTACGTGATCAACGTCGCCACCATCCAGGACACCCTGGGCAGCCGCTTCCGGATCACCGGCCTGGACAGCCCGGCGGAAGCGTCTGAGCTGGCCTTGCTGTTGCGTGCCGGGTCCCTGGCGGCGCCGGTGACCATTGTCGAAGAGCGCACCATCGGCCCCAGCCTGGGGCAGGAAAATATCGAAGCCGGTCTCAAGTCGATGGCCCTGGGCATGGCCCTGGTGCTGGCGTTCATGGTGGTCTGGTACAAGGTGTTCGGCCTGTTCGCCAACGTGGCGTTGCTCGGCAACCTGGTGATCATTGTCGGCGTCATGTCGTTGATCCCCGGTGCCACGCTGACCCTGCCGGGCATCGCCGGCATCGTGTTGACCGTGGGCATGGCGGTGGACGCCAACGTGCTGATCTACGAGCGCATCCGCGAGGAGCTGCGTAATGGTCGGCGCCCGCGCGAGGCCATCGAAGAAGGCTACGGCCGCGCCTTCACCACCATTCTGGACGCCAACATCACCACCATGATCGTGGCGGTGATCCTGTTCTCCGCCGGCACCGGGTCCGTGCAGGGCTTCGCGGTGACCTTGTTCATCGGCATTTTGTCCTCCATGTTCACGGCCATCATCGGTACCCGCGCGCTGGTGGAAATGACCTACGGCCGGGGCGCCCGCGCGCCGGCCAAACTGAGTATCTGAGGCGGTTATGAGTAAGGCTCCCGCGAAGCACATCAACTTCATGGCGCCGCGCAAGGTGCTCGGCATAATGTCGATTGCCCTGGTGGTGATCTCCATCGCGTTGCTGGCCACCCGTGGTTTGAACCTGGGCCTGGACTTCACCGGCGGCACCTCGGTGGTGGTGAAAAGCGAGCAGGATCTGGACCTGGATCAGGTGCGCGACGCCGTCGCCGCGCGGGGGTTCAGTGACGCCGTGGTCCAGCAGTACGGCTCGGCCCGTGAAGTAAGTATCCGCGTGGCGCCCACCGAAGGCGTGGAAGCCGACCAGGTGGGCGGCATGGTGTTCGAGGCCGTGAACGCCGAGATCGACGATCTGGAGCTGCTCAAAGTGGAGTTCGTCGGTCCCCAGGTGGGCGACGAGCTGCGTGACCAGTCCGGCCTCGCCATGCTGATGGCGCTGGGTCTGATGCTGGTGTACGTCTGGTTCCGCTTCACCAACAAGTTTGGCATCGCCACCGTGGCCGCGCTGCTGCACGACGTGATCATCGTGCTGGGTTTGTTTTCCCTGCTGCAGTGGCATTTCGACCTGACCGTGTTGGCGGCGATCCTGGCGTTGATCGGTTATTCCCTGAACGACTCCATCGTGGTCGCCGACCGGATAAGGGAGAATTTCCGCAACACCCGGGAAACCGATCCGCAAAAGATCGTCAACGGCGCCATCAACGAGATGCTCACTCGGACCATCAACACCTCCTTCACCACCGCGCTGGTGCTTCTGGCGCTGTTCTTCTTCGGCGGTGAAGTGATGCGCTCGTTCTCGGAAGCCCTGCTGGTGGGCATCGTGGTGGGTACCTACTCGTCCATCTACGTGGTCGCCAACCTGATCTTCACCCTGAACGTCACCAAGGAAGACTTCCTGGTGGTCGAAAAAGAAGAAATCGACGAAATGCCTTAACGGCAGTTGATAGTGGACAGTTGATAGTTGATAGCTGAAAGACGCGACAAGCGTCGCCATACGAAAAGGCCGTGCCCGCGAATGAACGCTGGCACGGCCTTTTTTGTTTTTTCAGCTATCAACTGTCAACTATCAACTGTCCACTAATCTTCACCAGTCTTGTTTCGCCATCCAGGGGATGATGCGTTCGAAGGCGGCTTCGATCTGATCCAGGGAGGTGGAATAGCTGATGCGCAGGGCGTTGCTGCAGGTGTCGCCGAAGGTTTCCCCCGCCACCGTGCAGACGCCGGTTTCGCGCAGCAGTTTGAGCGCCACGTTGCCGCCGTTGACGCCTTCGGGCAGCGACGGGAACAGGTAAAAAGCACCATCGGGCCGATAGCCGGTGAGGTGCGGCGTGGCCTTGACCAGTTCCACCAGCCGGTCGCGGCGGCGCTGATACTCCACCAGCATGTCGTCGATGAAGGTGCGCTCGCCGCGCAGAGCCGCCACCCCGGCCCATTGGCACGGCGTATTGGCCACGGTGGTGGTGAACATATGGTAGCGGCGCAGTTTCTTGATCGCGCCCTGGCTGGCCATCAACCAGCCGATGCGCATGCCCGCCATGCTGAAGGTTTTCGAGAAGCTGGAAATCACCATCACATGATCCAGGTCAGAGCAGCACGACAGCACGCTCGGGTATTCCTTGCCGTCGTACACCAGGTGGTCGTAGACCTCGTCACTGATCACGTACACGCCCCGGTAGGCCGCTTCCTGCACGATCGCTTCCACGGTGTCGCGGGGATAGATGGTGCCGGTGGGATTGCTCGGTGAGTTGAGCACGATGGCGTAGGTGTTCGGACCGATGGCGTCGATCACTTCCTGCGGGTCCAGTTGGTGCTGGTTTTCCGCGTGTGTGGGAATCGACTTCACCACGCCGCCGTTCATACGGATCAGCGGCGCGTAGAGCATGAACGACGGCTCCGGAACAATGAACTCCCGGCCCGGCGCCGAGGTAGCGGTGAGCGCCAGATACAGCGCCTCCGTGGCGCCGGTGGTGATCATGATGTTTTCCGGCACCAGGGTGCGGTTATAGCGCTCGCCGTAATACTCGGCCAGCGCTTCCAGCAGCTCGGGCAGGCCGGCGTCCATGGTGTAGCCGGTCTGCCCCGCGTGCAAAGCGTCCACCGCCGCGTCCACCACATGCTGAGGCGGTTTCAGATCCGGCTGCCCGATGGACAAATGAATCACGTCCTCCATGGTGGCCGCCAGGTTCACCATGCGGCGGATACCCGGCACCGGTATGGTCAGCAGAGCCGGGTTCCAGATCGGGTCTTCGGTTTCGTAGAAGTCCGTGTCCAGATTGATGCTGCTCATATCACCGCTCCCCTTTTAAAGACGTTTCAGGCGGTTGCGCCAGCCAGAGCCAGCGACGGACGGTCGCTGAAAGGACGCCGTTGTTCGAACAAATGCCCGGCTTTGAGAACCCGTTCGTCCTCGAAGCGGCGGCCGACGATTTGCAGACCCATGGGCAGGCCGTCACCGGCCAGCCCCAGCGGCACGGACAGCGCCGGCTGGCCGGTCATGTTGAAAGGGTAGGTGAAGGGGGTCCAGGTGGGCCAGCGGGTGTTGGGCCAGTCCGGTGGTACTTCCCGGTTGGTGTCGAAGGCGGTGATCGGCAGCGTCGGCGTGATCAGAAGATCGTACTTTTGATGAAACACCGCCATGCGTTCCGACAGCGCCATGCGCTCGTTGACCGCCGCAAGATAGTCGAGCATGGACAGGCGCTCCGCCTTGGCCACCACCTGCATCAGGCCCGGGTCCATCTGCTCGCGCTGTCGTGGTGACAGATCCCGGCAGGCGTTGGCGGCGCCGCCGTAGAACAGATGCCCGAAGGCGGCCAGCGGGTTGCTGAAGCCCGGGTCCACCTCGACCACGGTGGCGCCCAGGTCCCGGAACACCTCGACGGCGGCGGCGCAGGCCCGTTCGATATCCGGGTCCACGTCCACGTAACCCAGGTTATTGCTGTAGGCGATGCGCAGGCCGGACAGGTCGCCCTCCAGGGCGCCCAGGTAATCAGTGCCGCGCCGTGGCGCCGCTTGGGAATCGCGCGGATCCGCTTCGCAGAGCACCTGCATCATCAGGGCGGCGTCCGCCACCGTGCGGGTCATCGGCCCGGCGTGGGCGAGCGTGCCGAACGGGCTCGCCGGCCAGTGGGGTACTTCACCGAAGGTGGGCTTGTGGCCGACGATGCCGCAAAAGCCCGCCGGAATACGGATTGAGCCGCCGGCATCGGTGCCGAGAGCCAGGGGCGCCATGCAGGCGGATACCGCGGCGGCGGAACCGCCGCTGGAGCCACCGGCGGTTTTCGAAGGATCCCAGGGATTATTGGTGGGCCCGCATAGCGGGCTGTCGGTAACCCCTTTCCAGCCGAACTCCGGCGTGGTGGTTTTGCCCAGCGGTACATAGCCATGGCGTTCCAGGGCGGCGGTGGCCGGCGAGCGTTTGTTCAGCGTGCTCGCGCCGTCGATGGTGCGGGAACCTTTCAGGGTTGGCCACATGGGTGTCAGAAACACGTCCTTCACCGCCACCGGGATGCCGTCCAGCAGCCCCTGGCTCTCCCCTTTCATGTAGCGCTGCTCGGACGCCTTGGCGATCTCCAGCGTGGTCTCGCGGTCGATCAGACACCAGGCGTTCAGGGCGTGGTCATGATGCTGCACATGGTCGAGCAGATCCGCCGCCACCTCCACCGGTGACAGCTCCCGGCGTTCGAATGCCGATTTCAATGCCCGCGCACTCAGAGTCCGCAGTTCCTCGCTCATGGATGTGCCTCCTGTTCAGCGGCGACCGTAGCCGCGTGCCGTATCCACCGGATTGGCCAGCGGCTGATCACGCCGCCAGCGTTGAAAGTTATCGACGAACTGTTCGCCCAGCGCTCGCCGCCAGCCGACGAAATCACCGGCCATGTGCGCGGACAACATCACATTGGGATAGCGCCACAGGGGGTGCTCCGGCGGCAGCGGTTCCTCCTCGAACACGTCGAGGGCGGCGCCGGCCAGGCGGCCGCTGTCGAGCGCGCCGAGCAGGGCCCGGGTGCGCACCACGGCGCCTCGGCCCACATTGATGAACACGGCGCCGGGCTTCATCAGACGGAAGTGGCGGTCGTCGAACAGGCCCCGGGTGTCGTCGGTGAGCGGCGCCGCCACGATCACGTAATCCGCGTCGCCGAGTAGAGCGGGCAGGTCCTCCTGACGGTGCACCCGGGCGAAGGCCGCATCCTGGCGGGCCCGGCGCGCGGTGCCGACCACCTCCATGCCCAGTCCACCGAGCACCGTGGCGATTTCCCGGCCGATCGAACCGGCCCCCACCACCAGCGCCCGGGCGCCACGGATCATGGCGGTCTCCCGGTGCCGCCAGCGCCGCTCCCGTTGCAGGGCCAGATTGGTCAAGGTGTCCTTGGCGAACAGCAACACCGCGCCCAGCACGTATTCGGCGATGCCCCGGTCAAAAATGCCCGAGGCGTTGGTGACCGGGAAATCGCCGTTCTGGATCGGCGGAATCATCAGCGCGTCCACGCCGGCACTGGTGGCGTGCACCCAGCGTATCGGACAGGGGTCGGGCCAGGCGGCCTCGAGGGCCTCGACGCGGAAATCAGTCACCACCAGGATGTCGGTTTCCGCCAGTGCCTCGGCGAGGCCCTCGTCGCCCCGGACTTCACGTACGGTTGCTTCGCCGGTCAGCCGTTCCAGGCCGGGCAGGGCGGGCTCGCCCTCGGCCAGCAGGACGGTGACCCGGGGCTCATGCAGTGCGCCTGCGCTCATGGCGTCTCCTTCTATACCTTCAACGTCAATTCAGCGGGTTTCTTCGAGCGCGTCCTGGAACAGGTCCACCGCTTGATCAATCTCCTGACGGCTGGCGGTGAGCGGCGGCAGCCAGCGCACCACCTGCCCATGAATGCCACAGCGCAGCAGCAGCAGGCCGTTTCTTTCGCAGGCCTTAAGCAGAGCGGCGGCGCGTTCACCGTCGGGCTCGCCTGGCGCCTTGACGATTTCCATGCCCAGCATCAGGCCCATGCCGCGTACCTCGTCGATGCAATCGTAATGGCCGCGCAGCGTTTCCAGACGCTCGAACAGATAAGCGCCCTCGGTGGCCGCGTGGCCCACCAGGTCTTCCTGTTCCATCACGTCCAGGGTGGCGAGCGCCGCGGCGCAGGCCACCGCGTTGGCGCCATAGGTGCCGCCCTGGGAACCGGGCGCGCCGCTGGACATCAGTGCCCGGCTGGCGGCCACGGCGGACAGTGGGTAACCGCTGGCCAGACCCTTGGCGGTGATCAGCAAGTCCGGGCGCACGTCGAAATGCTCATGGCTCCAGAAGCGGCCGGTGCGCCCGTAACCGGCCTGGATTTCATCGGCGATCAACAGGATGCCGTGCCGGTCGCAGCGCTCGCGCAAGCCCTGCATGAAGCGTTTGGTGGCCGGGTAGTAGCCGTACTCGCCCTGCACCGGCTCAATGATCATGGCGGCGGTGTCCGAGGGCGCGGACTGGGTCATCAGAACGTGGTCGAGCTCGCGCAGGCAGAAATCCACGGTCTCTTCCTCGCCCCAGCCGTAGCGGTAACTGTGCGGGAAGGGGCTGAAGCTGACGCCGGCCATCAACGGCTGCCAGCCGGTACGGACCTTGGTGGTGGACGTGGTCATCGCGGCCGCCGCCAGAGTGCGGCCGTGAAAGCCGCCGGTGAAGGCGATGATATTGGGACGACCGGATGCCTGGCGGGCCAGCCGCAGGGCGGTCTCCACCGCCTCGCTGCCGGAGTTGGAGAACGCCACCGCGTCCAGGTGTCGCGGCAGATGCTCGTAAAGCCGGTCGGTGAGACGCAGCATGTTGGGGTGGGTAACGGTGGCGTACTGGGCGTGCACCAGCTTGCCAACCTGGTCGCGGGCGGCCTCCACCACCTTGGGGTGGCAATGGCCGGTGGCGGTAACGCCGATGCCCGATGTGAAATCCAGCCAGCGACGGCCTTCGCCGTCAAACAACCAGCTTCCTTCGCCCCGTTCCGCGCAGATCCCGCTGGACTGCACCAAAAGTGGAGACAGATGATTCATGGCTTGCTCCTCCATACCCGATTCCCGGGCGGAGGTGTCCGCTGAGATTCAGCGGTCCCCGCCCAGGGCGCCTTGAATCCGTGCACCGACGGCGTCGGTGCCGCACGCCGAATGCCCGGCTGCGAGGTCCGACACCAGCGTCTCATGCAAATGGCGGGCCGCGCCATAAAAAATCGTCCGGAACGATTTTTCACGTTGCGGTAGCGACGGCCCGGAGGGTGACTGCTGCCCCAGCCACGCCAGCAACAGAGCAAGGCTGAACAAGGTGGCGCGGGGATCGGCCAGACCCTGGCCGGCGATATCCGGCGCCGAACCATGGGTGGGTTCGAACAGTGCCGGCTGCGACGGGTCCGCCGGATTCAGGTTGGCCGACGGCGCCACGCCCAGACCGCCGGCCAGCACCGCCGCCAGATCGGTGAGGATGTCGCCGTGCAGGTTGCTCGCCACCACCACGTCGAAGCGCCAGGGCGCCTGCACGAATTTCATCGCCGCCGCGTCCACCAGTTCATGGTGGGTGGCCACGTCCGGGTAGTCCGCGGCCACTTCCTCGAATACCCGATCATAGAGCGTGCCCCAGAACGCCTGGGCGTTGCGTTTGGTGATCAGGCACACCTGTGATTCGCGCGGCTCGCCGTCCGCGCCGTCGAAGCGACGCGGGTGGTTTGAGTCGGCCCGCTCGGCGGCCCGTTGCCGGGCGCGTTCGAAAGCGTGGCGTATAAGCCGCTCGGTGGCGGAGTAGGTGAACACCTCCAATTGGGTGGCGATTTCCTCGCGGGTGTCGGCGCGCAGGCGGCCGCCCTGACCCACGTACTCGCCTTCGCTGTTTTCGCGAATCACCAGCATATCCAGATCGCGGGCGCGATCGTCGGCCAGGTACTGCACGGTGCCGGGGTAAAAGCGGGCGGGCCGTTCACAGGCCCACAGGTCCAGACCCTTACGCAGGGTCAGTAACGGCGCCAGGGAGACGCCGTCGGGAAGACGGTAGCGTTGCGGGTCGCTGAGCGGCCCCGGGTCGCCCAGGGCGCCGAGCAGCAGCGCCTGGTACTGGCGCAGCCGGGGCAGGGCATCGTCCGGCATCATCACGCCGTGGCGCCGGTGCCAGTCGGTGGCCGGCCACGGCAGAACGTCGTACTCCAGGGGCAGGTCGTGGCCGTGGATCAGCGTCTTGAGCACCGCCTCGGCCACGGCCATCACCTCCGGGCCGATGCCGTCGCCGGGAAGCAGCGCGATTCGCATCAAGTTCGCCATACAGGCTCCTTTTGGCGGCAAGCTTCAAGCAGACCGGTCTACGGAGTGGCGTTGTGGGAGCGGGCGGGGCCCGCTCCTACCAGCATGTCTCAGCCCATGCAGAGGTACTTCACCTCCATGTATTCTTCCATGCCCTGGTGGGAGCCTTCGCGGCCCAGGCCGGATTCCTTGACGCCACCGAACGGCGCCGCCGCGTTGGAAATCAAACCTTCGTTGATGCCCACCATGCCGGCTTCCAGCGCTTCCGCCACGCGCCATACGCGGTGGATGTTCTCGCTATAAAAGTAGGAGGCCAGACCGAACGGGGTGTCGTTGGCGATGCGAATGCCTTCCTGCTCGTCCTGGAAGCGGATCACGGCCGCCAGCGGACCGAACGTTTCTTCGTGGCAGAATTCCATATCGGCGGTGGCCCCGGTGATCAGCGTGGGTTGGACGAAGTTGCCGCCACGCTCGTGGGCGCTGCCGCCGAGCACCACCTTGGCGCCCTTGGACTTGGCGTCCTCGATATGCTCCAGCACCTTTTTGGCGGCGCCGGCGTTGATCAGCGGTGCCTGGGTCACGCCCTCCTCGAAGCCGTCGCCGACCTTCAGTTTTTCCATCGCCGCCTTGAGTTTTTCCACGAAGGCATCGTGCACACCGTCCTGCACCAGGAAGCGGTTCACGCACACACAAGTCTGGCCGGTGTTACGGAACTTGGAAGCGATGGCCCCTTCCACGGCTTTATCCAGATCGGCGTCGTCGAATACCAGGAAGGGCGCGTTGCCGCCCAGTTCCAGCGATACTTTCTGGATGTGTTCGGCGCAGTTGGCCATCAGCTGGCTGCCCACCTCGGTGGAGCCGGTGAAGCTGACCTTGCGCACCACCGGCGAGCTGGTGATGGTGTCGGCGATGGCGGACGCGGAGCCGGTGATGATGTTGATCACCCCGGCGGGGATGCCGGCGCGCTGGGCCAGTTCCGCCAGGGCAAAGGCGGAATAGGGCGTGGCGCTGGCCGGTTTGACCACCATGGTGCAGCCCGCCGCCAGGGCGGCGCCGGCCTTGCGGGTGATCATCGATGCCGGGAAGTTCCAAGGCGTGATCGCGGCGGTGACACCGATGGCCTGCTTGATGACCACGATGTGCTGGCCGGGCTTGGCGCCGGGGATGGTGTCGCCGTAGGCCCGGCGGGCTTCCTCGGCGAACCATTTGATAAAGGAGGCGGCGTAGGCGATCTCGCCTTTGGATTCCGCCAACGGCTTGCCCTGTTCCAGGGTCATCAAGGCGCCGAGATCGTCCTGGTGTTCCATCATCAGGTTATACCAGGCGTACAGCAGGTCGGCCCGTTCGCCGGCGGTCTTGGCGCGCCACGCCGGCAGGGCGTTGTCGGCGGCGGCGATCGCTTGCAGGGTGTCCGCTTCCTTCATGCGCGGCACGGTACCGATGATGTCACCGTTGGAGGGATTGTCCACGTCGATGGTGGCGCCGTCCTCGGCGTCGCACCACTGGCCGTTGATGAAACACTGCTGGCGGAAAAGGGACGGATCCTTGAGGTTGAACTGGGTCATCGGGAGCTCTCCTGAAAGCGTTCTTAGCGCGAAAGACTTCAAGGCTTCAACGCTAGCAGAGCTCGGCGCCCAGGCCTATCCCTTATGGATGGGTTTTACGCATCGGGGCGAGAGGGAGAAACAGCTACAAGCAGGCCGTGCTACAGAGTGGCATTGTGGGAGCGGGCAAGGCCCGCTCCTACAGGATTTTTGAGAGGCCTGGCGCCGCTGTCTCGCTCCCCGGCTTGCAGCTTGCCCGGCTCAGCCGCGCTTGAGGCTGTCGGTCAGGTGGGGCTTGATCTTCTGCAGCAGGCCCTTGAAGACTTTGGGAGTGCCGGCGACGATGTTGCCGCGTTGAAAGTGGCCGTGGCCGCCGGCCACGTCGCCCACCAGCCCGCCGGCCTCGGTGATCAGCAGGGTGCCCGCCGCCATGTCCCACTCCTGCAGGCCCAGTTCGAAAAAGCCGTCCAGGCGGCCGGCGGCCACCCAGGCCAGATCCAGCGCCGCCGCGCCGGGACGGCGCAGGCCGGCGGTGGATTCCGCCACTGCCCGGAACATGCCCATGTAGGCGTCCATATAAGCCAGCTGATCCTTGCGAAACGGAAAGCCGGTGCCGATCAGGGCGCCGTCCAGGCCGGCCCGGTTGGTCACTCGCAGACGGCGGCCGTTGAGCGCCGCGCCGCGCCCCCGGCTGGCGGTGAATTCTTCCTCGCGCAGCGGGTCGTAGACCACCGCGTGCTCCACCTTGCCTTTGACTTTCAAGGCAATGGATACGGCGTATTGGGGCAGACCGTGAATAAAGTTGGTGGTGCCGTCCAGCGGATCGATCACCCACAGGTAATCGGCGCCGTCGCCGGTGCCGGGCTGTTCGCCGCTTTCCTCGGCGAGGATGCCGTGCTCGGGGTAGGCTTTGCGTATCGCTTCGATGATGCGTGCTTCCGCGGCCCGGTCCACCTGGGTGACGAAGTCGTTGGCCGCCTTCCGGTCCACGGACAAGGGGTCGTTGTTTTCCGCCGCGCGGCGGATCAGGTTGCCGGCCTGGCGGGCGGCTCGCAGGGCAATGTTCACTTGCGGCGCGTGCATGCAATCATCCTGTCGGGTTCAAAGAGCGCGATCAGCCGCTGCGGCGGGGCCGCGGGGCGTTTCGGGAGGCGGATTGTAACAGAGCCGGAGGGAGGAGGGCAGATCATAATCTGCTAGACTAGCGCGCTCTCAATTCCCGAATTCGGATACCTCATGTTAGAGAATGTGCGCGTGGTGATGGTGGAGACCACGCACCCCGGCAATATCGGCGCCGCGGCCCGCGCCATGAAAACCATGGGTCTCGCGGACCTGCGCCTGGTCAGTCCGGCGGTGTACCCCAGCGCCGAGGCCACCGCCCGGGCATCCGGCGCCGGCGACGTGCTCAGCGCCGCGCGGGTGTGCGCCGACCTGGACGAAGCCCTGGACGGCGCCACCCTGGTGATCGGCACCAGCGCGCGTCAGCGGCGTATCCCCTGGCCCTGTCTGACACCGCGCCAGCTCAGCGCCCAGCTGCAGCGCGAGCCGGAGAGTACCCGCATCGCGGTGCTGTTCGGGCGCGAGGACCGGGGCCTGACCAACGACGAACTGCGTCGCTGCAACCTGCACGTGACGGTGCCCGCCAACCCTGACTACGGCGTGCTCAATGTGGCGTCGGCGGTACAGTTAATCGCCTATGAGCTGCGTCTGGCCCTGGTCGGCGAGGACGCGGATCTGCCGGAGGCCCGCGCCCGCCGCGAGGCGATGCCGCTGCCGGAAATGTTCTGGGACGAGCCGCCGGCCAGCAACCAGGCGGTGGCCGGATTTCTCGATCACCTCGAGCAGGTGATGACGGAAACCGGCTTCCTGAACCCGGAGCAGCCCGGTCAGGTGATGACGCGCATGCGGCGATTGTTCCTGCGCGCCCGTCCGGACAAAATGGAGATCAATATTCTGCGCGGTACGCTGGTGGCGATACAGAAGCAGGCCGCTCGCCGGGCGGCGGACTCATCCCGCGACGACGAGCCGGGGAACAGTCAGAGGTAATTATGTTCAAGCAAGTGAAAGAGGACATCGCATCGGTTTTCAGCCGTGACCCGGCGGCCCGCAATACCCTGGAGGTGTTGCTCAACTACCCGGGTTTGCACGCGGTGTTGTTCCACCGGTTGGCGCACTGGCTGTGGCGCCGCAATCTCAAACAGCTGGCCCGTTTTTTATCCACGTTCAGCCGCTGGCTCACCGGCATTGAGATTCACCCCGGCGCCAGGATCGGGCGACGATTCTTTATCGACCACGGCATGGGCGTGGTCATCGGCGAGACCGCCGAAATCGGCGACGACGTCACGCTTTATCACGGCGTCACCCTGGGCGGCACCAGCTGGGACAAGGGCAAGCGTCACCCGACGCTGGAAGACGGCGTGGTGGTCGGCGCCGGCGCCAAGGTGCTGGGTCCGTTCACCGTTCACAAAAACGCCAAGATCGGTTCCAACTCCGTGGTCACCAAGGAGGTGCCCGAAGGGGCCACCGTGGTCGGTATCCCCGGCCGTGTGATCGGCCGGCCGGTCAGCGATCAGGAGAAAAACCGTCAGGAGATGGCCGAGAAGATCGGTTTCCAGGCCTATGGGGTCAGCAACGATATGCCCGACCCGGTGGCCGAGGCGATCGGCGCGTTGCTGGATCACATGCACGCGGTGGACGGCAAGCTCGACCGGGTGTGCGACAACCTCAAGCGCCAGGGTATCCAGGGCTGCGACGAAAAGCTGCCGGAGTTGAACGACGAGGACTTCGAGCCGGTGAAGGCGCGCGGCGGCACCGACTGACACCGCGATAGCCGGAGTGGCGCTCTCTACGAAGCTGGGTTTGTGGGAGCTTCGCTCGCTTTCGCGGGCGGGGCCCGCTCCTACAATAAGGACACGATAGATGATTCAGACGCTGACGCGCCTGTTCCCCTTGTGGGCGGTGCTGTTTTCGGTGTTCGCGTTTCTGTTTCCGGGCGGGCTGGCGCAACTGAACTGGGCCATCGTGCCGCTGCTGATGCTGATTATGTTCGGCATGGGCATGACGCTCACCTGGGCGGATTTCGCGGACGTGGCGCGTCGCCCCGGCGTCATCGGCGCGGGCATGCTGCTTCAGTTCTTGGTGATGCCGTTGGTGGCTCTGGTGGTGGGCCAATTATTGGCGTTGCCGCCGGAACTGCTGCTGGGTCTGGTGATCGTCGGCGCCTGCCCGGGCGGCACCGCGTCCAATGTGATCTGCTATCTGGCTCGGGCGGACGTGGCGCTCTCCATTACCATGACGTCTGTGTCCACCCTGCTGGCGGTGGTGGCCACGCCACTGTTGGTGTGGCTGTACCAGGGCCAGAGCATCGACGTGCCGGTGCTGTCCATGCTCGGTTCCCTGGTGCAAATCGTGCTGCTGCCGGTGATCGCCGGCACCCTGCTTAACTCCCTGTTTCACCGCCCCTTGGAGCCGGTGAGGACGGTGTTCCCGCTGCTGTCGGTGGCCGCCATTGTGCTGGTGATCGGCGTGATCGTGGCGCTCAACCGGGACCGCATCGCGGTGGGTGGCGCGGCGGTGATGCTGGCGGTGGTGCTGCACAACGGTCTGGGGCTGGCGTTGGGTTACGGCGGCGCCAGGCTGATGCGTCTGGATCCGCGCCGCGCCCGCACTCTGGCCATTGAGGTGGGGATGCAGAATTCCGGCCTGGGCGTGGCGCTGGCGGTGAAGCATTTCTCCGCCGGCGCCGCGCTGCCCGGGGCTCTGTTCAGCGTCTGGCACAATCTGTCCGGGTCGCTGCTGGCCTGGTACTGGCGGCGCCGACAACCGTAAAACACGGTAATGCGGCCTGCCATGGCGCCGCCGGGCTGGCAGACTGAGCCTGATGAAACGCCTTTCCCAAATCCTCGTGCTGTTGTTGGTGATCGCGGCGCCGCTGTTCGTGCTCGGCCTGCACCAGCAGTGGTGGCCGGTGCCGCGCCATTGGAATCCCTTCATGCCGTTGCACGTCACCGACCCTGTGACGCCGGTCACCGGTTGGAAGCTGTCGCGGCTCGAAGACCGCCCCGGGGCCTGCCTGGACGCGCTGGCCACCGCGCCGGAGCAGGCGCTCGACCATCTGCCGCTGGAAGACTACACCCCGGTGGAGAGCTGTCCGCTGACCAATGTGGTCCGGGTGCGCCGCACCGGCGTCACTTTCAACAACAGCTTCGTGGCCCGTTGTCCGCTGGCCCTGGCCTGGGTGATGTTCGAGCGGCATGGCCTGCAGCCCGCCGCCCGGGAGCAATTCGATCAGCCGGTACGAACGGTGTGGCACTACGGCACCTTCTCCTGCCGCAACATTTACAACCGGGAAGAGGGCCGGCGCAGCGATCACGCCTCCGCCTCGGCGCTGGACCTGGCCGCGCTAACCCTGGCCGACGGTACCCGCATTTCGGTGCAGGACGACTGGGACGGGGAGGGTGACAAGGCCGCCTTTCTGCGCACCGTGCAAAGCCGGGCCTGCGAATACTTCGGCACCGTGCTGGGGCCGGACTACAACCAGGCCCACGCGGACCATTTCCATCTGGGTCTGAGGGGCTTCCGGATCTGCCGCTAGTCGCGCCGTTCGCGGGGCAGCGTCAGATACACCCCGACAAGCAACAACGGCGCGCCCAGCAGATGATGCCCGCCGAGCGCGGCGCCGAGCACCAGGAACGCGAACAGGGCGGTGAAGAACGGCGTGGACAAGCGCACCACGGTGGCGGCGGTGGGGGTAATGCGCTGGCACGCCAGCGGATAGAGGTAGCCCGGCGCCAGCGTCGAGACCGCCGCCAGGCCCAGGAACAGGCCCCACTGGCCGGCGTCGGGGACCGCCGTCGCCGGGCTGGCGAACGGCACGCTCACCAGCAGGCCGAGCACGCAGGCGATCAGCACCACGCTCCAGCCCTGGCCCTGCAGGCGGCTGCCGGCCTGCGAGTAGAGCGCCATCGCCAGGGCCGCCGCCAGCCCGCAGGCGTCGCCGATCAGTCGGCTCTGGTCGGCGTCCGGGGCCGTGACCGGCCCGTCCAGCAACACTACCGCCAGCCCGGCGAACGCCAGCAGACCGCCCAGCACCTCGCGCCCGGCCACCGGCTGGCGGCGCAGCACTCTCAGCAACATCACGAAGAATGGCGACGTGGAGACCAGCAACGACACGCTCACCACGTCACTGAGATAGAACCCCACCGTGGCCAGCACATAGTAACCGGCGAGTAATACACCACCGTACAGCGTCCGCTGATTGGGGCGCTGAAAACCTCTGGTCAGCGTGAGCAGGGCGGTGAGCAGCAGGGCGGCGGTGAGAAACCGGAACACCAGGGTGGTGCCGGTGGGCAGGTCGCGCAGCAGCGCCACCCAGATGCCGGTGGCGCCCCATTGGGCGCTGGCGAGCAGGGCGAGGGCGGTGCCTTTCTGTGTGTCGGAAGCCATGCCCCGCCCTCCGGGATGGGGTGTTTCAGACGTTGAACAGGAAGTTCAGCACGTCGCCGTCCTGGACCACATAGTCCTTGCCTTCGGCGCGCATCTTGCCGGCTTCCTTGGCGCCCTGTTCCCCGTTGCCGGCGATGTAGTCGTCGTAGGCAATGGTCTGCGCGCGGATGAACCCTTTCTCGAAGTCGGTGTGGATGACCCCGGCGGCCTGGGGGGCGGTGGCGCCGATCTTGATGGTCCAGGCGCGCACTTCCTTCTTGCCGGCGGTGAAATAGGTTTGCAGTCCGAGTAATTGATACCCGGCGCGGATCACCCGGTTCAGGCCCGGCTCTTCCATGCCCAGATCGGCCAGGAAGTCGGCTTTTTCCTCATCGTCCAGTTCGGCGATCTCGGATTCGATCTTGGCGCAGATCGGCACCACCGAGGCGTTTTCCTTCTCCGCCTGCTCGCGAACGGTGTCCAGCAGCGGATTGTTCTCGAAGCCGTCCTCTTCCACATTGGCGATGTACATGGTCGGCTTGAGAGTGAGCAGATTGAGGCTGCGGATGGTCTTGCGCTCGTCGGCGCTCAGGTCCGCGGCGCGGGCCGGCTCGCCTTCGCTGAGCAGCGGCAGCAGCTTCTCCAGCACCGGAATCATGGCCTGGGCGTCCTTGTTCTGGCCCTTGGCGGCCTTCTGGGCGCGCTGCAGGGCGCGCTCCACGGAGTCCAGATCGGCCAGCGCCAGCTCGGTGTTGATCACCGCGATGTCATCCAGCGGTGATACCTTGCCGGCCACGTGGATTACGTTTTCGTCGTCGAAGCAGCGCACCACGTGGGCGATGGCGTCGGTCTCGCGGATGTTGGCCAGGAACTGGTTGCCCAGGCCCTCGCCCTTGGAGGCGCCCGCCACCAGGCCGGCGATATCGACGAATTCCATGGTCGCCGGAATCAGTTTTTCCGGCTTGGCGATGTCCGCCAGCCGGTCAAGCCGGGCGTCCGGCACCGGCACCACCCCGGTATTGGGCTCGATGGTGCAGAACGGGAAGTTCTCGGCGTCGATGCCGGCCTTGGTCAAGGCGTTGAAAAGAGTGGATTTGCCCACGTTGGGCAGGCCCACGATACCGCACTGAATACCCATAACTGCACCTCCGTTTTCGAGGGCGCAATGCTACTCAAGCGCGGGCAAAAATGCGACAGGCGACGCGCGCCGGGTTGCCAGGGAGCCGGCCGCGGGGGGCGCTGCCGCCGCTCAGAGTGGCCGGCAGCGCCGCTAGACTGGCCGCATCAAGGAGGGAAGGACACCATGAACGATCGTATCCTCTATCAGTTTCCGATTTCCCATTACTGCGAAAAATCCCGCTGGCAGCTTGACCATAAAGGCCTGGAATACCGGACCCGCAATCTGCTGCCGGGGCCGCACCGGCTGCGCACCCAGTGGATGGCGCGCATCAACACCTTGCCGGTGTTGCGTGACGGCGAGCGGGTGGTGGGTGATTCCACCAAAATCGCCTATTACCTGGAGAAGCACTATCCAGAGCGGTCGCTGATTCCCGACGACGCGGAGGCCCGCGCCCGGGTGATCGAGCTTGAACAGCAGCTCGACCGGGTGGCGGTGCATGTGCGCCGCTGGCTGTACGGCCAGATTATCGACCGCCCGGAAGTCATGGACGCCATGCTGGACCCCTACCGGCTGCCATCACCGGTGCAAAAGGTGCTGGCGCCGATCACACGGGAAGGGGTGCGCCGCCTGTACCGCATCGAACCCAAGGCGGTGGCCCATTCGGGGCAACGGCTGGAAGAGGGGCTGGAACTTGTCGAGCAGACCTTGAAGCGCGGCAACGGCCGCTATCTGGTGGGCGAGCGGTTGACCCTGGCGGACATTACCGCCGCCGGTCTGCTGGCGCCGCTGGTCAGCCCGGCCGGCACGCCCTGGGACATGTTCGAGGAGGGCTCGCTGTCCGCCGCGTTGCAGAAGCAGCTCGACGACCTGCGCGACCGTCCGGCGGGGCAATGGGTATTGTCGCGTTACGCCGAGGACCGGTGAGGCTTAGGCTCGGAAGCCGTTGAGGCCGTTCATGGCGTGGCTGAACTCGCCGCGCAGCATGTCCGGGGTAAAGCGCACCGCTTCGTCGATGGCCCGCTCAATCAGGTCGCGGTCGGTGGCGGACGGTTTGTTCAATACATGGGGGGTGACCAACTGGGCGCTGCCCGGGTGGCCGATACCAATACGCAAGCGGTAGAAGTCCTTGCTGTTGCCATGGCGGGCAACGATGTCGCGCAGACCGTTATGGCCGCCGTGTCCGCCGCCCTGTTTGAAGCGGGCCACCCCGGGGGGCAGGTCCAGCTCATCATGGGCCACGAGCATTTGCGTTACGGGAATCTTGAAGAAGTTCGCCAGGGCCGAAGTGGATTGGCCGCTGCGGTTCATATAGGTGGTGGGCACCAGCAGGCGGATGGTTTCGCCTTCAAAGGTGAAGGTGCCGGTGGCGCCGAAGTATTTCTTGTCTTCGTTTAGAAAGATGCCCTGGGCACGGGCCAGGGCATCCACATACCAGACTCCGGCGTTGTGGCGGGTGGCGTCGTATTCGGGGCCCGGGTTGCCCAGGCCCACGATCAGTCGTACCGGTTCCGCCATCATCGCTCTCAGTCTTCGGAAGGTTTCTCTTCGCCTTCCTTCCCGCCTTCTTTCTCGGCGGCATCTTCCTGACCGTCCTCGTCCTCATCGTCTTCGCTGGCACGCACTTTCGGCGTATGCACGGCGACGATGGGCTGGTCGTGGTCTTCGCCGTAGGCGAGCTGGGTCAGCGTCACGCCGGTGGGCAGCTTGATGTCGGACAGGTGCAGCACCTGGTCCAGCTCCACGGCGATCATGTCCACCTCGATGTATTCCGGCAGGTGCTTGGGCAGACAGCTGATTTCCACTTCGGAAATGTTGCGGTGGATTTCGCCACCCTGCTTCTTAACACCGATGCAGGCTTCTTCGTTGGTGTAGTGCAGCGGCACGGTCATGGTGATTTCATGGCCGGCTTCCACGCGCATGAAGTCGGCGTGGATCGGGAAACCGCGAGCGGGGTCGCGCTGCAGATCGCGCAGAACCGCCTGCTGCTTCTTGCCATCCAGCTTGAGCGTCAGGATGTGGCTGTAAAACGCCTCGGTTTCCAGAGCCTTTTTCAGCTCGCGGGTTTCCAGTGACACCATCACGGGGTCGGCGTGGCCGCCATAGATAATGGCCGGTACGCGACCGTGCAGACGACGCAGGCGGCGGCTCGCACCTTTCCCCGTGTCGCTGCGGCTTTCAGCGGTCAATTCGAATTCGTTGGACATGGTCCTGTCTCCATTAAGCTCTCCGGCACCCCGCGACCAGGCGCGCCGAAAAGGTTGCGATAAGCCCGAAACGGGCGTCCCCGGAACGGGGAGGGGGCGGATTATGCCCGAAAAGAAGGCCTGATGCCAGACGCTGGACGCCGGGCGCTTCAAAACAAAAAGCCCGCATCAGCGGGCTTTGGCGTCGAGCGTCAGGCGTCCAGCGCTAAACCAGTTCCAGGCGGTCGAACATGGCGGACAACGATTCCTCGTTGTTCACCCGACGGATGGTCTCGGCCAGCATCGGCGCCAGGCGCAGCACGCGGATCTTGTCGCACTGGCGGCCTTGTTCGGACAGCGGGATGGTGTCGGTGACGACCAGCTGATCCATGGCGCTGTTGCTGATGTTGTCGATCGCCGGGCCGGACAGCACCGGGTGGGTGCAGTAGGCGATGACCTTGGCGGCGCCGTGGTCCTTGAGGGCCTGGGCGGCTTTGCAGAGGGTCCCGGCGGTGTCGACGATGTCGTCCACCAGCACGCAGGTGCGACCTTCCACTTCACCGATGATGTGCATCACCTGGGATTCGTTGGCCTTGGGGCGGCGCTTGTCGATGATCGCCAGGTCCGCGTCGTTGAGCTGCTTGGCCAGGGCGCGGGCACGCACCACGCCGCCCACGTCCGGGCTCACCACCATCAGGTCGTCGTGTTTCTGACGCTCGATGTCGGCCACGAACAGGGGCGTGCCGTACACGTTGTCCACCGGAATATCGAAGAAGCCCTGGATCTGGTCGGCGTGCAGGTCCACGGTCACCACCCGGTCGATGCCCACGGCGGTGATCATGTCGGCCACCACCTTGGCGGTGATCGGCACCCGCGCGGAGCGCACCCGGCGGTCCTGGCGGGCGTAACCGAAGTAGGGGATCACGGCGGTGATGCGGCCCGCGGAAGAGCGCCGCAGGGCGTCCGCCATCACCAGCAGTTCCATCAGGTTATTGTTGGTGGGCTGACAGGTGGACTGAACGATGAAAACGTCTTTACCGCGCACGTTTTCCTGAATGTCCACGGCCACTTCGCCGTCGCTGAAAATACCGACGTCGGCATCGCCGAGGGGAATGTTGATCTGCTCGGCCATGGCGCTGGCCAGTTCGGGATTGGCGTTGCCGGCGAAAATAACGAGTTTGGACACTGGCGTCCCCTGGCTTTCAAGTAATGAATTTAGGGTTTGTCCTTACGGAAAGAATGGCTGGGGTACCAGGACTCGAACCTGGGAATGACGGGATCAAAACCCGCTGCCTTACCAACTTGGCTATACCCCAACACTAACTTGCTCAGGTGGCGTGTCACGCCGGCCCTGAATTCTGTCTG